>OBAR01001170.1_pt1 | contig 23810 bp, 20 predicted proteins | sample 1517911 | NCBI WGS metagenome assembly OBAR01 (sample SAMN04571709, study PRJEB22368) | human gut metagenome | biome: human gut; material: stool | host: Homo sapiens | place: Luxembourg | collected 2012-10-26
GGCTGCGCGAAACGCGCCTTTTGCGGCGTATGTTTTCTTATGCCAGGCGGCCTAAGCCGGGCGCTTGTTTTTCCGTATTCCGTTGGCGCTCACACCCGCGCCCAGCGCATCCAGCCGTCCTCGAACAGGGCTGTCAGCCGCCCCGTGTCCTTCAGCCACGCCAGATAGGACCGCACCGTGCTGCCCACCAGCACATACTGCTCAAAGCTCATGGTCAGCCCGTAGGCGGCAAACAGCTGCTGCAGGATGTCCTCAAAGCCGCGGGGCACAGCGCAGAGGTCCACGATCCTCTCCGCGATCTCCTGCACCTTTCGGATATTGTACTGCGCCAGGTCGGCGATGTCCTCCGTCACCTCCGTGTGCGCGGGCACAAATACCTTCGCCGTCATGGCCTGCACCTGCTCCAGCGTTTTCAGGTACCCGGCCACGTCGTAAATAAAGCCGATCTGGTACTTGTCCAGTATCTCCCGGCTGGAGAGACAGTCCGCCAGAAACACCACGTCGTCCGGCGTCCGAAAGCCTACCATGTCGAAAAAGTGCCCGGGCAGGGGGATAGACGCAAAGCCCTCCGGCAGCTTGTCCGCCGTCAGCTCCGCCGCGTCGCTCTCCTGTGCCAGCAGAAACTTGTGCCGCAGGTCCTTGGGCGGATATCCGCCGTAGAGAAACGACGGCTCCAGCACCGGGTGCCGGGTAAACGCGCAGTCGATTCCCGGCGCGTAGATCCTACAGCCCGTCTGTCCCTGCAAATACCGGTTCCCGCCGATGTGGTCGGCGTTGGCGTGGGTGTTGTAGATCGCCGTCAGCTGCCAGCCGTTGGCGTCCAGCACCTGCCGTATCCTCCGCCCCGCGTCCTTGTCGTTGCCGCTGTCGATCAGGCAGACGTTTTTCTCATCCAGCCGGAAGAGGCCGATATTGGTGGGGCTCTTGATGTAATACGTCCTCTCGGTAAGCTGTATCAGTTCGTACATAGCGGTATCCCCTCCGTTACTTTTTTGTATCGCCATCCGATCATGTTTTGTTGCTTCCTTGTCCTGTCATCCTATCAGTTTTTCCGCCTCTTTGTAATGTCATTCTATCATGTTTTGCTGCTTCTTTGTGCTGTCATCCTATCATATTCCCCCGCTTCTTTGTATTGTCATCCTATCATATTTTCCCGCTTCTTTGTATTGTCATCCTATCATATTTCCCCGCAAAACACAAGCGCCCGGCTGATAGCCGGGCGCTTGGTATTATGATTATGCGGGAAATCGAGCCCTTACTTGGCGTCCTTGATGGCAGCCTGTGCGGCGGCCAGACGGGCGATGGGCACGCGGAAGGGGGAGCAGGACACATAGTCCAGACCCACGCGGTGGCAGAACTCCACGCTGGAGGGGTCGCCGCCGTGCTCGCCGCAGATGCCCAGATGGATGTCGGGGCGGGTGGCGCGGCCCAGCTTGCAGGCCATATCCACCAGCTTGCCCACACCGACCTGATCCAGACGGGCGAACGGATCGCTCTCATAGATCTTGTTGTCGTAGTAAGCGGGCAGGAACTTGCCGGCATCGTCACGGCTGAAGCCAAAGGTCATCTGAGTCAGGTCGTTGGTACCGAAGGAGAAGAACTCCGCCTCGGTGGCGATGGCATCAGCGGTCAGCGCAGCGCGGGGGATCTCGATCATGGTGCCCACCAGGTACTTCATGTTCATACCGGCAGCAGCCAGCTCCTCGTCAGCGGTCTTGACCACCACGTCCTTGACGAACTTCAGCTCCTTGACCTCGCCCACCAGGGGGATCATGATCTCGGGCACCATGTTCCAGTCGGGGTGCTTCTTCTGGACGTTGATGGCGGCGCGGATGACGGCACGGGTCTGCATGACGGCGATCTCCGGGAAGGTGACGGCCAGACGGCAGCCGCGGTGACCCATCATGGGGTTGAACTCGTGCAGGGAGGCGATGATGGCCTTGATGTCGGCTACGGTCTTGCCCATATCCTTGGCCAGCAGCTCGATGTCCGCCTCCTCGGTGGGAACGAACTCGTGCAGAGGGGGATCCAGGAAGCGGATGGTAACGGGGCATCCCTCCATGGCCTCATAGATGCCCTCGAAGTCGCCCTGCTGCATGGGCAGCAGCTTGGCCAGAGCCTTCTCGCGCTGCTCCTTGGTGTCGGAGCAGATCATCTCGCGGATGGCGGCAATACGGTCGCCCTCGAAGAACATATGCTCGGTACGGCACAGGCCGATGCCCTGAGCACCCAGAGAGCGGGCGCGGGCAGCGTCGGCGGGGGTATCGGCATTGGTGCGGACCTTCAGCCGGCGGAACTTGTCGGCCCAGGCCATGATGCGGCCGAAATCGCCGCCCACATTGGCGTCCACGGTGGGCATAGCGCCGTCGTAGATATTACCGGTGGAGCCGTCCAGGCTCATCCAGTCGCCCTCGTGGTAGGTCTTGCCTGCCAGGGTGAACTGCTTGTTGGCCTCGTCCATGTTGATGGCACCGCAGCCGGAGACGCAGCACTTACCCATGCCGCGGGCCACAACGGCCGCGTGGGAGGTCATACCGCCGCGGACGGTCAGGATGCCCTGGGCGGCCTTCATGCCCTCGATGTCCTCGGGAGAGGTCTCCAGACGAACCAGAACCACCTTCTCTCCCCGGGCAGCCCACTCCTTGGCGTCCTCGGCGTTGAACACGATCTTGCCGCAGGCAGCGCCGGGGGAGGCGGGCAGCGCCTTGCCCACCGGCTCGGTGGCCTTCAACGCCTTGGGGTCGAACTGGGGATGCAGCAGGGTATCCAGGTTGCGGGGGTCGATCATGGCCACGGCCTGCTGCTCGGAGATCATGCCCTCGTCCACCAGGTCGCAGGCGATCTTCAGGGCGGCGGGAGCGGTGCGCTTGCCGTTGCGGGTCTGGAGCATGTACAGCTGGCCATGCTCCACGGTGAACTCCATGTCCTGCATGTCGCGATAGTGGTCCTCCAGGGTGCGGCAGACCTCCACGAACTGGGCATAGGCCTCGGGGAACTTCTCGGCCATCTGGTCGATGGGCATGGGGGTACGCACGCCGGCCACCACGTCCTCGCCCTGGGCATTGGTCAGGAACTCGCCCATGAGCTTCTTCTCGCCGGTGGCGGGGTTGCGGGTGAAGGCCACGCCGGTGCCGCAGTCGTCGCCCATGTTGCCGAAGGCCATGGACTGGACGTTGACGGCGGTGCCCCAGGAGTAGGGGATGTCGTTGTCGCGGCGGTACACGTTGGCGCGGGGGTTGTCCCAGCTGCGGAACACGGCCTTGATGGCGCCGATCAGCTGCTCCTTGGGATCGGTGGGGAAGTCACTGCCGATCTTGGACTTGTACTCGGCCTTGAACTGCATGGCCAGCTCCTTCAGATCCTCGGCGGACAGCTCCACGTCCTGGGTCACGCCCTTCTTCTCCTTCATGGCATCGATCAGCTGCTCAAAGTACTTCTTGCCGACCTCCATGACCACATCGGAATACATCTGGATAAAGCGGCGATAGCAATCCCACGCCCAGCGGGGGTTGTTGGACTTCTTGGCGATCACGTCCACCACGTCCTCATTCAGACCCAGGTTCAGAATGGTATCCATCATGCCGGGCATGGAGGCGCGGGCGCCGGAGCGCACGGATACCAGCAGGGGATTTTCCAGATCGCCGAACTTCTTGCCGGTGATCTTCTCCATCTTCTCGATATACTCCATGATCTCCGCCATGATCTCGCCGTTGATCTGGCGGCCGTCCTCGTAATACTGAGTGCAGGCCTCGGTGGTGATGGTAAAGCCCTGGGGCACGGGCAGACCGATATTGGTCATCTCCGCCAGGTTCGCACCCTTGCCGCCCAACAGCTCACGCATCTTGGCGTTGCCTTCGGTGAACAGGTAACAATACTTCTTGCTCATTGCAGTTCCTCCGTATATTAAATAGTTGTACCAAACATTGAGAACAATTTATTATAGTCATATTTTTTTTTAAAAGCAACCCTGTCGCGGATATTTTTACAAAAAATGTTGTTTCCTCTGCGGACGCTCGCCGTAAACCGATAACACATTTCCGTTTCCTCTATTTTCCGTCCTTTTTGGCGCAGCACCCGCAAAGCCGCCGTCCCGGCGCGCTTCTCCCTGCGGAACGGAGGGAAGATTTTGTGTCTTGCCTATTCCCCCACTCCTGTGGTATACTATTATATTGAATTAGTAGGCACTTTACCGGGAGGTACGCGCATGGTCCAGCTGCCCCAGGAAAACAGCATATTCACCCGCACCGTGCGCCGCGCCGCCGGGGAGGACCGTCTCAGCCACGCGGTCATTCTCACGGGCCGGGGTGACCTGACCGCCGCTGCCCGGTTTCTCGCCGCCGCCCACGTCTGCGAGGGGACGGACAGGCCCTGCCTGCGCTGCCGCCACTGCCGCAAGGTACTGGAGGGCATCCACCCGGACGTGATCCCCGTGCTGGATACAGAGCACAAGGAGCTGACGGTGGAGGCAGTCCGCGCCCTGCGTAAGGATGTGTACATCCGCCCCAACGAGGCCCGGCGCAAGGTATACGTCGTCTCTGACTGCCGCCAGCTGAACCAGCGGGATCAGGATGTCCTGCTGAAGGTGGTGGAGGAGGGACCGCCCTATGCCGCTTTCATCTTCTGCGCCGACGCTCCCGCCGCCCTGCTGGAGACCGTCCGTTCCCGCTGTACTCTGCTGAAATACGACGGGGAAGACGCGCCCCTCAGCGACGGTACCGCGGAGCTGTGCCGTGCGTTTGCCTCCGGGCGTCTGCTGCCGGTGACCACGGCGCTGCTCTCCCGCGAGCAGTCCCTGAAGCGCGAGACGCTGCAGGCCCAGCTGGAGGAGCTGTGGCGCGCCGCGGCCGAAGCCCTGCTGGTGCAGCAGGGCAAGGCGCGGCCAGATCCCTCCTGTGCGGAGGCAGCCCTTCTGCTGGCGGACAGGCTGACGGCGCGGCAGCTGCTGGGACTGTGCGCGGCCAGTCAGCGCTTTGCCGAACAATGTGACCAAAATGCGGGCGTGGGCCAGATATTGGGCGCCCTCGCCGTGAAATGGGAGGAACTTTTATGACCGATGTGATCTCTGTCCGCTTCCGCAGCGGCTGCAAGGAATACTACTTCGACCCCAAGGGGCTCACGATCCCCGCCGGCACCGACGTGATCGTGGAGACCGCCCAGGGCCCGGAATTCGCCCACTGCGCAGCGGGCAACCACCAGGTGCCCGATGACGCGGTGGTCAAGCCCCTGCGGTCCGTCCTCCGCATCGCCACCGACAACGACAAACACACCGCCGCCTACAACCGCAGCCGTGAGAAGGAAGCCTTCGATGTCTGCAAAAAGAAGATCCAGCAGCACAAGCTGGAGATGAAGCTGGTGCGGGTGGAGTGCAGCTTTGACGGCAGCAAGATCCTGTTTTTCTTTACCGCCGATGGCCGCGTGGACTTCCGTGAGCTGGTCAAGGACCTGGCCAGCGTGTTCCGCGCCCGCATCGAGCTGCGGCAGATCGGCGTCCGCGACGAGGCCAAGATGATCGGCGGCCTGGGCATCTGCGGCCGGCCCTTCTGCTGCGCCCAGTTCATGGACGAGTTCCTGCCCGTGTCCATCAAGATGGCCAAGACCCAGAACCTGAGTCTGAACCCCACCAAGATCTCCGGTACCTGCGGCCGGCTGATGTGCTGCCTGAAATATGAGCAGGACGCCTATGAGGATGCCGTTAAGCGCCTGCCCAAGAACGACTCCTTTGTTCTGACGCCGGACGGCACCGGCAACGTCAGCGACGTAAACGTGCTGAAGGAGACGGTGAACGTCCGCCTGGATGACCGCACCGACGGTCCCCGCTGCTACCACAACTGCGAGGTCTGCGTCCTGCGGAACGGCAAGGGCAGCCGCGAGGGAATCGCGGTCCCCGACAAGCGCCCCGAGCGCTATGTGGAGCCCCTGGCCGAGGAGGAGCTGCCCACTATCACCCTGCTCAGCGACTTCGACCCGGACGCCGCGGCGGAGAGTGAAAAGAAGCGCAGCCGCCGCAGCCGCAGCCGCCGTCGGGGCGACGGCGAGAAGCGCACGGCGGAGAAGTCCGCCGCCCCTGCGGAAAAAGCCCCGCGTTCCGATATCCCCGCCGAGGGCGGCAAGCCCCGCCGCGAGGGCGGCGATCGCCGCCGCAGAAGCGGACGCCGCGGCGGAAACGGCGGTGCCAACGCCGCTGGCAGCACCGGCGCTCCCGCACCCAAGGCAGTCAAGCCCGCCGGGGACGGCCAGGGTACCGTGAGCGGTGAGAAGAAGCGCAGCCGCCATCGGCCCCGCCGCAGAAGCGGCGGCAATAAGCCCAACGGCGGCACGGAGGCGTAAATCATGCGTAAATTCAACGGCTTGCTGCTGGTCAGCGATTTCGACAACACCCTGGTCTACACCGAGGAGGCCCTGCAAAAGTGCGTGGATATGCCCCCCGTCTCTGATGAGAACCGCGCCGCCATCGAGTATTTCATGGCCAACGGCGGCATCTTTTCCGTGGCCACCGGCCGCGCCAAGCCCGCCTTTGAAACGGTTGTGGACGGCATTCCCATGAACGGTCCCACCGTGCTGTTCAACGGCGCGGCTATCTACGACTTCCCGCAGAAGAAGTACCTGGTCACGGCCTTTTTGCCCGACTCCGTCCGGCAGCACGTCACGGAGGTCGTCACCGCCCTGCCCCAGGTGGCTGTGGAGCTGTACCACGATGACAACACCATCCACGCCCTGAACGCCAACGACGTCACCCGCCGTCATATGCACATCACCCACGCGCCGTCCATCGAGGTAGACACCATGGACGACGTGCCGTCCCCCATCAGTAAGGCCCTTTTCTCCACCGAGGAGGCGCACCTGCCCGCCCTGTTGGACTTTCTGGCCTCCCGGCCCTGGTACCACGACTATGAGGTAGTCCCCAGCGCCGTGACCCTGGTGGAACTGACAGCCAAGGGCGCCAACAAGGGCGGCATGGTCCGGCGTCTGGCGGACCTGCTGGATGTGGCACGGGAAAACGTGATCTGCGTGGGCGACCACGCCAACGACATCAGTATGCTCACCTGGGCCGGCCAGGGCTATGCCCCCGCCAACGCCATTCCCCAGGTGCTGCACACACCCGGCGTCCGCCGCCTGCCCGACTGCCGCGACAACGCCATTGCCCAGCTGATCCGTTCCCTGGACAAGCAGCTTTGAAAAAGCCAAAAGCCAAGCCCCCTTTCGGGGCTTGGCTTTTTATTTTATCAGGAACAATACAGACCGCGTTTGACCGCCCCGGCCACTGTCCCGTCGCTTTTCATCAAAAAGTTTTTTCCGAAAACCCGCCGTTCCCCCCCATTAAAGCCCCTTTTTATAAGGTTTTCTCTTCACAGCAAGGTTTGTTTACAATTTAATCCTTGACGTGAGGGGAAAATCATTGTATCATACGCTTTGTAACTATTTGTAACTTTTAGGGGCTTACACCATGACGCAGGATCAACAACAGAAAAAAGCCGCCGACCGCGACCCCAACCGGGAGCACATGACCCTATCGGAGCTGTGGCAGCTGTGGCGTGACAATTTAATGAGCTGGCGGAGCTTCTGCGATGAGCACCACGATCTGTTCACCCTGAACATACAAGCGGGCTTCCGCCGCATCGGTCGGTGGCTGTCCGATCTGCGCAGCAATGCGCGGGCTCTGGCGGCCGCCAACCGCGACAGGCGGTTCCCCGAATCCGAATACGGCGCAGCCCAGCTGTTCCTCTTCTTCCGCGGCAGCCTGGAACGCCGGGCCGCCGCCATACGCGAGGGCTTCTCCAACCGGCGCAAGGCACTGACCTGGATGGGCGGCAAACGCCGCCACTTTTTTGAGAAGATGCATCTGCACCCGGTGGCATTCCTGTGCGGCGCCATGGCCATCGCCGCCGCGGCCACCGTTCTGTCCCTGTACACCCTGGGCGCTCAGGTGACCTATGACGGTCAGGACCTTGGCATCGTCTCCTCCCGCCGCGCCGCCGAAAAGGTGGTGGCGGAGCTGGAGGATGTCACCCGCGCGACCACCGGCGACGGCGGCTACACCGTGGATACGGCGCTGCTCACCGCCGAAACAGGCGTTTTCCCCCGCCGCGAGCTGATCTCCGACAACGAGTTTGAAGAGACACTGAGCGACACCCTCGGCGTGGTGGATTACGCCTATGTCCTGTATGTGGACGGCGAAAAGGTGGTGGCCACCACCCGCTCCGGTGCGCTGGAGGACCTGCTGGAGCAGCTGAAGCTGGGCTATGAGACGGCGGACACGGTGAACGCCTACTTCGTGGAGGACGTGGACATCCGGCAGGAGTACGTGGAGTCGTCCTACGTGATGAACCTGGGCTACATCGCCGAGATCCTCAACGAGACGAAGGAGGGCGAGGTGACGTACACCGTCACCTCCGGCGACAGTTATTACAGCATCGCGGAGAAATACGACCTGAGCGTGGAAGCGCTGATGAAGCTGAACCCCGGCTATGACCCGAAGATCCTGCGGGTGGGCGATGTGCTGACCATCAGCAACGCCGTGCCCTATCTGACGGTGGTGAACGTGGAGCGGCAGCGGTACGTGCAGGATGTGCCGTACCAGGTGGAGTACACCGACGACGCGTCCATGTATCAGGGTGAGTATAAGGTCACGTCCCCCGGCGTGTACGGCAAGGCGGACATGACCGCCAACGTGACGTACATCAACGGCGAGGAGACGGAGCGCGAGGTGGTGGCCAGCGTGACGCTGTCCCAGCCGGTGACGGAGCAGCAGCTCCGCGGCACGAAGGAGCGGCCCACCTGGTATCCCACCGGGTCGTTCTCCTGGCCCTGCACCGGCATCCTCACCAGCCGGTTCGGCTATCGAAGCCTGCTGGGCAGCACCTACCACAGCGGCATCGACATCGGCAACAGCTACGGCACGTCCATCTATGCCTCCGACGGCGGCACGGTGACGTACTCCGGCTGGATGAGCGGGTACGGCTATCTGATTATCATCGACCACGGCAACGGGTATCAGACGTACTATGGGCATAACAGCAGTTTGGTGGCGTCCCTGGGGCAGAAGGTCCACAAGGGCCAGCTCATCGCCCGCATGGGCTCGACGGGCCGCTCCACCGGCAACCACTGCCATTTCGGCGTCAAGTTCAACGGCACGTTCGTCAACCCGCTGAACTATCTGTAAACCGCAGCGCCCCTGCCCATCGGCGGGGGCGCCGATCTTTCCCTGCGGCAGGGCGCACGTTTCCGGGGTTGCAAAACCCAAAAACTATGGTACAATAGACCTGCGCCTGTATGTATTTCCCCGCCGGCGGCGGTGGAATGGAGAAACCGTTAAAATGAGGTGAAAAAGATGAAAAAACTGATCGCGCTGCTGTGCGCGGTGTGCGCCGCGGCCATGAGCCTGTGCGTCGCCTGTGCCAGCCCCCTCACCGGCGACACCAGCAACATGGGCCTGTGGATCACCCTGGTGGTCGTGGCCGTCATCGCCGTTGTGGTGCTGCTCATCGTGGGCAAAAAGAAGAAAAAGTAAACAGCGTGCAGACCGCCCCGGGCCAATGGCCCAGGGCGGTTTTATTTATTTCGCTTGCCTTTTCTATCCATACATGGTATACTTTATTTGCATATATCCGTTAAAAGAAAAACTCTAGCAAAGGAGAGAACAACATGAAAAAGCTCATCACCCTGCTGCTGGCCCTGGCCAAGGTCCTGAGGCTGACTGCCTGCGGCGAACAGCCCGCCGGCGCCACCGGTGATGACGGCGATACCGCCTCCGTGGAAAGCGACGGCCGCGCCCTGTACGAGGCCGCCATACAGCTGGCCTGCGACGGCGACTTCCCCGGCAGCATCGAGGGCCTGAAAAAGGCTGTGGCCGCCGAGGAAACAGATACCTGGAACGAGATGGACATTGATCTTGCCTATAAGCGCATGGCACAGCTATATCTCCTGCTGGGCGATACCGAGGGTCAGGCGCAGGCGAATGCCGACTGTCTTACCGCCTTAGGCTGGGAGGCAATGGGCCTCGACGAGCTTTACTTTGAAAACAGCTGTTTTTTAGGCGAGTATTTTGACGTTTCCCCCTTTGGGGCCTGGGGCAGCAATGTCGTGATCTATGATCTGATGGGCGAGGACGGGCTTGCTCTGTTTAACGCTTTTTCTGAAAAGGCTGCGGAAATGGGGGACGAGGCCTTCTGCCAGTGGACAGATGAATGCATAAGCACAAATCTGTACGCTTTGGCCAGCGCCGCCACATTTGACAACACGACTTTGGAAAACTATATGCAGGCCAATTCCAAAAAGGCGGTCCATCTCGAGTCGCCTTCTGTGGCCTTTTCCGCCTGCGGGGTAATGACCGGCATGACTCGGGAGCAGGTCTATGCACAGCTTCAAATGACGCCCTGGTGTCAAGCTCTTGTCGATCATTCCTCCGCAAGGTTTGATTGGAATCCTCTGGTATTCCCCGATGGTTCTGAGGAATATCGTTTGAGTGTCGACACCCGTAGAGCCTATGAGGGCGACATTGTCTTTTTCGATATGTCGAGTCACAGCGGTCTTTCATTGAAATTCGAAAACGATGTGCTGACCTGGATGCAATACTATGAGACCAAAATTGACTGAAGCAGCCAAATAAAAGAGACGGCCTCGGCCGTCTCTTTTTATGCCTTTTATTCAAACAGCCCCGCCTGTCCCGGCACCTCCGTATGCCCGATGGACTGTATCTGGCGGACATTCTCGGCGGTCAGCGCGTCGCTGATGGCCATCTTACGGATGATGTTCTGCACCGTCACGTCCAGCCCCGTGCCCTCCCGGTAGTCGGCAGGGAAGATGAAATCCACCCGTCCCTTGGCCAGCAGGTCCTCCACGCCGGCCCGGTTGCTGCTCTGGTACACGGCGATGGCCTGCCCGCCGTAGGACCGCATCATCTTCATACACGGCACGTCGGAGAGCCCGTCGCCCACATAGATCATGTTGGTAAAGGGCACCCGCTTGCTGTCGTCGGGCATGGAGTCGTTCAGCGTCTTGTCATCGGCCACGTCCAGCACACCCTTGTTGATGCGGTAGACGAACTGGGTCTTGTTGGTGAAGTTGACGTCCAGCTTGGGCCAGCAGGCGGCACCCGCCTCGTCATAGTAGAACTCGCAGGCGTAGATCTGCTTGAACTCGTGGGCAATACCGCTGCCCTCAATGATCTCCTTCAGCCCGGAGGACAGCACATAGTGCTCGATGGTCACGCCCTGCTGCTCACCGAAGGCGTTGATCCGCTGAAACCACTCCCGCACGCCGGGAAACAGCTCCATGCTGCGGCCGCACGCCACCAGAAAGTCCCGCTTCAGGTCCTTTCCCTGGGCGCGGCACTCGGCGATCATGGTGTACATATACGCCAGCAGCCCGTCCATCCGGTTCTCCCGGCCGAAGGTGTTGGCCTTGTGCCAGAACTCCGCCGGGGTATACCCCAGGGCCGGGATAAAGGCGTAGTCCTCCATATCCGTGGTACACAGCGTCTTGTCAAAGTCGTACAGCAGCGCGATGATGGGCTTTGTCATATCGGTCCCTCCGTGGAAAAAAGGCGGCGCAAGGCCGCCTTTTGTTGTTGTGCTTACTTGTCTCCGCTGTAATTCCGTCCGAACTTCAGCTCGTCCAGACTCAGCCGGAAATCGCTGGGGATGGCGCTGCCGTCCACCGGCGGCAGCTTGATGGTGGGCTCGTCGGTGACGGCGCTCCCGGCGCCCTTCTCCTCCGGCGCGTCGATGTACTTGCTGAGGATATCCTGCTCGATGGCGGACACAACATCGGCCTGGGGCTCAGCGGCAGGGACCTCCGGCTGCTCCGGCACAAAGTCCAGCTCCGGCAGGGACTTCAAAAAGGCGCTCTGGGCCTGGCACAGCTCCTCGCTGCGGCGAATGAACGCCGCGGTCTTCTCCTGTGCGGCCTGCAGCTTCTTCTCCGCCGCCCTGCGCTCGTCGTCCAGCCGGTGGATCTCCGCCTGGGCCTCCACCTGCGCGTCGGCCAGGATCTTCTCCTTCTCGCTCTGGGCCTCCTGCACCAGCTTGGCGGCCATCTTCTGGGCCGTCAGCAGCGCCTGGCGCATGGCCTCCTCGGTGGAACGGTACTCCTCCACCTTCTCGGCCAGCACCTTCAGCTTGGCCTTCAGCGTGACATTCTCCTTGAACAGGGCGGTGTAGTCCTCCGTCAGCGCGTCCAGAAACTCATCCACAGACGCCATATTGTATCCGCCGCCGCCGAATGACGCCTTCGGGAATACTTTTTCGGAAACTTCCTGGGGTGTAAACATTGCCGATCCCTCCGTTATATGATTTCTTTAGAAGTACAATCCGTTGTTCTCCAACTCATCGATCAGGTCGCCCATGATATCCACGGAGTAGGGGGTGATGATGTACGTGTTGGCCGCCACCTTCTTGATCTTGCCCTCGCCGGCATAGGCCACGCCGGACAGGAAGTCGATCAGCCGCCGGGCCACGTCCTTGTTGGTGGACTCCAGGTTCAGCACCACCGTGCGCTTCTCCTTCAGATGGTCCGCGATCTCCGAGGCGTTCTCGAAGCGCTCCGGCTTCACCAGCACCACCTTCAGCTGGGTGGTGGCGTGGATGTTCACCACCTTGTTGTGGCGGTCCTCGCTGCGGCGATCCTCACGGCGGTCGTCCTTGCGGTCGTCAAACAGGGAACGGGAGGACTCCTTTACCGGCTCCTCAAAATCGTCCTCATAATCATAATCCTCATCATCGTAGGGATGAATGATCTTCTTCAGCTCGTCCATCAGGCCCATGTGCAATACCTCCCGCGTATTATTTGGAATAGTCTCTTGCGCCGAAAATGGCGGTGCCCACGCGGACCATGTTGGCCCCCGCGCGAATGGCATCGGCAAAATCGCCGCTCATACCCATAGAAAGATATTCTAATCCATTATCGTACATTTTTCTGTTTATGTCAACATATAGTGCCTGTACTTTTTGGAAATATACCACATTTTCTTCCCGTGTGGCGTCCGCCGGGGGTATGGTCATCAGTCCCCGCACCCGCACATGGCCCATTTCCTTCGCCTGTGCCGCCGCGTTTTCCACCTCCTGCGGCGCAAAGCCGCTTTTGGCCGCCTCGCCGCCGATGTTCACCTCCAGCAGAATATCCTGCACGATGCCCAGCTTATCCGCCTGCTTGTCCACCTCGGCCAGCAGCTCCGGCGAGCCGATGGACTGGATCAGGGCCACCTTGCCCACCACCTGCTTCACCTTGTTGCGCTGCAAGTGGCCGATGAAATGCAGCGGCGCGCCGCGATAGGCGTCCTCCGCCAGCTTGGCGGTCATCTCCTGCACCCGGTTCTCGCCCAGGGCGTCGATGCCGGCGGCGATGGCCTCCTGGCAGGCGGCGGCATCGTTCATCTTGCTGGCGCCCACCAGCGTGATATCCGCCCCGGTGCGGCCCGTCTCCCGTGCCGCCGCGTCGATCTCGGCGCGGATCGCTTCCAAATTTTCCCGAATAGACATCGCTTGTGCCTCCTTGTCTCTTTCGTATCTAAGCCGCGTGCGCCCGCTGGAGGCGGGTGCCGCCGTGTTTATCGGATGACCTTGCCGTCATACAGCTCGCCGGACGTGGCGATGACCTGATCGCCGGAGCGCAGGGTCTGTGTGTCCCGCACGCCCTCAGCGGGCTTCACCAGCGCGTAGCCCTCCCCCTGATATACCAGCTCGATCGGCCGGAAGGAGGCGTTCTCGCCGTCCACACAGTACACGCCGGTGGTGCCGTCCGCGCTGACCCGCAGCGCGTCGGCCGGTACCCGCAGTCCCTGATAGGTGTGCAGCACCGCGTCCGCCGCCTGATGACGCAGCAGCGTGGTCTGTGCCAGATACCGTGTGCTGGACAGCACCACCGCCGCCTGACCGTTCTCCTCCCGGGACACGGACACCACGCTCATGCGGATGCTCTGGTCAAAGCCCTTGGCCAGACGCACATCCACCCGGCCCATATCCTTCAGCGCCGCCGCCTGCTCTGCCGGCAGCACCACCGCATAGTACCAGGTGTCGCCGTAGATCAGCTTACCCACGTTGCTCTGCTCCGCCGCTGCCTTCACGCCGTTCAGCTTGCTGGGCGTCACGTCCTCCAGAAATGCCTCCGTCAGTACGCTCTCGTACCCGTCGCACACGGCGGAATAGGTGCCGGAGGCCTTGGCGGTCACGGTCTTCGCACCGGACAGCGCGGCTTTCTGCTGCTGTATCTCGCTCTCCACCGACTTGACCTGCGCCTGTATCTCCTCCTGTGACGTATAGCTCCCATGGTCCCGCTTCAGCACGGCGGCCTTCAGCGCCGCCAGGTCGCTCTCCGCCGCGGCATAGTCCCCGGCGCTCAGCGTCTGGCGCAGGGTCAGGATGTCGCCGGTGATGGACGTATCCAGCTTCAGCGCCGCATCCGGGTCCAGATAGGACGTCAGGGCGAACTGCAGCTGCTGCAGCTGCAATTCCAGCGTCTCGATCCGGCTGACGGTCTGCAGCGCGCTGTCGTCGCTGTACACCGTGGCCACCGTCTCGCCGGCGGCCACCCGCTGGCCCTCCTGCACAGCCCGGGACACGGTGCCGGTCTGGCCGGGCAGCGGCTCCTCTGTCCGCACCAGCCAGCCCTCCATGGAGATAACGTCCTCCGCCTGTGCCTCATAGACCAGCGTGATGGTCATCGGGTCGGCAAAGTAGTTGTATACCTGCGCGGCGAAGTACACCAGCACTGCCGCCAGCACCGCGATGGGCAGCACCTTCAGCAGCGGCGACGAGCGCTTGTTGCTCCCCGCCGGGATGTTCGTGTTGTTGTCTGGGGTGTTGTTCATGGGCTTTCCTCTTTGTCTATGTTCTCTTACTCCGCGTCCTCCCACAGCGTGACATTCCGCGCCGGCGCAATGGTGGAGATGGCGTGCTTGTAGATCACCTGCTGCCGCCCCTCGCTGTCCAGCACCACCACGAAGCAGTCGAACCCCGTGATGACGCCCCGCAGCTGAAAGCCGTTCACCAGGAACAGCGTCACCGGCACGTTCTCCTTCCGGGCCTTGGTAAGAAAGATATCCTGTAAGTTGTTTGTCTTCTGCATGATCGTCCACTCCTTGTATGTCTGTACGGACGATATGCACAACATCTGCCTCCGCCCGCCGCTATCAGCATACCCCGGCGGACAGGAGGAATTCTGTCGCATTTTGTAACCCCGCCGAAAAATCCGGCGTTTTTTCCCATAATATCCAGTGGATGGCCTCGTTGCGCCGCAGCCAGGTCAGCTGCCGCTTGGCGTACTGCCGTGACCGCAGCTTTACCTCCTCGATGGCCTCGGCCGTGGTGGCGCGGCCCTCGGCCACCGCCAGAAACTGCTTGTACCCGATGGCCTGCAGGGCCGTGGCGCCCCGGGGCAGGCCGCTTTGCAGCAGTGCCTCCACCTCCCGCAAAAGCCCCTGCGCCACCATCGCGTCCACCCGCCGGTCGATGCGCTCCTTCATGTCCTCCCGGTCCCGGAAGGCCAGGCCGATGTATGCCGCGTCGTACCGGGGCGGTATCTCCCGGCTTTTTCTGTCGTGCGCCCCGATGGTCTCCCCCGTCTCGTAATAGACCTCCAACGCCCGGACGATGCGCTTTTCGTCCCGCAGGTGCAGCCGCGCCGCGCTCTCCGGGTCCACGGCCCGCAGCGCCTCCAGCAGCGCCTCCGCGCCGTCCTTCGCCAGCTTTTCCTGCAATTCCCGGCGTATCTCCCCGCCCTGGCTGCCGGCGGCAAAGTCCTGCCCCCGCACCAGCGCGTCCAGATACAGCCCCGTGCCCCCCACCAGCACCGGCCGCTTTCCCCGCCGCAGGATGTCCTGCACACACGCGTCCGCCTCCCGGACGTACCGGGCCACGGACCAGCTCTCCGCCGGGTCCGCCACGGCCACCATGTGGTGGGGCACGCCCTCCATCTCCTCCGCCGTGGGGGCGGCGGTGCCGACGGTCATGCCCCGGTATATCTGCATGGAGTCCACGGACACCACCTCACCACCGAAGCGCTGCGCCAGCGCCACACCCATCTTCGTCTTGCCGCAGGCCGTGGGCCCCACCACGCAGACGACGCTGTTATCCATGGGCCTCACCTCGCTTCTCTGTACGTTCTTTCTGCGCCCTCCGGCGGGACAGTCCCCGCCGTTCACGCTCTCTTGAACATTTTTTCGATCTCATACTCCCTCAGCTTCACCGCCACGGGCCGCCCGTGGGGGCAATAGCGCACCGCGCCGGACTGCACCTGCGCCGCCAGCGCCCGCAGCTCCGCCGGATCGCTGGTCATACCGGCCTTGATGGCGCTCTTGCAGGCCACTGTGTGCAGCACCTCGTCCCGCAGGGCCGCCCGGTCCGCACTGTGCAGGCGCAGCTTCTGCGCCAGCTCCTCCAGCGTGGCGGCGGCGTCCTCGGCCCGCACATCGTCGGGCACCTCCCGCACCAGCACCGTGCCGTCGCCGAAATCCTCGCACAGGAATCCGCAGTCCGCCAGCAGCTCCAGATCCTCCAGCACGGCGGTGTATTCCTCCGCCGCCAGCGTCACCGCCGCCGGCGTCAGCAGCAGCTGCCGCATGGGCGGCTCCGTGCGCGCCTTCAGCGCGTCGAACCGCATCCTCTCATGGGCGGCGTGCTTGTCAATGAGCCACACGTTCCGTTCCGCGTCCTCGCAGATGATATACGTCTTCAGCACCTCGCCCGCCACGCGCCAGGGCTGCTCCGCCGCAGCGGGGCCCTCCGGCATGGCGATCTCCTGCTGCTCCGGCTCCGCGGCCGGGGCAGGGGAGGGCGTCGTCTCCGGTCGTTCCGCCGTTTCCTCCGGCGGCGTGATGTGATACGCCACGCCCGGCGCGGCCGGTGCCGTGAACGGCTTGTCCGGCTGGCACACCACGTCGTGCACCGCCATCACCGGCGTGACCGGGGCGGGAGCGGGCGCGGGTCTGACCGGCTCCGTAGCCGCCGGTCTTGCGGATGCCGAGCCGATTGCCTTCCCCGCGGGCAGCGTCACCGCCTGCGAAGGCTTTGGCGCATCCGGCCGTTTCAGGAATTCCTGTGCCGTCATGGTCTGATAGAAGGGCTTTTCCGCCGCTTTTGGCCGCCCCTCGCCGTCCAGCGCGTCTTTCACGGTGTAGTGCACCGCGTCGAACACCGCTTTCTCGGCGGCGAATTTCACCACCGTCTTGGCCGGGTGGACGTTCACGTCCACCTCGTTCACCGGCAGCGTGATGTGCAGCACACAGCCGGGGAACTTCCCCTTCAGCAGCCGGTTGCGGTAGGCCTCCTCCACGGCGGCGGTCAGCAGCTGGCTCTTCACCAGCCGCCCGTTGACAAAGAACAGCTGCCGCGCCCGGGTACCGTGTCCCGCGGCGGGACTGCTCACAAAGCCGCTGGCCCGCACATCGCCGCTGCCGCCGTCCACCTCCAGCAGACTTTTGGCAAAATCCCGGCCCAGGGCAGCGTAGATCGCCGACAGCAGCTGCCCGTCGCCGGGGGTGTGCAGCACCTCCTGCCCATCCCGCAGCAGCTTGAAGGACACCTCCGGGTGGCTGAGCGCCAGCTGTGTCACCACAGCGGCAGCCGCCGCGCCCTCGGCACTGTCCTTTTTCATGAATTTCATCCGCGCCGGGGTGTTGTAAAACAGGTCCCGCACGCACACGGTGGTGCCCTCCGGGCACCCGGCGGCCGTGACCTCACCGGGCACGCCGCCCTCCAGATGCAGGGACGCGCCGCTGTCGGCGCCCCGCACACGGGAGAAAATATCCAGCCGTGACACGGCGGCGATGGCCGCCAGCGCCTCGCCCCGGAAGCCCAGCGTCCCGATAGCCGCCAGGTCCTCCGCCCGGCGCAGCTTGCTGGTGGCGTGGCGCAGAAACGCGGTAGGCAGCTGCTCCGGCGCGATGCCGCAGCCGTTGTCCGTCACCCGCAGATACGTCATGCCGCCGTGCTCCAGCTCCACGGATACGGCGGACGCCCCGGCGTCCAAAGCGTTCTCCAGCAGCTCCTTGCACACGCTGGCGGGGCGCTCCACCACCTCGCCGGCAGCGATGAGATCGGCGATATGGGCAGGCAGTTGTTGTATCTGCGGCATGGTATTCACTCCTTTTCTATTGCAGCTTGCTCTTCAGTTCATACAGCAGGTTCAGCGCCTCCAGGGGGCTCAGCGCGTCTACCTGCGTCCGGCGGATGATATCCGCCACGGCGCCCTCGGCCATGCCCTCCAGGGATACCTGGTCCTCCCGCGCCGCCGGGGTGTGGGGCTGCCGGGGCTGGCTCTCCAGCTCCCGCAAGATCTCCCGCGCCCGCTTGAGCACCGTGTCCGGCAGGCCCGCCAGCTTGGCTACCTCGATGCCGTAGCTCCGGTCCGCACCGCCGGGGACGATCTTCCGCAGAAAGACGATATCCTCGCCCCGGGCGTGGACGGCCACGTTGTAGTTCCGCACGTTGGGCAGTTCCTGCTCCAGCGTGGTCAGCTCATGATAATGGGTGGCGAACAGCGTCTTGGCCTTCAGCTTCCCGGCGCAGTGCTCCAGCACCGCCCGGGCGATGGACATTCCGTCGAATGTAGACGTACCCCGGCCGATCTCATCCAGAATGAGCAGGCTGTTCTTCGTGGCGCAGCGAAGCAGCTCCGACACCTCGGTCATCTCCACCATGAAGGTGGACTGTCCCGCCGCCAAGTCGTCGCTGGCGCCGATTCGGGTGAAAATGCGGTCCACCACGCCGATGTGCGCCCGCTGGGCGGGGACAAAGCACCCCACCTGGGCCATCAGCACGATCAGTGCCACCTGACGCATATAGGTGGACTTACCGGCCATGTTGGGACCGGTGATGATGGCCACCCGGTCCTCCTTTGCGCCCATGTGGGTGTCGTTGGGCACAAAGAATGCGTCGCCCCGCACCTTTTCCACCACCGGATGGCGTCCCGCCGTGATCTCGATGACCCCGGACTCGTCCACCTCCGGCCGGCAGTAATGGTTCTGGGCCGCCACCTCGGCAAAGGCGCACAGCGTGTCCAGCTGCGCGATCAGCGATGCCGCCAGCTGCACCCGCGTCACCTGTCCCGCCGCCTCTGTCCGCAGCGCGGCGAACAGGTCGTATTCCAGCGCCGCGTCCCGGTCATGGGCGGTGAGCACCTCGTGCTCCAGGTCCTTCAGCTCCTGGGTGATATAGCGCTCGCCGTTCACCAGCGTCTGCTTGCGTATGTAGTCTGCCGGCACCTGGTCCTTAAAGGAGTTGCTCACCTCGATATAGTACCCGAACACCTTGTTGTACCCCACCTTCAGGGTACGGATGCCGGTCTTCTCCTTCTCCCGGGCCTCCAGCTGCGCGATGAACCCCTTGCCGCCGGAGAGTATCCCCCGCAGCCGGTCCACCTCATCGTCATAGCCCTCGCGGATCATGCCGCCCTCCCGGACGGAGAACGGCGGCTCGTCTACCAGCACGGCGGCAATGCGCCCGCTGATGTCCTCCAGCGTCTCCAGCTGCTCGTCCAGCTTTCCCAGCGCCCCTGTCCGGAACGGCGTCAGGCACCGCTTGACCTCCGGCAGGTGCTCCAGCGCCGCCCGCAGGTTCACCAGGTCCCTGGCTCCGGCGGTGCCGTAGACGATCCGGCTCATCAGCCGTTCCATGTCGCCCATGCCGGTCATGGCCAGCCGCAGCTCCTGGCGGCCCACGGTGTTGTCCGTCAGCGCCGCCACGGCATTCAGCCGCCGGTCGATGGCCGCCACGTTCACCAGCGGCTGCTGCAGCCACATCCGCAGGTTCCGCGCGCCCATGGGCGTCTTGGTCTTATCCAGCACCCACAGCAGGCTGCCCTTCTTCTCCTTGCCCCGCAGCGTCTCCGTCAGCTCCAGATTGCGCCGGGCCGTCAGGTCCAGCTCCATGAACTGCCCCGTCCGGTACCACTCCAGCTTGTCCAGCTGCTTCACGTCGGTCTTCTGCGTCTCGTAGAGATACGTCAGCAGTCCGCCCAGCGCCAGCAGCGGTGCGCTCTCGTTCCGGGGCAGGTCCCGCAGCGCCGCCTCGCCGAATTGCAGCCGCACCTTCTTCTCCGCGTCCGACACGTCGAACCGTCCCTCCGCCAGCCTCTCCCGCCGGCAGGAAAAGCGCTCTTCCAGCGCGGCGGTCAGCGCCGGGTCGTCATAGGCCGCGGCGTTCATCACCGCCTCCGCCGGGGCGAAGCGCCCCAGCTCGTTGATCAGCCCCGTCAACCGCTGCGCCCCGGTGAACGCCGTCACCTGGGCCTGCCCGGTGGAGATGTCCGCCGCGCACAGTCCCGCCGCCGTGTCTGTCAGATACACGCCGCACAGATAGTTGCTGCGTCCCGCGTCCAGGCATGCCTCGTCCAGCACCGTGCCGGGGGTGACGGTACGGATGATCTCCCGCTTCACCAGCCCCTTGGCCAGAGCCGGGTCCTCCATCTGCTCGCAGATGGACACCTTGTACCCCTTGGCGATCAGCCGCGCGATATACCCCTCGGCGGAGTGATACGGCACGCCGCACATGGGGATGCGCTCCTCGTCGGACTTGCTCTTGTCCTTGTCCCTGGTGGTCAGGGCCAGGTCCAGCTCCCTCGACGCCGTCCGGGCGTCCGGCCCGAACATCTCGTAAAAATCACCCAACCGGAAAAACAGCAGGGAGTCGGGGTGCTTCTCCTTCTCCTCCATATACTGCCGCATCATGGGTGTCAGCTCAGCCATAGCTCGGCTCCTTTCTCCCTCCGGGAAGTCTGCGCCTTACGGCGCGGGGCGCTCAGCCCAAAAAGCCCAGCAGGCCCAGAATGCCGAAGGTGGTGTACATCAGGCACATGACCACCAGCAGAATGGTGATGATGCTGTACATGGCGCTGGTTTTCTTCGTGTGCTTGTACTTGCGGATATAGAACAGCGTGCCGCAGGTGATGCCCAGCGTCAGGGAGGACAGGTGGGTCATCACCGCGCTGTCCTTGAAGGCTGTCAGGCGCAGGATCAGGATCACCAGCACCACGGCAAACTCCGCGATCAGCGTCACATTCAGCCAGGTGGGCAGCTTCACCTTCTCCTGCTGGTTCACCTTCTCGGCCACCTTCTGGGCCATGTACGCGCCGGTGGTGTACCCGCCGTAGTTGCTGTTCTTCTTCTTGGAATGGATATTCTTATTGGGGTTGCCCTTGGCCTTGCGGATGGCCTCCTCCTGGTTGGCGTACTGGTTCACGTTGGCCTTGTAGCTGTTCTTTGCCATGGTTTTATTCTCCTTCTGTCGGTAGATTGGTAAGATAACGCCGCAGCATATCAAAAGCGTGGTGGGCGGACAGCGTCCGGATGCGCTCCCGATCGCCGCCCAGGGTCAGATGCCGCACGGTCACGCCCTCCGGCGCGGAAAGCCCCACGAACACGGTGCCCACCGGGTTTCCCCGGTCGTCCCCGTCGGGACCGGCCAGTCCGGTGACGGACACCGCCAGGTCCGCGCCTGTCAGCACCCGGACGCCCAGGGCCATGGCCCGGGCCACCTCCGCCGACACCGCGCCGCAGCGCGCCAGCAAATTCTCCGGCACGTGCAGCACCTGCTGCTTCACATGGTTCGTATAGCTGACTACGCCGCCCAGAAAGACCTGCGACGCGCCGGGGATATCCGTCAGCCGTTTGGCGATCAGTCCGCCGGTGCAGCTCTCCGCCGCCGCCAGCGTCAGTCCCCGTTCCCGGCACAGCGTCAGCACCGTCTCCTCCAGCCCGGACACATCCACGCCGTAGAGATACGCGCCCAGCCGGGCCCTTACCTCCGCCAGCACCGGCGCCATCCGCGCCTCACAGGCACGCTCGTCCGCCCCGCGGGCGGACAGCTGCAGCATCACCTCACCCGGCTTGGCATAGGGCGCCAGCGTCATGTCCGCCTCCCGCCGCAGCAGGTCGCCCAGCAGCTCCTGCACCTGCGGCTCCGTCAGGCCGAAGATATGCAGCGTGTGTGACCGCACCGTCTGTCCCCGGACCTGCTCCAGCCAGGGCAGCAGGCAGTGCTCGGCCATATAGCTGCACTCATGGGGCACGCCGGGCAGCAGCGCCGCCGTGGTCTTCCCGGCGGTGAACACGCACCCTGGGGCCGTGCCCACCGGATTGCGGAACACGGTGCACCCCTCCGGCAGATAGGCCTGCTGCATATCGCATTCCGGCATCTCCCGGCGGAATACCCGGTCGAAATACCGCCGCATATCCTCCACCACCTCCGGGTGGAGCACCAGCGGCGTGTCCAGCGCGGCGCACACCGCCGTTTTCGTCATATCGTCGTAGGTGGGGCCCAGCCCGCCGGTGAACACCAGCAGCTCTGCCCGTCCCCTTGCGATGGTCACGGCCTTTTCCAGCCGCGCCGCGTCGTCGTCCACAGTGGTGTGGTACAGCACCTCCACACCGGCGGCAGTCAGCAGCCGGGAGAGGAACGCGGCATTCGTATTGGTCACGCCGCCGGTCAGCAGCTCGCTGCCCACGGCGATGATCTCCGCGGTACGGGGCATAGACGCGCCTCCTTATATCGTCGGTTTGATCCGGATCATCTCGCGTCCGGCCATGGCCCGCTGGCACAGGCCCTCCACATCCAGCGCGCTTTCGTACTCCCGCGTCTCCTCCACGCTGGGCTTCGTCTTGGGGTGCCGGGGCGTGAACACGGTGCAGCAGTCCTCATAGGGCAGGATGGACGTGTCGAAGGTGCCGATATGGCGGGCGATCTTCACGATCTCCTCCTTGTCCATGCCGATCAGGGGCCGCAGCACCGGCATGGTGGTCACGTCCTCGCTGACGGCCAGCGCCTGCATGGTCTGGCTGGCCACCTGACCCAGATTTTCTCCGGTGACCAGGGCGCGGCACCGCAGCTCCAGCGCCAGCATATTGGCCAGGCGCATCATGAACCGCCGCATGATCAGGGTAAAGTGGTCCTCCGGGCACTTGCGGCGTATCTCCTCCTGAATTTCGGTAAAGGGGATGATGAACACCGCCAGCCGGCCGCACCAGGGGGTCAGCTCCTCCGCCAGCTTCAGCACCTTCTCCCGGGCCAGTTCGCCGGTATAGGGCGGAGAAGCGAAGTGGATCATCTCCAGCTGTACGCCCCGCTTGGCGATCATATAGCTGGCCACCGGGCTGTCGATACCGCCGGACAGCAGGCTCACCGCGTGGCCGCCCATACCCAGGGGCAGACCGCCCGCGGCGCTCTCGGCGGGGCCGTGGACGTAGGCCGCGTCCTCCCGTACCTCGATGTACACCGTCAGCTCCGGGTGGTGTACGTCCACCGTCAGGTGGGGGAAGGCGTCGTGGAGCGCGCCGCCCACCCACTGGCTCAGCTGGATGCTGCCCATGGGGAAGGACTTGTCCGCCCGCTTGCTCTCCACCTTGAAGCTCTTAGCCGCGGTCAGCGCACCGCCCAGATAGGTCTTTGCCGTGTCGAAAATAGCCTCCTTGCTCTTCTCGCAGGGCAGCGCCCGGGTGATGGCGATGATGCCGAACACCTGCTTGCAGGCAGCGTAAGCCCCGGCGATGTCGCAGTTCTCCTCCGCCGGCTCCACATAGATAGTGGACTGGCGGGAATATATCTTCCACTTGCCGAACCGCTGGGTGCGGCGGCGGATGTTGCTCATCAGCTTCATCTCAAAGCTGCGGCGGTTCAGTCCCTTCAGGACCACCTCGCCCAGCTTGCACAGAATGATCTCGTGCATATGGTTCTCTCCTTGTTGTTGGTGTACAGATATGGGGACGGCGGGCGGGCAGCTTCGTCCGCCCCTACAACGGGACGGCGTACCCCAAGGGCATTTGTTCCGCTGCGCTCCACTGCGGGACGCCGTCCCCTACGGACGTTTATCGGCGGCGTACCGGG
>OBAR01001171.1_pt1 | contig 23782 bp, 23 predicted proteins | sample 1517911 | NCBI WGS metagenome assembly OBAR01 (sample SAMN04571709, study PRJEB22368) | human gut metagenome | biome: human gut; material: stool | host: Homo sapiens | place: Luxembourg | collected 2012-10-26
ATACCAAAAGGCAAACAAAAAAGTGTGAGGAAAAGACTCACACTTGATATTGCCTGACTTATTTTTTGTTATGCCGCATTCATCCCCGCCCGACTATGTCGGACGAGGTTTTCTGCGGAAAAATGGATAAATTTCCTTCATATTTTTTTAAGATACACAAAAATTCTCATATTTTTTCATATAAAACCACTCCCTCTTTTTCTATTGATTCCATCAATTCCGGCTGCATTTTTCTATCTGCATCAACAATATCAAACTGCAAAAGAGTTGATGTCTCTTCGTTTACATCCAATGCAAAACGATCAAAATTCCCACCATAAACTGCCAAATCAATATCACTGGTGCGTTTAAAATCTCCTCTTGCTCTTGAACCAAACAAAACCACTTTTTTTACATCATATTTCTCTGCAAAATCAATAATTTCGTTTAATACCTGTTCACGTATTCCTGTTTTTTCTGCTTTCCATTTAATTTTTCTCCAATAGCCAACAGGGACGGGAATGCGGCACTACAGTGCCGCATTTTCCCGTCCCCAGTTGCTGCGTTTTTATTTACATTTTTTACAGTGCCTTTACTCTTGCTACTACGTTCTCTACGGTAAATCCGAAGTATGGGAACAGTTTGCTGTACGGAGCAGATGCACCAAAACGATTCATTCCGATGATGTCACCGTCAAGTCCGACATAACGATCCCATCCAAATCCAGAAAGTGCCTCTACTGCAACTCTCTTTCTTACATTCTTTGGAAGAACCTTTGCCTTATACTCCTCAGACTGCTCCTCGAAGATATCCATACATGGCATGGATACGACACGAACGTCGATTCCATCCTCTGCTAAAACCTTCTTTGCCTCTACAGCAAGAGACAGCTCGGAACCAGAAGCGATAATGATCGCATCCGGAACTGCCTTCTTGGAATCCTGTACAATATAACCACCCTTTAATGCCTCTCTTGAGGTTCCCTCGATCTGCGGCAGATTCTGTCTGGTCAGTGCCAGTGCAGTCGGTGTTCTCTTAGATGTAATTGCGCTGTACCATGCAGCTGCTGTCTCAGTTGCGTCTGCCGGACGGAACATATGGAAGTTCGGCATTGCACGCCACATTGCAAGCTGCTCGATCGGCTCATGAGTCGGTCCATCCTCTCCTACACCAATACTGTCGTGTGTAAATACGAAGGTTAACGGTACACCCATGATTGAAGACAGACGTGCCATCGGCTTTGTATAATCAGAGAATACGAAGAAGGTAGAAACAAATGCTCTCAGTCCGCCGTGAAGCATAATACCATTTCCGATTGCTGTCATGGCAAGCTCACGAACACCAAAGTGCATGTTGCGTCCTGCATAATTTTCTGCTGAGAAATCACCCTCATCCTTCATATAGGTCTTTGTGGATGGGGAAAGGTCAGCTGCACCGCCAATTACATTCGGCATTCTATCTTTGATACGATTGATCATCTTGCCGGACAGATTTCTTGTTGCATCTGCCTTATCATCATAAGCCCAGAAATCAGCATCGTCACAAACCTTCTCTGCCAAATCCTCATCGTAGTAAGTATCCCACAGTTCCTTCATTTCTGGATACTTCTCGCAGTATTCTGCAAACATCTTATTCCAAGCATCCTCTGCCGGCTGTAAGCCTTCTACGATTTCCTTATAATGATCATAAACTTCCTCTGGTACGAAGAATGGCTCTTCTGACGGCCAGCCTAAGTTTTCCTTCATTGCCTTAATATTGTCATCACCAAGCGGCTCGCCATGTGCACTTGCCTTGCCCTGCTTTGCCGGACATCCAAAACCAATCTGAGTCTTTACAGTGATAAAAGATGGTCTCTCAGTATCTGCCTTAGCAGCCTCAATTGCCTTGCCGATTTCCTCTAAGTTATTTCCATCCTCAACGGTAATGGTCTGGAAACCAAATGCTTCCATACGCTTCTGAACATTCTCTGTGAATGCAATATCTGTTGATCCCTCAATAGAGATGCGGTTGGAATCATAGAAAATGATCAGCTTAGACAGCTTTAAAGTACCTGCAAGAGAAAATGCCTCAGATGAAATACCCTCCATCATACATCCATCGCCGCCAAGTGCGTATGTGTAATGATCTACAACCGGATATCCTTCCTTGTTAAATACAGACGCCATATGACGCTCTGCAATTGCCATACCAACTGCCATACCCATACCAGCGCCAAGAGGTCCTGTCGTTGCCTCAACACCAACTGTGTGGCGATACTCCGGATGACCAGGTGTCAGAGAACCCCACTGACGAAACTGCATCAGATCTTCCTTTTTTAAATCACCATAACCAAACAGGTGAAGCAGGGAGTACAAAAGCATAGAACCATGTCCTCCAGAAAGAATAAAGCGATCACGATCCTTCCAATCTGGATCCTTTGGGTTGTGCTTTAAATGCTTTGCCCATAACTCATAGGCTACAGATGCACAGCCGAGCGGCAAGCCAGGATGTCCTGACTTTGCCTTCTGAATCGCATCTGCAGATAATACACGGATCGCGTTTACTGACATTGTATCAATGTTATTCATCTTCGTCTCCATTCCGCGCTTAAGCGCATTTAATTTTGTATTTATGCTCAGTTTACCAGACCATTGCACGAAAATCAAGTTTTTCTTATGTTATCGTAGCTTAATTTGCTGAAGCTCCTCCATTGTCGCCAAATAATAGGTCTTAAACTTGTCGCCCGGAATGACAGTATACAAATTATTTCCAAACTCTCTTGCAAAACGTATTCTTCCTGAAAATGATTGAACCTCGCAATAATCCGCATCATACATGACAATATTTCTCTGCTGAAATGCATAGCCTGTATGAAGTTTATCCTGCTCTGTAACAGCATTTTCATTTCCTTCTGACGTGTAAATATGAAGCTGATAGCCTGTTTTCGCTTCATCACGTACAACAAGACCAAGGTATTCGTTATTATAGAAAATACGCTGAATTTCTCCCTCAACAGCAATATCTTTTCGAGTAATTGCAGTTCTGTTTGACACGTCAAAAAAGCTGATGCAGCAATCTCCAACTGCAAACGCTTTTGTATCACTTAAATAGACAACCTTCGGGACATATGCGCCATTTTCAGAATAATCAAAACTTGCTACTATACGATCTGCAGCTTCTTTTCCCTTTTCAAAATCGTAAAAAGAAATACTGCTTGTTCCAACACCCTCAGAAATTGAGTAGTATGATACAGCTAATTGCTGACCATTTGGCGAAACACTAATGTCAAGCGGATATCCATCAATCTGGAGCGGATTGCGAATCGAAACTGCAAGCTCCTCGCCTGTATTTCGATAATAAGAAATTAAACTCGCATCCTGATCTTCTAACTGAAGCACAGTTACACCTGTCGATGCAATCACTCCCTTTGTGATTATCTGAGATGTAGTTCCGCTTCCAGTGATTCCCGATTTATTGCAAATCGCAAAATTTTTTCCTTTTAAATCGTAAATCAAAAGATAATCACCTTTGACATTTGCCTTTGGATTGCTCATATCATATGGAGCAGACCACACCTTTGTGCCCTTTTTGTCATAATACGTAGCACCATCTTTATTCATTACGACAATGCCGTCTCCGTATGATACGTATCCTGCTGATGACGCATTCGACACATCAGTTCTCCAGCTGACTTCATATGTTTTGTAACGCCACAGCCGTTCTGCCACAAACCACGCCAGTACAACAGCTAACACCAACACTGCGACAACAATTCCTGCGACATTGACTGTTCTTCTATGATCCTCAGCCCAGCTTACTGGTGCACTGCGAACCTTATCGTTCGTAACCATGCTCTGCCTAAGCTGCTTCTTCTTTCTTTCCCGTTGAAATTCACTGTCCCTTGCCATGTACTTTCCTTTCCACCACTGTGCTGACTTTCAAACTCCAGCTGCATCTTACATACAACTGCACAGTGTCTAAAAAAGTATAACATATCCAAGGGTGTGTGTCAAAGTTCCTTAAAAATTTTCACGGCAAAGTCAGCTCCTGTCCAATATAAATTTTATTTATATCATCAAGTCCATTTACTTCCTTTAACTGCATAACCATCTGTGAGGAACCATAAAATTTTTTACTAATCTCAATCAATGTATCACCAGGCTGGACCGTGTATGAGGCTGGACGATTTACTGCTGCTTCTGCTGCCTCACTCGTCCCCTGTGCTGCATTTTCTTCTGTGGGCAACGTTGGTGCTGCTACCGTTAAAATTTCCTGCGTGCTGCTTTCGTTTTCTTCTGATGATGCTGCATCTGATTCTTCATTTTTTGATGCTTCGGTGCTGCTTGTGATACGATACACTGATGCTCCAAGACCATCCTTATAAAACATCATATCTCCAGAAAAAATCCCGCCATTTTGAATAGCTGCCACGTCTTTTTTTTCTGTCTCAGATGAAGAAAGGCTGCTTTCTGGTGTTTTTGCAACTGAAGCTTTTTCTTCACTGCTTTCTGGTATCTTTGTAGCTAAAACTTCAAGCGTATTCTCCGTTTCTTTTAAAGACGCTGACAATGCACCAATATCATTTTTTGTTGCCACAATTTGTTCGCTTTCTGATTCAAAAGCAACCTGCTCGCTCTCACCGCTTTTTCTCTCCACGGATGCTCCTACTGCAAGCGCCTGCACAGAATCCTCTTTTTTATTCATCCCTCTTGAAAAAAGAACACCACCTCCTACTAAAATAATAAAAATAATTGCCACCCCTGCCTTTACCCATATGCCGTTTTCTGCTGTTAGCTTAGGCGTCTGATTTATGTGTTTTGACTTTTGCGGATGCTTTATATCCTGCTTTTCCTTCATAATCTTTCTAAAATTAAGCGCTGCCTGATCGCTGACATCCTCACTTTGATCCGCGTTGCGGCTCAGCATATAATTTTGCATTTCATTATTTTTCTCATAATAAACAAAATACCCCTTCAAATGGAGAATTGTATCTTCTTCCTCCATCCAAAAGCTTTCCTCATCACCCTTCTTCCAGTACATCAAACAATTTTCCCCAGAAAAAATCTGACGATGTGTTTTTTTTAATTCTTCACCATCTGGAAAATTTTCTTCTGTTCCGCTTATAAACCAGCCACATATACTGCATCCTGGAAAATATTCCTGTATCACTGACAACGTATTATCCCATACCTGCTGCGTAATCGCTGTTTTTTGCTCATTTTCTTCTTCAGTAATGCCTTGCGCATCCTCTAACTCAACTGCTCCCTTTACAAACCAGCATCTTTTGTTTTCTGTAACCATTTTGCTTCCAAGCAATATACCAGTGCGTACATGCCCTGTACAATTTAATTTACGAATAAATGTATATGCATAGTCTTCCAGATACACTCTAACCCGCTCTTCTTTTTCTGCCATCTGACGAATATTTTTTGGCAGTTTCTTTTCCTCTTCCATATAACACCTCCAGACCAGTTCCATGCAGTTTATGCACGGTATTTTCCATCTTTCTTAGCACATCGTATCACTACAACCGTGCAGAATCTGCCAAAACCGCCTGTCGAATACACATAATCTTTCGACAAGCGAATAAAGCGCTTCTTCCCCGGATAGAATGAAGCAAAGAACGTTTCAGAAAGGCGGTATCTATGAACACAGTCAACTCTCCATCCTATTTTTCGCAAACTGATTTTTCCTCGGAAGGCTTTGCCTGCCGTTTAGCCAATCTTGTTGATTTAAGCCAAAAAAAGAACGGCCACCGACCAATACTTTTCCTTTGTATTGGCAGTGACCGTGTCCCTGGGGACTGTCTTGGTCCTTTAGTAGGTTATAAATTAGAGCGTCTTTGCGATACCATGCAGCATACATTTGTTGTATGCGGATCGCTTGCTCATCCTGTACATGCTGTGAATCTGCGTCAAAAGCTTCATTATGTGAAGCATCTGGGCGACTTTCTCACAATTGCAATAGATGCCTCAATAGGTGCTAAAGAAAATCTTGGCATGCTTTGTCTTTCAAACAGTGCATTATATCCTGGCGAGGGTGTTGCAAAGTCGCTTCCCCCGGTGGGAGAAATCTCTATTACCGGGGTCACAAGCTGCGAAGACAATCCCATTCCATTTCACCGTCAAAGTGTCCCACTTTCTTTCATGATGAATCTGGCTGATGAAATTTATCAGGGACTTTTTACTTTTTTAACAGCTTACTTCCAGACAGTGCCCTATACTGAGTCAATGCCTCTTCAAGCGACAGATCTGCATTCTCCTGACAGAAGGAATCAAACTTATTTAAACGCTGCTTGTACAGCAGATCCTTTCCAAAGACAGGCTCATATTCTTCCTTGAGCTGCTTTTCGATCTGCTCAATCTCTTCCTTCTTATCTGAAAGTTCCTGACGCTTGCTCTCAAACTCCTGCTGCAGCCCTAAAAGCTCATCCTTGTTGGCAGCTGTAATGTCTGCTGTGATCTGATGACGAATTTCGCTTTCAAAATTTTCAAGTGCTTCCTGGCGCTTTTCTACTGTATTCTGCATAACCTGCTGAATACCTGTGATTTTATCATCAAAGCTGCCCAGATTGTAGCCCGTCTCATCCTGACTTTTCTTGATGCGGTTCGTCATCAGCTGCTTGTTCTTATTATTAATGCGGATCTGCTTTCGAAGTTCCTCCACCTCTTCATTTACACCTGCAAACTTCAGCATATACTTGTGAAGCAAATACAAATATACAGTAAATAATGCACCCACATATACAAAAAATGTAAATGCCAGCACAAGACGATTCGAAATTGCCAATGAGAAAAACAATGGAATAAAGAAAATCAAGCCCACACCAACTAAAATATCAATTGTCCAATCTCTGCTGTTTTTAGGGAAAAACAGCATGGAAATCGCACGCTTTTTACATACGACTGGAACTTTATTTTCTTTAAATTTCAGTTCAATCTGTGCCTCTAGCTGCTGATTCTGTTGATTTAAAGGCGCTGTCTCAACCTGAATGCGCTGTGCTATTGCATTGGCCTTTGCCTTTGCACGCTCAGTTTTACATACATCAATCTGATCTTGATACTGACTCAGCTCACGATCATACGTTGCAGCAATTTCTTCTTTTTTCTTTTTAAGTGCCGTGGTAATTCCCTCTGCCACACTCTTTTCCATGCTGCTGTATGCCTTCTCGCTTTGCTTTAACTCACCAGTCAGGCGTGTCTTATCCTTCTCTGCCTCATCAAGATCATTTAACAACTGCTTCGCCCTATTTACTGTTTTAATTAACTCAGAATCATGAATTGCATCAAGTGTAACAGCTTGACCAAAGACGGATGATTGAGCTTCTCTGGTTGCCTCATCCTCTGGCTTTGCTTCCACTTCCATAGAAGATTCCATTGAAAGTTCCATTGAAGGTTCCATTGAAAGTTCCATTGAACCTTCTTGTGACTCTTCTGTCGATGCGGCATCTAATTCATCCAGCTGTTTTTCTTTAAGCTCAGCCTGCTCTGATTCTTCTGGCTGTTCTTTGGTAAACTCAGTCAGTTCTGATTCTTCTGGCTGCTCTTGTGCTTCCTCCATCAGTTCTTCTGGCTGCTCTTTTACTTCTTCTAGCTGCTCCTCTTGCTGCACAATTTCTTCCAGATTAACCGGCTCTGCCTTCATATCAGCTGATGTCTCACTTGGCACTGCCTGTTCTGCCTGTTGATCAAGCAGCATTTCAACTTCATTAGCTGTTTCCGGAGTATCCGGCTGCCTGTAATCGTCCATTTTTACTCCTCCTAACGATGATTATCAAGAACCATTCCCACTTTCGCACTTGCGTTTGAGAATTGTTTTTGCTATACTGACCACAAAACGAAGTCAGTTTTCAATCAATTTACAGTTCCTATAGTTTACTATATACTATTTTTCACTATAGCACAAGTTTTTTCTTTTTAGGAGGTTTTTATGTTTCGCATGTGGGGTAAAGTCTTCTTAGACAACCATCTTCTCAAGGATTTTGTTGTTGAAAATCCATCACTTGATATGACCCGCACCAAAAAGGTGTTCGCAGCACTCGAAACCATCGCTCATGAATTTGATCTGGCTGTCCCAATCTGGCTGCCATCAAACATTTCTGATTTTAAGCGTCACGCCAAAACACGCTTCACTCAGGACAGTTTTATTGAGGCAATCGATTTTGACTATCTTGAAATTCAGATCATTGAAGAAGATTAATTCTTTGCTAATTAATTTCAAGATAGCCTAGACAGCCAGTTTATGTTAGCCTTATGACAAATATTGACTTATAATATCATTGATCAGCTGCTCTTCCTTTGGGGAGAGCTTTCTTGTCTGCTGCTTATGTACTTGTCGATCCCCGGATTCCCCCCGGGCCGCTGCAATCTGCGCTAGGCTCTCTTTTAACTCCTCTAACTGCTTTTGATGATCCTTTTCAGGTTCTTCCTTTCTGACAAGCTCTGGACGGTTCACCCGCTTTTCATTCTCCGCTGACACATTATTTTCTTTCTGTGCACCATCCTTTTTCTGCATAAAAAGATCATCCCTCATTGCTCCTCGTGCTCTGGCTGCTGCACTGCTTCTAACAGCCTCGCGTTCTGGCTGCACAAGCTCGTCTGGCTGCTCCTCACTGATGCCATCTGGCATATCTCTTGCACTTCGCACAACAAGCACATTTTCAAAATAGTGGACAAGTGCTGTTTCAAGAAGATCTTTGTTGGAACTATTTCCCATCAAACCAGAAAGCACAATCATCCCAGCTGCCATCAAACTTCCTCCAGCCAGATACAATACACAATTTTGAACACTTCCTTTATTCAAATAAAGAATCAACGAGGATACGGCACCTATTAGAAATGCTGCTGCCGCACAGTAAATACTACAATTTTCCCAACTCGTCAGACGTGTTCCTGCTATACGATACTGCTGCTGCATTTTACTTACAAATGCTTCTGTATTTTTTATTCCGCAATTCATCCTATAAATGCTCTCGTACTTTGTCTTCATCTGCTGCAGCTGCTTGTCCTTTGCCGCTGCCAGATTATCAGATTGTCGAATCAAACTTTTGTAACAACGGTTTGCTGCAAATCTGCTGATAACTCCAATCACACAAACTGCCGCCATAACATACAGGATCATTCCCTGTTCCAGGTAATTTAACATACCATCGCCCCTTTCCGCCGAAATTTTCAGATTCATTTTCCGGTCTCCTAATTCATACACTAGCATAGAATTGCAAGCTTGTTAAGACAGAATCCATCGCACTTTTTTTACCTCACTCACACTTTTTTTCCATATATCTAATACTTTTTTTCTTTTCCTTTTATTTTTTGATGTTATCTATTTTTTGTGAATGGACATCAACCCGCGTTTATGCTATACTGTCTGCAAAGACGCTGCTAGCTTTTGCTTCATGCGTTAAAAAACATTTTTGAAATATAAAGGAGGCTTTTTTATGACAAGTTACACTCCAAAGGGCGTATGTTCCCGTCAAATTAATATCGAGGTTAATGGTGATACTATCGAGTCCGTTCAGTTCGTTGGCGGCTGCAATGGCAATACTCAGGGTATCTCATCTCTTGTTAAGGGTATGAAGGTTGATGAAGTAATCGCCCGTCTCGAAGGAATCAACTGCAACGGCCGTGGAACTTCATGTCCGGATCAGCTCGCAAAGGCATTAAAGTCTATTAAGGGTGAATAAAATGAAAAAAATATTATTGACTGGCGGCGGTACCGCCGGTCATGTTACACCAAATATCGCTCTTTTGCCAGACCTTAAAGCAGAAGGCTATGACATTCATTACATAGGCTCCTATGAGGGAATGGAAAAGAAATTGATTACAGCACAGGGCATCCACTATGACGGAATTGCCACTGGAAAGTTTCGCCGCTATCTAAGCGCAAAAAATCTCACTGACCCATTTCGTGTTATCAAAGGTTTTCAGCAGGCTAAAAAGCTGATCCGTGACTACAAGCCGGATGTTGTCTTCTCCAAAGGTGGTTTTGTTGCCGTTCCTGTTGTGCTTGCAGCTGGTCACTATCATATTCCTGTTATCATTCACGAATCAGATATGACACCAGGCCTTGCAAACAAGATCTGTATGAGAACTGCTAAAAAAATCTGCTGCAACTTTCCTGAAACAGTTAAGCTTCTTCCGGCTGATAAGGCTGTTCTTACTGGAACACCAATTCGCCGTGAACTGTTAAATGGCTCAAGGGATGCCGGCTTTGCTTTTACAGGACTTAGTGACGACAAGCCGATCCTTTTGATGATGGGAGGAAGTACTGGTTCACGTGCAGTTAATGCCGGTCTTAGAAGTGCTCTTCCTCAGCTTCTTAAGGAGTTTCATGTCATTCATCTGTGCGGCAAGGGAAATCTTGACAGTACACTTGCTCAGCCAGGCTACATTCAGTATGAATATATTTCTGATGAGCTTAAAGACCTGTTTGCAATCTCTGATATTGTGCTTTCACGTGCAGGTGCTAATGCCATTTGTGAGCTTTTGGCACTCAAGAAGCCAAACATTCTTGTTCCGCTTCCAGCAGCCGTAAGCCGTGGTGATCAGATTCTGAACGCAAACTCCTTTAAAAAGCAAGGTTTTTCCTATGTACTTGAAGAAGAAAAGTTAAATGCTGATACACTGATGGCAGCTGTTCACGAAGTTTACAACAATCGTGATTCTTACAAAAAGGCGATGGCCACCAGCAATCAAAGCAATGGCGTAGATATTGTAATCAAGCTAATTAAAGAATTATCGTAAAAAAAAGGCAGAACTCCAATTGTGGAATCTGCCTTTTTTCTTGAAATCATGTCTTCTTTATGTTTATAAAAAACTGCCTTTCATGATGCGTAAAACCTTCAATAATAAAAGTTTCTTTTTAATCTTTAAGCGCTTCTCTTAATTTTGCTCCCTGCTTTTCGAGTTCCTCTCTCTTTGCTGGCTTCGGATCCCATGAGACCATGTCTTCTCCGCCTGCATATCTTGGAATCACATGCATATGGAAATGCATAACAGTCTGTCCTGCTGCCTCACCATTATTCTGAACTAAGTTAAAGCCCTCACATCCAAGACCTTTCTTCATTGCCTTTCCAAGCTTTGCAGCAACCTTAAGAACATTCGCGGCATATTCATCGCTGATCTCTGTTACATCCTTAAAGTGCGCCTTTGGAAGGATTAATGTATGTCCTGCAGATGCCGGACCTAAATCAAGAATTGCACGAAACTGCTCGTCCTCATAAACAGTCTCTGATGGAATCTCACCTGCTGCTATTTTACAAAAAATACAATTATCATCTAACATAATTAAAACCTCTCTTTCGGCAAATATTGATGCCATTTTCTTTTGTACCCAGTATACTCATTTTTTTGATAAATTACAAGAGCACAAAATGTCGTTACATTTTTCTTGAGACAATCTATAAAAAATGATATATCTAACAGGTAACAATTCAAAGCTGTACTGGAGGTGCTTATGAACGATCAAACCTATTTTCTTGCCAATGCCGCCCATGAACTTCAGACTCTGCTTTCTTTGCTGTGCAGCAGTATTCAGGCTATTGAAGCCGCGCATCCTGAAGTTAGATGCTATCGTTACTGGCCAGAGCTCTCCTCTGACTGCCGCTTAATGACTAAGCTTCTTCGTGATCTTACAGACTACAGCATGTCTGACCAACTGACGAAACAGCGCAGTGATCTGTGCAATTTACTGCGGCGGGCTTATTTATCATGTCTTCCTTTAACCGAGGGAACGAACAAAACACTTACATACAAGCCGCGTCTCATGCGCCTACATGCCTCTCGACTCCCCAAAAATGATGGAAGCACTTTTAAATCTGATTGTCAATGCACTTGATGCCGTATCTGACAATGGAAGCGTTCAAATTATTCTGACAAAGTCAAACGAACAATTTGTCGTATCTATAATAGATGATGGCTGCGGGATTGCACCCAAACAACTGCTTACTATTTTCCATCCTTTTACTACCACAAAGCCAGATGGTACTGGGCTTGGCCTTCCAGTTGCCAAACGTATTATTGAAGGACATGGCGGTCATATACGCGTAAGCTCTGCTCCAAATCAGGGTGCCACCTTTACCTTCCTTCTGCCCTGTTCTTTTTCATCTGACAAAAAATAATAATGCCGCATACAAAGCCTATTATAGCGCCCACTATATGTGCGCAATTGTTGACACCACTTTCGGCAAATCCATGATATAAAGTAAAAAACATCATGAAAATAAGCTGCCGAAGCGTAATTTCTTCAAAATGACCTTTTGACAATAAAACAATACATATTAAAAGGCCTGCGATTCCAAAAATTGCACCAGATGCACCAGCTGTCGCTACAAGCAAATCCCCCTGATGCACATACCACCAGACAGACGCAGCATTTGCGCCAATGCCACTGATTAAATATACACCAAGAAAACGCCACTTTCCAATACAACGCTCTGCCAATGCACCAAGATACAAAAGAACAAGCATATTGTTAAATAAATGATCCCATCCAAAGTGAAGAAAAACGCTTGTAACAAGACGCCACCACTCTGGCTTTTGAACAAACTCACCAATTTGCAGCACCATCATATTCATCAATGCCGATTCTTTTCCTCCAATCTCACCGACTGCAACGATGCATTGAATCAAAATATTAAGAATCACCAACATCAACGTAACCTCTGGTATTCTGTTAATTGCTATTCGTTTTCCATTAAAACGATCTGAAAAACGTTCCTTTCTAATCAGGGTAGCATAAAGATCACAAAATTCAGACGGCTGTCCGTCAAAAATCACTGGCTGTCCAGCGTCATCTATAAACCACCTTGGGTAAAAGCCTGTTACAAGCTGCTTTGAAATTGAAAAATCATCTGACAGCACAAGTGCAAGAAATTGACACTCCAGCTGTTTTTGCTCTCTAACCTTCTGTGCTGCATAATCAACTACCCTATCAATTCTCCACGGATCGGCTGCCAGCTTATTTGGATCATCGAACAGACAAACTGCATACAGCTTCGTATCCTCTTTGATCCATACACCACAAGGAAAATTTGCTGCAGCAATATTCGTATACCCACCACGCTTCAGCTTTTTTTCCACAAATTCGCGCATCAATTTTTGATCCACCCTTATCACCTCGTTGTACTTAACAAAAGTTACAATTCACAGGACACATATTTGAATGAACTGTAACTAGCAAAATTCTGTCAGTCAACTTTATCATTAGAAATAAGATTTGTCAATGTTTTGGCTTTAATATCCAATATGCCATAAATGCTGCTGCCACTGCCGTCACGACTATGAAAATCCCAGCAGCTGCAAGCAGATTTTTATTGATGAGATCTAACAAAAGCAAACGCTTACCTGCTGTAAAAAACACATATCCCAAAATAACCATAATCAATAATATGCCAATAACTGTAACTGACGATTTTTTTTGCTTGCATTTTGTTTTTTCCCTCTTAGGTGAATCTGACATTTGCTGCACATTTTTATATTGTTTTTCCTGCTGTATTTTCTGTTGTTTTTCCTGTTCACTTGCACCAGAATCAGTCTGTTTAGAATCGCTCTGTTTACATTCTTGGTCTGTTATTTGCTTATTAATTTGAGAACTTATCTGCACAGAAGATACTTTAGAATCACAAGAATCATTTGTGGCATTCTCTAACCGATCTTTTATGCATCCAACAATTACACTGATTGATAAATTTTCCCGAAGGCTTTCCTGAAAGAGTCCATATGCCAGTTCTAAGCTTCTTCTATCATCATAATCAATATGATCAATCAAAAAGCGGCATAGTACATTTACAGACTGATGCAACGGCATATGCTGATATGGATAATAGCAAAATCGAATACGTTCTAAGCTTTTCGACACATATATATACTGAGGTTCAAGTAATATTCCTTCTCCGTCTAGCAAATAACGCCCCGCCTCTGAAACTGCACTGCAAAACTGCAATAGAAGTGACACCATCTCATCATAGGTGATCTTTCTGGCATCAAGAAATTCCGGTAAGTTTTCTAATGATGTAATCTCATAGCTAAGCGTACTTTTTCCATTCATTTGCTGAACATGTACAGGTAAAAATCCATTGATCCTATTGTTAATCAGCATTGACAACCTATAATCTGATCTGGCTTCCTCGTCTGTCTCTATCATCATATACTGATAATCAAGCCTTCGGCTGTATGATACTTCCATTTGTGCCATTATATCACCCCCTGTAATGAATTTTTATTGCTTTTCGTAAAATGTTCAATCTTCAGCTGATATTTCTTTAGAATCTGACGCTGTTTCTTTATCCCGCTTGATTCCTCTTACCAGTCTGATAAACTCCTCCTGCTTTGATTCATGTACCTGCACTTGTCCTGTAATTTCTGTTGGTGTTCCCCATAAACGCATCAGTGCAAAAAAAGGAAGACGTATTGGTGCCTTATATGTAATCTTAACCATTCCAGGTCCTGCCTTCACCAAAAATGATGGCATATCACAGGCAAATAATTCACCTTCTATATGCGTATTTGCATATTCACAAATTATATCCTGGTTTGCCGTATTCTGCGAGATCCGCCATAAAAGCCCTTTTTCCTGAAGTTCTTCCCAAGAAAAAGCTCCATCTTTCATACTACTGTTTTCTGCCACCAAAAGCATCGCTTTTTGCGCTGTATGCCACGATACTTCCTCTAACACTGCTTTATCATGAGTGAAAAAACCATAATAAATACACATAAAAACAGCCATGAGGACTGTCATCATAATCAAGCTGGCCTCCACAGTAAAGCTTGCTTTTTCCCGAAATAAAAGCTTCTTTTTGATTAGAATAACAATCTTTTTCTTTTCCTGCTTCACAAAAACACCTCTTTCTCGTAAAGCTAACATTCGCAGTCCGGTTTTACTACTTGCTTATAAACGCAGTATATATCAGACAATTGATGCAAATTGAGACAAGCAGCCAAGGAACAAATGGTATTTCTTTTTGGTAAACATGTGTTATAAAAACTCTTTGCATCAACTGTGCACACAGACAAAGAATACTGCCTACAAATAAAATTTCCAGCCCTATTTCCACCCCACAACCCGCTCCAAGCAAAAATATGCAAAGTACATCACCCATTCCAATGCCTTTACTAAAACGCGCCAAAAGCCACACTATCATCCCTGGAAATAAGCAAAACACTAAATCAAGGATTTCGCATCCACAAAAGAAATTCCAAATCATTGCAATAACTGTACATCCAATCAGCCAGCACACAGATACATTATGAAATAACAAATCAGTTGCCGCTGGAAGCAAAAAGCATAAAATAATAAAAATCCACATTGCCTGCGTCATGATTTTCCTCCATCATCCTGTTTGGCACAGCGGCTGCAGCAGTGACGATCTGAAACCTCTGAAAGCTTTACTGACTTTACATTTCTTCTTAGCGCCGCACAATTTGGATCTGTGTGAAAACGATTTCCACTTGATGTAATATACACCCAAAAACCACTTCCGCCTTTTTCGCATCTGTCACATGCATAATACTTGCTGCCATCATCACTGCGGTAATTGACTACTTCATTATGACGGATCTGTTTCACAGAAAGCTTCAGATATGAACAGTCCAAACTTGTATGGTACACACTTCCTGTTTCCGTAATATACACAATTTGGTCTTCCTTAGTCTCATCTTCTATCTTATCGCCATCTTGCGATGGTGCTTTATTTCCGCTCCATACACGCTGACACTCCCGCTGTGTAAATAAAAGTGAACCGAAATTTCCCGGAAGAAACGGAACTCTCACGCGATATGTTACGGTAAGATCTAAATTTCCATCATCATCTGGAAAACGAGAGCCAAGTACGGTCAGTCCATCACTTCCTCCTATAATCCATGAACGATCTAAAATTTCTCTTCCCACTGAATACAGAAGCTTTTGTTTTAAATAAACTGCTGTAATTCCACCTTGAACTATCAGCGTGATCACATCCTCTGCTTCTTCACCGCCTACATCTTCTGCCTCATTTGGCTCTTCAAGCAAATAATAATATCCAGCAGCACTTGTAACTGAATCCTTCATTCCCTGCTGAATCCGCGTCTGTATCTGTATAACCTCAAAAAAAGACATAAGCGCCATAATAACACTAAGAAAAATAGGCAGCACTATACTGGCTTCAACAGTCAGCGAACCGTTACATTGCTGGCAGCCGACTGAAAAACAAAATGATCGATACCTGGATTTTTTTTTGAATGCTCTTCTATGATCAACTGCCAGCCTCATGGTACACCACCTTTCTTTATTTTAATTTTAATCTAATACATACGGCTTTGTTCGCACGAAATCTCATATCCAAACCCAGCAAAACAATAAAAAATCGGTGCCGCCTTCATACCTGTACAGCTCCCAAACAATCCGCCATCGAAAAATCAGGATTTTTTTCTCTCATTCTAAGCTGAATGACATCCATTGTATGATAGCGTCTATCACTTCGCCCTTGCGCATACAAAAGAAGGCGTAAGTATTCATCATATGACAGTCCATTATTCTCTTTTGCTGTTAAAAACAAATCTCCATCCAAAAAATCTGCGATCTGTGAAAACTCCAATGTCCAGCTTTCTGAGTTTTTAATAATAGGAATATTGCCTCCGCTTAGCAATGTTCTTACATCAACTATAGCCTCAGCAAATGACCAACCTGCAATCATTGTAAACTGCGTCAGCTTAATGGCAGGATATACGCCAGTCCAACCAACAAGAGTAGCTGCCGCTGTCTCTGCCTGAGATGATAAGACAGGATCCTTCCATGCAGAAAATAAATTCAGTCCCTCTCTCATTAAAAGAAGTGAATTTACTGTTGATTTTAAATTTTCCTTATCACTTGTTTTGCCATTTAGTATATATTCTAGCTCATATGCCATTTTATTTGTCTCGCCTGTACTTGTAAAACTGCGGCAATGCTCTAAAAGATATTCTGTAAACAAAAAACTTTCTTCCATTTCACTAATCGCAGAGTGATACCATGTAAAATTTACAGTTCTCCACTTTGATGGAAGATCCTCTGCCTCAATAACATATCCTGATGCAGCCTGATCAAACGGCAGTACAAAATTCAGCCAACCATCTTCCTTGAGCTTTTCTAATTTTTCAAGCCAGCTTTCTTCTATCGCTTCCTCATACTTCTTCTTTTCGTCATTCGTTTTTTCCAAAAACTGCTCATCAAAACTTTCTTGTTCCAGTTCCTGCTGCTCTTTTGCCATTGTCTTCGCATCATCACCCATTTCCAGCTCTTCAAGCTGCTCTTGTACTTTTTCAACCGCAATTCCAAGTGTGCGGTATTTCATAAATTCCAGTACGCTTCTGGCAAATAATTCTCCTTCATTTTCAATGACTGAAACCGTATTTTCAATCTCTGCAGTGCTGCTTGTTCCTCTATATAGATTCCCAGATAAAAGCAAATGGTCTTGTTTTGGATTTGCGTTCATCGTCAAATATTTGCTTACAACCTCCTCTATATCTTGATTATTACTTAATTCATTTTCATTTAAAAGCATTAAATCAAATTCATTAAGTAATTCACGATCATACATAGAAAATAATGAATCCATTGCAGAGTCTGTAGCACAGACTAGGTGCTGACGAAGTCCAAATATCCTCGCATGCTCTGTCATCATCATAATAAATCCAATAAATAGTACAAGCAGCAGCGATAAAAATACAGTTATACTGGCTTTCTCATGTAACCTTTTCATCATCCATACAATTCACTTACTGTACTATTTACATGACTAAAAATTCCAGTTACGATAGCGGTAAGCTGTTCTCTAAAAATTACAACAATTGCCAAAAGCACTACAAGAACTAAGATCACCTCAACAGTAGTAACTCCCTTTGTATTATTTCTAAATCTTCTAATTTTCTTCACTGCGCCATCAGTGATACGACAAAAAACCTTATGTTTTTTAATTCCTTCCATCGAAATATACCTCCTTCCGTAATTCTTTATTTTTAATCACTACATACTCATAAATGCAGGTATCATTACTATAGCCATTACTAATCCAAGCAAAAGAAACATCGGAAACAACATTTTGGTTTCCATACGCTCACCATCCTGTATTGCCTGGTTTTTTCTCTGTTCTAACGCCTGTGTCAGTTCTTGATCAAGCTGCTGCTCTAATCCCGATATTCCTTGACGCAAATTCTGTTCAAGGCTGCTTCCTAACTTCAAATAGCAGTGTGCTCTGCACCTCCTTCCAAATGCACCATATGCTGCTGCTTCATTTACACCTGCCTCTATCTGATTTCGGGTAACAAGCATTTCTTCAAACAGATAACGTTGATATCCCTTGCATTTATGCTGTGTTTCTTCATATTCTGCAGTCAAACGATTCCATGCCGCGCGTACATTTAATCCACACTGAATCATCAATCCTAACTCAAACACAAAATTAGGATAATCAGCTATCAGCTGTTTATTTCGATTCTCAAATGCTTCTTTCCTTTTTTGCCTTGCAATTTCATATAAAATAAACGGCAATAGTAAAAATAGCGCTGGCATCAGGCGGATCGGCTGTGTTTGCACTGTTTTATAGGTTAACTTCTTTCCTTCTATATTTTCAGGAAGCGTCACTATAGACTTTGTTTTCGTATTATTATTTTCATCCTTTAACTGTTTTGTCAAAAGCATCATATAATACTGCGCATCCTTCTTTGGCATCATCAGTCTCACATCAAGCGTGTAATACTGTTCATACATAGAATAAGATAGCTTTACCTGAAGCTGAGCAGTAACACCTTCTGGAGGGATATCTTGTATTTGAATCACGCCAAAATCATCCAAAAGTTCTGGAGTTAAGCTTTTCCACGCCACACGTATTCCATAAATTGTGGAAGAAACGAGAGAAAGATTAGTCTGAACATTTTCAAGTGATTCATTCTCTCCTAAAATCTGTTCTTTTACTGAATCAAATGCATCATCAAACACAGCCATCATGCCTTGTGTCTCTGGTTCTTTTCCATCTACACTTACGTGAATGGTCTGATCTCCCTCTTCTAAACCTTCCACTGTCAAACTATAGTCTTTTGTCTGTCCAAACTCCGGACGTTCTAACTCTGTTTTTTGTATTTGTGTATCTGGAAGAAATGAAACAGCAATTCCAAGCACACTCGCAAAAAATAAACATATCCAGAAATTTACCATCTGCCTTGCGCCTTGAAGCTGCAGCTTTTTCTTTGCATCCTCTCTTACATATAAGGCATTTGCCCACTCTCTTTCTTCTTCATTTTGAGCTGGCTGCTTCTTTGATAGCAAATCATAAATCCACAATCCCATTGGAAATAAAAACCGTAACCATTCTTTTTTGTTTCCCTCACTCAGAATGTTGTCAATTGTTTCCTTTTTATAATTTCGTTTCCATACAGCAATTACTACTAATCCCACCATCAGACAACTAAAAAACAACGCCATGCAGCACACCTCCCTATTATTGCCTTTCAGCAACTTCATTCTTTCTTATTTTAGTTACAGCATTCTTAATTACAGACTATTATAGTCTCGTTATCCTCTCAGAAAGAAGATATGCCGTTATATAAATAAAAAGGCACACTGTCATAATCATCTTTCCTGTCATCGTCTCATACATTACACTAAGCAGCTGCGGTGATGTAACAGATAAATATAAAAGGATTCCAACTGGCATCAAATTCATAATCTTTTGTTCTAGCTTTTTCCCTGCAAGCATTGTCTCGATCTGAGACTGCGTCTGCACTTTCAATACAAGCTGACTAGCGATTTTCTGCAAAATAAATGGCATTGATGCACCACTTCTCTTAGCAAGCGCAAAAGCTTTTGCAAATTCTTTTACTTCTTCTATCTCACATTCATCTGCAAACGACAGCCATACCTGCTCAGCAGGTTCTCCCAAACTCATTTTTGTAAGCATTGTCTGCATAACCTGAACCATATAAGCAGTTTCTCCTTCCATCATAGATAGCTGCTCAGAAGCCTCCTGCATTGCATTTTCTGCTGAATGGCCAGTCCTAAATGCACCAGATAACAATTGAATTAATTCTTGAAATTCGCGTCTGATACGCTGTATTTGCTTTTCATGCAGCGATTTTCTAATCCATCGAAAGAAAAAATAAAGAAACGGTAGCATTGAAATAAATCCTGTCAAAAAATCATGATAAAAAATATAAGTAAGCCCTAACCAGCCTGCTGCTCCCACAGCTCCATACAAAAGCTTCTCCTTAAAGCCTAATACCTCAGGAAGACAATACAATTCCTGCGCTCTTAAGTTTTTCGCAGTTTTTAAGTGAATGAACCGCCTCGAGTTTTCCTGTGATCTTTCCATCCACAACCCCCATTTCCTGAAATTGATACAGTACAGACAGTGTTACATTTCCTTTTTCGTCAAGACCAGTAACTTCCTGAATAGAAAGTACCTTTCGGGAACGATCTCGTAAACGCCCCAAATGAATTACAATATCAATTGCCGAGGCAATTTGTCCCCTTATTGCTGCAAGCGGAAGCTCCACTCCCATCAAAACCATTGTCTCAAGACGTGTCATCATATCCTGTGCACTATTTGCATGACCCGTTGAAAGTGAACCATCATGACCAGTATTCATCGCTTGAAGCATATCTAGCGCAGCCGCATCTCGTACCTCTCCGACAACAATACGATCAGGACGAATACGCAGACTATTTCTAATCAAGTCCCGAATTGTCACTTCATATTTTCCTTCCTGGCTTGCATTTCTTGACTCTAAGCGAACCAGATTTTGGATATGATATAAACGAAGCTCTGCGGAATCTTCTATCGTGACAACACGCTCCTGATCAGGAATATACTCCGCAAGTGCTCCCAAAAATGTAGTCTTTCCTGAACCTGTTCCTCCTGATATAAATATATTGTAGCGTGCTCGCACCAGATTCGCTAAGAATTGCGCTACATCCTCTGACAATGCACCCCATTTTATTAGTTGGTGCATATCAGGAGGATGCTTTGCAAATCGCCTGATCGTAAGAATCGGACCATTGAGCGCGATTGGAGGAAGAATAATATTTACTCGTGATCCATCCTCAAGGCGAGCATCTGCCATTGGATTTGCCTCATTTACCCGGCGATTTACTTTCGCTACAATTTGCTGAATTACATCCTCTAATTTCTCCTGCGATGAAAATGCCTTAGGAAAACGAACTAACTCACCTTGCTTTTCCACATAAATCTGATCATAACCATTGACCATGATCTCTGTCACTTCCGGGTCATCTAATGCCTCACTTAATACATCCAGCCTTCGAAATGAATCATACAATGCCTGTCTTAGCTGCGTCAAAACCCGCACTGAAAATTGTTTTCTGTACTGCGGCATCATCAAAACCTCATCAATGCTTGCATACAATTCATCATCTGTCAGCTCTCTTGTCATATCAAGCTGCTCCACTACTTTGGTACGCAACAATCCAAAAAGATTTTGCCGTTGTTTTTCATCATCTTCATTACTGTTTCTTTGACCTTTCAGCGAAAACAGCTCCTCATCGCATTTTTTCATTTTATTTACCACTCGCTCTTTATTAAATTGCGCACATAATCTCCTGCTTCTCCCCACAGAGCGTATTCTAACCGTTCCTTCATTGTTCCATTTTGCGCACACTGAGGCAAAGTTACAATCTGCATACGCTGCAAAAGCTCATCACTGCCATTTTTCTCAAGCCAAAGCTCAAAACGTCTTTGCCGATCTTTTGCCAAACGTTCTGAAAGCACTGGCACATATAGCTGAGAACACATCGAAAACATTGAATCTGCAAGCCACAGCTTTGATCCAATATCTAAAACAATCGCTGCGTATTCTGTCTCATGCGCAATTTTTAAAATCAACTGGCTCCATTCTTCTGGCTGTATTGCACATAGATCCTCTGGACAATTCATTCCGGTAAGCACATCAACTCCATGCCAATGTGATACAAGTACTGGCAATTTTTCCTTTAATTTTTGTCTTTGCCAGTAAAAATAGGCATCTGATAGCGTTCCTTTTTCACCTTGCTCCTCTGATGTATTCTCTTCCTCATCCCAAAACGGCAATTCATCAAAACCGATATATAAGACTGACCGCTTACGCGCCAGTAACTCCCCAAGCAAAAGAGAAAACGTTGTCTTTCCACATCTTCCTACTGGAGAATACACACCGTATATAGGACACGATTCCTGCATTACTGGACTGTCTCGTTTGTCATGATCACTCATACGCTGCATCAATTGATTTAATAATTGATCCGTAGGCTGATATTTATAAATATGGTTTTCCTTATGATCACGTGCCTGCTCTTTATGTTCAGTTAAATATAAAACATCCTGCGTTTTCACAGACATCTCTCCATACGATTCCAAACTACTTTCTTCAGAAAGAAGGAGAAGCTGCGGTGTATGTCCCTGCAGATAATCTGACAGCTTATCTGCCTGCGAAAATACCTGCAATTCAAATGGCATATTTTCCTTGCGGTTCACATATTCTGCAAGATTTTTTCCATACTCCTCTTCCTGCTCATACATTGCCACTACCTTTTTCATATGCACACTTTCTCCTTTCTTTTTCACTGGTATTTTTACCACTAAAATTTCATTCATAATAAATTAAAATTTACTGATGAGCACATTTTAACAGATTGATAGTTAAAGTCAATGTTTTTTCTATTTATTTAATAATAAGCATCCATATTGTATATATAATACATATTGTGTGAGCTTATATTTTTACTTTTATACAAAAAAGCCTTACCTACCCCAACATTTTAGAGTAGAAAGGCTTTTTAATTTTACATTATTTTTAATTATATTCTCGAAAAATCGCATCCGATGCAATTTTATATTCTCTCACAGAGTTAGACTTTTTAATCTGTTTCAATAGCTTAGGCGATGCCTGGATACCATTTCCCAGATAAACCCATAACTCTTTCATCTTAAATAAAACATTGCGATCTCCTGACATCTCCTCACAATATCCGTCTAAAATCGCATCATGAAATTTCTTCAATCGCTCAGATGGCAGCGTTTTCTCCACGTTCCTTTTTTCGCTAACGCCTTCTTCCATTTCATGATTAATCTCTTCTGCAAGAGCAGGATTCATAAGTAAACCACGACCTAGCATAACACCTTTTGTCTGTATCCCAAGACCACCCTTTATTTCATTCCACTTATCCACAAAATGAATATCTCCATTATAAAAAATTGGGGATAAACTATGCTCTTTTGCATACTGATAAGCATCCATATGAGGATAACCTTTATAAAAATCCTGTAACAAACGAGGATGAATAATCAAATGATCAATTGGGAACTGGTTAAACAGTGTTAATAACTGTGGCCACTCCTCCTCTGATGAAATGCCAATCCTTGTTTTTACAGAAATCTTTATTCTCGTTTTTGAATATATCTGATCCAAAAATTTGCTCAACTCTTCTGGATATGCTAAAAAACCTGCCCCACGTCCTTTTGCAGTTACTGTCCCAGACGGACATCCTAAATTGAGATTCACCTCTCGATATCCATATTCATACAATTGCTTTTCAATTTCCAAGAAGTCATCAGCACGATTGGTCAGAATTTGCGGAATTACATGCATTCCCTCATTATGTTCTGGCAACACATCATGACGTTCACGACTTCCTAATTTCTTATTTGAAATAAATGGCGTATAGTAGGTATCAAGCGGTGCAAAATATGCATGATGCGCCCTACGATAGACATAACCTGTCAATCCTTCCATAGGTGCCATTGAAATCTGATACTTCATGAAATTTATCTCCTTCTTACTTTTATTTAGGTTCACGGGACGCCCATTCACAAAACCCACACTCC
>OBAR01001183.1_pt1 | contig 23620 bp, 24 predicted proteins | sample 1517911 | NCBI WGS metagenome assembly OBAR01 (sample SAMN04571709, study PRJEB22368) | human gut metagenome | biome: human gut; material: stool | host: Homo sapiens | place: Luxembourg | collected 2012-10-26
TGGCCTCCCGGGCCGCGTCGAAGCCGCAGGCCATGGAGTACCCGTGGACCTTGATGGAATCGGTGTCGTTGAGAATGTCGTGGATGGACTGGTTGACCTTGGCCGGGGCAGGGATGCTGGGATTTCCCAGGGAATAGTCGAACACGTTCTCCGGGCCCACCACCTGCGCCTGCTCCAGGCCATAGGCGAACAGCTCCCGGATGACGGAGGGCGCGGTGCCCAGCTGATAGAATTTCTGGTTTACCATAACATACTCTCCTCTATGTACGCGGTTTGGTCAGGACAGGTGCATCCGCCGGGACAGGACGCTGCCGGCGGCGATGGAAGCCAGCTTGGAATAGGCGCTGTCGGACCGGGACACCAGCACGATGGGCACCTTAGCCCCCAGGATGACCCCGGCGTTCTTGGCCCCGCCGAACAGGGTGGCGGCCTTGCCGATGCCGTTGCCCACCTCATAGTTGGGCACCAGCAGGATGTCCGCCATGCCCGCGCCGGGTGCGCTGTAGTGCTTGTGGCGGCAGGCCTCCGGGCTGACAGCCAGGTCCAGGGCCACCGGCCCGCACACGTCCATGCCGTACTTGGCCCACCGGTCCGTCATATGGGCCAGGGCGTCGGCGTCCACGGTAGACTGGATTTTCGGATTCACCTGCTCCGCGCCGCAGATGCAGGCGGCATGGATGGTCTCATAGCCCAGGGCCTGGAAGCACATGGCGGCGTTTTCCAGAATGTCCGCCTTTTTCTCCAGGTCCGGGAAGGTGTTCACGCCGCCGTCGGTGAGGATAATCATCCGCCCCAGGGCGGGGATCTCATAGAACATGCAGTGAGTGGTCAGGCGGCCGGTGCGCAGGCCGTGCTCCTTGTTGAACACCGCCCGCATCAGGTCGGCGGTGCCCAGGATGCCCTTCATCAGGAAATTGGCCCGGCCCTCCGCGCACAGAGCCACGGCCTTGGCGGCGCAGTCGGTGTCCGTGTCGCCGGGGATGATCTCATAGGCGGCGGGGTCCTCCCCCAGCTCCCTGAGCATGGCGGCGATCTCGTCCGCGTGGCCCACCAGCACAGGAACGGCAATGCCCTCCCGCCGGGCCTCCGCCACCGCCTCGATCACCGGCCGGTCATGGGCGGCGGCCACGGCGATGATCCCGGGCTCCCCGCCCCGGGCCGCCTCGATGATGCCGTCAATGGTCTTGATCATACTGCTTTTCCTCCTTGTATTCCTCCATAAAAAATGCGTCTGTCCCTTGTGATATTCTGACCATATTATACAGCGCCGCCCCGGACCCGTCAATGCAAAAACGCCGAATGGTTCAATAAAATTTCGCCGCCTGCCCTCAGCTTGTCCCAAAAGGGCAAAGCCCTTTTGGGACAGCCCCGGATAAAACATATGCCGCCCCCCAGGGCGGCATATGTTTTATCCATCGTATACGCCCAGGATGACGATACCCGCCACCACCAGGGCGATCATGAGGTAATGCTTCAGGGACAGCTTTTCCTTCAGGAAAATGCGGCTCCACACCACCGACGCCACGCAGTAGGCGGAGATGATGGGGGCGGAAATGGCCACATGGGCCGTATCGGACAGGGCGAAGATGTAGGCGAACTGGCCCGCCGTTTCAAACGCTGCGCCGGCGTACTTAGGGGCCTCCTGCCGGGCGATGAGCTTCTGCTTCCGGATGAGCACCACATAGATAAAGCACACAATGCCCGCCAGCAGGAAGGTCAGCTCATAGGCGCAGTTGGCGGCGCTGGCGGCGTAGTCGGAGCACTCCTCCGCCGTGGCGAACAGCCCCTGCGCCATCGCCTCGCCGGACAGCTTGTCCAGCACCCGGGAGTCGGCAAAGGTCCCCGCCGCGTCCAGCACGCAGTAAGCAATGGGCAGCAGCAGAGCCAGGGCAGACTTGGCATAGCGGCGGTTGGCCGCCTCCTGCCGCCTCCGGCGCAGGTCCTCGTCCTCGTGGGCCTCCACCACACCCAGGCCGATCACGCCCACGCATACCAGGGCCGTGGCCACCAGCTGGGCGGGTACCAGCTCGCCTATGCCGCCGGTGATCAGGCACAGCACCGCCACCAGCGCACCGGAGGAGTTGCAGATGGGAGAGGAAATGGACAGCTCGATATACCGCAGGCCGATGTACCCCATGGCCATGGACGAGATATACAGCAGCGACACCGGCAGATACGTCCAGATGATCTCCCAGGTCACCTGGGTGCCGCCGATAAAGATCTCATACGCCGCGTGCAGACCCATGACCACGCCCACCGCCGTGACCATCTTCAGGTGGCTGTATTTGTCGGTTTCCGACTGGCAGCCGATTTTGGAAAACAGATCCGAGCCGCTCCAGCACAGCAGAGCGATCAGAGAAAGCCAGAACCACATGTGATTTTTTCTCCTTTTACAATTTTACAATTACATTTCGATGATCCCTGCATCCAGCAGCTTCTGGATGCTCATGAGAATGCCCAGCTTGGCATGGAACCAGGTGAGGCCGCCCTGGAAATACACCGCGTAGGGCGGGCGGATGGGCCCGTCGGCGGACAGCTCGATGGACGCGCCCTGGACGAAGGCTCCGGCAGCCATGATGACCTCCGACTCATACCCGGGCATGGCCCAGGGCTCCGGGGTCACATAGCTGTCCACCGGCGCGGCAGACTGGATGCCCTTGCAGAAGGCCACCATGGCCTCCCGGCTGCCCAGCTCCACCGCCTGGATAATATCCCGGCGGGTCTCGCCGCTGCCGGGCACCACCCGGAAGCCCAGCCTTTCATAGCAGGCGGCGGCAAACACCGCTCCCCGCACCGCCGAGGACACCACCGTGGGGGCCAGGAACAGCCCCTGGTAAAAGCTGGTCAGAAGCCCCAGATTGGCCCCTACCTCCCGGCCCAGGCCCGGAGCACTGAGACGATAGGCGCACCGCTCGATGCACTCCTTCCTGCCGCAGACATAGCCGCCGGTGGGAGCCAGGCCGCCGCCCAGGTTCTTGATAAGGCTGCCCACCACCATGTCGGCCCCCACGTTGGTGGGCTCCTGCGTCTCCACGAACTCGCCGTAGCAGTTGTCCACCATGCACAGCACGTCCGGCTTGCACTCCTTGCAGAAGGCGATGAGCCGACCGATCTCCTCCACGGAATAGGAGGGCCTGGTGGCGTAGCCCTTGGACCGCTGGATGGTGATGAGTCTGGTCTTTTCGTTGATGGCGGCCCGGATGCCGTCATAGTCGAACCCGCCGTCCGGCAGCAGATCCACCTGCCGGTACGAAACGCCGTACTCCTTCAGGGAGCAGGGGGAGGGCCGGATGCCGATGACCTCCTCCAGGGTGTCGTAGGGTCCGCCCACCGGAGACAAAAGCTCGTCGCCGGGCAGCAGATTGGCCCCCAGTGCCAGAGCCAGGGCATGGGTGCCGCAGGTAATCTGGGGCCGCACCAAGGCCGCCTCCGTGCCGAAGCAGTCGGCATACACCCGCTCCAGATTGTCCCGCCCCTCGTCGTCGTAGCCGTAGCCCGTGGACAGGTTGAAGTGGGTGGCGTTCACCCGGTTTTTCTGCATGGCGGCGATGACCTTGGCCTGGTTGAACTCCGCCACCTGGTCAATGTGCCGGAACTGGTCCGTCAGCCCCTCCAGCACCTCCTGGCCGAAGCGCAGCACCTGATCGCTGACGCCCAGCCGGTTATAAATGGAATTGGTATCCGTCATTTCTCCTCATTCCTTCCCATATCTTCTAAAATCTGCCGGGCCACCCGGTCCAGCACCTCGGGCTTGGACAGCACCAGGCCGCTTTCGCCGCTGCCCAGCACCAGCACCGTGTCCCCGGGCCGTATGTCGTAAAACTGCCGGGCCTCCTTGGGAATCACGATCTGTCCCCGCTCTCCCACCCGGGCCGTGCCAAAGATCCGGTGACTTTTCGGCTTGCCCAGAATGTGCTTTCCTCCGGCCATGCGCTCACCTCGCAAATTCATACTTTTCACACAAATGTGACAGCTGACAGTATACCACATTTTTCCCCGTTTGCAAGAGGAAATTGTGTCCCCCAACCATTTCCCGCCTTTCTCCCGCCGCCTCCGCCTGCCGGGTCGCCCCGGCCCGCTGGGGGCAGCGGCCCTACTTGGCTCTCCCTCTGGGAGAGCTGTCGGCGCAGTCGACTGAGAGGGTCCGAAAGGGCGGACAAGCCTGTCCGCCCCTGAAATTCCTACTCCCCCATCAGCTCCTCCAAACGGCGGCGCTTGGTGCGGGCGTCGCCGGTCAGGTGCAGCTTGGAATAGATCTGGTTGATGTACTGCTTCACGGTGCCCTCGGTCAAAAACAGCTGGCCCGCGATCTCCCGGTTGCTGAGCCGCCGGGCCATCCGCTGGGCCACGGCCCACTCCCGCTCCGTCAGGGGGGCAAAGGCCTCCGGCCGCTGCTCCTGCTGAGTCCCCTGCTCCAGCGCCCGGCTCAGCTCCGCCGCCTCCCGGCCCAGAGTCCCATACTCCGGCAGCAGCTCCCGCAGATAGCGGCCACTTTCCGCAAGGGGCGTCACCAGGCCGTCCGGCTGGGCCAGGGCCGCCGCCTGACGCAGCAGCTCCGCCGCCTCCCGGCGCTTGCCCAGCTTCTCATAGGCCGCGGCGGTCTGCACCAGCACATAGAGCTCCACCAGGGCATAGTGCATCCCCCGGCACAGGGCCAGCAGCCCCTCGCTGCCGCCGATGACCCGGGCATAGGCCCCCTGGGCCAGATACACCTGATTTTCGATCATCTGCATCATAGGCAGGCACGGCCCCAGGAAATTCACGGTATCCAGCCGATGCTCCCGGAACAGCTCCGGAATATCGCCCGCCCGGCCCAGCACCGCCTGACAATAGGCGGCGCTGCTGTCGAAAATATGCAGCCACATGGCGTTGTGTTGCTGCATCAGCTGCCGGCGGCGGCGCGGGTCCACTCCCACCGCCTCCCCGGCGGCCATGTGCAGCCGCATCTCCAGAAAGTCGCAGCACAGGGCCATATTCTCCTGACCGCTGCCGCTGATGGCCGCCCGGGCCCGCTCTAAGGCAATGGCCCCGTCGTTGAGCCGTCCCCGGGCCAGAGCCGCCTCGCCCTCCATGATCAGCTGGGCGCCCATGCCGTGGCCCCCGGTGATCTGATAGTAGTGGGGCATACACTCGTCCATGTCCGCCAGCTCCCGGTCCAGCTGTCCCGGGGTCCGGTGGAACATCATCAGCACCGACGGCGAGCCGAAGGTCCAGCTGCCGTGGCTCTGGATGCTGACGGCCTGCCGGGTCATCTGCCTGCTGGCGCTGCGGTGGAACCGGCTCATGGCCCCGATGTCGTTGTAATACAGGAAGCTCTCGATCAGGTCGCACTCCCCCAGCAGGTTTCCCCGCTGCCGGTCCGTCAGCTTCGGGTGCCGCCGGACGGACTCCAGCAGCAGCTCCTTCAGCTGCCGCATCCGGGGGATCTGCCCCCAGGTGAACATCCGCCGCATCAGCACCAGCAGGGCCGTGGGGTGCTCCATCAGCACCTGGTCGCCGCAGCGGTCCAGCAGCTCCAGCACCTGCTGGGGCCGCAGGGCCGCCAGCAGAATGCCCGCATCCCGCTGCACCACCTCCAGGGCGTCGTCCCACCGGCCTGCCTTACTATAGGCCGCCAGAGCCTGCAAATATTGTCCGTCTTCCGCGTACCAGTGACCGTACCGGGCCTGATACGCCGCCTGCTCCTGCGGCGGCAGGGTGTCGAAGTCCCGCTGGGCGCAGGCCTTCATCATGTGGTGGAACCGGTATCCCCCGCCGGGCAGGCGGGTGACAAAGGCGTTTTTGACCGTCAGGTCGGACAAAATCTCCGCCGTGTCCGGTTCTTTCGTAATAAACCGGGCCATCTCCCCGGTGAACTCGTCCGCCAGACCCATCACCGCCAGGAACTTCTGCCGCCGGGGCGTCAGAGGCCGCAGCATGGCGGCGGTGAACATGTCATAGATGTCCGACGTCTCCGCCGGGGCGGTGCCCCGGTCCGCCAGAGCCTGCAAATGCAGATACACGGCGGCCATCCACCCCTCGGTGGCCTGCTGCAGCTCCGCCAGCTGCTCCCGGTCCAGGGCCGCGCCGAACCGGTGGGCATAGGCTGCCAACTCATCGCCCTCCAGCCGCAGCTGCCCGGCCCCGATGCGGTGCAGACGCCCGCCCAGCCGCAGCAACTGGTCCCCGGACAGGACCTTGTCCCGGCTGGCGGCGATCAGATGCACATTATCCGGCAGTCTTGCCGCCAATTCGCACAAAAAGTGGGCCACCCGCCGGTCCGGCATCAGGTGCAGGTCGTCCAGAAACACATACCATGGCTCCTGCCGCCGCAGCTCCCGGCACAGGGTGTCGGCCAGCAGACCGGCGGAGGCCGGATCCCCGGGGCACTCGAAGCCCTCCAGCGCCGTCAGTCCCGCGTCCCGGAAGGCCCGGCGGCCGCTTTGCCACAGGGCGGGCAGGCTGTCAGAATAGATGCTGATACGGATGGCGCAGCCCGGGGGCTGGGTCCCCAGGAACCAGTTCACCGCCGTGGTCTTGCCGTAGCCCATGGGGGCCGTTACCACCGTCAGGGCGCAGCAGCCCACCGGCTCCAGGCTGGCCCGGAGTCTTGGGGAAATATAGATCGCGCCAGTGTCCGGCTTTCGTTTTGCCATGAAAAATTGCCTCCTTACCGGGCCATATAGGCCGCGGCCCGCTGGGTCAGCTTGCTGTATACCCGCCGGACCATCCACGGCTCCGTGGAGGCCTTCAGAGCCTCCTCCGGCGTGAACCAGGCCACGCCGCTGTTCTCGTCGGGTTTCTGCCGCAGCTCGTGGTCCATGGCCCCCAGCAGATAGGTGACGTTCATGTGGATGTGGCTGGGGACATACTGCCCCCGCTTCTCGTGGCCGTCCACCGTCAGGCACTCCAGGGAGAAGATCCCCGGGTGCAGCACCTCCAGCCGCTGCATCCCCGTCTCCTCCGTCACCTCCCGCATGGCCACCGCCAGCAGGTCCCGGTCCCCGTCGGCGTGTCCGCCGGTCCAGGACCAGGAGTTGTAGATATTGTGATACACCATCACCACCTGCCGCCGGTCCGGGCTTAAAACCCAGGCGGAGGCGGTCATGTGGGCGGTGAGATTTTCCCGTTCAAATGCGTCGGGATTTCCCGCCAAAAACCGCAGTATCCCGGCCTTGTCCCGCTGTTCCTGGGGACAAAGCGGGACAAAATTTTTGATTTCCTGTATGATATCCATATTATTCACTCTCATTCGCTATCAGGTTCCGGACGATGGCGGAGGCCATCAGGATCCCCGCCGTGGAGGGTACCCAGGGCACGCTGGCCGGAACGCTGCGCCGCCCGGGGGAGGGAGCCTCCAGCTGCCGGGTCTCGGCGGCCGGCTCCGGACTGTACACCACCTGCAGATGCCGGATGCCCCGGTCCCGCAGCTCCCGGCGCATGACCCGGGCCAGGGGGCAGACAGAGGTCCTGGAAATGTCCGTCACCTGCAGAAGGGTGGGGTCCAGCTTGTTGCCGGTGCCCAGGGCGGAGATGATGGGGATGCCCCTCTCCCCTGCCTGCTGGATCAGGTCCAGCTTGCAGGTCACCAGGTCGATGCAGTCGGCGATATAGTCGAATTTCCCGGTGAAAAACGCATCCCGGTGGGCGGCGTCATAGGTGGCGCACAGGGGGTGGACCCGGATGTCCGGGTTGATGTCCCGGCACCGCCGGGCTGCCGCCTCTGCCTTATACTCCCCCACGGTGGAGGACAGGGCGTACAGCTGGCGGTTGATATTGGTGAGGCTCAGGGTATCCTGATCCACCAGGGTCAGCTCCCCCACCCCGGATCGGGCCAGGATCTCGGCGGCATAGCTGCCCACGCCGCCCAGGCCGAACACCGCCACATGGCAGCGGGAGAGCCGGTCCAGGGCCCGGTCCCCCAGGACCATTTCCGTGCGTAAAAATCTGTGTTCCATGGTGATCTCCTTATATCCCCCGGCCATCACATACCGCAGCAGGGGGTTGCTGATTTTTCCCAGTATATCACACTCTTTCGCGGATTTCCACCCCGCCGGGAAAGCCGCCCCGCGAAAAATGGCGTGCGCCGCAGCGCACGCCATTTTTTTGAGCTTATTCAATTTCTGCCCTGTGTCAGCTCCGCTTTTTCCGGGGCAGCAGCACCAACGCTGCGCCGCCCAGCAGCAGAGCTGCGCTCCACAGAACCACATAGCTCTCATCGCCGATCTTGACGCCGGGATTTTCGGGCTGAGTGGGCTGCTCGGGCTGATAGTCCGGGTCCTCCGCGCCGCAGGCGGTGCACTTGCCGTCCTGATAGTCGTGGCCCTTGGCGGGGATCACCTGACCCCGGGCCAGCAGTTCGCCGCGCTGACGGCGGTGACGCGCTCATCCGCCCCGCTGGTGGAGGCATTGGCGCAGCTGCTGTCCAGGTAGTAGACGTTCTCCACCTGGGAGCCGCTTTTCTTCATATCCCGGCCGATGACGCCGCCCAGATTATTGCACACCAGGCCCTCGCCCAGGGTCACATTGCCATAGTTATAGCTGCTTGCGATGCTGCCATCGCCGAACTGACCCACGACGCCGCCGGTGCCGCCGTTGGCATAGGTGCTGTGACCGCCGGAGGCGGTGGCCACGTCATAGCCCTCCCGGCGCTCCACCTGCCGCTGGTCGGGGTCCAGGGTCAGTACCGTCTGCGGCAGCAGACTCAGCACCATCAGAACCGCCAGCAAAGCTGCCGAAACGCGCTTGGAGATTTGCTTCTCTTCTTGTGATTTATAAAAGCCTTCATCCGGATTTTATACGTTGATACACCCGGATCTACGCCCTTCGTGCACCTCGGTTGAGGATAACGCCCCCCCCGCAAAAGCGGGGCATAGCCCCGCCATTGGGTGCGACGGTATATGCGGCAGGGCACGCGGGCCCTGCCCTACAGGATATTCTGCCGGTATACACTCCGTAGGGGCGTGGGCTCTACCCCGCCCGCTATGCCCGTACCTTGGGCCGGGTAGAACCCGGCCCCTACAGGCGGTTCTGTCGGTGCACAATCCGTAGGGGCGGACGACTCTGTCCGCCCAAAAGCCACCGCCCGGTCACGTATCGTATACGCAGCCCTTCACGCTGCCGCCGGGGACGGGGATGTCCGCCACCGTCAGGGGAATGCGGTACATATCCCGCAGCAGCTCCTCCGTCAGGGTCTCCTTCACCGGGCCCCAGGCCCGGACGCCGCCGTCCTGCAAAACCAGGGCGTGGGTGGCAAACCGGAAGGCGTGCTCCGGATTGTGGGTGGACAGCAGCACCGTGTACCCGCTGTCCGCCAGAGCCCGCACCTGCCGCAGCAGCCGGAACTGGTTGCCGTAGTCCAGGCTGGCGGTGGGCTCGTCCATCAGCAGGATCTTCGCCTGCTGGGCCATGGCCCGGGCGATCAGGGCCAGCTGCCGCTCGCCGCCGGAAATTTCATTGATGCCCCGGCCCGCCAGGTCCCGGATGCCCAGTGTCTCCAGCACCCGGTCCGCCGTCTCCTGCTGGGACGGCCCCGGCCCGTGAAAGGGGTCCGCCCCCATCAGCACCGTGTCCCGGACGGTGTAATTATACACCGGGGCGCTGGACTGGGGGATATACGCCGCCAGCCGGGCCAAGCTGCGGCGGTCCAGGGAGCGCAGATCGTGTCCGCACAGGACGATCTCCCCCCGGTACCGGGGCAGAAAGCCCAGGATGCACCGGAACAGGGTGCTCTTTCCCGCCCCGTTGGGGCCCAGCACCGCCACCAGCTGCCCGGGGCTTGTCCGGAAGCTCACCTGCCGCAGCACCTGCCGCTTCCCGTAGGCAAAGGACAGGTCCCTCACGTCAATGGACACGGCGGCCACCTCCCGTCACGATCAGATACACAAACAGCGGCGCCCCCACAAAGGCCGTCAGAATGCCCAGAGGCAGCTCGCCGGTGGTCACAAGTCTTGCAATGTCGTCCACGATCAGCAGGAACGACGCCCCGAACAGGGCCCCGGCGGGGATCAGCCGCCGGTAGTCATAACCGAACAGCATCCGGCAGAAATGGGGGATCACCAGGCCCACCCAGCCGATCATGCCGGACACCGCCACACTGGCAGAGGTCAGCAGCGTGGCGCACACGATCACCGCGCCCCGCAGCCGCCGGGTGTTCACGCCCATGGACTGGGCCTCCTCCTCCCCCAGGGTCAGCAGGTTCATCCGCCACCGGAGCACCAGCAGCGGCACCATCCCCAGGGTCACCGTAATGGACAGAAACAGCACGTCCTTGTCCTTGATGGAGGACAGGGACCCCATCAGCCAATAGGTGATGGCGGGCAGCTGCTGCTGGGTATCCGCCACCAGCTTTACAAAGGACGTCCCCGCCGAAAACAGGGACGAGATCATCATGCCCGCTAAAATCAGGGTCACCGTCTGGTTTGTTCTGGACAGGCGGCTGACCAGCCATGCCGCCGCCACGGCCAGCAGACCGCAGCAGAAGGCGGCGGCGGAAATGCCGAAATAGCCCGCCCCCAGCAGGATGGCCACCGCCGCGCCGAAGCCCGCCCCGGTGGAGGCCCCCAGAATGTCCGGCGACACCATGGGGTTGCGGAACATCCCCTGATACGCCGCGCCGGACACCGCCAGCGCCGCTCCCACCAGGGCCGCCGCCGCCACCCGGGGCAGCCGCACGGCGAACACCACCTTGTCGTCGCTGAGGGGCCAGTCCGCCGCGCCGCCGGTGACCTTTGTCCACAGCATATGCAGCAGCTGCCCCGGGGACAGGTCATACCGCCCCAACAGCAGCGACCCCAGCAGCGCCGCCAGGAAAACAGCCCCCAGCACCGCGAACCGCCGGGCATAGCGCTTATCCGCCGCGGTCATCTGCTGCCCCCGCTGCTCCGGCTGTCCCGGACGATGTAATAGGTGCCGGTCTCGGCGTCGGTCATGGTCACGGCGTGGTCCTTATCCGCCGCGGCGATCAGTCCGGCGATGGTGGTGTCAAAGGCCGCCAGCAGCAGCATACACAGAACCAGGGCGCGGCAGATTTTTCTCATAGCGTTCCTCATTTCAGGGTGGAGCGGCTGAGCATCTGCCGCGCCTCCTCCTCCGTCAGGTCATAGTGCCAGAACAGCCCATAGTATTCCCGGGCCACCTGCACCATGTCATAGTCGTACAGCTCCGGATACAGCAGGTTCCCCAGCCACCAGATGCCCAGCACCCGGTTCACCGACGGCGGGGAGCTCATCCAGTCATAGGGCAGGCCGGGAATCTCGTAATACCGCCCGTTCTGAACGGCGGTGAGGCCCGCCCACTCCCCCTGGGTCAGGGTGTCGTAGGGGCCGCCGGCGGACAGGAGGATCACGTCCGGCTGGACGGCGTATACCTCCTCCAGGCTGACGGTGCTGCCGCCGCCCCGGTTGCTGACCTCCTCCGGGATGATGGCGTTGACGGCCCCCACCAGGTCGATGACGTCCGCCTGGACGGACCCGGCGGCGTTGCAGGCAAGGCCCGTGGAGCCGGTGCCGAACAGCACGGAAAGCCGCTGGCTCTCCGGAAGCTTTGCGGAATTTTCCTGGGCCATGGTCACGCTTTTCTCAATGAATTGGGCCAGAGGCTCCGCCATGCCGGCCCGGTTCAGGATATCCCCCAGCATCCGATAGGCGGCGGCCATATCGTCCAGGTCCGCCTCGATGAACACCGTGGGGATGCCGGTCTGCTTCTGTATACGGTCCATATCGTCGGCGATGCTGTCCTTTTTGTCGCCCAGGTCGATGATGATCTGGGGCCGGGCGTCGATGAGGGACTCCATATTCAGGTTGGCCTTGCTGCCGTAAAACTGGCCGAAGGTGGGCAGATCGCGGACCTCCTCCGGAAAATACGGCATCTGGGCCGTGCTGGGACTGCTGGAAAGCCCCGCCAGCAGATCATAGGCAATGGGCATGAGGATCATCTGGGCCGTGGAGCCGCTGGGGGCCACCCGCCGGATATCGGCGGGGATCTCCACCTGGCGGCCGGCGGAGTCGGTGACGACCCGGGTCTGCACCCCCTCCAGGGGGTCGTAGCCCTGCTTTTTGCCGCAGGCCGCCAGGGGCAGACACAGGCACAGGGCCAGGAATAGGGCGAGAATACGCTGTTTCATAGGTCACTCCTTATCAGAATCAGTCCGGGACGGAAGGGGGCGGAAATCCGGCCGGCCCGGCAGCCAGCCGTCACCGACCCGCCGCTGGGGCGGCGGGGGAGGGGGGATCAGGGCATCATTCTCCCCGCTGTAAAAGGCGCGGTTGTTCTTAATGAGCTGGGACAGGGTCACGGGGCGGTAGAAATTCACGTCCACCCCGGCGTTGAGCATCCGGGGTAGCTGGCGCAGGATGTCGTATTCCGGGCCACGGGTCTGGTGCAGGTGGCCGTGGACCATATAGCCCCGCTTGCGGTAGAGAATGGGATAGTGGCAGAGGATAATATGCGTGTCGCCGTCGTCGATCTCGTTGAAGTCGGTGACGGTTTCAAAATAGCGATACAGCTCCCCGGCGTTTTCAAAGCCGGTGTCGTGGTTGCCGCGGATCAGGTGCTTATGGCCCCGGAGCCGCGCCAGCGCGTCCCCCGGCACCAGGCCCCGGTTATAGCCCACGTCCCCCACCACATACACGGTGTCCTCCTCTGACACGGCGTCGTTCCACCGGTGGATGAGCTGGCGGTCCATGTCCTCCACGGTGTCGAAGGGCCGGGAGGGCAGAAAGGGTTCATAGTGAAAATGCAGGTCGGCGGTATAGAAGATCATGGCGTCCTCCCTGTCGATATTTTCAATTCAGGATAACGGTGGCCAAAAAAATTCAGCACACCTAATTAATTTTTATTCAGTATAGCAAAATCCGCCGGGATTGTCAATACGGTAGGGCGGGAAAATGCCATTTTGGGCATGACAGAGCCCCGGACGGCGGAAGGCAGATATGGCCGCCCGGGGCTTTGTCTATTTCATTCGCTCCACAGCCGCACCGTCCGTGGGGCGGTGTCGCCGTCTGGCAGCAGCGACGCCGCGAAGCCCGCGGGCTGATACGTCAGCTCCAGCAGGAATTGATCGGGCTGATCCAGATAGTCCGGGTACTCGTCCAGCACCATCACCAGCTCCAGCTGCTGCCCCTGAGCGGGCAGCGGGTTCAGCCAGCCGTTTACCACCTGATTGCTGAACTCCACGCCGGACTCATACCCCAGGGGCAGGACGCCCTTGGACAGGTCATAGGCAAAGAACTGCCCCTTCAGCTCCCGCAGCTCTCCCCCGGCAAAGCCATAGACCCTGGCGTCCAGCACCTTCAGCTGGAAATCGCCGCTTCCTGACTGCACCGCAAAGCGGTACAGATACCGGTATTCTCTGTTTCCGATGGTTCCGACGTGCTCCTCCCGCCATTGCCTCTCCCATGGGCACATCTCGGTAGGTGCGTAGGACAGCCGGGCTCCAGGCGTCAGGACCCGGGCGGTGCGCTGGGCTTCGGTATACCGCAGAATGCCGGACAGCACCAGCAGCGCCGCCAGGACGATCACCGCCGCCCACAGGGCTTTCCGCCGCCGCCGCAGACGGCGCAGCAGCCGGGCCTCCTCCTGAAACTGCGGCTCCAGCAGGGGGTGGCACATTTCGTCCGCCGTCCGGCGGCAGGCTTCGCACCCGGCCAGGTGCTCCTCCAGAGCCTCCCGGGATTCCGGGCTCAGCATCCCCTCGGTGTACAGGGGCATCAGATCCTGGGCCAAGGCACAGTCGATGGTTTTCATGGCGTTCCCTCCATTTGCTCCATGATTTTCTTCCGGGCCCGGTGATAGGTGACGCAGGCCCAATTTTCACCCTTTTCAAACAGGCTGCCGATGTCGCGGAAGGACAGCTCCCCCAGCACCCGCAGCAGAAATACCTCCCGGTACGGCTCCGGCAGCCGGTGCAGCAGCCGGTGGATGCGCAGGGCCAGGTCCTTGTCCTCAAAGGCGGCGGCAAAGTCCCGGCTGTCCGGCAGGGCGGCGGTGTCGTCCAGGGGCTGGCACCGGCCCTCCTTCCGCCGCAGGGAGGTCCAGGTGTTCCGGGCGATCTGGCACAGCCAGGTGGAGGCGGCGCACTCGCCCCGGAAATCCGGCAGGGCCACCATGGCCCGGTAAAAGGTCTCCGCCGCCAGCTCCTCGGCGGCGTGTTCGCTGCCGGTGAGCCGCAGAGCGTAGCGGTACACCGTCTGATAGTGGCGGCGGTACAGCTGCTCCATATCCTGGGCCATGTCCTCCCTCCTTTCTGTTTATTAGACGCGCGGTGCAGCGGAATCTGACAGAAAATTTCAAAAAAAATCCCCTTATGCGGGGGCATAAGGGGATTTTGAGGGGTCAGGTATTCAGATACGGGTCGTCCAGGCGGCCCAGGCGGCGCAGCATGGTCTTTTTCACGGCCTTGAAGATGTTCTCATACCCGGTGCAGCGGCACAGGTGGCCGGACAGCAGCTTGCGCAGCTGGTCGTCGGTATAGTACACACCCCGGTCCAGGATCTCCACCGCCGTCATGATAAAGCCCGGGGTGCAGAAGCCGCACTGGATGGCGGTTTCCTCCATAAAGGCCTGCTGAATGTCGGACAGCTCACCGTTGGGGCCCATGAGGCCCTCCAGGGTGGTGATGTGCTTGCCCTCGGCCCACACGGCCAGGTACAGGCAGGAGTTGTAGCACTCGCCGTCGATGAGCACGTTGCAGACGCCGCATTCGCCCACCTCGCAGCCCTTCTTCACGGAGGTCATGGAGAAGTCGTTGCGGAGCATATCCGTCAGAGATGCCCGGACGTCCACCATTTTCTCCACTTCCTTGCCGTTGAGGAAGAACGTGACCAGCTGATACTGATTCTTTGCCATTACAGCTCACCTCCTGCCAGCTTCACGGACTCGATGAGGCAGCGCTTGGCGCTTTCCACGGCGATGTGGGACCGGAAGGCCTTGCTGGCTCGCCAGGAATCCCGGGGGTGGATGTCCTCCAGCACCGTGCGGCCGAACTGCTGGATGTTCTCCAGGGTGACGGCCCTGCCGTTGATGAAGGCCTCGGCGTTCAGCGCCCGCAGAGGCACGGGGCCTGCCACGCCGAAGGCGATGCGCACCCGCTCAAAGGTCTTTTTGTCCGGGCTCAGCCGGGCGTTGACGGAGGTGCCCAGGGTGGCAATGTCCATGGCGTTGCGCATGGCATACTTGATATAGTGGCCCCAGGTCCGGTCATAGGATGCCTTGGGAATGAGAATGGCGGTCTGGATCTCGCCCTCCTCCACCCGCAGGTCCACGGTGCCGGCCTTGATGTAGAAATCCTTGATAGGCACCCGGCGGACGCCGTTTTTGCCGGTGATCTCCACGATGGCCTCCCAGGCGTGGAGGGTGGAGGCGGAGTCGGCGGAGGTGACGCCGTTGCAGGTGTTGCCGCCGATGGTTCCGGCGTTGCGGATCTGGGGGCCGCCCACCATGTCCACCGCCTCGCCCAGGACGTTGATGTACCGCTGGATCAGAGGATCGGCGGTGATGTGGCTGAAGGTGGTGAGACTGCCGATGCGGAGGTTCTCCTCCTCGTCCAGGGACACGCCCCGCATTTCCCGGCATCCCTGGATGCTGATGAGGGCCTTTCCGGCCCGCTTGCCCTCCCGCATCTGCACCAGCACGTCGGTGCCTCCGGCGATGATCTGGGCCTCGGGATGCTCCAGCCGCAGGCGGATGGCGTCCTGGACGCTTTGGGCCTGGTAGAGCGCTGACATATCATACATAGCGGTGTTTCCTCCTTAGTCCCGGATCAGGCCCTCTTCCGTGAAGCGCCGGAAAAGGACGTGGGGGGTGATGGGATCCTGGTCGATGGCCACGCCGGTGGCGTTGTAGATGGCGTTGCGAATGGCGGGGGCGCCGGAGCAGGCCGGGGGCTCGCCCAGGGCCTTGGTGCCGAAGGCGCTGGTGGGCTCGGCATTTTCCACGAACTGCGCCTCCAGATGGGGGTGGTCCATGATGGTGGAGAGCTTATAGTCCAGCAGGTTGTTGTTCAGGGGCTTGCCGGTCTTTTCGTCGAACAGCAGCTGCTCGGACAGACCGTAGCCGATGGCCATGGACATGCCGCCGTGGACCTGGGCCTCCGCCAGGGCCGGATTCACCAGCCTGCCGCAGTCGTGGACATTGATGATGTCCTTCAGCGTCACCTTGCACATGGGGATGTCCACCTCCACCTCGGCGAAGGTGCAGCCGAAGGAATAGGCGTTGTTGCGGATGGTATAGGTGCTCTCGGCGGTGATATGCTGGGAGTCGTTGGGGTTATACTGGGCGTGCATGGCCAGCTCCGACAGGCTCATCAGCACCTTGCCGTCGGTGGTGCGGACGATATTGCCGTCCGCGATGTCCATGTTGTACACCGCCTGGCGGGTGAGCTTTCCGGCGTAGTCCAGAATTTTCTCCTTCAGCATCAGGCCCGTCTGGCGGATGGAGAAGCCCGCCACATAGGTCTGCCGGGAGGCGTAGGCGCCCAGGCCGGTGGGGGTGATGTCCGTATCCTGGCAGGACACCACATGGACCCTGCGATAGTCCCCCAGGCCCACCACATCGGCGGCCATCTGGGCATAGACGGTGTCGGCTCCCTGGCCGATCTCCGTCTCGCCGCACTGCATGGTGACGCTGCCGTCCAGATTCAGCTGCATCCGGTTGGAGGAGGTCTCCAGGGAGATGGGATACACGGCGGTGTTGTACCAGAAGGTGGCCATACCGATGCCCCGGCGGACGGGGCCGGTGTCCTTGGCAAATTCCGCCAGCTTCCTGTCATAGTCGATGTACTTCTTGCCTGCCTCCAGACACTGGCGGAAGGAATCGTCATAGTTGACGTTGTGGGAGAATCCGTCCTCGTACCCCTGGGGCATGATGTTCTGCATCCGGAAGGCCAGGGGGTCCATGCCCACGGCCTTGGCGCAGTCGTCCACGTTGGACTCGTCGGCAAAGGAGGCCTGGGGCATACCGTAGCCCCGCATGGCGCCGGCGGCGGGCCGGTTGGTGAACACAGTCCAGGCGTCGCACTCCATGTTGTCGCAGGGATAGTGCTGGGGGAAGGAGCCCATGGCCTTGGCCACGATGCTGTGTCCGTGGGAGGCGTAGGCCCCCTGGTTGGAGAACAGCTCCACCTTCCGGGCGGCAAAAGTGCCGTCCGGCCGGAGCCAGGACACGATGTGGAACCGGATGGCGTGGCGCACCCGGTTGGAGACGAAGGTTTCCTCCCGGGAGCAGTCGATGCGGACGCAGCGCCCGTGGACCTGGGTGGAGCACCAGGCGCACAGAGGCTCGTACAGGGCGTCCTGCTTGTTGCCGAAGCCGCCGCCGATATAGGGCTTTACCACCCGGATATCGCTCCAGGGGCGGCCCAAAGCCTGGCCCACCACCCGGCGGATGATGTGGGGGATCTGGGTGGAGGCCACCACGGTGATCCGGCCGTTTTCCTCATAGGCGAAGCACCCGTGATTCTCAATGTGACAGTGCTGCACCGTGGGGGTATCGTACCAGCCCTCCACCTTAACCAGGCCCGGCTCCCGGATGGCGGCCTGATAGTCGCCCTTTTTCATGTCGGTGTGCTTGAGGACATTGTTGGGATAGTCATCGTGGAGCTGGGGTGCGCCGGGCTTCATGGCCTCCTGCGCGTCCAGCACCAGGGGAAGCTCCTCATACTCCACCTGCAAAGCCCGGACGCCCTGCATGGCGGCCACCTCGTTTTCCGCGATGACCACGGCCACGTCGTCGCCGTAGTAGCGGACGTGCCGGTTCAGAAGATGCCGGTCCGCCACGTCCTGATGACCCGGGTCCATGGACCAGGGGTGACCGGCGGTGGGGAAGGGATGCTCCGGCACATCGAAGCAGGTCAGGACCTTTACCACGCCGGGGATCGCCTCCGCAGCGGTGGTGTCCACAGACTTCACGAAGCCGTGGGCGATGGTGGAGTGCTTGATGCGTACATACAGCGCGTCCCGGGGCATCAGATCCTCGTAATATTTGGTGCGTCCGGTGGCCTTGTCAAAGGCGTCCACCCGGACCTCCCGTTTTCCAACCTCAGCCATGAATGGTGTCCTCCTCAGCAAAATAAGAAGTCGCGATATCTGGCATAAGCCCTCGTAATTCTTCTTTGTTAAATTGTATCATAGCATATCCCGCCGGATTTGAAAAGCGGTTTTCGTGATTTTAGTTGCAGAATAGCGCCATGACAGAAAAAGCCCCGGCGGAGCTTGTCCGCCGGGGCAGGGGAGATGCGGTGTCAGCGAAAGGAGAACGCTCAGATGGCCTTGCGCTTCTTGGAGGTGACCACCACGGCAGCGCCGGCTGCCATGACCGCCACCAGGCCGTACACCACCACGCCGGTATCGGCGGTCTTGGGGCTTTCGGGCTTGGTGGGAGTGGTGGGAGTGGTGGGCCCCTCATCGGCGGGCAGGGTGATGGTCATGCGGCCCTGGGGCTGGGCATACTGCTCGCCCACAACGCCCTTGAGCTCGGTGGTGATGTAGTCCATCAGCACCTCGTCCAGAGGCAGACCGGTGTCGAACTGGCTGGAGGCGGCAGCAAAGGCATAGTAGGTGTCGCCGCCGGCGGCGCAGAAGTTGTTGGTGACCACGGCATAGGTCTTGTTGAGGTCAAAGGCCTTGCCGTTGACGCTGTTGATGGTGACGCGGTTGATGGAAGCGGGACCATAGTAGGTGGCCTTACCGCTGCCGCTGGGATAGGGGGTGGTCTGCGGATCGTATTTCTTGGTGGCGTCAATGGAGATGTTCATGCCGGCGATCTGGGGGAAGCCGCCCAGGGAGTCGGGCAGAGCAAAGGTAGAAGCCTCCAGGGCCTCCAGCAGCTCGGCGCCGGTGACGTACACCACAGCCACGGTGTTGCCGAAGGGCAGCACGGTGTTCACGTCCAGCTTGGAGATGTCGCCCTTGTGGATCCAGGCCCGGATGCCGCCGCCGTTGGTGATGGCCACCACGTTCTCGGCGGGCACGGTGAGCTCAGCGTCCTTGCGGATGGCCCACAGCATGGAGTCGGTGATCAGGTCGCCCAGGTTGGTCTCCTGGGTGCGGTTGCCGGGATCCTTGTCGCCGTTGAGCTCCACGTCGGTTCTGGCAAAAACCTTGCCGTATTCGGCGTTGATGTCGCTGATGATCTTGTCGGCGGCAGCCTTCACGGTGGCGTCCTCCTTGGTGTAGGCGGACAGGTCGATGAGGCCGTTGCTCTCGATGCTCTTGGTGGCGTTGTCAATGACGATGGCGCCCACATAGGCAAGGCCCGTGCCGGTGGACTGGACCATGCTGTTGTCCTTGCTGGCGGTCATCACCGTGTGGGAGTGGCCGTCGATGAACAGGTCGATGCCCTTGACGTTCTGCATCACATTATAGGAGCAGTTGGGCTCGGAGGACTTATCCACGCCCAGGTGGCCCAGAGCGATGACGATATCGGCATTCCCCTCGTTGCGGGCCATGTCCACGTCCTCCTGGGTGATCTTGTACAGATCCTTGCCGCCGATGAAGCTCAGGCCCTTCATCAGGGCGGGGTTGGCCTTGGTCTGGGTCTCGGGGGTGGCCATGCCCACAATGGCGATGCGGAACAGCTCGGTCTCATAGCTGTCGTCGGCATAGATGGGAGCGGTGCCGCCGGGGGCGAAGAGCAGCTCACCCTCGTCGTCCACCAGGTTGTTGCAGGCGACCATGAAATCGCCCTGGTGCTTTTTCAGGTTCTCCATCAGCTGGGGGAAGCCATAGTCGAACTCGTGGTTGCCCAGGGTGATGACGTCATAGCCCACCAGGGCCATCATGTCCAGGGCGGTTGCGCCCTTGCTGAGGCTGACATAGGGAGAGCCCTGGCTGTAGTCACCGGCGTCCAGCAGGATCACCTGGTGAGCGCCCTTGTCGTAGCACTCGTCCCGCAGAGCAGCCACCTTGGCGTACTTGTCGATGGCGCCGTGGACGTCGTTGGTGTGCAGGATGACGGTCTTGCCCTCCAGGGAGTCAGGGAGCTGATACGTCTCCTTGTTCTCGCCCCAGGAAGCCGGGACCATCAGCGCCAGCGTCATGACCAGCGCCAGCAGAGTCGCTAAGAATTTCCGCATGGTATTCTTTCCTCCTTCATTTTCAGAGCGCAGTATGCGTTCTGTTGTACCTTTATCATACATGATTTTTCCGGAAAAGGAAATTCTTTTTCCTTCTGCAAGGTATACAAAAATTTCATTCTCATTTTGTTGAAATTGCGTGGGTATAAACCCGGGAAAATGGGATGGATTTTTGCGCATTTCATGATATAATAAAGAATCATGCAATCAACCCGGAAAAGGAGGGCATTTTCCATGAAATATCTGTTTCGCGGGGGCACAGTGGTGTCCGGACGGGGCACCCGCCGGGCGGACGTGCTGGTGGAGGACGAGAAGATCCTCCGAGTGGCCCGCAGCATCTCCGCGCCGGAGGCCACGGTCATCGACGTGGAGGGGCAGCTGCTGCTGCCGGGCTTCATCGACGCCCATACCCATTTCGACCTGGACGTGTGCAGCACCACCACGGTGGACGACTTTTTCTCCGGCAGCCGGGCGGCTCTGCGGGGCGGCACCACCACGGTGGTGGACTTCGCCTGCCCCAACAAGGGAGAGACCCTGCACCAGGGGCTGGAGCTGTGGCACAAAAAGGCCGACGGCAACTGCTGCTGTGACTACGGCTTCCATATGACCATCGACGACTGGAATCCCGGCATCGAGGCGGAGATCGACGATATGTACGCCGCCGGTATCTCCTCCTTCAAGATGTATATGACCTATCCCGCCATGATGATCGGCGACGAGGCCATGTATCACGCCCTGAAGAAGCTGAAGGAAAAGGGCGGCATCTGCGGCGTGCACTGCGAAAACAGCGGCGTCATCGACGCGCTGATCGCCGAAAAGAAGGCGGCGGGCCAGATGGGCGTGGGCTCCCATCCCCGGACCCGGCCCGATTTCCTGGAGGCCGAGGCCGTGTCCCGGCTCCTGCGCATCGCCCAGGCGGTGGATATCCCGGTGGTCATCGTCCACCTGACCAACGAGGCCGCCCTGCGGGAGGTAGAGGCCGCCCGCAAGCGGGGCCAGCGGGTGTATGTGGAGACCTGCCCCCAGTATCTGGTGCTGGAGGACAGCGTGTATGACGCGCCGGAGTATTCCATGGCCGCCCGGTATGTCTGCGCCCCGCCCATCCGGAAGGAGCGGGACCAGCAGGCCCTTTGGACGGCCCTGCGCAAGGGCGAGATCCAGACCGTGTCCACGGACCACTGCAGCTTCACTCTGGAGCAGAAGGACGCCGGACGGGGGGACTTTACCAAGATTCCCGGCGGTCTGCCGGGGGTGGAGAACCGGGGCGAGCTGCTGTATACCTACGGCGTCACCACCCGGAAGATCAGCCTGGCCACCATGTGCCGGGTGCTGGCGGAAAATCCCGCCAAGCTCTACGGGATGTTCCCCCGGAAGGGCGTGCTCCAGGACGGGGCCGACGCGGATATCGTGGTGTACGATCCTCAGGCGGACCATGTGCTCCGGGCCGAGGATATGGCCAGCCTGGCCGGTTATTCCCCCTATGAGGGCTTCGCCATCCGGGGCGGCATCCACCAGGTGTGGCTCCGGGGCCGTCTGGCGGTGGAGGACGGCTTTGTCCTGGCCGGGCCTGACGGGAAATATATCCCCCGGGGCAAGTGCAGTCTGTAACCGGGAAATGAGAAAGAAGGCAGCCGTATGAGCGTTCTGTATTGTCAGTCCCCGGCGCTGTTCTGGTGCGCCCTGGCGCTGATCGTGTGTTTCTTTGTGCGCCGTGGGGCCCATCGGGTCCGGGCGGTGCTGGACCTGGTGCTGGGGCTTCTGTGCATCGTGGGCGGCGTGGCCCTGTATTATCTGGGCATGTACAACGACGCCTTCACCATCCGGGACTTCTGGCACATCCGCACCGCAGGCTGGATCGGCCTGGCGGCGGTGGTGCTGCTGACGGCGTGGCAGGTCATCAAGGCCACCCGCCGCAGCGTTCGCTCGGCAAGCAGCAGGATCCCGCAGCGGCCTATGCCGCCGGGCAGGAGGACGCCAAGGCCGCCAGCCGGGTGGCCGAAAACGCCTCCTCCGCCGCCGACAGCCGGGAAAATCCCTGACAGCCCGTTTCCATGAATAAAAAAAGTGCCCCCGCGGGGGCATTTTTTTTATTCCGTATCAATCGCTCCGTGAGCACTTCTCCGCGTCGATGGCCAGCACCACCATCAGGGCATACAGGGCGTCCCCCGGGTCCGCCACGTCGATGGTATAGGTGTCCGTCCAGTTAAACAGCTCCTTGCTGATAGAAGCCACCGTCCGGGGCCCGTCCTGGATGGTATAGTCCCACTCCATGAAGCTGCCCTCCACCGTCCAGCCGCAGAAATCCATGGTAAAGGACGGGTGGAAAAACGTGAACTCCTTGCGGATGGTGCCGATGCACCGCTCCCCCACATACAGGTCGAATTTCGGCAGAAACGTCAGCACCTGCTGCTTCACCGTGGCAATGTGCTGCCCCCGGGAGTCCAGAATGTGCAGGCAATGACCCCAGGAGAGCTGCCCCTCCACGGTATAGGCCACGCTGCCGCCCTCGTAATAGATGTCATAGCTGTCGAACCACGAGAAAAACCGCTGCTTGAAATACAGCTTCATCGGATGCACCTCCCTTTTTCCCCAGTATACCGGATTTGCACCCGGCGCGCAAGAGAAATTCTTCTTTACAAAATAGAAAGTATGTTCTATAATGGTGGCAGTATCTTTGAAGGGAGGACGAGGCCATGCGCGCACGGCCTGTCAGCTGCTGCTTTTCCGGCCACCGTCCGGCCAAGCTCCCCTGGGGGGAAAACGAAGACGATCCCCGGTGCCGGGCCCTGAAGGTCCGGCTCCGGGACGCGCTGGACGCCGCCTATGAGGCAGGATACCGGCACTTCATCTGCGGCATGGCCCAGGGCTGCGACCTGTATTTCTGTGAGCTGGCCCTGGCCCTGCGGCAGCGGCACGGGGACGTCAGCGTGGAGGCGGCTATTCCGTGCCCCACCCAGGCTGACGGCTGGCCCCGGCCCCAGCAGGAGCGCTATCGCCGCCTGGTGGCGGCCTGCGACTATGAGACACTGGTGCAGTCATCCTACAGTCCCGGCTGCATGCAGCGGCGCAACCGCTACATGGTGGACCACGCGTCCCTGCTGCTGGCCGTTCACGACGGGCAGCCCGGCGGCACTCAGCGCACGATGGAATACGCCATGCGCCGGGGGCTGCAAATTGTGGATATTCCCCCGGTGATGGAACCGTGACATAATCCCGTCCCCCGCCGCATAGGCTTGTCTCAAAGAGGTGAACGCTTTGAAACAGGCAATTTTGCGGCGGGGGCTGGCGCTCTTGCTGGCGGCGGCAGCCCTGGGAACGGTGCTGGCCGGAGCCGGGGCGGACAGCGCCGCCGCCCTGTGGCAGTCCGTGTCCCGCCGCCCCCATCTGTCCCGGGGACTGCTGCGGTGGGAGCTGGGGGACCTTCTGGGGCTGGACGGACTGTCCGCCGCCACGGTGCTGGCCCTGGGCCAGTCGCCGGTGCTGCTGGCGGGCCGGTCCCTGGCGGTGCAGGAGGACGACGCTCCCCAGCCGGACCCGGAACCGGAACCGGAAAACCCCGCCCCCGCCCCG
>OBAR01001187.1_pt1 | contig 23584 bp, 21 predicted proteins | sample 1517911 | NCBI WGS metagenome assembly OBAR01 (sample SAMN04571709, study PRJEB22368) | human gut metagenome | biome: human gut; material: stool | host: Homo sapiens | place: Luxembourg | collected 2012-10-26
TTTTGATTCGTTTATCCATTTGTATAGATTTTATTATCACCCCCGTTACACCAGGACTCGGGCACTCAAATCTACACAAAAAAATCTATAACAATAGGTGAACTAAGTGGTCAATACTATTTTGGCCAGAAGGGTCAATCATATTGTAGCCAAAGGGGACAGTCCTGCTTGGCAAAAAGGGTCAAAGTCGCGTGGCTTTTCCACTAAACAACAATAACGAACAACAATTGCACCTTAGGTTTCCCATGAACAACCATCACAATTCTTTAACTGCCAAGCAGATTCAAAATACATGAACCTGCCATCTAACCGGCCAAACAAATATTCAGCAACCATCTTGCGGACAAAAGCGCCCGCCACCGCGCGGCGGCGCAAAAAGGGGGGCGCGGGCCATTTTCTTGGCGGCGGCTGCCAACGTCTCGATTATTTTTCGTAATTTTACCACCGCTTTCGCGGGGGCGCGGCCGGAGGGGCCCGGCGGCCCCGGGCGCCCGCCCGCACCATGCAACAAAAAGAAAACCTACAGATATGAGACAACTAACGCTTGCCGCCACCATGGCGGCCGCCCTCGCGCTGGCTTCGTGCGGCGAGGACAAGTTCCGCGTAGAGGGCAGCATCGGCTCGGCCGAGGACTCGCTGCTGTACTTCGAGCAGATGACACTGCAGGGCCCGGTGGCCCTTGACTCCGTGAGGCTGGGGGCCGACGGCGGCTTCAGCTTCAGCGCGGCGCGCTCCGACGCGCCCGAGTTCTACCGCCTGCGCATTGCCGGGCAGATTGTGAACCTGGCCGCCGACTCGACCGAGACGATAACCGTAAGGGCCGACTACCCCACCATGGCCACCGGCTACGAGGTGGAGGGCTCCGACGACAACAGGCGCATCAGGGAGCTGGCGCTCATGCAGATAGCCCTGCAGCAGAAGGCGCTGGCCCTGACCCGCAACACGGCGCTCGGGCAGCAGGAGGCCGCCGACAGCATCAGGGCGCTGCTCAAGGCGCACAAGGACAGAGTGACGCGCGACTACATATTCAAGGACCCCAAGGCCCCGTCGTCGTACTTCGCGCTGTTCCAGGCGCTGGGCAACACGCTGATATTCAACCCCGGAGGGGCTGATGGCGACATAAGGGTGTTTGCCGCCGTGGCCACGGCGTGGGACACGTTCTACCCCGGCAGCCTGCGCGGCGAGAACCTGCACAACATTGCCATCGAGGGGATGAAGAACGAGCGCATAATCGAGGCCAAGAGCAGCGCCTCGGTAGACCCGGCCAAGGTGACCACCACGGGCATAATAGACATCTCGCTGACCGACAACCACGGCCGCAGGCGCTCGCTGAGCGAGCTGAAGGGCCAGGTGGTGCTGCTCGACTTCCACCTCTTTGCGCTGAAGGACTCGCCGCAGCGCATACTGATGCTGCGCGAGCTGTACAACAAGTACCACGGCCGCGGGCTGGAGATATACCAGGTGTCGGTGGACGGCGACGAGCACTTCTGGAAGCAGCAGACGGCCCAGCTGCCGTGGATTAGCGTGCGCGACGCCGACGGGGTGGGCTCGCAGCGCCTGGCCACGTACAACGTGACGGGGCTGCCCGAGTATTTCCTCATAGACAGGGGCAACAACCTTGTGAGCCGCTCGTCGCAGATGCCCGACCTGGAGAAGGCCATCGAGGCGCTGCTCTAACAGCACGGGCGGCCTGGCGCGGCACGTGGCCGCCACGGCCGGGACGACACGCAACGAGGCACCAAGCAACGAGGCGGCGCATCCCCATCGCGGGGGGGCGCCGCCTCTCTCTTTTTATGTTCAACTCTATATTTATCAAAATACGGATATCCGCATCCTGCAAAACGGGAATGGCAGAAGGAGTTTGAATTAGAAGGAGTTAGGGGGAGTTAGGAGGAGTTAGGAGAAGTTAGGGGAGTTAGGAAGTAGTTAGAAGACATTACCCACCAAAGCTGCTGCCCGCCAACTCCCTATCAGCCCTATCACTCCTATGATATCCTATATCGTCCTATATCATCCTATCGCCCTATATCGTCCTATGATATCCTATCATCCTATATCGTCCTATGATATCCTATCGTCCTACAATATCCTATAATTTCCTATCACTCCTATGCCTCCCCATTGCCATTGGCAACTTGCGGACATTCATTTGTCAAAAGCGGGCCGGAGGCAGCGCCCCCGGCCCAGGCCGCAATCATGGTTCCCCGAAAACGATATAGAACGTGCGCTCGGCCCTTGTCCTGCCGTCGGCCGACAGGATGGTGATGCGCACCTCGTGGGCTTGGCCATCCATGAACTCGCCCACGTTGGTGAAGCGTATCACATAGGAGTTCTGCATGGCCCCGGTGACGGGCAGCGACGTGAGCGTCACGCCCGAGAAGTCGGACGAGGCGTAGAGCACCGTGCCGCCGGTGTACTCGGATATCCGCCACGGGCGCTCCTTGTAGCGTATTGACTCTGCGAACGAGCTGCTGCCGCTGAACACGGTGTGGACGGTGCCCTGCACGGTGCTCCAGTTTTCCTGCGAGCTGAAGTACTCCGTCGACCATGCCGAGTAGCCCGACGGCTGGTTGGGCTCATCGGTGAAGTTGACGTATATCCTGTTGGAGCCCGTGCGGAAGTCCATGTGCTTGTCGCCGAAGAGGATGGCCATGGCGCCGCACTCGTCGTCGACGCTGCCGAAGGTTGACGCCGCCGACTGCAGCGCCCTGGCGTCGGTGCCGCCGAAGCCCATGGTGCGGTTGGTGCCGGTGCTGCGGTTGAGGTAGTCGCCCAGGGCGTCGGCGTCGGTGAGGTTGAGCGCCCCGTTGACGTAGCCGTTTTCAGAATATCCCACGCAGCCGAAGCGTATGTCGATGTTAGAGCTTTCGAGCAACTGCGCCCACGAGATGATGTCGCGCGCAATGGCGTTGGCCTCCTCCGACATGCTCCCGGAGTTGTCCACGCAGAACACAAGGTCTACCACCGAGGCCTGCTCGCCCTGGTTGTCGGCATTGTTGGTAACGAGTATTCCCTTTGGCTTGCCGTCCACCTCGACCCATACGTTCTGGCCGGGCTCCCCGGTGCCCAGCAGCCTCATCCACCCGTAGTCGTCGGCGTTCTGCACGCCGGTCATGTCGATGCGCACGATGGCGTCGCCCCCGTCGTTCTCAACGGTGTACTGTATGTTGGGTATGGTGGTTGTCGACCCGTCGATGTCGGGGTTGGGGCCTGCGAGCTCGTCGCTCGGAATGCCGCTGCGATTGCCCTCCTCGAGCACAATGGTGTCGTCGCCGTCGCTCAGGCATGAGGTCAGCGACAGGGCAGCCGCCATGAGCAGCGTGCCCACTGATGATATGTAACGTTTCATAGCTGTTGTCTTTGTTGTTTAGAAATTGTTAAGTATGGTGAACTCCACCCTGCGGTTCATGGCCCGGCCCTCGTCGGTGTCGTTGGTCGACAGCGGGCGCGACATGCCGTAGAAGCTGTAGGTGAGCTTGTTGCGGTCGACGCCCTTCTTCACGAGGTAGTCCACCACGGCCTCGGCCCTCTGCCTCGACAGGTCCATGTTAAACTCGGCCGAGCCCACGTTGTCGGTGTGGCCCTTCACCTCGATGCGCCGGTTGGAGCGTATGAGCGTGGTGGCCAGCTTGTCGAGGTATTCGTGCGACTCGGGGCGTATGGTGCTCTTGGCGAAGTCGAACGTGATGGCGTCGACGGCGCAGATGGTCTTGCCCTCTATGCTCTCGTTCTTGGCCATGAGGTCTATTATCTCGTCGAGCGTGTAGCACGGCTTGTCGGCCGGCTCGGGCTCGGGCGCCGCCACCACTGGCTCGGGCTCCGGCTCGGGGGCGGGCTGCCCTTTGCCAGAGAATATGCTGAACGGCACGGCCAGCACGGCCCCTATCTCAAACCCGCTGAGCTTGCGCGTGCCGTCGATGCGGTAGTTGCGGTTGAAGAGCTGCGCCACGTCGTTGGCCTCGCCGTCCTTCTCCTTGCCGCCGTAGGTGTCGGTGAAGCCCAGCTCGTAGCTGGCCTCGATGCCCAGCCAGCAGCGGTCGGAGGCCACGGGTATGGCAAACTTCACGCCCACGCCCACCTGCCCGGCAAAGTAGGTCGACGCCATGTTGGCGTCGGACAGGTCGGTCTTGTAGCCCGCCACGCTGCAGTCGTAGTACTCGGCCATGAGCTGTATGTCGCCGGCCGTGGCAAAGCCCAGCACGGGGGCCACGTAGGCATAGGGCCTCACCTTGGCCGAGGCCTTGCCAAACTGGTAGATTAGCGGCACGCGTATGTCGATGTATCGCGAGCGCAGGGCATAGTAGATGTCGCTGACGCCCCCCTGCTCGTAGGCGTCGCCCACGTTGGCTATGTCGGTGAGCTTGCCCCCGCGCGTGAGCAGCGACAGCTGCGGGCGCACGGCAAAGCGGCCCTCGCGGCCAAACTCGCCCTGGGCGAACACCGAGAAGACGCCGCTGCCGCGGTTCTTGCTCTCGGGGAAGAGCTCCTCGTCGATGTCAGAGAAGCTCATGTGCGACGAACGGTAGGCGCCGCCAAGCCCGAAATACCACTTGCCCCGGGGCGCGTCCTGCGCCCACGCCCCCGCAAGGGGCAGGGCCGCCAGGGCCATCGTGGCGATGATTGATTTCATTTTCCTTTTCTCCATATTTCCACTTGTATTTTAATTAGTAATGTGCAAAACCCTGTGTCACGGCATCGGCCGCGCGGCCGCGGCGGCTTGCGCCACGTGACCCACGCCTTGCAAAGTTACAAAAAACTATGACACCCGCAGGGCGGCCGCCGGGCGGCGCGGGAGCAAACGTTGCCGCGGCGTGAGCAAGCTGACAAAAATCGTGACCATCCGGCAAAAAATATCTGGCCCCGACAGCCGTTTGGCCGACGGCAGCAGCCGTTTGGCAGCTTAAAAACCGGCGAGGCGCCGCCAAAAGTGGCCTTGCCCGGCCTACGCCAAGGGCGCTTTTCCTTACACAGAGCAGCTGCGGAGACGCCAAGGGCCACCGCCCGGCGGCAAAAAAGCGCCCGCCGGGGGCCGACAAAGGCAAAAAAGCGGGCCGCGGCTTTGCCCGTTCGCAGGTTTTATGTATATTTGCAATGCAGCAACCCGCGGGCCACGGCAGCCCCGGGGCCGGCACGGGCCGCGCGGGTGCTGCCGGCTAACCACTAAAAACATATCAAGATGAAGAAAGCAACAATCAAGGCAGCTGCCTGCCTCATGGCAGCCACAGTGGCGTTCAGCTCGTGCATAGGCTCGTTCGGGCTGTTCAACAAGGTGCTCGACTGGAACAAGGGCATCAGCAACAAGTTTGTCAACGAAGTGGTGTTCATACTCATATCGCCGGCCTATGCCGTCTGCGGCGTGGTCGACCTGCTCGTGCTCAACACCGTGGAGTTCTGGAGCGGCTCCAACCCCGTGGCCAAGGTGGGCCATGTAGAGAACGTATGGGGCAGCGACGGACGCCAGTATGCCGTCAAGACGCTCAAGGACGGCTACGAGGTGACCAAGCCCACGGGCGAGAAGGTGCTCTTCACCTACGACGAGAAGCACCGCAGCTGGTCGATGCAGGCCGAGGGGCAGGAGCGCGAGCTCTTCCGCTTCAACGGCGACGGCACCGTTGAGGCCACGCTACCCAGCGGCGAGAAGAAAAACGTGGCACTGTCCGACGAGGGCATAGGCTCGCTGCGCCTGGCCATGGGCGACGGCCTGTTCTTCGCTGCGCGCTGAGGCAGGCGCCGCCGTCCGCCAAGGGCAGCCGGGGCAGGGGCAGGGCGCCACTGCCCGCGGGCGGCCCGGGCCATGCCGTGCCACACAACCAGACTGGCGACTATATCAACATGAGAAACTGTTTTGAATTTCTACAAAAAGTTTTTCTTGGCTTTGTGTGTCCGTTTTCGTGCGTACCTTGGGCGATTTTTTGCCATTTCCGCTTCTGTGCTTCGTCAGATAGCCCGCCATCTTCCTCATCACGGAAGCAAAACTGCCCCAAAGACTCATCCCAAATCATCGCACTATAAATTCAAAACAGCTTCTGAGCAAACTGACAACAATGCTGCTGCCGGCGGCCGCAGCGGCCCTCATGGCCGCAACCGGCGGCTGCCAACGGGCGGGCCGGGCCTACCGGCCCACGGGCAGCACGGCCACGGCCAACGGCCGCGGGCATGGCATCGGCAACACCAAACAACGACAAACGCCATTGCCGCATACAGCAGGCTGCCGTATGCGGCAATGGCGCAACAGGCCCAAAGGCCAGCCCCCGGGCTCACTCTCCGGCCCCGGGGCTGTAGCAGCGGCGCAGCATCACGTAGCCGATGGCCCCGCCCGCCAGCGACGCGGCAAAGATGCCGAGCTTGGCCTGCATGAGCATAGTATCGTCGGAAAAGGCGAGCGTGGATATGAACATCGACATGGTGAAGCCTATCGAGGCCAGGAAGCCCAGCCCAACCATGCCGCCCATGCCCACGCCGCGGGGCAGCGAGGCCACGCGCAGGCGCACCATCAGCCAAACAGACAGGCAAACGCCCAGCGGCTTGCCCAAGAGCAGGCCCAGGAAAACGCCAGGGGCCACGGCCGTGGAGAACACGTCCGACGGCTGCAGGCCGGCAAACGACACGCCGGCGTTGGCCAGCGCGAACACCGGCATGACCACAAACGACACGAAGGGATGCATGGAGTGCTCCAGCCGCTGCAGCGGGGGCATGGCGTCGCGCGCGTCGGAGCGCATGGCCGTCACGGCGTCGAGCTGCTCGCCGGTGAGCGTGGCCACGCCGTTGGGCGGCAGGTGGCGGAAGTGTATCAGGTGGACGGCGGCACGCCTCACATAGGCCGTCTCGGGCAGCAGCGCGTCGGACGGGATGGCAAAGGCGGCCAGCACGGCGGCTATGGTGGCGTGGATGCCCGACATGAGGAAGGCCGTCCACACGCCAGCCACGGCCACGATGGAATAGAAGGCCACGTTTTTCACGCCCATGCGGTTGGCCGCCACCATCAGGCCGAGGAAGGCCACGCCCACGCCCACGCTCTCAATAGATATCTCCGACGTGTAGAACAGGGCTATCACCACCACCGCCCCGAGGTCGTCGACGATGGCCAGCGTGGTAAGGAACACCTTGGCCGCCAGCGGCACACGGTTGCCCAGAGCGTAGAGTATGGCCAGCGAGAAGGCTATGTCGGTGGCCATGGGTATGCCCCAGCCGTGGGCCGAGCCGCTGCCGCCGTTGAGGGCCAGGTATACCAGCGCCGGCACCACCATGCCGCCCACGGCAGCACCGGCCGGCAGCAGCACGTTGCGCACGTGCGACAGCTCGCCGCCGATGAACTCGCGCTTGAGCTCCAGGCCCACCACAAAGAAGAACAGCGACATCAGCCCGTCGTTTATCCAGTGGTGCAGCGAGTGGTACAGGTAGGGCTCGCCGTCGAACACGAAGCCCACCTTGAGCCCGAACAGGCGGAAATAGTCGGCCGCCAGCGGCGAGTTGGCCAGCGCCATGGCCACCACTATGCTCACCCCGAGCACTATGCCGGCCGAGCGCTCGCGGCCCATGAACTGGTGCAGCGGAGCCACAATGCGGTCTATGCGGCGGCTCTCGGCTTGCATGCCTTTCTCTTCTGTAATATCCTTTTGCATCCTTTTATATGTTATTTGACTGCAAAGGTAGCCTTTTTGGCGCACACGGCAAAGGAAGGGGGCCATCAAACGTGCGCGGCAGAACAAAACAAATGGCGCCCGGAACAACCGCGCGGGCCGCTGCCGCCCCGTCCCGCAGCCTGCGAACAAAGGCGAGGCGCCGCCGCCGGGGGCCGAAACGGGCCCTGCGGCAACCCCAAACGGCCCGTCCGGCAGGGCAAAACCGACCCGGCGGCCCGGCGGCCCCACACCCTCGGCGGCAAAGGCGGCAAAGGGCCGGAGGCACCCGAAGGCGTTAAGCAATGCAAAACGTTCGTAACCGAGGTTAAAATGGCCCGTTGTAGTGTAACGGGCACACATAAAAAGGGTAACTTTACAACCGCTGCCCCCGGCGGCAGCCGTAGCAACCACTACCAGGCAACATCAATAACTGAATTCAACCACAACCTGCTTACAATGAAAACAACCATCATCACTCTGGCCCTTGCCGCGCTCACAGCCACGGGGGCCACAGCAAAGAAACACCAGCCCACGGCCGGCTACCCCATCACGCAAGTGCCTTTCACCTCGGTCAAGATAGCCGAGGGCACGTTCTGGGGGCAGCGCATCAAGGCCGCACGCAACGTCACGATACCCCTGGCCTTCAGCAAGTGCCAGTCGGAGGGCCGCTACGACAACTTCGTCAAGGCCGCCCACCCGTCGGCCGACTACGACGTGACGTCGTTCATGGGCTACTCGTTCGACGACACCGACGTATACAAGACCATAGAGGGGGCGAGCTACGTGCTGCAGACCTATCCCGACAAGCGCCTCGAGGCATACATCGACAGCGTGCTCGACATAGTGGCAGCCGCACAGGAGGCAGACGGCTACCTATACACCGCGCGCACCATCAACCCCGACAAGCCCCACCGCTGGGCCGGCAAGCAGCGCTGGACGAGCGAGGAGAACCTGAGCCACGAGCTCTACAACCTGGGACACATGGTCGACGCGGCCTGCGCCCACTACCAGGCCACCGGCTCGCGCAAGTTCCTCGACATCGCCCGCCGCTACGCCGACTGCGTGGTGCGCGAGGTGGGGCCCGACAAGGGGCAGGCGTGCGTGGTGCCCGGACACCAGATAGCCGAGATGGCGCTGGCACGCCTCTACGTGCTCACGGGCGAGAGGAAATACCTCGACGAGGCCAAGTTCTTCCTCGACTACCGCGGCAAGACAGCCACCAAGCGCGAATACAGCCAGAGCCACAAGCCCGTCACCGAGCAAGACGAGGCCGTGGGCCACGCCGTGAGGGCCGGATACATGTATGCGGGCATGGCCGACGTGGCCGCCCTCACCGGCGACTCGGCATACATCAGGGCCATCGACGCCATCTGGCGCAACATCACCGAGAAGAAATACTACCTCACCGGGGGCGTGGGCGCACGCCACGCGGGCGAGGCCTTCGGAGCAAACTATGAGCTGCCCAACCTCACGGCATACAACGAGACGTGCGCCGCCATCTCGATGGTGTACCTCAACCAGCGCATGTTCCTGCTGCACGGCGACGCCAAGTACATCGACTGCCTGGAGCGCACGCTCTACAACGGCGTAATCAGCGGCATGAGCGCCGACGGCGGGCGCTTCTTCTACCCCAACCCGCTGGCAGCCGACGGCAGCTACGGCTTCAACCACGACGGCTCGCGCGAGCGGCAGCCGTGGTTCGGCTGCGCGTGCTGCCCGAGCAACCTGTGCCGGTTCATACCCTCGGTGCCCGGCTACGTCTACGCCACGCGCGGCGACAGCCTCTATGTCAACCTGTTCGCGGCAGGCAGGGCCACCGTCGACGTGGGCGGGCGCAGCGTGACGCTGAGCCAGCTGACGCAATACCCATGGAACGGCAACGTGGAGCTGAAGGTGGAGTCGGCCAAGGGCGGCCGCTTCACCATGATGGTGCGCGTGCCGGGATGGGTGCGCGGCGAGGTGACGCCCGGCGGCCTCTACCAGTATGCCGACTCGGCACGCCAGGACTACTGGGTCACCGTCAACGGCGAGCGCATCGACGCGCCCCTGCAAAAGGGCTACATGGCCATCACCCGCGAGTGGAAGAAGGGCGACGCCGTGAGCCTGCACATGGACATGACGCCGAGGCTCGTCAAGGCCGACGGGCGAGTGGCTGCCGACCGGGGGAGGCTGGCCGTTGAGCGCGGACCGCTGGTGTACTGCGCCGAGTGGGCCGACAACTCGTTCGACGTGTTCCACTTTGTCATCGACCGCAACCCCAAATTCGCCATCGCCGACGCACCCACGCTGGCCGGAGGCGTGAAGAAGCTCACCGCCACGGGCACCGTGCTCGCCACGGCCGCCGACGGCAAGCTCACGGCCACGCCCACGCGCATCACCCTCATACCCTACTACGCCTGGTGCCACCGCGGACCGGGCCGCATGCAGGTGTGGATGGCCGCTGGCCCCGAGGTGATGGACGAGCGGAAGTAGGGCTCACCAGCCGTCCCTCTCACCGTGCCCCACGGCATGGCGAGAGGGCCGGATATGATGGGAAAATGACAAAAACATGCAAATTGAGGCGTTTGTTCCTCATTTTTTTGTATCTTTGCATAAGATAAGCTGCGCTCGGCAATCTGTGAGCAACCCCACATTGCACTCGCTTGCATTATCTTTGCATAAGATAAGCTGCACTCGGCAATCTGTGAGCAAGCTCACATTGCACTCGCTTGCATTATCATCGACACACAACAGGGCACCCCGCAAAACAAGCAGACACCGTAGCGACAGGCTGGGCGGGGCAAAAAGGGCGCTTGCCGACACCACGCACCGCTGCCCGCACGACGGCAGGCAGCAAGGCAAACAACGCCACGCACAAAGGCAACAAACACCTATAAATGATAAATATCGGACAAAACATCAAGGAAGAACTTGCACGACAGGAACGCACGGTGAGCTGGCTCGCCAAGAAACTGGGATGCACACGCGCCGTGGTATACCGCATAATGGGCAAAAACAGCATCGACACGGCCATGCTTTCACGGATATCGATAGTGCTCGAACGCAACTTCTTCATCGAACTGTCAGACGAAATGGGCATGAGGCTAAACAAACGAGCCTGAAACGACAACACAACAGCCCTGTGACGCGGCCCGCAAAGACCAACGGCGAACGGGCCACGAATGCCGGGCCAGCCCAATGGATGTATCGCCTTCGATACACTTCTGTCTTGTTTGAGAAACACTTCCAACACCTTTGAGATACACGCTTTGCAAAGTACGTTTGCCAAAAAGCCATACCTTTGCAGCCGGCAACCACGCACTCACGTAAAGAAACCGCAAAAGCGGCACGGAACCGGCACGGCTGCCGACTGAAGGAAACACAAGAAAAAGGCGACAAATGGCAAACAAAATCATGGCGAAGGCTGTCCTGACGCTCGCACTGGCGGCTGCCACGGAGGCAGCTTGGGCACAGGTAGACTACTCTGTGGTGGCCGTCAACGAGGAAACCGGGCTCGAACTGACGCGCATCACCCAAGACAACGACTATGTGTGCATGCCCGAGGTGAGGCGCAACGCGGGCAACCTCAACTGGCTCTCAAACCGCATCATCGACATATCCACCGACGGGCAGAGGCTGGCCTACCTCTCGGCACGCAACAACACCACCAACATATTCATAAAAGACGTTGCACGGCAGGGAAGCTCAGTGCAGCGCACCAACCGACGGGCAGTAATCGACTTCTCCTATTCGCACGACGGGCGATACCTGTGCTTCTCCGAACGGAGCGGCGACTGCAACCAGATATTCCAGACGGCAGCCGAGGGCAGCTATGTGTGCCGGCAGATAACATCGGGCAACACCGACTACTCGCCCGTATACACGGACGACATGAAAGACATCGTGTTCGCCCGCCAGGAGAACACCGGCGTGAGCGTGTGGAGCTACAACGTGGCCAACAACTTCCTGGCCAACTACACGCGGGGCATGAACCCGTGCCCAATCAAGGGGCGGAAGGCGCTGCTCTGCGCACGCACCGACGCCTCGGGGCGCAGCGAGATATGGAGGGTTGACTACGAGACGGGCGTGGAGGAATGCCTCATGGCCGACCCCACACGCAGCTTCACCACGCCGTCGGTGTCGCCCGACGGCCAGTGGATACTCGCCGTGGGCAGCAGTGTGCTCATGAACGGGGCGCAACGCTATGCAAACACCGACATATTCGTGTGCCGCACCGATGGAACGCAGCTGACACAGCTGACATACCACGCCGCCGACGACCTGAGCCCGGCGTGGGGCCGCGACGGCAGGCACATCTACTTCATATCGCAGCGCGGGAGCGCCACGGCCACGGCCAACGTGTGGCGCATGGCATTCACGCTGTGGAAGGGCGAAGGCAACATCATAAACAACAGATAAACAAAGTCATGAGAAAAAACAAGCTAATCGTTGCAGTGGCCTTGCTCGCTGCAAGCACCGCCGCAAAGGCGCAGTTCACAAACACCACAGCCACTGCCGCCAAGGCTACGCAGACCCAGGTGCAGGGATGGGGATCGGTCTACGTGCAGTGGAACCCCGTGACCATAGCCGTCGACAAGAAAGGCGAAGACGACATCTCGGCCAACGCGTTCACCATCGGATACAACAAGGCTTTCGGCATTGCAAAGGGCACCCCGCTCTTCGTCGAGGCCGGCATAGGGCTGTCGTACATGTTCAAGACCAACGAGGAGCCGTATGAAGACCTAGACGAGGTGGGCGACTACGACTGGCAGGTGAGCGGCGACAAGTACAGCATGCTCTCGGCCAAGGTGCCCGTGAGCCTGGCCTACTGCTGGAGCCTGCCCAACAGCAGCGTCGACCTGATACCATTCGTGGGCGTAGACTTCCGCATAAACCTCGTGGGCAAGCTGAAAAAGCAGTTTGAGCTGGGCAGCGAGTTCGACGGAGACGAGAAGGAGGAATACGAGGACTTGTACGAAATGCCGGCCGACCAGAACCTGTTCGACAAGGACGACATGGGCGACAAGGACCTCACATGGAAGAGATTCCAGATGGGATGGCACGTGGGCCTCAACGCACGGTTCAACAAGGGGCTGATGATAGGCGTGGCATACGGCACCGACTTCACCGAGCTATGCAAGAAAACAAAGATGAAAACCACGTCGATAACGCTCGGCTACAGTTTCTGACAACATGACACGGCGGCGGGCGGGCACGGCCACGGGCGCCAGGCTGCCCTTCCGCCACAAACAACCAAAGGAAGCAACATGAAGGCAAAGACTATGCACCTGGCCACGCTGCTGATGGCACTGGCCATGGCACTGGCCACGGCGGGATGCTCGTCGGACGACGACGGAGATGGCGACAACGGCGACAACGGCAAAGGCATCACCGGCACTTGGTATGGCGAGGCCGATGAATACGGCATCTACATGGTGCTGAGGCTCACGGCCGACGGCCAATATGAGGTCGGCTACCACTATGAAGGCCAAACGACAACAATTGAAGAGGGTGTGTACCGCTACGACAGCGATGGCGAGACGATAACATTCTACACAGACAACGGGGCCTACGACTGCTACGCATGGCTGGACGGCGGACGGTTCGAGATTGAAGGGCTGGGCACATTCAGCCGCAAAAGGCCCGGCCAGGGGCAGGGCGACGGACAGGACGACGGGCTGGGCTCGCTGATATGCGGCACGTGGCGGCATACATTCAGCACCGGGTACATACAGATTGAGTTTGAGCCCGACGGGCACGGCTCATGGACGGAGTATGACCGGGCAGACGGCAGCAGGCCCGACACAGAATACTTCAGCTACGCAATCGACAGCGAAACAAGACTGATAACAATCTACATCGGCGACGAGACCGAACGGTATGAGGTGACGGAGATAACCAAGAACAGGCTTTGCCTGCGCGACCTCAACGATGGCGACTACGGAGACACAATGGCCATGACAAGGCAATGACCGCAGGCTCACGGCAAGCCGGCCCGACGCCGCTGCCGTGGCCGCCCCGGGGGCTCCTACGGGCCGTCACAACAAACAAACGACAAGCATCGAGGCGCGCCACATGGCGCGCCTCGATGCGTATTGCTCCATCCATCTGCCGCGGCCACCGGTGGCGCCCCGGCCGCGACGCGGCCTCACCCGGTGCGGTCAGACGAGCCAGAAGATGGCCTCGGGGCCCATGTTGAACAGCAGGTCGAGCACGCTGAGGTTGGGCCTGAAGCCGTGGCGGCGGGCGAAGACCTGGTAGTAGGGTCGCGGCTCGAAGGCCGGGTCGGGCAGCGGGTGCTTGGGGTCGATGGCGTCGCGGTAGTCGTCGGCCATCGCGCCGCCGGCCTCGGCACGGGGCAGCGGGGGCGCGGCGCCGTCGACCGGGGCCGCGCATGGCGTCACGGCGGGGCTGTAGGCCGAGGTGTGGCCGATGGCGGGGTGTATGTCGAGCAGGCCGCACACCGTTTCGCAGATGGCCTGGTTGAAGTCGCACAGGTATTGCCAGCGGCGCTCGAAGAAGGGGCGCAGGTCGTCGGCATAATACTCGAAGAAGGGCGACTCGCTGTAGGCCGACATCAGGGCGTGCCAGTGCAGGTGGCGCCAGTTGCCGTGGTCGCTGATGCGCACGTCGCGCGTGAGCATGCGCCGCCCGTCGTCGGTGCGCTCCACGGGCACCGTGAGCGCCTGCAGGCCGTTGGCCGTGGCTATGACGCATCGGTTGCGGTAGGTCTGCTTGCGGTAGGTGTCGCAGCGCTCTATGAGCACGCTGTCGTAGCGGCACAGCTTCTGGTACCACTGCACGGGGCCGAAGTAGGTTGTGGAGAGTAGTGCTTGCATATCGTTGGTTGTGGTTGGCGTGCGGCTCAGTAAGGCATGAGCAGCGTTCGCCCGCGGCGGTAGCCGGTGTAGAAGGGGCGGCTGTCGTCGTGGCTGTAGACTATGAGGCAGACGCGGCCCAGTATGAGGCTCTCGGGCACGGGGCCGAACAGTCGGCTGTCTATGGTGTCGGCCTCGCCCAGGGCCTGCATCCAGTAGTAGTCTTCGGGGGCGCAGGTGGCTGCCCGGCCCGGCACTACGATGGTTCCCTCGGGCGTGGCCACGGTGTCGCCGGGCAGCGCGGCGCAGCGGCACACGTACACCCCCTCGCCGCCGGGCGCAGGGCTGTCGAAGGCCACTATGTCGCCCACGCCGACGCTGTCGGCGAAGACGCGGCCGTAGCCAAACAGGCCGTTCATGCCGCCTGTGCGCAGCCCGTAGCTCCACCGGTTCACCAGCACGCGGTCGCCCGCCTTGAACACTGGCTCAAAGCGGTCGCCGCCCACGGTGTAGAGGGTGAAGAAGAGAGCACGGAACAGAGCCACGGCCAGTGCCGCGGCTGCCAGTGCCAATATGGTTTTCAGCCATGCCCTCATCTGCCGGTCGGTGTGTTGGTGCCCCGTGGGGCGTCACTTGATGTTGTCGACAAACTTGAACAGCCTGTTCCAGCGCACGCCTGCCAGGCCTTTGCGGTCGGGGTCGCTCGACCACCAGATGAAGATGGGCTTGCCCACTATGTGGTCTTCGGGCACGAATCCCCAGTAGCGCGAGTCGGCCGAGTTGTGGCGGTTGTCGCCCATCATCCAGTAGTAGTCCATCTTGAAGGTGTACGAGCTGGCCTCGCGGCCGTTGATGTATATCTTGCCGTTGCGCACCTGCAGGTCGTTGCCCTCGTATGTGCGTATGGGGCGCTCGTAGACGGGCAGGTTGTCGAGCGTGAGGTCGATGCTCTTGCCCTTGGCCGGTATCCACACGGGGCCGTAGTTGTCGCGCGTCCAGTGCTTGTTGCCGTCGAGGGGGTAGATGTCCATGTCGGTGGCGTCGGTGTTCAGCTCTATGCTCTCCACCAGGTCGCGGCGCTGCGAGAGCACGGCCACGGCCCGCTTTGTGAGCGGCATGTAGCCCATGGTGTTCAGGCTCATGATGTCTTCGTTGGAAATGCCGAGCTCGCGCACTATGTCTTCGGGCAGCGACTGGCGCAGCTTGACGTAGTATGTGTACTGCACGTTGTCGGGCTCTTTGTTTGGCTTGCCGTCAAGGTACACTATGCGGTTCTTTATCTGCAGCGTCTGGCCGGGCAGTCCCACGCACCGCTTGACGTAGTTCTCGCGGCGGTCGGCCGGGCGCGTTATCACCTCGCCATACTCGCCGGGGTTGTCGGCTATGTACTTCCGGCCTGCGCTGTACACGGCGTTGTAGTATCCCATGCGCTGCTCGGCCGTGAGCGAGTCAGGGGCGGGGCCCTGGCCCGTTATCTGGTAGCCCAGCGCGTAGCACAGCGAGTAGAAGTCCATGGCCTGGTACTGCGGCGCGGAGCACAGCGTGTCGCCCGAGGGGTAGTTGAACACCACTATGTCGTTGAGCTCAACGTGGCCGAGGCCCTTTACGCGGCGGTAGTCCCAGTGGGGCCACTCTATGTACGACTTGCACTCAACCACGGGCAGCGTGTGCTGCGTGAGCGGCATGGTGAGCGGCGTCTGGGGTATTCGCGGGCCGTAGCTCACCTTGCTCACGAAGAGGTAGTCGCCGGTGAGGAGCGACTTCTCGAGCGACGACGACGGTATGACGTAGTTCTGGAAGAAGAACAGGTTGATGAAATACACTGCCACGAGGGCGAAGACGATGGCGTCGACCCACGACATCACGAACCTCACGGGCGGCTCGGAGTCTTTCCACCACTGCCAGCGTATCTTCTTGGTGATGTACACGTCGTAGATGAAGGGCACCACTATGAGCCCCCACCAGCTCTTCACCCATATCAGGAACAGCAGGTAGAGGGCCATGACCACGCCGCACTTGATCCACTGGCGGCGCATGTTTCTCTTTTTTTCGATAGCCATTTCGGTTGCGCTTTACTGTTGGTTGTGTGATGTCAGAACTTGAACATGTCACCGATGGTGAGCAGCCCGGTGTGGCCGGCGGTGTATTCGGCGGCGAGCACCGCCCCCAGGGCGAACCCCTGGCGCGAGTGGGCGTCGTGGGTTATGGTGATGCTGTCGGCCGGGCTGTCATACTTCACCGTGTGTATGCCGGGCACCTCGCCGCGGCGCACGGCGTCGATGCGCAGCTCGCCGGGGGCGCATGCCTCGGTGCCGCTTACGGTGCCGTCGGCGGCCTGCACGGTGCCCTTCACCCAGCGCTGCTTGCGGTCGAGGCGGTCTACTATCTCTTCGGCCAGGGTGATGGCCGTGCCGCTGGGGGCGTCGAGCTTGTGCACGTGGTGGGTCTCCTCCATGGCCACGTCATACTCGGGAAACGAGTTCATGATGGTGGCCAGGTATCGGTTGACGGCCGAGAAGATGGCCACGCCCACCGAGAAGTTCGACGCCCAGAACAGCGTCTGCCCTCCCTCGGTGCACATGCGCTCCACGTCGGCCTTGTGGTCTTTGAGCCAGCCGGTGGAGCCGCTCACCACCTTCACCCCCTTGGCAAAGGCCTTGAGGTAGTTGCCGTAGGCGGCAGTGGGGTTGGTGAATTCTATGGCCACGTCGGCCGATGCGAACTCCGGCGAGTCGAAGTCCTGCTGGTTGTCCACGTCGATGATGCTTACAATCTGGTGGCCGCGGCCCAAGGCTATCTGCTCTATCATCTTGCCCATCTTGCCGTAGCCGATCAATGCTATTTTCATATTATTTCGTATTAAACGTTGCAAAGTTAGTGAATTTTGCCCATACAATGCTGATTTTCAGCAAAAAATCGCCATGTAGGGGCGCTAACATGGCGATTTTGGGGGCGCATTGGCAGGCACAGGCGGGCGATGCCGTGGCGCGGGGCCGCTTGCGGTCGTGGCTCACGCAGGTGTTTTTTTAAGGCTCACGCGATATATCCACGTGCGCACGTCGCTGCGCCCCCCGAAGCCGCCCATGCCCCGCCACAAGTTGACGGGCACCTCCTGGAAGAGGTTGGCCGCCTCGTCGGCATCCTTCGAGAACATGCAGCACACGGTGTATGTCGTGGCGCGGTGCTCGGTGACGAGCCGCTCAAATTCTTTCTCGCTTTCTTTTGGTCTCGTATTTTCGCAATTGTATTGTTTTCAAATGCCGCTTTATTCCTTAGGCGCGCGCCGGGCCCGTTTTGCTACACCAGCGGCGCAGTTTTTTTCGCAGCCCCTTTCGCGGAAGCCGCGCGCGCAGCCCCACGCACCGCCATGCACCATGCGTGCGGCCATGGTTGCGCCGCGGCTTGCAAAACGTGCCTGACGGGCTCGCCAAACGGCCTCCGCCGCCCGATGAAACGGCCCGTTTTGCGCTACAATGGCGCATTTTCGGGCGAAAACGCCACGGCGGCACCACCGCAATCCGGCTGCGCCGCCACCCCGGCCCGCCTCTTTTTCTTGCCTCCTCAGTGCATATTCTTGCCCCGGGCGGGCATAATGTCGGCTATTTGCATTATCTTTGCATAAGATAAGCTGCATTCGGAAGATTCAAGGCAAGCTCTGTCTTCGCTCGTTTGCATTATCTTTGCATAAGATAAGCTGCATTCGGAAGATTCAGAGCAAGCTCTGTCTTCGCTCGTTTGCATTATCTTTGCATAAGATAAGCTGCGCTCGGCAAAATGTGAACAAGCTCAAATTGCCCTTGCTTGCATTATCTTTGCAATAAGACAAGCGCCCCGCCCACCGGCGGCAACAGGCCGCACGCAGGCAACGGGGCGCCGGCCTCAAACAAGTAATAACGGTTAGCCAAGCATGGAACAACTGCTGCACTACGTATGGAAGCACCGACTGTATGACGGCGCGGGGCTCTCGACCACCGACGGGCGCGAGGTCGAGGTCATCGACCCGGGGCTGCACAACACCGATGCGGGGCCCGACTTCTTCAACGCCAAGGTGAAGATTGGGGGCACGCTGTGGGTGGGCAACGTCGAGATTCACGACAGGGCGTCAGACTGGACGGCCCACGGCCACCACACCGACGCCGCCTACGACAGCGTGGTGCTGCACGTGGTGGCCTGCGCCGACGCCGCCACGGCCGACAGCCGGGGGCGCCGGGTGGCGCAGATGATGATGGGCGTGCCGCCATACGTGGCCGAAAACTACCGCGAACTGCTTGCCACCGACACCTACCCGCCCTGCTACCGCATCATACCGACACTGCCGCCGATGACGGTCACCTCGTGGCTGGCCGCGCTGCAGGCCGAGCGGCTGGAGCAGAAAACCGGGGCCATCAGCCGCAGGGCAGCCATGAGGGCGGGCTCGTGGGAAGAGGCTTACTTCGTGACGCTGGCCCGCAACTACGGCTTCGGCATCAACGGCGACGCCTTCGAGGCCTGGGCCATGAACGTGCCCTTGCAGGCGGCAGCCCACCACCGCGACGACCCGTTCCAGGTGGAGGCCCTGTTCATGGGGCAGGCGGGCCTGCTCGGCGACGGAGCCGACGGACGGGGGCGCGACAAGGGGACTGCCGCCGACGCATACCTGGCCCGCCTGCAGGCCGAATACGCCTACCTGGCCCGCAAGTTCTCGCTCAGGCCCATCGACCGCACGCTGTGGCGATTCATGAGGCTCAGGCCGCAGAACTTCCCGCACATACGCATATCGCAGATGGCCACCCTCTACCACGAGGGCCGCACGGGCCTCAGCATGCTGCTCGAATGCCGCAGCGCCGACGACGTGAGGCAGCTGCTGGCCACCCGCGTGTCGCCATACTGGGAGACGCACTACACGTTCGGGGCCGAGAGCGCGCGCAACCCGAAGCGCCTGTCGGGGCAGTCGCTCAACCTGCTGGCCATCAACACCGCCATACCCATGCTCTTCGCCTACGGCCGCCACACCATGGACGAGTCGCTGTGCGAGCGGGCCTTCGAGCTGCTCGACAGCCTGAAGCCCGAAAACAACGCCATCATACGCACATGGCGCGAGTGTGGAATCAACGCCAGGACAGCCGCCGACAGCCAAGCCCTCATACAGCTCAAGCACGCATACTGCGACCGCCGCGACTGCCTGCGCTGCCGCTTCGGCTACGAATACCTGAAAAAGGCCAAGGCCCACACCTAAGCAGCAGCCCAACCCCGCCCCGGCCAACAGCCCAAGCAGCACAGGCCAAAAAGCAAGCTGCACAGGCCAAAAAGCCCAAGCAACACCGGCCGAAAAGCCAAGCCGCACCGGCCAAAAAGCCAAGCTGCCCAGGCCCAAAGGCCAAGCTGCACAAGCCAAAAGGCCAAGCTGCACCGGGCGAAAAGCCAAGCAGCCCAAGCCGAAAGGCCTAGCCGCACCGGCCGAAAAGCCAAGCAGCCCAAGCCGAAAAGCCAAGCAACACCGGCCGACAACCCAAGCTGCACCGGCCGAAAAGCCAAGCAGCACCGGCCGAAAAGCCAAGCAGCACAAGCCCAAAGCCAAGCTGCACAGGGCGAAAGGCCAAGCCGCACAAGCCCAAAGGCAAAGCAGCACAAGCCCAAAGGCAAAGCAGCACAAGCCCAAAAGCAAAGCCGCACAGGCCGAAAGGCAAAGCCGCCCAAGCCGAAAGGCCTAGCCGCACCGGGCGAAAAGGCAAACCATCCTGTCTGCCTCGGCCGAATGGTCAGTCCTCCCAGTTCTCCCATTCCTCCCAGAGCTCCCCCAAAACCCCCAGCTCTCCCACCCCAGCTCTCCCAGAGCTCCCAAAAGCAAAAGCCAATGGAATATATCTTTGAGACAAAAATGCTAGTCCGCGACTACGAGTGCGACATCGAAGGCATAGTGAACAACGCCAACTACCTGCACTACACCGAGCACACCCGCCACCTGTTCCTAAAGCAGTGCGGCCTGAGCTTCGCCGAGATGCACCGACGCGGCACCGACGCCGTGGTGGCAAGGATGAACCTGCAATACAAGGTGCCGCTAAGGTGCGACGACGAGTTCGTATCGCGCCTGGCCCTCAGGAAAGAGGGCCTGCGCTACATCTTCTACCACGACATCTACCGGGCCACCGACGACAGGCTCTGCTTCAGGAGCACCGTCGAGGTGGTGTGCCTCGTGGGCGGCAGGCTGGCCAACAGCCCCGACTACGACCGCGCCCTGGCCAAATACATCTGACCGATGGGCGAGCAAGAAATACTGTACGCCATGGCCCTGGCGCGCATCTGCCGCTTCAACTTCGCGGCGGCACAGGCCATCTACCGCGCCATGGGCAGCGCCACGGCCGCCTACGACAACCGCGCCGACATAGCCCGCCTGGCCGGCGGCTGCCCCACGAGGATGTTCAAGGAGCTCGGCAACTGGGACACGGCCCTACGGCGGGCCGAGGCCGAGATGGAGTTTGCCGCCAGGCACTCCGTCAGGGTGCTCACCCCCGCCGACCCCGACTACCCCCGACGCCTCGACGAATGCCCCGACGCGCCACTGGCCCTCTACTACCGCGGCACGGCCAACCTCAACAGCGCCAGGGTGATAAGCGTGGTAGGCACGCGCCACTGCACGGCCTACGGCCGCGACATGGTGCAAGAGCTCATGGCAGGGCTGCGCGGCATGTTCGACGACGTGCTCGTGGTGAGCGGACTGGCCTACGGCGTCGACATCTGCGCCCACAGGCAGGCACTGGCCGAAGGCTTCGACACAGTGGCCGTGATGGCCCACGGGCTCGACCGCATCTACCCCCCGAGCCACCGCGACACGGCCAAGGCCATGCTCGCGCAGGGCGGACTGCTCACCGAGTTCATGAGCGGCACCAACGCCGACAAGGCCAACTTCGTGATGCGCAACCGCATAGTGGCAGGCATGGCCGACGCTACAGTGCTCGTGGAGAGCGCCGCCCGGGGCGGCGGACTGATAACAGCCGGCATAGCGCGCAGCTACAACCGCGAGGTGCTGGCATACCCCGGGGCCGTGGGGGCACCCTACTCCGAAGGGTGCAACAGGCTCATACGCGACAACGCCGCCGTGCTCGTCACCTCGGCCGCCGACGTGGCCGAGACGCTCGGCTGGGCCACGCAGGCCCACGCCGAGGCCACACGCCGCGCCGGAATAGCCAGGCAGCTCTTCCCCGAACTGACCGACGAGGAACAGGCCGTGGCCCGGCTGCTGCAACAATCCAACGACATGCAGCTCAACACCATGGCCGCGCAGACGCGAATGCCCGTGGCACGGCTCGCCGCCCTGCTCTTCCAGATGGAGATGAAAGGGCTCGTAAGGCCGCTCGCCGGAGGGGCCTACCACTGGATTGACTGACAAACAAGACTTTAGCGACTACAGAAAATGAAAATAGCAAACATCGACTTAGGACCCCGGCCGGTGCTGCTCGCACCGATGGAAGACGTCACCGACATTGGATTCAGGCTGCTGTGCAAGCGCTTCGGGGCATCAATGGTATACACAGAGTTCGTCAGCGCCGAGGCACTGGTGCGCTCGGTGAAGGCCACAGAGCGCAAACTGGCCATCAGCGACGACGAGAGGCCCGTGGGAATACAGATATACGGCCGCTCCGTCGACGCCATGGTCGAGGCCGCGCGCATTGTCGAACAGGCACGCCCCGACCTCATCGACATCAACTTCGGGTGCCCCGTGAAGAAGGTGGCCGGCAAGGGCGCCGGGGCGGGCATGCTACAGAACATACCCCTGATGCTCGAGATAACGCGCGAGGTGGTAAAGGCCGTGAGCCTGCCCGTGACGGTGAAGACAAGGCTCGGGTGGGACGCGTCGCACATCATCATACCCGAACTGGCCGAACAGCTGCAAGACTGCGGCATAAGCGCCCTGACCATACACGGCCGCACAAGGGCGCAGATGTACACCGGCGAGGCCGACTGGGGCCCCATAGCCGACGTCAGGCGCAACCCGCGCATCAAGATACCGATAATAGGCAACGGCGACATCACCACCCCCGAGCAGGCGCGGCGGGCCTTCGAGCTCTACGGCGTCGACGCCGTGATGGTGGGCAGGGCCACGTTCGGACGCCCGTGGATATTCAAGGAGATACGCGACTGCCTCGACCTCGGCCCCGGGGCCCAGCCGCCACTGACCACCGACGAGAAGATAGACGTGCTGCTGGAGCAGCTGCGCATCAACGTGGAGCGCATCGACGAATACCGGGGCATACTGCACACACGCCGCCACCTGGCCGCCACGCCCGTGTTCAAGGGCATAGCCGACTTCAGGCCCACGCGCATAGCCATGCTGCGGGCCGAGACCACGGCCGGGCTGACCGCCATAATAGAGCAGGCCAGGCAAATGCTGGCCCGACGCGACAACACCCAGGCACCACAATGACATGAAACGCCCAGCCGCCATAGCCACCATCACGGCCTGTTGCATCATGGCAACGGCAAGGCCGGCGTTGGCCGTGGCATTAGGCGGGCGGGCGAAAAAAACAAGCCGAGACATTACATTGCTTGATATTTTTTTCGTAATATTGCAGAAGATTTCAACAACATAGGCTATGCACCCATTAGAAAAATTCACCTACTGCCCGGTATGCGGCAGCAAACACTTCGCCGAACACAACGCGAAGAGCAAGCAGTGCGAGAACTGCGGCTTTACTTACTACATGAACCCCAGCGCCGCCACGGCGGCCTTCATCACCAACGGGCGCGGCGAGCTGCTCGTGGAGCGCAGGGGCAAGGAGCCGGCCAAGGGCACGCTCGACCTGCCCGGGGGCTTCATCGACAACGACGAGACGGCCGAGGAAGGCGTGGCGCGCGAGATACTCGAAGAGACGGGCCTCACCGTGACCTCGGCCAAGTATATGTTCAGCCTGCCCAACATCTACCTCTACTCGGGCATCACCATCCACACGCTCGACATGTTCTTCAGGTGCACCGTCGACGAAGGCGCCGCCCCGGCTGCCGCCGACGACGCCGCCGAGTGCTTCTGGCTGCCGCTGGGCGAGATACACACAGAGCAGTTCGGGCTGCGCTCCATACGCCAGGCCCTCTACATGTTCCTCAAGGAGCACGGGCTGTGAGCCCCACCGGGCCGGGCCCGGGCCACGCGGCGGCGGCGCGCGGCGGCGGGGAGCAGGCAATACGTGCCGT
>OBAR01001225.1_pt1 | contig 23082 bp, 19 predicted proteins | sample 1517911 | NCBI WGS metagenome assembly OBAR01 (sample SAMN04571709, study PRJEB22368) | human gut metagenome | biome: human gut; material: stool | host: Homo sapiens | place: Luxembourg | collected 2012-10-26
GGTCCAGCGGCGGCTACGGCAACTATGTCATCATCTACCACGGCAAAATGTCCGATGGCAACCAGTACAGCACCCTGTACGGCCACATGCGGTCGGTCGCCACCTCGGCGGGCAAGTATGTCCAGCAGGGTGAGATCATCGGTTATGTGGGCAGCACCGGCAACTCTACCGGCAACCACCTCCATCTGGAGGTCTGGAAGGGCGGCTCCAAGGCCAATGCCGTCAACCCCCGTGGTTATATCCCCATGAAATAATCTGCATTGTATCAAAGGAGGCCGTCAGGGCTTATGAAGGAAGAAAAACGCAAGCGCATCCTGCGCGTGGGCTGTCTGATCCTGGCAGGGATCTTTGCACTTTCCATGCTGGGCAGCGTGGTTATGATGCTGCTGGTCTGACAGAGGAGGGAAAAAGATGAACCGTAAGATATCGGTCGGCATGGCGGTCAGCATCGTCATCCTGGCCATGACCGTTACCTTTTCCATTACCATGCTGGTGGCGATGCGCCTGTTTGACAGCACCGTTTCCAGCGTGAAGGAAAAGGAAAGCATGTACAACAAGATCGCTGAGGTGGACCGCTATGTCCGCAGCAACGATTACTATCCCATCGACGAGACCACCCTCTACGACCGCCTGACGGCTGGCTACCTGCTGGGCACCGGCGATAAGTATGCCCGCTATTTCAGCGCCACCGCCTATACGGAGCTGATGAATACCCAGAACGGCACCCTGATCGGCATTGGCGTGGAGCTGGCTGTAGATCAGTCCGGCTATGCCAAGGTCATCAAGGTCTACGATGAATCCCCCGCCAAGGAGGCAGGTATTCAGGTCGGCAACTACATCACCGCTGTGGACGGCACCGATGTCAAGAGCATGAGCAGCGTGGATGCCATCCAGACCCGCCTGCGCGGCGAGAGCGGCACCACCGTCAATGTGACCTGGCTGGACAGCGAGGCCGCCGAGCATACCGCTGACCTGACCCACTCCGGCTACAGCTCCACCACCGTGGATTACCAGATGGTGCAGGGCAATGTGGGCTACATCCGGATCCGCCAGTTTGATTCCACCACCCCCAGCGAGCTGGATTACGCCATCCGCAGCCTGAGCGCCAACGGCGCGGGCAGCCTGGTGTTTGATCTGCGCGACAACGGCGGCGGCCTGCTGGACGATGCCATTCAGTGCATCGACCTGATCGCCCCGGAGGGCACGCTGGCCTTTGCTGAGGACAAGAACGGCACCCAGACCCTGCTGGGCACCAGCACCAGCGAATCCCGGATCGACCTGCCCGTGGTCTGCCTGGTCAACGGCAGCACCGCCAGCGCGGCGGAGCTCTTTGCCAGCAGCCTGCGCACCCTGAATGGTGCCCGTCTGGTGGGCACCACCACGCAGGGCAAGGGCACCATCCAGAGCAGCCCCCAGCGCCTGTCCGATGGCAGTGCTGTGGTGGTCACCGTGGCAAAGCTGGTCTGCGGCGACGGCAGCTGCTTTGACGGCACCGGCCTGACCGTGGACGTGGAGCGGCCCCTGACTGCGGACGAGCAGACCGCATACTATGATTACACTGTGGAGAACGATCCCCAGATCCAGCGTGCCGTGAGCACCGCCCAGCAGATGAGCGGCACCACCACCGTGAGCGGTGTCAACGAAGCGGCTTCCAGTGAAGCTGCCGACAGTGCCGCCGCTGAGAGCGTGGCGGAAGGGGACGCTGAGGCTGCATCTGCCGAGAGCACTCCGGCAGAGACCGCGCCCGCCGAAAGTGAAGCAGCAGGGGAGAGCACTGCATCCAGTAGTCAAGAATAAGAGAACAACCCTCTCCGTCAGCGCTGACGCGCTGCCACCTCTCCCGAAGGGCGGGGTCTTGGCAATTCATGCAAAGTTTGCGGTTTTGTCAAAAGCTCCCCCTTTGGGGGAACTGGCGAGCGAAGCGAGACTGAGAGGGTTATTTTGGAAAAGAAAGGATAGAGCCATGCCCGAACTGACCGACCTGTCTTATGTGCGCGCCCTGTGCGAAAAATATGATTTTGCCCTCTCCAAGGGCTTTGGCCAGAACTTTATCGTCAACCCCGGCCTGCCCCCCAAGATCGTGGATGCCAGCGGCGTGGACAAGCGCTACGGTGTGCTCGAGATCGGCCCCGGCATCGGCGTGCTGACCCGGGAGCTGGCAAAGCGGGCGGCAAAGGTGGTCTCCATCGAGGTGGATGAGCGCCTGCCGCCCCTGCTGGCCGAGACCATGGCCGGTGTGGACAACTTCAAGCTGGTGCTGCAGGATGTGCTCAAGGTGGATCTGAAAGCCCTGATCGCGCAGGAGTTCCCCGGGATGCCGGTGGCAGTCTGCGCCAACCTGCCCTACTATATCACAAGCCCCATTGTGATGAAGCTGCTGGGTGACCGCCTGCCCATCGAGAGCCTGACTGTGATGGTGCAGAAGGAAGCAGCCGATCGTCTGGCTGCCGCTCCGGGCACCCGGGCCTCCAGTGCCATCAGCTGTGCGGTGAGCTATTACGCGACATCTAAGATGATGTTCACCGCCGCCCCGGGCAGCTTTTACCCGGCCCCCAAGGTGACCAGCGCTGTGGTGCGGATGGAGATCCGCCCCACCCCCGCCGTGCAGGTGGAGGACGAGGAGGGCTACTTTGCCCTTGTCCGCGCGGCCTTTGGCCAGCGGCGCAAGACTGCCGCCAATGCCATTGCCAGCGGCCTGGGGATGCCCAAGGATGCCGTGACCGCTGCCATTGAAGCCGCCGGTTTCGATGCCCGCATCCGTCCCGAGGCCCTGACGCTAGAGGATTTTGCAAAGATCCAGAGCGCACTGGCCCGGTGACTTGTTTTAATAATTCGGTTTTCCAAAAGCAGGGGCTCTTCGCAAAGCGTGGAGCGCCTGCTCTTTTAGAATATAAAGCAAAAACACAGTGTCTTTTTGACGAGAACAATTCCGGTTGTTTTGTCTGTGGCATTGTTTGTTAAATTTCCTGCACGCTTTACCATCTAAAAGCAAATATATTTCATCGTTTTTTCGCGGCAGACTTTGCTTTTTGAAGAAAAAGCTGTGTGTGCTCCATTGACATCTTTTTATTTCAATGGTACAATATATGACGTGTTAAGGTTTTGCGGGAGGAGCACAGGTGCAGACAGAGGGGTCTGTTTCTGCGCTCTTTTGTATTCCCTGGCAGTACAGGGGTCAAAAAACCTCCGCAGAATAGTGGGAAAACAGCAGGACATCCCGCCCTGCACCATGCACTGAAGCACGGAATTATTATAGGGAGGAAAACACAATGAACAACAACTACGAGTCTCATGCAATCAGCCGCCGCAGCTTTCTGAAGGCTTCCGGTGTCGTTGGTGCCGCCGGCATTCTGGCCGCCTGCGGCGGAAACTCTGGCAGCAGCTCCACGGCTGCTTCCTCTGGTGCTACCAGCGCTCCCAACACCACTGGCGCTACCCCGCTGAAGGAGTTCATCTCCTGGGAGAGCACCAACCGTGAGCTGGAGAGCTGGAACATGCTGTACAGCCAGATGGCTTCCGACATGAATGTCACCACCAACCTGTGGGAAGGCCTGCTGAGCTTTGACTGCTACGGCAAGGCCGTGCCTTCCGTGGCCAAGGAGTGGAGCCACAATGAGGACTCTTCCGTTTGGACCTTCAACCTCCGTGACGATGTGGACTGGGTGGATGTGAACGGCGAAGTCAAGGCTCACCTGACCAGCAAGGACTTCCTCGTGGGTCTGGAGTGGGTGCTGAACGCAGCCAAGAACCAGGCCAACAACACCTCCATGCCCAACGAGACCCTGACCGGTGCTGCTGATTACTATCAGAAGACCAGCGACATGGGCGATGCTGCTGCCGACCTGACCTACCAGGATATGCTGGACGCAGGCGTGGGCGTTGAGGCTCCGGACGACTACACCTTGGTCTTCACCTGCAAGGATCCCTGCCCCTACTTCGATACCGTTGCTGCCTACACCAGCTTCTACCCCGCCTCTGAGGATCTGATCAACGAGCTGGGCGTTGAGGGCTTCCGTGCCTGCGATTACACCAACATGTGGTACAATGGTCCCTATGTGGTGGAGGAGTTCATCAGCCAGAACACCAAGAGCTACATCCCCAACCCCAACTACTTTGGTGCAAACGATGTGTCCCGCTTCGACCGCTTCACCGTTACCATGATCAGCGACCAAACCGTTACCTTCCAGCTGTACCAGAACCGTGAGCTGGACGAGATGGATGTGGGCGAGAGCACCCTGACCACCATCCAGGCTGATCCCAACAGCGAGTACAATGATCAGCTGTGCGAGAAGCGCCCCAAGAAGTTCAGCTACCAGATGCACTTCAACTATCAGAAGAACAACGAGGACGGCACCCCCGACGACAACTGGAACAAGGCTATTGCCAACACTGCTTTCCGTCAGTGCTTCTACAAGGGCCTGGAGATGACCAACTGGTATGCACGTACCAACAAGATCAACCCCCTGAAGTGCGAGAACGACTACTACACCATGCCCGGTGTCTGCTACAACACCCAGGGCCAGGAGTACTCCACCCTGGTTGCCAAGGAGATGGGCTTCGACAAGGAAGCATACGATGGCAAGACCATGATCCGTCTGCGCGCCAACAACGGCGACATCGCTGACCTGAAGAAGCAGGCCATGGACGAGCTGAGCGCCATCGGCGTCACCTTCCCCGTCCACGCTGCTTACTACATCATCGCCGGTTCCACCTCCGCTCTGGATAACGCTACTGTCCTGAAGCAGTGCTTCACCGACAGCTTCGGCGATGACTTCATCGTGCTGGACATCAAGACTTACGTCTCCTCCATCACCCAGGAAGTCCGTAATCCTCAGCTGCAGAGCTTCGTCATCAACGGCTGGGGCGCTGACTACGGCGATCCCGTCAACTTCGTTGGTCAGGAGATCCTGCACGACGACAATGCTTACTACAGCTGGTACTACTCCAACATCGCCAAGGTCGTCGAGGCCGGCCCCGCTGACTGGCAGAAGGATCTGGTGGCCTGCTACGAGGAGTTCACCGATCTGGTCAACACCGCAAAGGCCATCGTTGATGATACCGATGCCCGCTACGCTGCCTTCGCAAAGGCTGAGGCCAGCATGCTGAACAGCGTTCTGGTCTGCCCCTGCTACTTCGAAGTTTCCTGGACTCTGACCCACGCCAACGAGTACAGCAAGATCAACGCGATGTATGGTCCCTGCAACTACAAGGCTGTCAACTGGGAGACCAGCGAAGAGGCTTACACCACCGAGCAGTACGAGGAGTTCGCCGCTGCATTCGATGCAGCTACCAAGGCTTAAGTTCCCCGTTTCCCCGCCCGAAAGGGTAGAAATAAAAGTTAAGGGTTCGATAACATGTTAAAATACACGGTTAAGCGGCTGCTCCAGTCGCTTGTCACAATCTTTCTGATCGCAACAGCAGTTTTCCTGATGATGCGCTGCCTGCCGACGGACTACTACTTCACTGAGGAACAGCTCATGAAGTTTACCGATCAGCAGAAGACCGCCGCTCTGGAAGCAGCTGGCCTGACCGATCCCATCCCCACCCAGCTGGTCAAGTTCTATAACAACCTGCTGCATCTGGACTTCGGCACTTCCCGCCGCATCCAGAACGGTGCCCCGGTGGTCAAGGTCATTGGTAAAAAGTTTGGTGTCTCCATGCGTCTGGGCCTCACCGCCTCCGGCATCTCTCTGGTGATCGGTGTGCTGATGGGCATCCTGCAGGCGGCATTCAAGGACAAGGTATTCGACTGGATCGGCACGGCCTACACCGTGTTCGTCAACGCGGTCCCGTCGCTGGTGTCGTATTCTCTGGTGCTGGTCTTTGGTTCCAAGTACCTGGGATTCCCCACGCTGTATTCCACCCGCAATGTGAGTGCTTCCAGCGTGCTGCCCATCACCTGCCTTTCGCTGGCATCCATTGCAGGCTATGCCCTGTGGACCCGCCGCTACATGGTGGATGAGCTGACCCGCGACTATATCAAGCTGGCCCGTGTCAAGGGCCTGAGCTCCCGCGAGATCATGTTCAAGCATGTTCTGCGCAACGCCATGGTCCCCATGGTGCAGTATATCCCCCAGTCCATCCTGCTGACGGTGGGCGGCTCCCTGCTGATGGAACGGTTCTTCTCCGTTCCCGGCATGGGCCCCCTGCTGACGGATGCCATCCAGCGCTATGACCTGAATGTCGTTCAGACCCTGGTCATCCTCTACGCTGTGCTGGGCATCGTGGGCGTGTTCCTGGGCGATGTGCTGATGATGGTGGTTGACCCCCGTATCACCCTGACCGGAAAGGAGGAAGCACGCTGATGGCTAAGGCATCTGATTTTGAAGGCAAGAAGCAGGACGAGCTGTTCTACTTTGTGGATTATTCCCCGGAAGAAGCTGAACGCATCGGCTACTCCAACTATTCCTATTGGGGTTCTGTCATCCAGAACTTCCTCAAGCAGAAGGTCGCTGTCTTCTGCCTGATCCTGTTCCTGGCGCTGACGGTGTTCTCCTTCATTGCGCTGGGCATCGGCAAGTATCACTACACCACCCTGATCTCTGATTCCAGCAAGGCTTTCATCAAGCCCAACAGTGAGTACTGGTTCGGTACCGACAACCTGGGCCGTGACTACTGGTGCCAGGTGTGGTATGCCACCCAGGTTTCCATCCGTCTGGCTCTGGTGGTCGCCGTGGGCGAGAGCATCGTGGGCGTGATCTTCGGCCTGATCTGGGGCTATGTGCGCAGCCTGGACCGCTTCTTCACGGAGCTGTACAACCTGATCGACAACGTGCCCTATATCATTTATATGACCCTGATCGCCCTGATGGTGGGCCAGAGCTTCTGGATCATGGCCATCTCCATGATCGCCATCAACTGGCTTTCTATGGCACGCCGTGTCCGCAACATGGTGTTCATGTTCCGTGACCGCGAGTACAACCTCGCGTCCCGCTGCCTGGGCACCCCGCTGTGGCGCGTGCTGACCAAGAATATCCTGCCGTATCTGGTCTCCGTTATCATCCTGCGTATGGCACTGTCCATTCCGGGCACCATCAATCTGGAATCCACGCTGTCCTACCTGGGTCTGGGCCTGGGCATCGACACGCCTTCTCTGGGCCTGATCCTGAGCAAGGTGCGCGGCTTCTTCCTGGATTATCCGTACCTGCTGGTTTTCCCTGCATCCATCGTGTCCATCATTTCCATTTCTTTCTATATCATGGGCAACGCTTTGTCGGATGCGGCTGATCCGCGCAACCACGTTTGATAGATTGGAGAGAGAGACGTAAATGGATAGACAACCGATTATCTCTGCCAAAGACGTGGAGATCACTTTCAGCCTGCGCGGCCGCAAGCTGAACGCCATCCGCAAGTGCTCGCTGGACCTGTACGAAGGCGAGACCCTTGCCATCGTGGGCGAGTCCGGCTCGGGCAAGTCCGTATTCACCAAGACCTTTGTGGGTATGCTGGATGCCAACGGTATGATTACCGGCGGCTCCATCATGTACGAAGGCCGTGATATGACCAAGTTCACTGAGAAGGATTGGCTGGGTGTCCGCGGCAAGAAGATCGCCATGGTCATGCAGGACCCTATGACCAGCCTGAACCCGCTGAAGAAGATCGGCAAGCAGATCCAGGAGAGCATTGAGCATCACCAGGGTCTGAAGGGCGAGGAAGCCAAAAAGGCTGCCATCGAGATGCTGGGCAAGGTGGGTATCCCCGACCCCGAGCGTCGGTACGAGCAGTACCCCCACGAGTTCTCCGGCGGTATGCGTCAGCGTGTCGTCATTGCCATTGCAGCGGCCTGCCGCCCGCAGATCCTGATCTGCGACGAGCCCACCACTGCACTGGACGTGACCATTCAGGCACAGATCCTGCAGCTGATCCGCGACCTGCAGAAGGAACTGGGCATGTCCGTTATCTACATCACCCATGACCTGGGCGTTGTGGCAAACGTGGCAGACCGTGTGGCCGTGATGTACGCCGGCCAGATCGTGGAATACGGCACCGTGGAGGAAATCTTCTACGACGCATGGCATCCCTACACCTGGGCTCTGCTGCAGGCTCTGCCGCAGCTGGGCACCAAGGGTGAGGCCCTGCCCAGCGTGGATGGTACTCCCCCGAACCTGTTCAACGAGATCAAGGGTGACGCATTTGCGCCCCGCAACAAGCATGCGCTGGCAATCGACTTTGTGCAAGAGCCTCCGTTCTTCCAGGTGTCCGAGACCCACGCCGCAAAGACCTGGTATCTGGACCCGCGCGCTCCCAAGATCGAGCGGCCGCACTCCATCCAGAACCTGCGTGAGAAAATGGGAAAGATGGGAGGCGCCAACTTAAATGGCTGAACGCGAAAAGCTGATTGAGCTGAAAGACCTTCAGATCACCTTTGGCTCCGGTAAGAAGAAATTTGTTGCTGTCGATCATGTCAACTTTGACATCTATAAGGGCGAGACCTTCTCGCTGGTCGGCGAGTCCGGCTCCGGCAAGACCACCATTGGCCGTGCCATCTGCCGCATCAACCCGACCTCCGGCGGCGACATCTTCTTCAAGGGCCAGAAGATCAACGGCAAGATCTCCAAGGAACTGGACAAGGAGGTCATCCGCAAGATCCAGATGATCTTCCAGGACCCCATGGCTTCGCTGAACGAGCGCGCCAAGGTGGAGTATATCATTGCTGAGGGCCTGCTGAACCATCATCTCTACAAGGATCAGGAAGACCTGCATGAAAAGGTGATGAACGCCCTGCATGAGGTTGGCCTGCTGCCGGAGTTTGCCTCCCGTTTCCCCCACGAGTTCTCGGGCGGTCAGCGCCAGCGCATCGGCATTGCCCGTGCTCTGGTCATGGAGCCGGAGTTCATCGTGGCCGATGAGCCCATCTCTGCACTGGATGTCTCCATCCGTGCACAGGTGTTGAACCTGCTGAACGAGATGAAGAAGAGCCGCGGCCTGACCTACCTGTTCATTGCACATGACCTGTCGGTGGTCCGGTTCATCTCGGATCGTATCGCCGTTATCAGCAAGGGCCGCATCGTGGAGCTGGCTGAGGCGGAGGAGCTGTTCCTCCATCCGCTGCATCCCTACACCAAAGCCCTGCTGAGCGCGGTTCCCATCCCTGACCCCAGCCTCGAAAAGCACAAGAAGCTGCTGGTCTATGACCCCTCGATCCACGATTACAGTGTGGATAAGCCGGTCTGGGAAGAGATCGCAAACGGCCACTTTGTGTATGGCAACCAGCGTGAGCTGGAAGGCTACCGCAAGGAGTATGAAAGCCAGCTGTAAGCTGAACCGCTTTCCTGTATTTTAACACAATGACCCCGCCGCGCTGGGAGCTCTCCCGCGCGGCGGGGTTTTGTGCTGTCAGGGAGAAAAAAAACCGGACGCTTCAAAAACGTCCGGTTCTGCTTTTTGCTATGGGTTCACTCGATCAGGCCTGCGTGGCTGCATCGAATGCGGCGGCAAACGCATCGTACTGTTCGGTGGTGTAGGCCTCCTCGCTGGTCTCCCAGTTCACAGCCTTGTAGTTGCAGGGACCATACATAGCGTTGATCTTGCTGTACTCGTTGACGTGGGTCAGGCACCAAGTGATATCGTAGACAGTGGGGAAGATCAGGTTCTCGTCCAGGAAGTAAGCCTCGGCCTTGGCAAATGCGGCGTAGCGCGCATCGGTGTCGTCAACGATGGCACGGCCCTCGTTCACCAGATCGGTGAACTTCTCGTAGGCGGCAACCAGATCCTTCTGGTAGCTGGCGGGGCCATTGTTCACAATGCCTGCGATGTTGGTCATGTTGCAGCTGTAGTAAGCATTGTCGTCGTGAACGATGATCTGGGTCAGGAAGTTGATGGGATCGCCGAAGTCAGCGCCCCAGCCCATGTGGACGAAGCTCTGCAGCTTGGGTGCTACGACTTCCTTCATGGTGGAGGACACGAAGGTGTTGATATCCAGCACGATGAAGTCATCGCCGAAGCTGTCGGTGAAGCACTGCTTCAGCACGGTTGCGCTGTCCAGAGCGGAGGTGGAGCCAGCCAGAATATAGTAGGAGCAGTGAACAGGGAAGGTGACACCAATGGCGCTCAGCTCTTCCATGGCCTGCTTCTTCAGCTCGGTGATGTCGCCGTTGTTGGCGCGCAGGCGCTTCATGGTCTTGCCATCGTAAGCCTCGCCGTCCAGACCCATCTCCTTGGCCACCAGGTTGGTGTAGTCGGTGCCGTCAGAGGTGTAACACAGGCCCTTCATGGTGAAGAAATCGTTCTCACACTTCAGGGGATTGATGGGGTTGTAACGGGCGAAGAACTTGTTCAGCACCATGCCCTTGGAGAAGCACTGACGGAACGCCTTGTTGGCAATGGCCTTGTTCCAGTTCTCATCGGGGGTGCCGTCGGTGTTTTTCTTGTCGTAGTTGAAGATGAAGCAGTAGCTGAACTTCTTGGCACGCTTCTCGCACAGCTGCTGATTGTACTCGTTGGAAGGATCGGACTGAATGGTGGTGATGTTGCTCTCGCCCAGGTCCACCTCGTCCAGCTCGCGGTTCTGATACAGCTGCAGGCTGATGGAACCGTCGCTGATCATGGTGACGGTGAAGCGCTCAAAGCGGCTGACGTTGGCAGCATCGTAGTAGTTGGGGTTGGGGATGTAGCTCTTGGTGTTGCCCTGGATGTACTCCTCCACCACATAGGGTCCGTTGTACCACATGGTGGTGTTGTCGCAGCTCCGGAAGCCATCGACACCCAGCTCCTCGATCAGAGCAGGAGCCACGGGGTAGAAGCTGTTGTAGGCGGCAACGGTATCAAAGTAGGGGCAGGCGCTGGGGCAGGTGAACACCAGAGTGTAATCATCCGGAGCCTCAATGCCCACACCGGCAGCCAGCATGTCCTCGTAGGTCATGTCAGCGGCAGCGTCACCGGCTTCCTTGGTCAGCTCGTAGTACTCGTAAGCGCCCACAATGGTATCGTTGGGCATGGAGGTGTTGTTGGCTTCGTTCTTAATGGCATTCATCACCCATTCAAAACCAACCAGGAAGTCCTTGCTGGTCAGGTGAGCCTTCACCTCACCGTTGCAATCCACCCAGTCCACGTCGTCCCGCAGGTGGAAGGTCCAGACGGTGGCATCCTCATTGTGCTCCCAGCTGGAAGCGATGGCGGGCACCACCTTGCCGTAGCGGTCAAAGCTCAGCAGGCCGTCCCACAGGTTGGTGACCACGTTGGCATCCTCAGCCTTCTGGGTGTACAGCATGTTCCAGCTTTCCAGCTCACGGTTGCCGCTCTCAAAGGAGATGAACTCCTTCAGGGGGGTAGCGCCGGTGGAGTTGGGGGCAGCAGCGCCGCTGGCGGCAGCACCATTGCCGGTGTTGTTGGACTTTCCGCCGCAGGCTGCCAGCAGGCTGGCGGCACCCACAGCACCTGCACCCTTCAGGAAGGTGCGGCGATCAAAATTGAAGCTCATTGGATGATCCTCCCAGATCTTGCGCGGACAGAGCCGCGCGTTTTTCCTTTTCCTAAACACAGTGAGGCTGTCTGCCTTTCCAAAAAGTGCACAGGAAAGACAAAAGTCACACCACGGTATATTTTAGCACTTTACTGGAAAGAAGTCAATCCGCCACAGCATAGAATTGGAAACAAAACGGTGACAAACACTTTCATGGGAAAAGAATGTGGAAAAAATTACTATAAAATGGAAAGAACTGTATATCTGTGAAGAACAGGCGAAAGAGAGAAACTGTTCACGGTGTGCGCACAAAACAGCTATCTTTTTTCACAAAAACATGATACAATAAAGTGTATCTGTATCAATAAGGAGCGCACCATGAAGAAACTGACCTCGATGTACAAACGCTATATGTTCCACCCCATTTTATATAAGACCGTGACCCGCACCTCCATTGTGGCCGTGCTGATGCTGCTGTGGCAGCGCTATGTCAGCGATGGCACGTTTACCATCTGGGAGGCCCCGGGCTTTCTGTGCGGCGTGGTGCTGCTCATCTGGGCCTGGGTGGACTACCTGCGGCTGGATGGCGTGACCATCCACCATCTGCTGGAGGAATTCAAGGGGATGGGCAAGCGGCAGAAAAAGATCCACTCCACCCGCTCCATCATCGACTATGCGGATGAGAAAATCGTCTCCTTTGAGGAGCTGGAACCCGAGGAGCGCACCTATTGCAGCCTGCTATCCAATCTGGTGCTGGGCCTGCCGCTGGTCGCTGCTGCGCTGATCGCCAGCACACTGTAAGGGGGCCGCGGCATGGAACAAGAGCACAAACAGCTGGTCATCGGCATTCTGGCCCATGTGGACAGCGGCAAAACCACCCTTTCCGAGGCCCTGCTCTACGGCACCGGCACCATCCGCAAGCTGGGCCGGGTGGACCATAAGGATGCCTTTCTGGACACCGACGCGCTGGAAAAGGCGCGCGGTATTACCATTTTCTCCAAGCAGGCCCTCTTCACGGCGGGCAATACCGATTTTACCCTGCTGGACACCCCGGGCCATGTGGATTTTTCTACGGAGACCGAGCGGACACTGCAGGTGCTGGACTATGCGGTGCTGGTTATCAGCGGCACCGACGGCGTGCAGAGCCATACCGAGACGCTCTGGCGGCTGCTGCGGCGGTACCGCATCCCCACCTTTGTGTTCGTGAACAAGATGGATCTGCCCGGCCCGGGCAGGGAAGCGCTTCTGACCCAGCTGAACCGTCGGCTGGGGGATGGCTTTGTGGATTTTGGGGCAGAGCAGGCCGACCGGGACGAGGCGCTGGCTGTCTGCGATGAGCGGCTGATGGAGACGATGCTGGACCGGGGAATCCTGACCGATACCGACCTCATCCCCGCCATTGCCCGGCGGCATGTGTTTCCCTGCTGGTTTGGCTCAGCCCTGAAGCTGCAGGGTGTGGACGCGCTGGTGGAGGGCCTGGACCGCTATACCCGCCCGGCCCCTGCGCTGGAAGCCTTCGGGGCCAAGGTGTTCAAGGTGAGCCAGGATGAGCAGGGAAACCGGCTGACCTGGCTGCGGGTGACCGGCGGCGCTCAAGGTGAAAGCCCAGCTCACCGGAGAGGTCGACGGGGAGCCATGGGCCGAAAAGGCCAACCAGCTGCGGCTCTATTCCGGCGCAAAGTTCACGCTGGCGGAGTGCATCGGCCCCGGCCAGGTGTGCGCCGTTACCGGCCTGACCAGAGCCCGCCCGGGCGAGGGTCTGGGGGCGGAACGGGACAGCGACCTGCCGGTGCTGGAGCCGGTGTTGAGCTATCAGGTGCTGCTGCTCGAGGGCGCGGATGTGCACGCCGCGCTGGGAAAGCTCCATCGGCTGGAAGAGGAGGAGCCCCAGCTCCATGTGGTCTGGAACGAGACCCTGGGCGAGATCCATGTCCAGCTGATGGGCGAGATCCAGCTGGAGGTGCTGAAAAGCCTGCTGGCCGAGCGGTACGGGCTGGAGGTCAGCTTCGGTCCCGGCGGCATCCTGTATAAGGAGACCATCACCGAAGCCATGGAGGGCGTGGGCCACTACGAGCCCCTGCGCCACTATGCAGAAGTCCACCTTAAGCTGGAGCCGCTGCCCCGGGGCAGTGGAATGCAGTTTGCCGCCGACTGCCGGGAAGAGGTGCTGGACAAGAACTGGCAGCGGCTGGTGCTGACGCATCTTGAGGAAAAGCAGCATCTGGGTGTGCTCATCGGGGCACCCCTGACCGATGTGAAGATCACCCTCATTGCGGGCCGCGCCCACCTCAAGCACACCGAGGGCGGCGACTTCCGGCAGGCGACCTACCGCGCCGTCCGGCAGGGCCTGATGATGGCAGACCAGATCCACAAGACCCAGCTGCTGGAGCCGTGGTATGCCTTCCGGCTGGAGCTGCCCTCTGACAACGTGGGCCGCGCCATGAATGATATCCAGAACATGGGCGGCAGCTTTGACCCGCCCGAGACCGGAGCCGACGGGGATACCACCCTGCTCACCGGCACCGCACCGGCCTCCACTATGCGCAGCTACCCCATGGAGGTGGTGGGCTACACCCGGGGCAGGGGACACCTGACCCTGACGCTGGACGGCTACCGTCCCTGCCACAATGCAGCGGAGGTCATCGAGGCTGCGGGCTATGAGCCGGAACACGACCTCGACAACCCGGCGGATTCGGTGTTCTGCGCCCACGGGGCCGGATTTGTGGTGCCCTGGGAGCAGGTGCGCAGCCACATGCATGTAGACAGCGGCTGGGGCAAGACTGCAAAGACCGAGGAAGCGGTGCAGGCCCGTCCCCGCCGGATGGCCGCCTATCGTGCTACTTTGGAAGAGGATGCTGAGCTGCTGAAGATCTTTGAACAGACCTATGGGCCCATCAAGCGGGACCCGCTGGCGGCGTTCCGCCCCACCCAGAAGCGGGAACGCCCTGATTTCAACGCCGAGCAGTGGGAGATCCAGCCCGAATACCTGCTGGTGGATGGCTACAACATCATCTTTGCATGGGACGAGCTGAACGCACTCTCCAAAGAGAGCCTGGAAGCGGCCCGCCACAGGCTGATGGACATCCTTTGCAACTATCAGGGCTTTAAGAAGTGCGTGCTCATCCTTGTGTTTGATGCCTACCGTGTGCCGGGCAGCCCCGGCAGCATAGAGCAGTACCACAATATCCATGTGGTCTACACCCGGGAAGCCGAGACCGCCGATATGTTCATCGAGCGTGTCACCCATGAAATCGGCAAGGGCCGCCGCGTCCGCGTGGCCACCTCCGATGGCATGGAACAGGTCATCATCCTGGGCCATGGTGCCCTCCGTGTCTCTGCCCGCATGTTCCATGAAGAGGTGCAGGAGGCGGAGAAGGAGATCCGGAGGTATTTGCAGGGGGAAGGGTAACATCCTCGCCCTCTCCGTCAGCGCTTACGCGCTGCCACCTCTCCCAAAGGGAGAGGCAATGCTGCCTTTATCCAAGATCCGCAATAGGCTCCCCCTTTGGGGGAGCTGGCAAAGCCGTCAGGCTTTGACTGAGAGGGCGAAATCTCACCCGAAAGGAGAAGCCTATGTTCGAAACAACTTCTGATTTTGTTTGGCAAAAGATCCAGCCCCGCCCCCGGGATGCGCATAAGGGGACCTTTGGCTCCGTGCTGGCGGTGGCGGGCAGTGCGTCCTACCGGGGCGCGGCGGCGCTGGCCGTGGAAGGTGCCCTGCGCACCGGGGCCGGCATCGTTACGCTGGCAAGTGTGGAGCCGGTGCTGGCGGCTGTGGCCGCCCGCCTGCCCGAGTGCTGTCTCTGCCCCTGCGAAGCGGGGGCAGAGGGCGGCATCTCGCCCCAGAATATCGACCGCATCCGGCGGCAGAAGGCCTCTGTTCTGCTGGCGGGCCCCGGGCTGGGCTATACGGCCCAGAGCGCGGCCCGTGCCGCCGAGACCCGGGCGCTGGTAAAAACGCTCCTGCCCGGCTTTTCCGGCAGTGCAGTGCTGGATGCGGACGGCCTGAACGCCGCCGCTGACCTGCTCCAAACGGAAAAAATGCTTCACCCTCAAGGAGAACTGATTTTAACGCCCCATCCCGGCGAGATGGCCCGGCTGACCGGACACTCTGCGGCAGAGATCAACGCGGACCGGGAAGGCACGGCGCTGCGCTATGCGAAAGCATGGAATGCTGTGGTGGTGCTGAAGGGGGCGCACACCGTCATTGCAGGGCCGGATGGCCGCTGCGCGGTCAATCCCACCGGCAACCCAGGGCTTTCCCGGGGCGGCAGCGGGGATGTGCTGGCGGGCATGACCAGCGCCCTGCTGGCCTGCGGTCTGCCTGCCTTTGAGGCCGCTGCCTGTGCCGTTTATCTCCATGGTGCAGCTGCTGACCGTGCCGCCGCCCTGCATGGGGAAACCGGGATGCTCCCGCATGATCTGCTGGATGCACTGGGGACCGTGTTTGCCGAAAACGGGCGCTGAGCAAGGGGACGATCCCATCAAAAAAAGAAACGCTTCCTTTCCTCTGGATTTGTGTTATACTGGAGCTATCCAAAACACAACGATCTGCCGGAAAGGAAGCGTTTCTTTTATGGTTCCTGCACTGGAAAAAATCATTGCCGAGAGCGACCGCATCGTCTTTTTTGGCGGCGCGGGGGTCTCCACCGAAAGCGGCATCCCTGATTTCCGCAGCGTGGACGGCCTGTACCACCAGAAGTACGATTACCCGCCCGAGACCATCCTGAGCCACACCTTCTGGGAGGAGAACCCTGAGGAATTCTACCGGTTCTACCGGGATAAGCTCATTGTGAAGGGGGCAAAGCCCAACGCTGCTCACCTGCGGCTGGCAAAGCTGGAGCGGGAGGGCAGGCTGAAGGCCATCGTCACCCAGAACATCGACGGCCTGCATCAGGCGGCTGGCTCCAAGACCGTTTACGAGCTCCACGGCAGCACCCTGCGCAACTACTGCGTGAAGTGCGGCGCGTTCTATGATGTGGACTTCATTGCCAACAGTACCGGCGTGCCCCGCTGCCCCAAGTGCGGCGGCATCGTCAAGCCAGATGTCGTCCTGTACGAGGAAGGGCTGGACGAGGAAGTGCTCTCCGGGGCCGTGTCTGCCATCCGCAAGGCGGATACCCTCATCATCGGCGGCACCAGTCTGGTGGTCTACCCGGCGGCGGGGCTCATCCGGTACTTCCGTGGCCGCCACCTGGTGGTCATCAACATGCAGCCCACCGGGGCCGATGCGCAGGCCGACCTGTGCATTGCAAAGCCCATCGGTCAGGTGCTGAGCGAGGACGTTTTGTTGGAGGACTGAGATGAAAGCTGTCATTCTGGAAAGCTATGTCATGGAGGAAGGCGACCTCGACTGGTCGGGGGTAAAGGCGCTGGTGCCCGATACCACCAGCTATGTCCGCACGGCCTACGAGGAGATCGCCCCTCGCATTGGAGATGCGGACATCGTTCTGCTGAACAAGTGCCGCATGGATGAGGAGATCTTACAGCAGTGCCCGAACCTGAAATGGGTGGGCATCATCGCCACGGGCACCGACAACCTGGATCTGGAAGCCTGCCGCCGCCACGGCGTTGCGGTGGCCAATGTGCCGGGCTATTCTACCTACAGCGTGGCCCAGATGACCTTCAGCCTGCTGCTGGCCATCTGCCAGTGCGCGGAGCGCTACAACCGTGCCGTCAAGCAGGGATGCTGGCAGCTGGATATCCCGGAGAGCATCGGCCTGCTGCCCCAGATGGAGCTCTATGGCAAGACCTATGGCGTTTACGGCTATGGCAGCATCGGGCGGCAGTCGGCCCGCATTGCCAGAGCCTTTGGCATGGAGGTGCTGGTCTGCACCCGCACCGTCCGGCCCGAATACGCCACCGACGGTGTGGAGTTTGTGGATTATGATACCCTGCTGAGACGGTGCGACATCCTCAGCCTGCACTGCCCGGCCACGCCCCAGACCCGGGGCCTTGTCAACGCGGAGGCGCTGGCGAAGATGAAGCCCGGGGCCATTCTGCTCAACACAGCCCGGGGCGCGCTGGTGGATGAGGAGGCCGTGGCAGCGGCCCTCCACAGCGGTCAGCTGGGCTTTTACGGGGCCGATGCCTTTGTCACCGAGCCTCTGCCTCAGGAAAGCCCCCTGCGGGCAGAACCCCACGCTATCCTCACACCGCACATTGCGTGGACGACCCGGGAGGCCTTGCAGAACCTGATGGACATTACCACCCGGAACCTGCGCACCTGGCTGGAAGGAAACGGCGAGCACATCGTCAACAGATAAAAAGGAGAGATGAATCATGCAGGCAACCATTCACAACGAATTCCTGACCCTGACCGTGGATACCCATGGTGCCGAAGCAGTCAGCCTGAAAAATGCCGCCGGGCAGGAGATGCTCTGGCAGGCCGACCCGGCTGTCTGGAAGCGCCATGCCCCTATCCTTTTCCCCTGGACGGGCAAGCTGACCGGCGGGGCCTTTACCCATAAGGGCAAGACCTACCCCGGCGGCCAGCACGGCTTTGCCCGGGACGTGGAGCACACCCTGCTCTGCGCCGAGGGCGACACCATCCGGCTGGAGCTGCGCTCGGATGAAAAGAGCAAGGCAGAGCGCTTCCCGTTTGATTTTGTCCTGACCAGCACCTTCCGGCTGGAGGGCAGGACGGTCCACCACACCCTGACCGTCACCAACCCCGCCGATGCCGCCGAGGAGCTGCAGTTCGGCATCGGCTACCACCCGGCGTTCCGCATCCCCTTTGATGACAAGCACACCACCACCGATTACGAGTTCCGCTTCGACCAGCCGGAGAGCCCGATGATCCTGGACGCTTACCCCAACGGCTTGCTGACGGGCAAGTGCGGTTACCGGTGGAAGAACGAGCAGAGCATCCCCCTGACAGACAATCTGTTTGAGAACGACAGCTTCTGCATGGCCGGTCTGCGCAGCCGCACGCTGGGCATCTACGAGAAGGACACCGGCAAGGGGATCGTCTGCAATGTGCAGGGCTACCCCTATACCCTCATCTGGTCGGCTCCGGCAAAGCCAGTGCGCTTTGTCTGCATTGAGCCGTGGCACTCCCTGCCTGGTGCCCAGACCGATACCCAGGAGTGGAGCCAGCGCGCCGCTGCCGCCTGCCTTGCCCCCGGCCAGACCTGGGAGACCACCCTCAGCACAACGTTTGAGCGCTGAAGCAAAGTTTGGCAAAGAAATGCAGGAACCCCTTGACAGAGGGGACTGCATTCTGATTTAATTAGAATCGATAAAAGGGAGTAAAGGGCATTCCGCAGGGCCTGCGGGGTGCTGCATGGCAGCGTCATCACGGCAGAAATGCCCGATGTCATGTGTTGGCTTGAGACTTTTGTCACAGACAGAGTGCTGTGGCAGGGGTCTCTTTTTTCTTGCCCGGCACCGGAACACAAGGAGGAAAAATAAATATGGATCTTCTGAACACATTCGCCAGTCTCTTTTCCAATTTTGGGAATCTGACCTGGCAGATGGTGGTAATGTGGGGCATCGGTGCACTGCTCATCTACCTTGCCATCGCCAAAAAGATGGAGCCGAGCCTGCTGCTGCCCATGGGCTTTGGTGCCATTCTGGTCAACCTGCCCCTCTCGGGTGCCATCACGCAGGGGGATACGGTCGGCCCAATCTCTGCATTGTTTGAAGCGGGCATGTCCAACGAGCTGTTCCCGCTGCTGCTCTTCATCGGCATCGGTGCCATGATCGATTTTGGCCCGCTGCTGGAAAAGCCGTGGCTGATGCTCTTTGGTGCGGCGGCCCAGTTCGGCATCTTCTTTACCCTGTTTCTGGCGGGCTTCTTCTTTGACCTGAAGGATGCTGCCTCCATCGCTGTCATCGGTGCGGCAGACGGCCCTACCGCCATTTTCGTGGCCAACACGCTCAACTCCCAGTACCTCGGTGCCATCATGGTGGCAGCCTACAGCTACATGGCGCTGGTGCCCATCGTGCAGCCGCCCGTGATCCGGCTGCTGACCACGCAGAAGGAGCGCCGCATCCGGATGTCCTATGAAAAGGGCAGTGTTTCCCAGCTGACCAAGATCCTGTTCCCCATCGTGGTCACGATCATTGCAGGCATGGTGGCTCCGGCCAGTGTGGCGCTGGTAGGCTTTTTGATGTTCGGCAACCTGCTGCGGGAGTGCGGGGTGCTGAATGCGCTGAGCGAGACCGCCCAGAATGTGCTGGCAAACCTCATCACCATCGTGCTGGGCCTGACCGTTGCCGGGCAGATGACCGCCGACAAGTTCGTGCGGCCCGACACCCTGCTCATCCTTGCACTGGGTCTGGTGGCCTTTGTCTTTGATACGGCAGGCGGCGTGCTGTTTGCAAAGCTGCTGAACCTTTTCCGGCCGGAGGGCAAAAAGCTGAATCCCATGATCGGCGCGGCCGGCATCTCGGCCTTCCCCATGAGCGGCCGTGTGGTCAACAAGATGGGCCTGGAAGAGGACAACCAGAATTTCCTGCTGATGTATTCCATCAGCGTCAACGTTTCGGGACAGATCGCGTCCGTCATTGCAGGCGGCCTGATCCTGACCCTGATGGCTTAACGGAGGTGATCGCATGCTTCATCTTACTTCGTGGATGACCACGCTGCCGATGATGCTGATCGGGATGGTCGGCATCATCCTTGTCATCGGCATCATTGTTCTGGCAGTGATGCTGCTCAACCGGCTGACAGGCCGGAAATAAAAGAAAAAGGCGATGCAGCTGTTCAAAACTGCATCGCCTTTTTGCTTGTGTAAGATTACAGAGTCTGGATGGCGGCCTTGATGCGCTGGGCAGCGACCTTGGTCTTTTCGGCATCGCCGAAGGCGGTCAGGCGGAAGTAACCCTCGCCGCACTCGCCGAAGCCGACACCCGGGGTGCCGACCACGCCGCAGTTCTCCAGCAGCCAGTCGAAGAACTCCCAGCTCTTCATGTTGCCGGGGCAGCGCAGCCAGATGTAGGGGCTGTTCTTGCCGCCGCAGTACCACACGCCGCACTCGTCCAGCGCGTCGGCAATGACCTTGGCGTTCTGGCGGTAGTAATCGAGGTTGGCCTGGATCTCAGCCATGCCGCTCTCGGTGAACACGGCGGCAGCAGCGCGCTGAACGACGTAGGGCACGCCGTTGAACTTGGTGGTCTGGCGGCGCAGCCACAGCTTGTTCAGGTTCATGCCCTCGCGCTCCAGCTCGTGGGGCACGATGGTGTAGCCGCAGCGGGTGCCGGTGAAGCCTGCGATCTTGGAGAAGGAGCAGATCTCAATGGCGCACTCGCGGGCACCCTCTACCTCAAAGATGCTGCGTGCCAGAGCGGGATCGGTGATAAAGCACTCGTAGGCGGCATCGTACAGGATAACGGCGTTGTTCTTTTTGGCGTAGTCCACCCAGGCCTTGAGCTGCTCGCGGGTGTAGGCGGCACCGGTGGGGTTGTTGGGGCTGCAGATGTAGATGATGTCAGCCTTCACGCTGTCATCGGGCATCCCCAGGAAGCCGTTCTCCTGGCTGGTGCGGCCGTAAATGATCTTGCGGCCATCGGTCACGTTGTCGTCCACATAGGTGGGGTAAACGGGGTCCGGGACCAGAACGGTGTTGTCTACATCAAACAGGCCCAGCACGTTGGCCAGGTCGCTCTTGGCACCATCGGAGATAAAGATCTCGTCCTCAGCCAGCTGGGTGCCGCGGCCTGCGTAGTAGCCCTGAATGGCCTGCTTCAGGAACGGATAGCCCTGCTCGGGGCCGTAGCCGTGGAAGCCCTCTTTGGTGCCCATCTCAGCGGCGGCATCCTGCATGGCGGTGACCACGCACTTTGCCAGAGGCTGGGTCACATCGCCGATGCCCAGGCGGATGATCTCCTTTTCGGGGTGTGCTTCCTGATAGGCGGCCACCTTGTGGGCAATGTCCACGAACAGGTAGCTTGCCTTCAGCTCGCCGTAATGGTGATTCATTTTCATAAGTTGTTCCCTCACTTTATAAGATTGCCCGCCCTCTCAGGCCGCTTCGCGTCCAGCTCTCCCAAAGGGAGAGCCGATGCAGCGTCTACGCCAGCAGAAGCTGACCGTTGAGCCGCAATTGCCTCTCCCTTTGGGAGAGGTGGCATTGCAAAGCAATGACGGAGAGGGCGAGGATGTTAAACTTCCGCAACTCCCTCGTACACCGTGACAGCGCTGCCGGTCATCAGCAGCTGCCTGCCGGGCAGTACCCGGATGACCAGCTCACCGCCGCGCAGCTGCACATGGATATCCTGCCCGGCGGGGCAGATGCCCAGCTCGGTCAGAGCCGCCACGGTGGCGCAGGTGCCGGTGCCGCAGGCCCAAGTCTCGCCGCTGCCGCGTTCCCACACCCGCATCTTCAGGTGGGCGGCATCCACCACCTGCACGAACTCGGTGTTGATGCGCTCCGGGAAGTTGGCGTGATGCTCGAACGCCGGGCCGATGGCTTCCAGCTTCAGGCTGTCCACATCCTCCACCACGGTCACGCAGTGGGGGTTGCCCACGCTGATGCAGGTCACCTTCCACACTTTTCCCTCTACGGTGAGCGGCTGATCCACCAGCGGGCCTTCGCCCATGTGGATGGCAGGCAGGTCGGCCGGCAGGGTGCTGTAAGCGCCCATCGCCACCTGCCACAGCTGTGCGCCCTGCCGGGTGATGCGCTTGACACCGCTGTTGGTGTCGATGGTCAGGACAGGCTTTTCCACCCCGTGGGTGTAGAGCCACTCGGCCACACAGCGCACGCCGTTGCCGCACATCTGGGCCTCGCTGCCGTCCGCGTTGAAAATGCGCATCCGGCCATCGGCCCCGGGGGTCACAGGGGCGCAGATGCAGATGATGCCGTCTGCACCCACGGAAAAATGCCGGGCTGAGAGCCGCTGTGCAAGCGCGGCAATGTCTGCGGGCACACCGGATGCACGGCAGTCCAGATAGATATAATCATTGGCACAGCCCTGCATCTTGGTAAATGACAATTTCATGGAGCATTCTCCTTTACAGGCGGGACCTCTGCGGCCATGCTGATGCAGCATGGCCGCAGAGGTTTGGTTCGTCACATATAATCATAAGAATCAAACGGGCTTCTGTCAAGCAAAAAAGAGGGCTTTGTGCAATTTTCATCGGTTTTTTCTGCCCGTAAAGGGCCGGAATGCAAAACAGGGCTTGACAAGATACGGCCCATGGGATATAAAAAGAGAGAGTGCTTTTGCGCGCCGGAGAGGGCGTGCAGGCAGAGAAGAAAGAATCATTGACAAAAGGAGACCGCGACGATGGATACTTTTGAAAAGATCCGTGCACTGCTGGCAGAGCAGCTGGATATTGACCCTGCTAAGATCACGATGGAGAGCGACATTATGAGTGATTTCGAGGCCGACAGCCTGGATATCGTGGACATGGTGATGACGCTGGAGGATGAGTTCGGCATTGAGGTGCCGGACGATGCCATCGAGAATCTGCGCACCGTGGGCGACGTGGTGGAATTTGTGGACAGCCACAAGGGCTGATAACAGTTTTGCAAAAAGGCCCCGCACCCGCAGCGCTGCACACGGCGGCGCTGCAGCGGGGCTTTTAATATGAGCTCGTGCGGAACGGCTGGAACACAGGCGTTTGGCGCACGGCTTAGGAGGATATAACAAAATGGCAAAAGACAACAAGAAGCTTGTGCAGGCGATCACCAGCCAGGAAGAAAACTTTGCACAGTGGTACACCGACATCT
>OBAR01001235.1_pt1 | contig 22975 bp, 21 predicted proteins | sample 1517911 | NCBI WGS metagenome assembly OBAR01 (sample SAMN04571709, study PRJEB22368) | human gut metagenome | biome: human gut; material: stool | host: Homo sapiens | place: Luxembourg | collected 2012-10-26
GGGAGCACGGCTCCGGCCCCTGCGGCCCCTGCTCCGAGATCTACTATGACCGCGGCCCCGAGTACGGCTGCGGCAAGCCCGGGTGCACCGTGGGCTGCGACTGCGACCGGTATATCGAGATCTGGAACAACGTGTTCTCCCAGTTCGACAACGACGGCCACGGCAACTATACCGAGCTGAAGCAGAAGAACATCGACACCGGTATGGGTCTGGAGCGTCTGGCCTGCGTGTGCCAGAATGTGGACAGCCTGTTCGATGTGGACACCGTGATGAACATCACCCACAAGGTGTCCCAGCTGACCGGGGCCCACTACGGCGAGACGGAGAAGCGGGACGTGTCCCTGCGGGTCATCACCGACCACATCCGCTCCGCCACCTTCATGATCTGCGACGGCATCCTGCCCTCCAACGAGGGGCGGGGCTATGTGCTGCGGCGTCTGCTGCGCCGGGCCGCCCGCCACGGCAAGCTCCTGGGCGTCAACGATCCCTTCCTGTATCAGGTGGTGGACACCGTTATCCATGAAAACCAGGGACAGTATCCCGATCTGCGGGAAAAGCAGACGTATATCACCAAGGTCATCCGCACCGAGGAGGAGAACTTCGGCCGCACCATCGACGGCGGCATGAAGATCTTCTCCGACCTGCTGGCGGAGCATCAGGCCAAGGGGGAGAAGATTTTCTCCGGCACCGACGCCTTCCGCCTGTACGACACCTTCGGCTTCCCCATCGACCTGACGGCGGAAATGGTGGCCGAGCAGGGCATGACCGTGGACGAGGAGAGCTTCCGCCAGCTGATGCAGGAGCAGAAGCAGCGGGCCCGCGAGGCCCGGAAGGCCCTGGGCGACCTGGGCTGGGCCGGTGTGGAGTTCGGCAAGGACATCCCCGCCACGGAGTTTGTGGGCTATGACCACGATGAGCTCGACGCCACGGTGGTGGCTTTGGTGGCCGAGGACGAGCTGCGGGGCGAGATCCCCGCCGGGTCCGACGCCGTGGTGGTGCTGGACCGGTCTCCCTTCTATGCGGAGATGGGCGGCCAGGTGGCCGACCACGGCACCATCAGCGCAGACGGCATTCTGTTCACCGTGTCCGACGTGCAGAAGAACAAGGGCGGCAAGTTCATGCACTATGGCCGCCTGACGGAGGGCACCCTCCATGTGGGCGACACCGTCCACGCCGCCATTGATACCGAGCGCCGCAAGGCCATCCGCCGGGCACACAGCACCACCCACCTGCTGGATGCGGCCCTGAAAAAGGTGCTGGGCGACCACGTGCACCAGGCGGGCTCCCTGGTGGAGCCGGACCGGCTGCGCTTCGACTTCACCCACTTTGAGGCCATCACCCCGGACCAGCTGCATCAGGTGGAGGAACTGGTCAACGACGCCATCCTGGAGGGCTATCCCGTGGTGACGGAGGTCCTGCCCATTGAGGAGGCCAAGAAGAAGGGCGCCGTGGCCATGTTCGGCGAAAAGTACGGCGACACCGTCCGGGTGGTGGAGATGGGCGATGTGTCCATCGAGTTCTGCGGCGGCACCCATGTGGACAACACCGCCAAGGCCGGTCCCTTCCGGGTGAAATCCGAGACCAGCGTGGCCTCCGGCGTGCGCCGGATCGAGGCCACCTGCGGCAAGCTGACGCTGCAGAGCATGGAGCGCAGCCAGGGCGTGCTGCACAAGGCGGCCCAGTTCCTGAAAACCGCCCCCGCCGGACTGCTGGAGCGCATGGAGCAGCAGGCCAGCGAAATGAAGCAGCTGCGCCAGACTCTGGACAAGCTGAAGTCCGAGGCGTCCCTGGGCGAGGCCAAGCAGTTCCTGGCCTCCGCCAAGACCGTGAAGGGCCTGCATGTGATCACCACCACCCGCACCGGCATGGACACCGCCGCCATGCGTACCATGGGCGACTTCCTGCGGGATAAGGACCCGGGCGTGGTGGCCGTTATCGCCAGCATCAACGGCGAAAAGGTGTCCTTCCTGGCCGTGTGCGGCAAGGAGGCCGTGGCCCGGGGCATCAAGGCCGGCGACCTGGTCCGGGCCGTGTCCGCCGTGTGCGGCGGCAAGGGCGGAGGCAAGCCAGATTCCGCTATGGGCGGCGGCACGGAGCTGCTGAAGGTGGACGACGCCCTGGCTTCCGTGGACGATTTTGTGTCGGAAAAGCTCTCCTGAAGCCGGGAGAGTGGAAATAACGAAAGGAGCATGACTATGCGAGACGACAACTGCCTGTTCTGCAAAATTGTCGGCGGGGATATCCCCTCCAACAAGCTGTATGAAGACGAACTGTGCTACGCCTTTTACGACATCGCGCCTCAGGCCCCCACGCACTTCCTGGTGATCCCCAAGGAGCACATCGGCTCCGTGGCGGAGGTAAACGGCGGCAACAGCGCCGTGGTGGCCCACATCTTCGAGGTCATCGCCCGACTGTGCCGGGAGCAAGGGCTGGAGAGCTACCGCGTGGTGTCCAACATCGGCGAGCAGGCCGGTCAGAGCGTGCATCACCTGCACTTCCATGTGCTGTCCGGCCGGGATATGACCTGGCCTCCGGGCTAAGGGACATGAAAAAGGCCTGTATCCTGCTGGCCAGTCCCCGGAAGCAGGGCAACACCGCCGCGCTGACGGCGCCCTTTGCGGCGGAGCTGGAAAAGCTGGGCTGGTCCTGCCGGACGGTCTGGCTGTATGACCTGGAGGTCCGGCCCTGCCGGGCCTGCCGGGTGTGCCAGCAGGATTGGACGGTGTTCGGCTGCCCCCAGAACGACGACATGCAGGAGATTTTCGACAGCGTGCTGGCCTGCGACCTGCTGGTGCTGGCCACGCCCATCTACTCCTGGTACTGCACCCCGCCCATGCAGGCGGTCCTGGACCGGCTGGTATACGGAATGAACAAGTATTACGGCCGGGAGAAGGGGCCGTCCCTGTGGGAGGGCAAGCCCGTGGCCCTGATCGCCACCTGCGGCTATCCCGTGGAAAAGGGCGCGGACCTTTGGGAGGCCGGGATGCAGCGTTACTGCAAGCACTCCCGTCTGCGGCTGCTGGGTATGCTGGCCCAGCGGCACCGGGGCTATGACACGGTGTTCATGGACCCGGAAAAGGCCCGCTTGGCGGCTGAATTTGCCCGGAAGGCAAACGAAAGCATCTGAATACGCACAAACGCCGGGCCCCGATGGGGTCCGGCGTTTTGTTTTATTCTGCCAGCGGCAGGCGGACGATGAAGGTGCTCCCCTCCCCTATCCGGCTGTCCACAGTGACGGAGCCGCCGTGGAGCCGGGCCGCCTGCTGCACCATGAACAGGCCCAGGCCGCTGCCGTCCTTGCCCCGGGCGGCGTCCACCTGGTAAAAGCGCTGGAAGATGCGCTCCCGGTCCTCCGGGGCGATGCCGATGCCGTCATCCCGGACAGACAGCACGGCCCATTGGCCCTCCCGGCGCAGGTCCACCCACACATGGCCGTTGGGCTTCCCATAGCGATAGGCGTTGGAGATCAGGTTCGTCAGCAGCCGGGACAGCAGGGTCACGTCCCCGTTTACCAGCAGGTCCGGCTGGGTATGCACCGTCAGTGTGGTGCCCTCCGGGGCCAGATGGGCCTGCTCCTCGCAGAGGACCTCCACCAGCTGGCTCAGGTCCGCCGTTTCCAGCTGGAGCTTCTGTGTGCCCTGCTCCAGCCGGGTGATGTGCAGCAGCTGGCCGATGAGACGGGACATCTGCTGCCCCTGGCGGCGGATCACGTCCACGGACTGGCGATAGTCCTCCTCCGTGGGCTGGCCGTGGTCCAGACTGTCGCACTCAGCCAGGATCACCGCCACCGGCGTCCGCAGCTCATGAGAGGCGTCGGAGGTGAATTGACGCTCCGCCTCGAAGGACCGCTCCAGCCGGTCGCACATACCGTCGAAGGCGGCGGCCAGACGGGATATCTCGCTGCGGCCCTTGGGCAAGCCGATGCGGCGGGACAGGTCGCCGCCGTCGGAGATGGCCTCCGCCGTGGAAATAACCTTCTCCATAGGGCGGAAGGACAGCCAGGCGATCAGAAAGCCCCCCAGGGCCGACACCACGATCAGCGCCGGAAGCAGGGACCAGGCCAGAGGCACGATGACCTCCATCACGCCGCCCCGGGCGTTGTGGGAGATGGTGCCCCGGACCCAGACTCCGGCGGCGGGGATGGAGACGTCATACACGTCGTACAGGCCGTCGCTGCCCTGGGCCTGGCGGACGTCTCCCTTGGCCAGCGGCAGCTGCTTCGTCAACTCCGTAGGGGCGGAGCCTGCCAGCAGCTGGCCCTCCTCGTCGAACACCTGGGTATACACCCCGTGGCGGAACAGGTCCACATCGCTGAGGTCCAGGACGCCGTGCTCCACCTCCAGCCGGTCGGCGTTGCGGGTCACCACGGACACCACCTGGGCCGCCGGGGGCTTTGTGACCTGATTGCGGTTCATGAGCATCACGAACACCAGCATCAGGGAGGAAATGACCACCATCACCACGGTGAACCAAATGGTCATGCGGACCTTGATGGAGATATGTCTCATACGTCCTCCTTCAGCACCCAGCCCATGCCCCGGACCGTGTGCAGCAGCTTTTTCTCGTGGACGCCGTCCAGCTTTTTGCGCAGATAGCTGATGTATACATCCACCACGTTGGTGCCCCCGGCGTAGTCATAGTTCCAGAGGTTGTTTTCGATCTGCTCCCGGGAGAGGATGATGCCCTTGTTGCGGATCAGATACTCCAGCAGGGCGTATTCCCGGGCGGACAGTGTCAGCGGTGTCCCGGCCCGGACGGCGCTGCGGGCGGCAGTATCCACGGTCAGGTCCGCCAGGGTGAACACATTGGTGCGGCCGCTGCCCTTGCGGCGGGTCAGCACCCGCAGCCGGGCCAGCAGCTCCTCCATGGCAAAGGGCTTCACCAGATAGTCGTCGGCTCCGGCGTCCAGGCCCTCCACCCGGTGGTCGATGGCGTCCCGGGCCGTCAGCAGCAGCACCGGCGTGTCATCGCCCCGGCTGCGCAGGGTCCGCAGCACCGTCAGGCCGTCCACCCGGGGCATCATCACGTCCAGGACAATGGCGTCGTAGTCCACCCCATCCAGATCGTCCAGGGCCTGGGCTCCATCGGCGGCGGCGTCCACGCTGTATCCGGCGGCGGTCAGGGCCTTGGTGACGGAGCGGCGCAGTTGGGGCTGATCCTCGGCAAACAGAAGGCGCATAGGGGGATCCCTCCTCTTTTATAAAGCATGGCGGCGCCGCCCGCAGGATGGGATAGGCGGCGCCGCCGGGTCTCGGTATCAGCGTAACAGATTTTGGCCAGTTTTTCAAGAGGCCAGCTGGAGAATGGTGGCAACATCCGCCACGCCCCGGTACTTTTCCACCAGGTACTGCTCGATGTAGGCAGCCTCGGCGGCGGTCTGCAGACCGTCATACTCCTCCAGGGGGCGCTGGAGCATCACCCGCAGGTCGATGCCGTTCTCGGTGACCCGGCGCTCCAGGATCAGGCCCTCAGCCAGGCGGCGGGTGGTGGTGTTGGTGTCGATATGATTACGGATGGTCTTTTTCATAAGTTGTTCCTCCTTGATATTCTTGTTCCGGGGTGTCGTCCCCTTCGTTCTGGTGCTATCTTACGGCGGAAATATTAGAGGAACATTAATGCTTTTTAAATTAATTATAAACTGCCGGGCAGAAAAAACGGGGGCCTGAATGGGAGGCCCCCGGGGCTGGTTGATTGATTTTACACAGAGAACAGGATGTCGGCGTAGGTGGGGTAGGGCCAGTATTCCGCGGCAGTCAGGGATTCCAGCCGGTCGATGGACTGGCGGGCCTCCTCCATGCGGCGGCCGATCTCCTCCCGGTAGTACCGGGCGGCCTCGATGCCGCCCTCGGCGTCGGGGGCCTGGTCCACGGCCTGCTCCATGGCCGCCATGGTGTCGTACAGGCTGGCGGTCAGGCCGGAGAGCTTGGACAGCAGGTCCTCCTCCACCCGGCAGGGGACCACCAGCTCCCGCTTGTGCAGGATGGCCTGGGTCAGGTCCGCCGTGTAGCGGTTCACCGCCGGGAGAATGCCCCGCATGACCATATCCCGCAGGGTAGCCGCCTCGATGGACGTGACCTTGCAGTAATTCTCCAGGTGAATCTCGTACCGGGCCCGCATCTCCGTCTCGCTGAGGATGTTGTGGCTGGAGAACAGGCGGATGTTCTTGGGGTCAATATAGGCGGGCATGCAGTCCACGGTGTCCCGCAGGTTGCTGAGGCCCCGGCGCTGGGCCTCCCGGACCCAGTCCTCGCCGTAGCCGTTGCCGTTGAAGATAATGCGCTGGTGGGCCTTGAAGGTGTCGTGCAGCAGGTTCTGCAGGTCCGCCCGGAAGTCGTTGGACTGCTCCAGAATGTCCGCGAACTCCTCCAGCTCCTGGGCCATGATGGTGTTGAGCACCACGTTGGGGCTGGCGATGGACTGGGAGGAGCCCAGCATACGGAACTCGAACTTGTTGCCGGTGAAGGCCAGGGGCGAGGTGCGGTTGCGGTCCGTGGTGTCCTGGGGAATCTCCGGCAGGGTGTCCACGCCGATCTCCAGCTTCCGCTTGGCCTTATCCACATAGGCCTGGCCGTTGATGATGGAATCCAGGATGGCCGTCAGCTCATCGCCCAGGAACACGGAGATGATGGCCGGAGGGGCCTCGTTGCCGCCCAGCCGGTGGTCGTTGCCGGGGTAGGACACGCAGCAGCGCAGCATATCCTGATACTCGTCCACGCCCTTGATAAACGCCGCCAGGAACAGCAGGAACTGGGCGTTCTGGCTGGGGGTCTTGCCGGGCTTGAGCAGATTCTCGCCGGTGTCCGTGGCCAGGGACCAGTTGTCATGCTTGCCGCTGCCGTTGATGCCGGCAAAGGGCTTCTCGTGCAGCAGGCACACCAGACCGTGGCGGTCGGCCACCTTCTTCAGAAACTCCATGGTCAGCTGGTTGTGGTCGCAGGTGCTGTTGGCATCGGAATACACCTGGGCCACCTCGTGCTGGGCGGGAGCCACCTCATTGTGCTCCGTCTTGGCGGGAACGCCCACCTTCCACAGCTCCTGATCCAGCTCGTGCATGAATTCCGCCACCCGGGGCTTGATGGCCCCGTAATAGTGGTCGTCCAGCTCCTGACCCTTGGGGGGCCTGGCGCCGAACAGGGTCCGGCCGCACAGCACCAGATCCTCCCGGCGGCGGTACATCTCCTTGTCGATGAGGAAATACTCCTGCTCCGGGCCCACCTGGGCGGTGACGTGCTGGGCCTGGGTGTTGCCGAACAGCCGCAGGATGCGGATGCTCTGGGTGTCCAGCAGCTTCATGGAACGCAGCAGGGGGGTCTTTTTGTCCAGAGTCTCGCCGCCGTAGGAACAGAAAATGGTGGGGATATACAGGGTCTTGTCCTTCACAAAGGCGTAGGACGTGGGGTCCCAGGCGGTGTAGCCCCGGGCCTCGAAGGTGGCCCGCAGGCCGCCGGAGGGGAAGCTGGAGGCGTCCGCCTCGCCCCGTGACAGCTCCTTGCCGGACAGCTCCATCAGCACGCCGGTAGGCCCCTGGGGGGCGATGAAGCTGTCGTGCTTCTCGGCGGTGAAGCCGGTCATGGGCTGGAACCAGTGGGTATAGTGGGTGGCACCCTTCTCAATGGCCCAGTCCTTCATAGCGGAGGCGATCTCGTCGGCGATGGAGCGGTCCAATGACGTTCCCTGCACCAGGCACTGCTGCCAAGCATCGTAGATGTGGGCCGGCAGACGCTGTCGCATCTGCTCCTGTGTGAACACCATGCTTCCAAACAGTTCAGGGATACTTGTGACTTTTTCGTTCATTGTAAGGCTCCTTTCGCCGCACTTGCGGTCTGTAGTTCTATCTTTCAGCGGGACACTCCCGCAGGAACAACATCAGATATACCGCGCCAGCGCCTCCATAACAACGGGGGTGACATACGCTTCGATGGCGGCCGCCGCCATCAGCAGGGGCGTGATATGCATCACCAGCAGCCGCGCCAGATTCAGCACCACCGGCCCCACCAGGCCCTTCTCGTTGCGGCGCACATAGCGCACCAGGGTCCGGCACAGGTACAGGCCCCCGGCCATGGCCAGAAACAGGGCCGGCAGCTCGAAGATCCCGTGGGGCAGCGTCCCCGCGCCGTAATACCATAGAGGCAGGCCCAGCTGCACATAGTACGAGGCGAAGCCGCCGAACATCATGGCGTTGATGCCCAGGGACACCGCAGGCAGATACAGAAACGGGATGAATCCATAGCCCATGGCCAGGGCGCAGGCCTGGAGATTGTTGAGAAACAGGGCCGGTGCGCTGAAATTCCCTTCCGCGTCCACGATGCCCCGGTCCGCGATCTGCTCCCGGAACAGCTCAATCAGCCGCTCAATGGGGGCGGGATAGCGCAGGGTCACCAGATAGCTGACCACCATGACCACGGCAAAGGCCAGGGCCGTCATGCCGAAGGCACGGCAGAAGCCGTCCCGGTAAAACCCGTGCAGCTGCTGCCGCTGCCGCACCAGCCATTTCAGCATGCCGTCAGCATGGAGAGCCCCCGGCGAAGCCTGCGCAGGGTCTCCTCCCGGCCCAGAATGCGGCAGATCTCCACCGCGCCGCCGGGGGTCACCAGCTTGCCTGCCGCCGCAATGCGCACGGGCCACATGAGGGTGGCGTTCTTCACCTCCAGGGACGCGGCCAGGTTCACCAGGCCGTCATGGATGCTCTCGTCGGTCCAGTCCGGCAGGGCCTCCAGCATGGGAATGGCGGCCTCCAGCATCCGGGCGCACACCTCGGGGTTGGTCTTGGACTTTTTGTTGGTATAGAAATCCACCGGGTACTCCGGCAGGGCGTCGAAGAAGTCCACCTTCTCGGGAATCTCCGTCAGCCGCTCGCACCGGGCCTGCAGCAGGGCGGCGATGGCCGCCGGGTCATAGGCGGGATTCCGGACGGCCTGACGGATGTAAGGCTCCGCCGCCCTGGCGAAGGCCGCAGGCTCCATGCTCCGCAGATACACGGCGTTGAAGTGGTCCAGCTTGGCCCGGTCGAAAATGGCCGGGGACTTGGAGATACCGGTGATGTCGAAGGCGCGGGTCAGGCCCTCCAGGTCGAAAATTTCCTGCTCCGCCAGGTCGCCCTTGGGGCTCCACCCCAGCAGGGCTACATAATTGAGGATGGCCTCCGTCAGATAGCCCTGGGCCTTCAGGTCCTCATAGGAGGGGTCCCCATGGCGCTTGGACATCTTGTTCTGGGCGTCCCGCATCACCGGGGAGCAGTGCACATAGGTGGGCACCTCCCAGCCGAAGGCGTGATACAGCAGGTCATACTTGGGGGCCGAGGACAGATACTCGCTGCCCCGGACCACGTGGGTAATGCCCATGAGATGGTCGTCGATGACGTTGGCGAAGTTATAGGTGGGCAGGCCGTCCCGCTTCATCAGCACCTGGTCGTCCAGGGTGCTGTTTTCCACGGTGATGTCGCCGAAAATGGCATCATGGAAGGTGGTGACGCCCTCCGCCGGAATGCGCTGACGGATGACATAGGGCTCCCCGGCGGCTACCCGGCGCTCCGCCTCCTCCAGGGGCAGGTCCCGGCAGGGGTCCGCCGCCCGGTCAAAGTCGCCGGAGTCCTCCTCGGACTCGGTCTTTTCGCAGAAGCAGTAGTACGCGCCGCCCTTTTCCACCAGCAGACGGGCATACTTTCCATAGGTGTCCCGCCGCTGGGACTGGATATACGGGGCCACGGGGCCGCCCACGTCGGGGCCCTCGTCATGGGTCAGGCCGCACTCGGCCATGGTGCGGTAGATCACGTCCACCGCGCCGTCCACATACCGGCCCTGGTCCGTGTCCTCAATGCGCAGGATGAAATCCCCGCCATGGGACCGGGCAATCAGCCAGGTGTACAGCGCCGTGCGCAGGTTGCCCACATGCATATAGCCCGTGGGGGACGGGGCAAACCGGGTCCGGACCCGCCCGTGGGGGATTTGGGCCTCCATCTGCTCGAAATAGGTCTTATCCAACGACATGCTTTCTTCCTCCCAAATTTAGATAACTAAACAGCTAAATCCAAAATACACTCATTAATTATATTTTGTTCCGGAAAAAAGTCAATCAAAAATTCCTGCATTTTCTCACAAATCGCAGGGGAAATACGGCCCAATCCTTGACTTTTTGCCTGTCAGACGCCAAAAATCCCGGTTCCGGAATTTTCTTCAAAAAATGCTTGCAATTGTCCGGGAAAAGTGGTAAAATCACAGTTGCCTTTGTGAAAAGGACTTTTGTACCAGAAAGAGGTGAACCAGAGCAATGAAGGAAGGAATCCATCCCAATTATCAGCAGACTACTATTAAATGCGCCTGCGGTAATGTAATTGAGACAGGTTCTACGAAGAAGGATATTCGCGTAGAAGTCTGCTCTAAGTGTCACCCCTTCTTCACCGGCAAGCAGAAGCTGGTGGATACCGGCGGACGCGTGGCCAAGTTCAACAAGCGTTTCGGTCTGGACAAGTAAAGACACTTTTTACAGGACCCGCACCCGTTTTGGCTGCGGGTCCTGTTTGCATTTGCCGCCGGGTATGCGAAAATCTTTGGTAAAAAATACCGGAAACGAGGGCAAATATGGAACAAACAACATTACAGGAACAGAAGCGCGACTATGCGGTGCTGGTGGGCCTGCGGTCCCCGGTGCTGGGAGACGACAGCGCTGACGAGGAGAGCCTGGCGGAGCTGTCCGCCCTGGTGGACACCGCCGGAGGCCAGGCCGTGGGCATGATCCTGCAGAGCCGGGACAAGCCGGACCCCCACAGCTTCATCGGCGAGGGCAAGGTGGAGGAGGTCCGCCGCATGGTGCAGGAGGAGAAGGCCACCATGGTCATCTTCGACAACGACCTGTCCCCCTCCCAGCTGCGGGTGCTGACAGAGATGACCGGGGTCCAGGTGCTGGACCGCAGCGGCCTGATCCTGGATATCTTCGCCCAGCGGGCCAGGACCCGGGAGGGCCGGCTGCAGGTGGAGCTGGCTCAGTATCAGTATCTGCTGCCCCGGCTGATCGGTATGTGGACCCATCTGGAGCGCCAGGGCGGCACCAGCGGCAAGGGGCCCATCGGCTCCAAGGGCCCCGGCGAGACCCAGCTGGAGACGGACCGCCGCCATATCCACCGCAAGATCGACAAGCTCAAGGCGGAGCTGGAGGAGGTGCGCCGGGTCCGGGGCACTCAGCGCCAGCGCCGCATGAAAAACGAGATCCCCGTGGTGGCCATCGTGGGCTACACCAACGCCGGCAAGTCCACGCTGCTCAATGCCATTACCGGGGCCGGGATCCCCGCCAACAACCGCCTTTTTGACACCCTGGACACCACCACCCGGCTGCTGACCGTCAGCGATACCCTGGACGTGGTGATCTCCGACACCGTGGGCTTTATCCGCAAGCTGCCCCATCAGCTAGTGGAGGCCTTTAAGGCCACGCTGGAGGAGCTGGAGTACGCAGACCTGCTGCTCCACGTCATCGACGTGTCCAACCCCCAGTGGCAGCAGCAGGCCGCCATTGTAGAGAGCCTGATCCGGGAGCTGAAGGCGGACCACATCCCCTGTCTGCGGGTATACAACAAGTGCGACCTGGCCTTTTCCGGCCAGCGTCCCGCCGGGGAGGACACCGTGTCCATCTCCGCCCGGACCGGCGAGGGGCTGGACCGGTTGCTGACCCTGATCGACAAGCGGCTGGACAAGGGCACCCGCCGGGTGATCATCCACCTGCCCTATGACAAGGCGGGGCTGCTGGACGGCCTGTACCGGGAGGCCAGGGTGGAGTCTGTGGAGTACGCCGCCACCATCGACGTGGCGGCCGTGTGCACCCCCAAGGTGCTGGGCCAGGTGAAGGACTATATCGAAAACTGGCAGGAGCCGAAGGAGGACTGGGAGCTATGACGCAGCTGGAAACCTCGCGGCTGATCCTGCGCCCGTGGTGCGACAGCGACGCCCAGGCCCTGTACCGCTGGGCCAGGGACCCGGAGGTGGGCCCCTCCGCCGGTTGGGTGCCTCACACCTCCGTGGAAAACAGCCGGGAGATCATCCGTACCGTGCTGTCCGAGGAGGGCACCTTCGCGGTGCTGCTCAAGGGCGGCGACGGCGGTCCCATCGGCTCCGTGGGTGTGTTTCCCACGGCGATACCGGTGGGGAAGGGAGAGCCGGAGATCGGCTACTGGATTGCCCACCCCTATTGGGGGCAGGGGCTTGTTCCCGAGGCCGTGGAGGAGCTGCTGCGCTGGCAGTTTCAGGAGATGGGAGTCCAGCGCGTATGGTGCGCCCATTCCCCGGAAAATGAGAAGTCCCGGCGGGTGCAGGAGAAGTGCGGCTTCCGCCATGTCTGCGATACGCCGCCGTCGCCGTGGCCCGATGGAACGGAGCGCCCCCGTGTGTGCCAGGCCATCACAAGACAGGAGTGGGAGGTCCGCCATGGGGGATAAAATCTACGTCCCCTATCAGGAGGCCGAAAGCGAGTTTGTGGAAAAGCGCTCCCGCTTCATAGGCCATGTGTGGCCGGTGGACAGCGAGGACCAGGCCCAGGAGCTGATCCGCCGGGTGAAGAAGCAGCACTACGACGCCCGGCACAACTGCTGGTGCTATCTGCTGGGCGGCAGCGTGGTCCGCTACAGCGACGACGGCGAGCCTCAGGGCACCGCCGGTCAGCCTATGCTGGCGGTGTTCCAGCGGGAGCACGTCACCAACGTTCTGTGCGTGGTGACCCGGTATTTCGGCGGCATCCTGCTGGGGGCCGGGGGCCTCACCCGGGCCTATGGAAAAAGCGCCCGGGATGCCTTGGCCGCTGCCGGGGTGGCTACCATGGGGCGGTGGACCGCGGCCCGCTGCACCTGTCCCTATCCCCTGCTGGAGCGGGTGAAGCTGGAGGTGCAGGCCGTCGGCGGCACCGTGGACGCCGTGGACTACGGGGCGGAGGTGGCTTTGACCCTGTCCCTGCCGGAGGACGCCCCCCGGCGGCTGCAGGACCGGCTGACGGAGCTGTCCGCCGGACGGCTGCGGCTGGAACTGTCCGGAACGGAGCTGCGCCCGGGTCCCCGGGAGGACATCTGATAGATTACAGAAAGGGAGACGCAACATGGACGACAACGAAAAGAGACTGGAAATTCTCCGCCGCACGAAAAAGCGCCGCAAGCAGGTGGACATCACCTTTATTCTGGCGGCTCTGGCCGTGCTGTTCCTGCTGGCCGGGATCTACCTGGGCCAGGCGGTGTATTATATCCTGTTTGTGGCCTGCGTGCTGTCGGCGGTTCTGATGATCGTGGACCTGCGCCGCACCAAGCGCCAGCTGGAGGAGCAGGACCGCAGGGAGCAGGAAAAGAACAACGCCTGATTCCTCAAAAATCAAAAACAGAGCATCCCTTCCGCGCCCGGAGGGGATGCTCAAATTTTTATTCACATTCGTGCTTCAACCGGCGGAGCATGCCGATGACGGTCTCGCGAGTCAGGTTCAGATCATACGCGCGGTTCAGCAGCTGAGCGATGCGCCCCGGCGGCCAGGCATAGGACACATAACGTTTCATGTCTTCCAGTGCGCCATCCGGCAGATCCGTCAACTCAATCACGACGGGGATGCTCCTTTCCGCATACCCGGCCCAGTCCGCCGGGCGTTTCTCACGGTAACAGGATAAACCCTTATGGTCCTACTGTCAAGACAATTATTCCATTTTCTCCCAAAATGTGCCCTTTATGTGCCAAAGAGTGCCTCCCCTGCCCGGATTATTTCTCCCGGACCAGCAGGCGCAGGGCCTGGGCGATGTTCTGCACCGGCAGCAGCTCCAGCCCCGGCAGGGGCTTGAGCTCCCGGGCCCGGCGGGCCGGGATCATGCACTGGGTAAAGCCCAGACGGTGCACCTCGGTCAGCCGCTGCTCCAGATGGCTGATGGAGCGGATCTCGCCGGAGAGCCCCACCTCGCCGATGGCCGCCATATGGTCCGGCACCGGCTTGTCCAGATAGCTGGAGGCGATGGCCACCACCGCCGCCAGGTCCGCCGCCGGTTCCTCCAGGGTCAGCCCGCCGATGATGTTCAGATAGGCGTCGCACTGGGACACCTTCAGCCCGCCCCGCTTCTCCAGCACCGCCAGCAGCATGGCCGCCCGGTTGTAGTCAAAGCCGTTGCTCATGCGCCGGGGATTGGAGGCGCTGGCCGGGGCGATCAGGGCCTGCACCTCCGCCAGGACGGGCCTGGCCCCCTCCATGGCGCAGGTGACGCAGGTGCCGGGGGCGTCCTTGGGCCGCCCGGACAGCAGCATCTCTGAGGGGTTTTCCACCTCCCGCAGGCCCCGGTCCATCATCTCGAACACGCCGATCTCGTTGGTGGCGCCGAAACGGTTCTTGGCCGCACGAAGAATGCGGTACGTCATGTGCTGATCCCCCTCGAAATACAGCACGCAGTCCACCATGTGCTCCAGGACCTTGGGCCCGGCGATGGAGCCCTCCTTGTTCACATGGCCGATGACAAACACGGTGACCCCCTGGCCCTTGGCCAGCTGCATCAGGGCCATGGTGCAGTCCTTCACCTGTCCCACCCCTCCGGCGGGGGAATCCAGGTCCTCGTTATACAGGGTCTGGATGGAGTCCACGATCAGCACGTCCGGCTGCTCGCTGCGGACGCACTCTAAGATATTCCCCAGGCAGGTCTCCGACAGAACGTACAGATTATCGCTCTCCGCGTCCAGGCGCTGAGCCCGCAGCTTCAGCTGGTGGGCCGACTCCTCGCCGGACACATACAGTACCCGGGCGAACTCCCCCAGCTTCTTGCAGATCTGGAGCATCAGGGTGGATTTGCCGATACCCGGCGCGCCGCCCACCAGCACCAGGGAGCCTTTCACCGCGCCGCCGCCCAGGACCCGGTCCAGCTCCCCCATACCGGTGGAAAAGCGGATCTCGTCCGCCGTGCCGATCTCTGTAATGGGAACAGGCTTTACAGTCCTCGCCGACGCTGGCTTTCTGCCGGATTTCACCGGCTTATCCGCCTGCTCCACGATGCTGTTCCATGCGCCGCAGGCCGGGCAGCGTCCCGCCCACTTGGGGGTCTCGTTGCCGCACTCGGTGCAGTAAAATATGGTTTTGGTTTTCATGCGCTTGCTCCCTCCGTGTCGTGCTGGAGAAATCCGGCGGCGATGCACACCGCCAGCTTCAGCTGATACCCGCCTGTCAGCAGCTGCCCGGTTTCCGTCCGGTTGGACAGAAAGCCGCACTCCACTAAAATGGCGGGACATTGTACATTTTTCATCAGATAGATGGTGCTGTCGATGGCCTTGGCGTTTTTCCCGTTTCCGGCGTTGACGGCGCCGTTCAGGGCCGCCTGGACCGTCTCTCCCAGCCGGGGGCCGGAGGCCGCGCCGTTATAAAACACCTGAGCCCCGTGGACCGACGGGTGGTCGGGCATACTGTTCTGGTGGATGCTGATGAGCACTGCCTCCGGCTGGCTGTTGATCAGGGCCACCCGGTTCTTCAGGTCCGACACCTTCTTTTCCCGCAGGGTGACGGCCTCCGGCGAATAAATCGCGTCCTCCCCCGTCCGGGTCAGCACGGTATCCCGACCCAGAAACAGCAGCACATCCCGCAGCCGCCGGGTGATGGCCAGGTTCAGGTCGCTTTCCACCACCCCGTCCGGGGACACTGCGCCGCCGTCCTCGCCGCCATGTCCGGCGTCCAGAACGATGGTCCGGCAGCCCGCTCCGGCGGCGTTTACAGCGGCAGGCCGTCCCGGCCGCAGGACGGCGGCGGCTCCCGCCAGCAGCAGCACCGCCGCAGCCGCCGCAAGATACCGGCGGCGAAGTATAACGATCATCTCCGCACCCCCTTCGGCTCACCGTATGCAGGGGATGCGTTTTCTATACCATACCACATTTTCCGATAAAAGGGAATCCCCCGTTTCCCGCCGGGGGAGGGGTACATATACTGGAGTGAGCCCCCCGCGCGGGGGCCATACCCACGATTTGTGAAGGAGGAATCCCCTTGTACACAGAAACAAGCAGCTGCACCCCTGCCAATGGGTGCCCGCAGAACCAGGGCAGTCTCCCCGGCGGCTGCGGGGCGCTGGCCTTTCCCTTTGTGGCCATGCAGCAGCAGGACCCGCCCCGGTATGACCAGCGGGAGGCCCTGCAGCAGGGAACGTTGTTTCCAGGGCTGGACCTGCCGTTTCATAAGGAGCTGCGCAGCCGGTTCCCGGCGGCCAACAACGCCCTGTCGGAGCTGATGGCCCTGGATTTTGCCATTGACGAGCTGGGGCTGTATCTGGTGACCCACGCCGACGACCAGGAGGTCCTGAACCTGTATTGGAAGTATATCGCCCTGGCCAAGGAGGGCCGCGCCCGGTATCAGGAGCAGTACGGCCCCCTGACCCAGACCACCGTCACGGAGGGCGGCTATCGGTGGCTCAACGATCCGTGGCCCTGGGACGAAGGAGGTTCGGACTGATGTTTGTATATGAAAAGAAGCTGCAGTACCCCGTGCGCATCGCCAATCCCAACCCCAAGCTGGCGGCGTTTATCATCAGCCAGTACGGTGGGCCGGATGGCGAGCTGGGAGCGTCTCTGCGCTATCTGAGCCAGCGGTACTCCATGCCCTATCCGGAGCTGAAGGCCCTGCTGACGGACATCGGCACCGAGGAGCTGGGACACCTGGAGATCATCGGCGCCATCGTCCACCAGCTGACCCGGAACATGACGCCGGAGGCGGTCAAGAAGGCGGGATACGAGACGTATTTTGTGGATCACACCGCCGGGGTGTATCCCACCGCCGCCTCCGGCTCCCCGTGGAACGCGGCGTCCATGGCCGTCAAGGGCGACCTGATCGCCGACCTGACGGAGGACCTGGCCGCCGAGCAGAAGGCTCGGGTCACCTATGACAACATCCTGCGCCTGTCCGATGACCCGGACGTCAACGATGTCATCAAGTTCCTGCGGGCCCGGGAGATCGTGCATTTCCAGCGCTTCGGCGAGGGCCTGCGCCTGGCCAAGGAGAAGATGGACCAGAAGAATCTCTACTTCGTCAACCCGTCCTTCGATCAATAAGCGCAAAAATGCCCCTGCCTTCGTTTCAGAAGGCAGGGGCATTTTCAGATAGCTGTCAGATGCGGATGGCCAGGTTATAGGCGGCCTTGGTGGCCTGCCACATATTGCCGGGCTTCTCGGTGTTGTAGCTGTCGCCGATGTTGTGGACCTCGGCGGCAACCATCTCCTGCTGAGCGGACAGGAAGGGCCGGTCGTCGCCCTTGTTGCCGATGGCCATGACCACCAGGTCGGCCTCCAGCTGCTCGATATACTCCTCGTTGGTCATCTTGGGGGCCAGAGGATTCTCCACGTTCTTGGGGATGATGGGAGCCCAGGTGCAGTAGGGATCTGGCACGGCCTTGGCGCGGTTGCGGGCGATGACCACATGGCCATTCTCGAACCGGGTGACCCGGGCGCAGTTGATGAGCTGGCCGCCCTCGGCCTCGAAGTAGTGGATCAGATGGCCGCGGTTGGCGGTGCAGGCGCCCTCCTCGAAGTGCTCCAGCATCTCCACGCAGGTGACCTTGCGCTGGTGCTCGGTGGCCAGCCAATAAGCGGTCTCCAGGCCCACGGCACCGCCGCCCACCACCACGATCCTGCGATCGGTGTCGGCCAGCTCCTGGGGATGGGTCAGCAGCCAGGTGGCCTCGATGTGGCGGGTCTCCTTCAAGCCGGGAATGGGAGGCAGACCCTCCTTGCTGCCATTGGCAAACACCACGGCGTCGTATCCGGCTTCCTTCAGCTGCTGGTTGGTCATGGTGGTGTTCAGGTGCACGGCGACGCCGTCCTGCTTCTCCACCTGGCGGAACAGCCATTCCATATAGTTGTGCAGCTCATACTTGCTCAGAGGAGCACCGGCAGCGTGCATCTTGCCGCCCATACGGTCGGACTTTTCAAATACGTCCACGGTATGGCCCCGCTGTGCGGCGGTGATGGCGAAGTTCAGACCCGCGCAGCCTGCGCCGATAACGGCGATGCGCTTGCGCACCTCGGCCGGGGTGGGAACGGCAGGCAGCAGCTCCTCGAAGCCGGTGCGGGGGTTCACGGCGCACTGGGGATGGCCGCCCTCGACAAACTCGTTGACGCAGCCCTCTTGGCAGCCGATGCAGGGACGGATGTCCTCCACCTTACCGGCGTAGGCCTTGTTGCACCAGTCGGCATCGGCCAGCACCGGGCGGCCCAGCATGATCATGTCGCACTTGCCGTCCCGCAGGGCCTGCTCGGCCAGGTCGGGATAGCCCAGCTTGCCCACAGCCACAATGGGGACCTCCAATCCCACGTTGGACTTGACGCCCCGGGCGGCGAAGTATTCCTTGGCCACCTTGGACACGTCCAGGAAGCAACCGGCGGGCATACCGGCCGGGGGATGGGGCAGCCACCAGTTGTCATAGCAGCCCAGGTCCACATCGAACATATCGACGCCGGCCTTCACCAGGTTCTCCATATAGTTCAGGGTATCGGCGATGGAGCGGCCGTTCTTGAAGCCCTTCAGGCTCTTGACGGTGTCCATGCGGTCGCCGTAGGTCTCGTTCAGGGCCAGGGACAGGTCGATGCGGTACATAATGGGATAATTGGGGCCCACCTTCCTGCGGATGGCCTTGATCATGTCCACGCCGAAGCGCTGCCAGTCGGCATACTTGCCGATCTTGCGGTGGTTGAAGGCGGGGGAGGTCAGCTGATCCAGCAGATAGCCCTCGTGGCCGTGCAGATACACGCCGTCCATGCCCATGACCTTGGCGTCCATGGACGCCTGGGCGGCATTGCGGATGATCTTGTCGCACTCCAGGTCCGTCAGGGGACGGCAGGGCACGTCAGGCAGATAGAAGTTGGGGTTCCAGGAGGCGGAAACCGGCAGCTGAAGCTTGGTCAGCAGGCACTGGGGATTGCCCACACGGCCCAGGCCCGGCGTCATCTGGATGAAGATGCGGCTGCCCCGGGCGTGAACGCCCTGGGCCAGGTCGCGCCAGCCCATGAAGTTGGTGCGGGTGCCGTCGATACGGGGGAAGTAAGAGTAGTTGCCCTTCTCCGTGACGGAGGAGTCAATGTGGTGGCTGATGGGGATCAGGCCCGTGGTCAGCAGGCCCACGCCGCCCTCGGCCCGGGCAAAGAAATACTGGAGCATCTTGTCGTTGGGACGGCCGGTCTCCTCGGCCATCTGACAGTTGCCCATGGGGGCCATGACCAACCGGTTCTTCACCGTCAGCTTGTTGATCTGGATGGGAGAGAACAAAGAGGTGTAGGGATAGAGGTCCCGGGTCATGCGTGCCGTGCCGCCTGCGCGGTTTTCGCAGTCGGTGCGCACCCAGTTGCCGAAGCTGTTGACCAGCTGCTGTACCAAAATGTCTTTCTTCAAGGGTATGCCCTCACTTTCCTGAAATGGTAAAAGTTTGCGTATCGATTGATGAGACAAGCATACCACATCTCGCCGCCAGAATCAACAAAAAAATTCAAAAATTCGAATAAATTCGTTGCAACTTGCCCGATTTCATGGTAAAATGATAGTGGTAAAAAACAAATAATGTACAGAGTATGGCATTTATGTGGATTAACGGCCACTGACTTTGTACAGAACCGCGTGCATGTATATGCACACAGCCCAGAAAGGACGTGAAGCACGGTTGAACAGAAACCCCAAGATCCTGGCCGTGGCCGGTAAGGGCGGCGTGGGCAAGACGTCGCTGTCGGCTGCCTTCGTGCGGCTTTTGACCGAGACGCACCCGGACGCCCGGATCTTAGCCATCGACGCGGACCCCGCCGTGGGTCTGTCCACCGCCCTGGGGGTGGAGGTACGGCAGACCCTGGATGATATCCGCAAGCAGATCGTGTCCTCGGTGGAGGACGGCGAGCCGCGGGAGGCCATCGAGCTGCTCAGCGAGGCCCGGTACCGCATCTTCGACACCATGGTGGAGCAGCAGAAATTCTCCTTCCTGGCCATCGGCCGGCCGGAGACCGCCGGGTGCTACTGCAAGGTCAACGCCTACCTCAAGGAGATCATCAATCTTCTGGCCGGTGACTTCGACTATGTGGTCATCGACGGCGAGGCCGGCATTGAACAGATCAACCGCCGCGTCATGGAGAAGGTCACCCATCTGGTGCTGGTGACGGACCCCAGCCGCAAGGGCACCCAGGTGATCCAGACCATCAAGCGCGTGGCCGACGACCTGGTGATGTACGACCGCTGCGGCGCGGTGGTGAACCGGGTGACGGACCCGGCCATGATCCCCTACATTCATATTGAAGGCATTGATGTTCTCGCCTATATCGGCAGCGACGCCAAGCACGCCGCCAACGATATTCGGGGACTGAGTGTTTTTGATCTGCCTGACGACGCTCCGGTGATCGCAGGCGCCCGCGAAGCCCTGACAAAACTGCAGATCCTGTAAACTTTTAGGAGAGAGGTGTAATTCTTGAGAGATCTGAAGCATTTGATCTACTTCGAAAATCTGCTGGAAAACGCCGACAATGAGCTGGTCAAGCAGGCTCAGGCGGACGGCAGGCTGGCCGTCGGCTATACCTGCTACCACGTGCCCGAGGCGCTGCTCAACGTCGGCAACTGCTTTTCCGTGCGCCTGCGGGCGCCCCGGACCGGCTCTTTGGACATCGCCACCTATTACATGTCCAACTATACCTGCGAGTTCGCCCGTGCCCTGGTGGAGCGGGGCATGGAGGGCGGCTTCCAGTTCCTGGACGCTTTGGCCGGTGTGGACGCCTGTTCCATGATGAACCGCGCCATGGAGCATTTTGAGATCCTCCAGCTGAACTCCAAGCCCAATTTCTTCGTGAGCCACTGCGACATCCCCTATAAAATCACCGACTACACCCTGGATTCCTACGTGTCCCAGATGCGCATCCATGTGCTGGACGAGCTGAAAAACCGCTACGGCGTGGACACCTCCGACGACGCCATCCGCGCTGCCGTGGCCCAGCATAACGAGGTCTGCCGCATCATCAGCGAGATCGGCGAAATGCGCAAGGCCGATAACCCCGTCATCACCGGGTACGAGTTCCATGTGCTGAACCTGGTGACCTATACCTGTCCCAAGGACCTGATCCTCCCCTATCTGCGGGAGACCCTGGAGGAGCTGAAGGCCCGCCAGCCCGACGAGAAGCCCGCCTTCCGGGCCAGAGTCGCCATCGTGGGCAGCGAGATCGACGATCCCCAGCTGACCAAGCTCATCGAGGGCTGCGGCGCCCTGGTGGTGTCTGACCGCTACTGCTTCGGCTCCACCCCTGGCCGCGAGGTCATCGAGCTGAAGGACGATGAGGACCCCCTGCGCCAGCTGTGCCTGCACGTGATGCAGCACTCCGAGTGCGCCCGGTATATCGCCGACGAAAAGGTCCAGCAGCGCCGGGACACCGCCGACCGTCTGGCCCGGGAGTTCAAGGCCGACGGCATCATCTATGAGCAGATGAAATACTGCGACTACTGGGGCTTTGAGCGGGCTCTGGTCAGCTATATCATGCACGAGGAGTACAACTGGCCGGTGCTGTCCATCGACCGCCTGTACAACAACGGCAATTCCGGCCAGCTGCGCACCCGCGTCCAGGCCTTTGTGGAATCCCTGGAGATCAAGCGCATCCAAAAGAACGGAGGGACCAAGTAATGGCAAAGATGAAATTCCCCAACCCCAAGTTCTTCCGGGCCAAGGACAACGTGGACTGGAAGGCACAGGGCCGGAACCTGCAGGAAGTGGGCGGCATCATCTGGGATATGCTGAAGGAGACCGACTGGAAGGCCTTCGCCGCCAAGCAGAAGGCCAACGTCCAGGACAATGTCCGCCGGGTGGTCCGCGAGGCCAGGACCATCGCCGCCATGACCCCCGCCGAACGGCTGGACCTGCTGAAAACCGGTGAAAAGCACCTGGGCACCCTGTACCGCAAGGGCGACATGGTCACCGTGCGCCGCGAGTGGCGCGGCGTGGCCGACACCGCCTATGATTTCAAGGAATGGCTGCGGATGTGGGGTATGCTGCTGGGCACCTTCTCCAAGGACCTGGTCCCGGCCCTGAACATGACGTTCTACTACCGGTGGATGATCTCCTATATGTGCTGCGTCAGCTTCATGGACAAGAACACCATGGGCCAGCGGAGCAACGCCCTGAAGATGAGCCACCTGCTGATCTACGATATCTTCCGCTATGTGGCCGAGAACCTGGTGTTCCTGGCCAAGTGCGACAAGAAGAACGGCAACAGCGCCGAGCTGAACAAGAAGGTGGTCCTGTTCGACGAGATGACCATGGGCCAGATCATGGCGGGCTTCCCGGATCTGCTGGGCATCCCCTATCAGCTGATGCCTGTGTTCCTGGTGTCCGAGATCGACCAGCTGACCTGCGTGCCGTATATTGACGCGGTGGAATCCTTCGGCCTGCCCGCCGACACCTGCCCCGTGCCCTCCTCCGAGTGCGGCGCTCTGGTCATCGACGCTCTGCCTCATATGGGCAACTGCTTCATCTCCTCCTCCATGCCCTGCGACGGGTCCACCATGGCCTCGTCCTATATGGCCCGCCGGTTCCCCGACCTGCCTGTGTTCCATCTGTGCTTCCCCGTCCGGTACGAGGACGAGACCACGCTGAAGATGGGCGCGGAGGACATCCGGGCCTGCATCAAGTTCATCGAGGAAAAGACCGGCGCCCAGTGGAGCTGGGACGCTTACTTCTCCGCCATGAAGCGCTTCAACGAGGAGACCAAGTACGAGCTGGAGAAGTGGGAGGTCAACAAGACCGCCTATCCTCAGCTGCTGGGTCCCTGCTACGAGCTGTTCCGCAAGTGGAACTATGAGATGGACGGCGGTATTGATCCCCGTGTCATGAAGACCTGCAAGAAGGTCAACAAACTCCTGCTCCAGGCCTACGAGCGCCGCGACGAGGCGTGGGTGGGCAAGATGCGCTATCGCGGCATCGTGTGGTCCTGCCCGGCCCACTACTATGCCAACTTCTCCAACTGGCTGGCCAACTGCTGGGGCATCAACATCCTGGTGGAGA
>OBAR01001236.1_pt1 | contig 22964 bp, 19 predicted proteins | sample 1517911 | NCBI WGS metagenome assembly OBAR01 (sample SAMN04571709, study PRJEB22368) | human gut metagenome | biome: human gut; material: stool | host: Homo sapiens | place: Luxembourg | collected 2012-10-26
TTTGATCTGAATATCGTATGGACACCGGGCGAACGGAGCGTATGAATGGTTGTGAAGATTTATAAGTCGTATTGAATGGCAGGTATTTATATATTGATTCAAGAATCTATTTTTAGTAAGAAGTTATAAAAGAAATTATAAAAAAAAGCGAAGTTTTGGAATAGAGTACCTCCTTCGTTCGGTTTTTTATCGGGTATGCGGCGACCGGGTTTTCCGGTTTTGCCGCATACTTTATTTCTGTTGGCGATGAAAAAGTATATTAAAAATTTGGGGAATTGAAAAATAGTTCTTACATTTACACTACCTAATTGATCAAAGCTAACTAACCTTTTATGAATATCGGCAGCTTCCGAACGAAGCTGCCGATATTTTTATACCTCGGCGGAGACGATTTCTTCATTTGCGGCAGAGGCGATAAGTATATGGTAAAGAGATGCTTAACGAACGGGTGTTCCGGAGCGGATCGTCGGTCGGGAAGCCGTTCTTGCTGCCAACGGCCGTCGCGGAATCGGCCCGCTCCTGCGGATAGAAGCGGAGCCGGATGCCGTGCGTTATTCGTTGGGCAGGTCGATGTAGTAGTTCACGTTTTCGGCGGTCAGGATGTCCATCGACATGTAGTTGTCGGCACTGGCCGGCGTGGTTTTGAAAACGAACAGGTTGCACAGCGCTCTGACGCCCCGGTAGGCCTGGGTTTCGCATTTTTGAGCGATGATATAGTCGAGGTAGCCCGATTTCATGCATTTCACATTCCGCTCCAGCGGGTCGAAACCGAGCAGGATGCGATCGCCCATGCCGTGCGCCTGCAGGTATTCGGCTACGATGTAGGCGCGCGAGTTGAAGATGATGATGTGCCGGATGTCGGGATGCGCTTCGAAAAAACGGTCGAGGATTTCGGTATTTTGCGCACAATCGGACGGATACAAGTAGTCGACCCATAGCCGGCATGCCCACTTTTCCTGTTTTATGAAATGCAGGAAACCGTCCTGGCGGATCGATGCCGTGTTGCTGAGCGCGTCTCCGCTGCGGTGGAACCGGAAACAGGCGACCTCCGCCGGGGCCGAATTCCGCAACAGCAAGCTCGCTCCCAGGTAGCCGCTTTCGAAGACCGGCATCCCGTAATAGGCCAGATAGGGCGTGCCGGGCAGTTTCGATTCGATGAAAACGAACGGCACTTTTTTCCCGGCCAACTCCGTAACGAACTCCGTCGCGGCTTCGCGGAACATCGGGACGATCAGCACGGCATCCGGCAGGTCGGCCAGCGTGTCGCTGCAAGCCTGCCGGAACGATTCGACTCGAAACTGGTCGTAACGTACTACCTGCACTCCGATATTGAAATCGCGGCACTCTTCATAAGCTCGCAGGACGCCCCGGTGCGCGATCTCCCAGAAGTCTCCTCCTTCGAAGTCGGGCATCAGGCAGGTGATCCGGTAATGACGCCGGGAGGCGAGCAGCGAGGCGTATGCGTTCGGTTTGTAGTCGATTTTCCGCACCACTTCCTGTACTTTCCGGAAACTTTCGGCCGACACTTCGCCGCGGTTGTGGATCACCCGGTCTACGGTGCCTTTCGAAACTCCCGCGAGCTGGGCGACGTCTTTTATCGTAACTTTTTTATCCGGTTTGCTCATGCCTTGTCGTGTTTTGTCTGTTCGCCGTGGTTTGCGGCCGGTCGTCGGATGTCCGTACCGGTAGCAAAACTCCCGGTAAAAATAGCGAATATTTTCCAGAGTGCTGAATTTTATTTCGTGCACGTGCACGAAACTCCGGAAAATTGATTACTTTTGGCTTCGGTATATCGGAAGGCCCCCTGGGGAACGACCGATAAAATCTGAAAATCACATGGGCCCGTTCATAGGAGAAAATTTCATGCTGACGACCGATGCGGCCGTCGAACTCTATCACAGGCATGCTGCGAAGATGCCGATCATCGACTATCACTGTCATCTCGATCCGAAAATGATCGCCCGCAACCACCGTTTCAGCGGTATTACCGAGGCATGGCTCGGCGGCGACCATTATAAATGGCGCGCGATGCGGGCCAACGGCGTTTCGGAAGAGTATATAACCGGCTCCCGAAGCGATTACGAGAAGTTCGGGAAGTGGGCCGAAACGGTTCCGTATACGATGCGGAATCCGTTGTACCACTGGACGCACCTCGAACTGGCCCGGCTGTTCGGGATCGACCGGGTGCTGTCGCCCGCTACGGCGCGTGAAATTTACGACGCCTGCAACGCCGCGCTGGCGACCGACGCGTTTACGGCGCAGGCGTTGATGCGGCGGTGCAACGTTCGGGCGGTCTGTACGACCGACGACCCGGTCGATTCGCTGGAATACCACCGCGAGCTGGCTGCCGGCGATTTTGCCGTCCGGGTGTTGCCGACGTGGCGTCCCGACCGGGCGCTGGCCGTAGCCGATGCGGCGGCCTACAACGGATACCTCGCACGGCTCGAAGAGGCGTCGGACGTTTCGATCGGCTCGTATGCTCAGTTGTTGGACGCGTTGCGTAGGCGGCACGACTGCTTCGCAGCGGCGGGATGCCGCCTTTCCGATCACGGGATGGATACCTTCCCGACGGACGATTATACCGAAAACGACTTGCGTCGCATTTTCGATAAAGTGCGCGGCGGTAGCACGCTCCATCCGCAAGAAGTCGCGCAGTTGCAGGGCGGTCTGTTGTTCGAACTGGCCGTGATGGACAGCGAAAAGGGGTGGACGCAGCAGTTCCACATCGGGCCGATCCGCAATCCGAACACCCGGATGTTCCGCAGGCTCGGCCCCGATACCGGCTACGACGCCATCGGCGATAAGCCCTGCGCCGAAGCGGGACACCGTTTTTTCGACCGGCTCGAGTCGCGCGGCGCGCTGGCCAAAACCATTCTGTATAACCTGAATCCGAAAGATTTCGAAGTGCTGGCCGCGATGGCCTATTCGTTCAACGACGGATCGGTGCCGGGTAAGATGCAGTTGGGTTCGGCGTGGTGGTTCCTCGACCAGGAGCGGGGTATGCGCCACCAGATCGATACGCTGTCGGCCTTCGGGTTGCTGGGGCGTTTCGTCGGGATGCTGACCGATTCGCGCAGTTTTCTGTCGTACCCGCGTCACGAATATTTCCGCCGTATCCTGTGCGACGTGATCGGCGCCGACATCGAGAGCGGGCGATTGCCGCGCAGCGAGACGGCGTTTATCGGGCAGTTGGTCGAGGATATCTGCTACGGCAACGCCGAGCGTTATTTCGGTTTTTTCGAAAACGATGATAAGCGACAATAGGAAAACGTTTTACGGGCGGGCTACCTCGAAACCGATGCCCGCGATGCGACTCTCATAGTTCGGAATTGTTAAAAACGCTAAGAATATGTCAAAAGTTGTAACTTTCGGGGAGGTGATGCTGCGTCTGGCGACTCCGGATCGCCTGCGCTTCGGACAGGCCGGTTCGTTCACCGCCACGTTCGGCGGCGGCGAGGCGAACGTAGCCGTTTCGCTGGCCAATTACGGCCTGCCGGTCGAATTCGTAACGCGCGTGCCGAAAAACGATATTGCGGATGGCTGCCTGCGCGAGTTGCGCAAATACGGCGTAGGCACGTCGCATGTCGTGTACGGCGGCGACCGGCTGGGGATTTATTTCCTCGAAACCGGGGCCGTAGCGCGGCCGAGCAAAGTGGTTTACGACCGCGCGCATTCGTCCGTTTCGGAGATCGCTCCGGGCATGGTCGATTGGGAAAAAGCGTTGCAGGACGCATCGTGGTTCCATTGGACGGGCATTACGCCGGCAATTAGCCAGGGGGCTGCCGACGCCTGCCTCGAAGCGATCCGCACGGCCAACCGGCTCGGCATTCCGGTGTCGACTGACCTGAACTACCGCAAAAACCTGTGGAAATACGGCAAGACGGCGGACGAAGTGATGCCGGCGCTGGTCGAAGGGTGCGACCTGATTCTCGGCAACGAGGAAGATGCCGAAAAAGTGTTCGGCATCAAACCTGAAGGCTTCGATGCCGCATCGACCGGCGGGCGCGTCGACGGCGCGCGTTTCGAATCGGTCTGCCGCCAGCTCACGGCGCGTTTTCCGCGGGCCAAACGCGTGGTCATTACGTTGCGCGGCGCGGTGAACGCCGATCATAACACCTGGAGCGGCGTGTTGTGGAACGGCCGGGAACTGTTGCAGGCTCCGACCTACGATATCACCGACATCGTCGACCGGGTCGGCGGAGGCGATTCGTTCATGGGCGGCCTGATCTACGGGCTGCTGGCCTACGGCGACGACCGCCGCGCGCTGAACTTCGCGGTGGCGGCTTCGGCGCTGAAACATACGATTTACGGAGATTTCAATCTGGTAACGGTTGCGGAAGTGGAAAACCTGATGAAAGGAGACGGATCGGGCCGCGTTGTCCGCTGACTCGCGTATCGTTCAACCTTAAAAACACGGAAAAATGGCAAGATTTTCAAAAATAGAGACATTGTCGGCGATCGTTTCGACCGGCATCGTCCCGGTATTTTACCACCAATGTCCGCAAACGGCCAAAGACGTGCTGAAAGCGTGCTACGACGGCGGGATCCGCGCGTTCGAATTTACGAACCGCGGCGAATTCGCCCACGAGGTGTTCGCCGAACTGTCGAAATTCGCAGCCGCCGAATGTCCCGGCATGGTGCTGGGCGCGGGTTCGGTCGTCGACGGCCCGACGGCGGCGCTGTACATCCAGCTCGGCGCGAATTTCATCGTTGGCCCGATGTACAACCCGGACGTCGCGAAGGTCTGCAACCGGCGGCTCGTTCCCTACACGCCGGGTTGCGGTTCGGTCACCGAGATCAGCGCGGCGCAGGAGGCCGGCTGCGACCTGTGTAAAATTTTCCCGGCGGGGTGCGTCGGCGGTCCGTCGTTCGTCAAAAACATCAAGGCCCCGATGCCGTGGAGCATGTTGATGGCTACCGGCGCAGTCGAGCCGACCGAAGAAAATCTGTCCGGTTGGTTCCGTGCGGGGATCACTTGCGTCGGCATGGGCTCGAAACTATTCCCAGCCGAGGCGATCGCCGCCGGGGATTGGGATTCGATCGCCGGCAAATGCCGCGAGGCGCTGTCGATCGTCGCCAAATACCGGAAATAACCGAAACTAACTAACCAAACTTCAACCTACGATGAGCAAACTGAACGAAAAAATGACCAATTACCGGTGGGTGATCTGCTCGATGCTGTTTTTTGCGACGACGGTCAACTACCTCGACCGCCAGGTGCTGTCGTTGCTGCAGCCGATCCTTGAGGAGGAGTTTCACTGGACGGATAACGACTATGGTTCCATAACGGCTGTGTTTTCGTTATTCTACGCCGTATCGATGCTGTTCGCCGGCCGTTTCGTAGACCGGGTAGGAACGAAAAAAGGGTATGCGTGGTCGATTGCCGTCTGGTCGCTGGGCGCGGCGCTGCACGCCGTGTGCGGCGTCGTGACCGAGCGGTGGGTAGGTCTCGAAAACGCCGAGGCGTTGCGCCTGGCGCAGGGGGCCGATCTCGTTGCGCAGATCTCGATGGTCAGCGTGACGGCCTTCGTCGTCTGCCGCTGCGTACTGGCGCTCGGCGAAGCGGGCAACTTCCCGGCGGCGATCAAGGCGACGGCCGAATATTTTCCGAAAAAGGACCGGGCTTTCGCGACCGGGATCTTTAATTCCGGGGCGAACGTCGGAGCCATCGTGGCCCCGCTGACCGTGCCGGTAATGGCCGAACTGTGGGGGTGGGAGACGGCGTTCATCGTCGTCGGCCTGGTCGGGTTCGTCTGGCTCGGGATCTGGCAGTTCGTTTACAAGAGGCCGGAAGAAAATACGAAGATGAACGCCGCCGAGCGCGCCTATATCAATCAGGATATCGAGGCGGACGCCGCCGCCGGTCTGGTCGCGGCCGAAGCTCCGGCGCGCAAAATGTCGTTCGTCGAATGCATGAAATACCGTCAGACCTGGGCGTTCGCGTTCGGCAAGTTCATGACCGACGGCGTGTGGTGGTTCTTTCTGTTCTGGACGCCCGCCTACCTGAAGGCGCAGTACGGCATGGTCGGCACGCAGATCGCATGGCCGATCGCGGTGCTCTACACGATCACGGTGTTCGGTTCGGTGTTCGGCGGAAAATTTCCGACCTATTTCATCAACCGGGGTATGAACCCTTATGCCGGACGTATGCGGGCGATGCTGATTATCGCGTTTTTTCCGCTCGTGGTACTGTTGGCGCAGCCGCTGGGATACCTTAGCTATTGGGTGCCGATCCTGCTGATTTCGGTTGGGGCCTCGGCGCACCAGGCTTGGTCGGCAAACATTTTTTCGACGGTCGGCGATATGTTTCCGCGTAGCGCGATCGCCACGATTACCGGTATCGGCGGTATGGCGGGCGGCCTCGGCTCGGTATTTATTCAGAAAGGAGCCGGGATGCTGTTCACTTACAGCGGCGACGCGAACCTCGCGTTCATGGGATTCGAGGGCAAACCGGCCGGATATGCGATCGCATTTATCTTTTGCGCCGTAGCCTATGTCGTGGCGTGGTGCGTGATGAAGGCGTTGGTTCCGAAATACAAACCGATCGCCGACCGGTAATTACGTCGGCGGATCGGTTACTGCATGTCGGCGCACGGCAAACGGGCAACGATGCTCTGGATGATTTTAAGTCGCTTGAGAACAGTCGGTAAAACTACACGCACTTCATCTGCCATATGCCGCGAGGATGATTGTGATGTGTTGCTGCAAAGCCACAGCGATTTTATGCGGAAACAGTTGGACTGACTTACAAGGCGGTTATTAAGATCGTCCTGTGGTTATCGTTTTCCCATCTATATACTTGAATGTGCTAAATAATTTTGCTATATTTGTAAAGATCAAGGGCTATTTGGCATCTTTTCGCTTACACTGTTAAAGGTTTGGTACATTCAAGTATATAGATGGGATCGTTTTTCTCGGGATATTATTGTCATTTGATCTTCGGTGCCGACCGGAGGGTTGATCCCTCTACGAAGCGAAACAGATATTATCTTTTGAAAGATACGAATGTTCCGATCTGCTGTTCGGATGACGTAGTCCTTATTGACATTGCATTGCGTCAGGCGCTGGTTTGAAAGCTGAAAGTAATGATTTAGCAACTTAATATTATCCTATTTATGGACATAGGAAAAAGACTTGCCGAAATTTGGGGAGCGGACTATATGAGTTCGCTGCCAGTATCTGTAAAAGAGCGTGGTTACACGTATGCCGAGAATGTTCGGAAAGATATTTTGATCACGGGATTCAATCCGTCATTCCGGCCTGGAGATAGTGCAGGGATATTTTCTGGTCCAATCAGTAATATTTGGAAAAGCCAGCAATACGACACTTACTTTAGTCCGATTCGCAAGATGTTGTATGACGGTGAATTAGATTTGAGAGATCAAGCCGATTATCTCGACATATTTTATTTCAGGGAACGAGAACAACGGTTTTTGAAGAACCGGATTCTCAGCAACCCCGAAGGGATTCGATTCATAACGGATCAACTCAATCTAACCATGCATATCATTGAGGATGTCGTAAAACCCAAATTGTTGATTGTGAAAAATAAAGAAGCATGGCCCTATTTCGGTAAACTCTTTGATGAAAAGGGATGGGTATGGATGGGTTATCGATTCGATCCTGTCGAACAGATGCCGTGCGGCGAATTGTGTAGAATTACCGGTCTGCTCGATTCTAAAGAACGTATCGCTCCTGAAATACAACAGACTAATTTAATGGGGAGTTTCGTACTGTTTTCGAAACACATCAATCAATATACGGCTCGTAATATCCGTCCTACGCCGTGGATTATTAAATCGATACTCGACCGTTACAGTCCTAATCCGAACTGAAATCGTTTGAATTATGACTGTTTATGAATTGCTTCACGGAGTTTCATTCGATGATATCGTTCCATTCGTCGATAAATATGATACGGACAAATGTTTGGCATCATATAAAATGCTTTACGACCGACTCCGTCAAATTCCTCAGGGGGAAGCTCCGTTTCCCGGTAAGGATTCATATGGAAATTCCGTAATCATTAGTTATGGGAATTCAGACTCTATTTTATATGCTTCGGCTAAGCTTCAGGCCTCATTGAACGGTAACTCATGGGAAGATATTCTTTACAAAGAGGTGATTATTAAAACTGAAGTATCAGCCTCTTTGGCTGAAGTTGCTACATGTTGTCTTTTGGAGGGGGCCTTTGTAGTCGAATTAAACGAAGTGCAGAAGGATTTATTCGGCAAAGAGGTTGCCAAGGCAGTAAAAAAGTATAAGGATATGTTTCCCGGGGCGATTCCGACAAAGAAGCAAATGTTAATCCGGCCTTTTTTTCATAGGGAAGTGAATAAATTTACCAAAATATCGGTACGCGATCTCGGTAAGAAATACCCTAAACAACGTAGAGCGGAAGCTCGTAAGTGGATAAGCTATTTGTATAATGAGATGATCGTTTACATTGGTCGATTTATAGAAAACTTGTTGCTTCGACCGACGATCGGTGTTGCTCCGACCACTCGGGAAGTATGTCATTTGTTTCAAGCCGAACAGTGCAATATAGACTCATTTCAGACGGTAACGAACGATGTGACGCGACGCGGAAATTATTTACGAGAGCTGATGGATAAATATCATGCTTTCGAATCCGGAAGACTGCTCAATGGTATTGTTAGTATCTGTTCATCGTCACAATACCCTATCACAGAAGAGGAGGTCGATCTTTTGCAACCGATTGTAACGGCATGTGGCGGCGAATTCCTCATCTATAAACAGTTTGACGACACGTTGAACCAAACGTTGAAAGTCGAGATCGCATTTTGGGAATAAATAAATTATTTATATTTGCAAATGTATTCGATTGGTATATAGATTAATAGATTGTAAAAAGATACGAAAGTGCAATGTTTTACCTATGTTGTATCCGTTAAAAAAATAAACGCTCAACTCGTTAAAAGTTAAGCGTTTGAAAATTATCCCTGTGGTCCCCGTGGGGCTCGAACCCACGACCCCAACATTAAGAGTGTCGTGCTCCCAAAGCCTCAAAAGGCTTCGCCTTTCGACGCAACCAACTGAGCTAGAGAACCATTGCGGTGAAGATTATTCAAGCTATTTAGCTGCCTTTCCCCGTTATGTAACACACTATGTACAACACGTATCACATTAAAACTATCTGCTGATTAGACAATTAAGTTATTTTGGCTATTTTTTACTTGTCTTAGGAAAAAGCGCCTCAAAAAAGAAAGCCCCGACCTGTTACCAAGTCGAGGCAAATCCTATTCTAACAATCTCAAATACGTTTCCTTAAAATCTCCTAACGGCAATCTCCGAATATAGTAACTTCCGTCCTTGACTCAGAAATTCAGTAGTATCTGGTCGTGACTCAAAAAGCAGTAGAACAGATCGACCGATAAGCCGCCTTTAGAATCGAGTCGTGAATCCATACTGAATCCGACCGAATTGTCTATCTTATCCAGCGATCATTCGATTCGGATTCGGGGATCGGTCTTTCCCTTGTTCGCAAATCCGATCCGTATATCCTTACTCGCATCGGCAAAATCGGGTAGCATAAACATGAACGAAATCGGTTTCTCCCTGCTGTCGGGTTTTACCATATAGACCTCATACCGTTCTTTGTCCGAATAATGGATTTTCGTTCTCATCAATTTAAACCCCTCGCACGTTCCGATCTGTCAATGGACGGGGGATGTTGTCTTTTTCTCTTTCATTTTGTACAAAATTTAGTCGGTTAATTACTTGTTATCACCATAAAGATAATAAAATCAAGCGATTAAATCAAATGAAATTCGATAAATTCGGAGTGACGGATTTTCGGGAGAAGTAGTTTTACGGGCTGTAAAATAATGTCGCCGAGTTATCGGAATAAAAAGGACAAACTTGTGCTGGGAGTCTAAACAGATACCCCCTTGCACAAGTCTGTCCCTGTGTTTCGTTCTAATTCCAATAATCAAGATTCCATCGAACTGCGTTCTATTTTATTCCACATAATATATAAGAGCATTAGGACAGTTCCGTTTTATCTGATCAATTTCCTCACCCGTAAAATTATGATATTTGTACAGATAAAGTAAAGTAAGTGATTCAGAGCTTATATACAATTTGTCAAGTTGTTTATTTTTACTCAGGTCTAATTCTGTTATGTCGCCGTCATAATAAAACAATTCTTTCAGAGCCGTATTTTTACTTAGGTCTATAGAAGTCAATTGATTATGAGAAATAGACAAAACTTTCAGAGCTGTATTTTTACTTACATCCAATGAAGTGAGTTTGTTATTTGAACAGCTTAACTCTTCCAAAGCTATACAATTGCTGACATTTATAGAGGTCAATTGATTCTCAAAACACCACAATCCTTTCAGTGCCGTATTTGTGCTTACATCCAATGAAGTGAGTTCGTTAAATTGACACTCTAACTCTTCCAAAGCTGTACAGCCGCTAATATCTAATGATGTCATATTCCCTCTCGATAGTTCTCCAAACTGGTCGCATCTCAACTTGACTAAAGCTGTACAATTTTTTGCATTTAATGAAGTTAAATTTCGATTGTATGTACAGTATAATTCTTTTAAGGCTTTATTGTTGCTTACATCTAAAGATGTAATATAATTATCACCACATGCCAGATATTCCAACGCTGTGAAATATTTGATTTCATCCATATTACGAATGGAACAATTATAAACACCTAAGGATTTAACCTGTGCGGCTTCCTTTCTTGAAATTTGCCCATCATTGTTGGTATCGACATTTATGGGACGGCCATCCACATCTCTTCCTTGCAGTAATGCTTTCAGAAAATTCGGGTCCTCGAATTGAATCGGAGTATCATCCACGATCCATTCATCCCCGTTATCATCTTTTGAACAAGAGTTGAACGAAATTGCCAGTAATGCAATAGCGAATAGGCAAAGTGTCTTTTTCATCGTATTCATTCTTTTTAAGCGTTAAACTGATTTTGTTTTGTTCGGCAAGTTTTTCGATTTGCCTTCCTGTCACTGTATGTTATTCTTAATGAACACCGACAGAATTAGATTTTATTAATCGACAAATAAATGACATCCCCCTCGATCCACTTCGATAGATGAGGATGCTGTTCATTCCAACACTCCCAGATCGCATCGGTTTTCTCTTCCCATGCCTGAATGATCTCTCCCTGTTGTCGTAAGAGGACCTTTTTTCGATCGGTTTCGTCGTTTCGATTCACGATGATTGTCATGCGACTCTGATCTTCCTGTACGTCGCTAATGGAGTCAATCAGATACTCCTTTGCCTGCTGATAACACATAGCTGTAATTTTTCCTGCCGTTCAATCCCTAAACGGCGGTGAATACAAAAAAGAAAGCGTGGGACTGATAACTTATTTCAGCTAGTAGGCCCTAGGAAGCCGAGGCAATGAAATAAGCAACAGCCCACGCCATACTATTATTTAAAATAGATAAGACGTGAGAGACGTTCGCTTATTCTCTTGCCCGATGAATTTCCTAGGTTCACTAGCGAGAATTAGCTAAACACTTTCCAATGTTTAAAATATGTCTGCCACCTTGCGATGACACGACAAAGATAGGAAATATTTAAACATTCGTCGTGCAACCTCTCTTTTTTAGGCTGTTGCGGTTGTAAAATTCGGATATTCTTTCCCGATTAACAAGATTGATTCCCAATTATGTTATTTCCATATTCGGGCATTACGGCTTATATGAATCTTCCCGTAGCATATAAATATGGGCCGTACGCCGATTTGGAAGCTGTTTATGGGGTATGACGCTTTTATCGAAATTCTTATTTTATACCCCCGATAAAAATTAAGTCATACGGATTATTTACCCAAAAGTTACCCTAATAGCTACCCAAAAACATATAACATGAGTATAAGTATCAAGATCCGTTTTAGGAGATAAATTCATCCTTATGGACCTTGTAATAAAAGTATTAAACCATGAAAAAATAAATCCTTCCTTTATAAGACTTTTTGGCTTATTTTTGATATGTTTTTTGCAAAGCGGTTACGCTCTGGCACTTTGAATAGAACTCATTATTAACTTAAATTTTGTCGACATGAAAAGAAAAACATTTACGGTAATGATGGTGACTTTACTTTGTTCCTGTATTGCCTTCACCTCTTGTATCGGATCGTTCAAACTGAGCAATAAAGTATTGAGTTGGAACAAACAAGTTTCCAATAGCAAGTTCGTCAATGAAGTCGTCTTCTTTTGTTTCTGGGTAATACCTGTATATGAAGTAACCACAATCGCCGATGTTTTGGTCGTCAACAGCATCGAGTTTTGGAGCGGCGACAATCCTCTGGCAGAAACTGAAACAGAAAAATCCATTCACGGTAAAAAGGGGGAATATTTGGTACGGTACAAACGTAACGGCTATCGCATCGTTAATCGCAACACCAAAACCAGTGTCGATTTAATCTATGACAAAGGTACGAAGACATGGTCCGCAATGGCTAAAAACAAACCCGTAGAGTTTATGACTTTCCTTGACGACAATACGGTCAGGGTATATCTGCCTGGAGGAAAAACCATGAATGTTGAATTATCCGAATCTGGTGTAGCCACATTTAGAGAAGTCATCGAACGTGATTATGCCATGTTGCGTTAAAAACCGATAAGGACAAACTTTTGTAAAGGGGATTATTCAAGTCCCCTTTACAAAGTCTGTCCGTTTGCATGTAAACGTCGCTTTTTGAGCGCTATATGGATCGTTCTTTCCGATTTGCAGGGTAAAGAAACCCGTAATCCGTTCTTGATTCCCGTAAATCCGATTTCCTGATTTCGGGTCGATCGGGACAAAGATTTCAAAAGGGTCTATATTAAGACCCCCTGTCAAACTCTGTCCCACCTTACATGAAAGCATATGATCCGATAAAGGCGACTTTCGAAGCGACTTTCCCGTATGGCTTGATTTCCGAAAAAAGATCGCTCCCGCGGACGATCCACGAGAGCGATTCTTTTTTCATCTATTCGATAAACCACCCGTATCGGGCATCTCCTTCGATGGCTTTGCCGATTCCCTCGATCAGTCGGGTCGCATTCAGCGAACGGTCCAGAAACGTGTCGATATAGCTCGACTTGTTGGCTCCCGTAAACAGGTTGTACACCCTCCACAGGTCGATAGCGGAATCGTTCCCTCTGGAAAAATGTTCATCGCAATAGTACGCCTTCGCCACCGCATTGATGTGGCTGTCGGTAAACTCCATTGCGGGAAGCCCTTTCCGTTCCGTTTGAGGCAGATACTGATACAGCCGCGTCTTCCCGATCAGTTGGGCGAACTGGCGTTCGGTCAGGTATTGTTCCCGCATGGCCGACATCCGCTTTACATGGCGCTCGGCATCGTAAGACAGAAACAAACGCAAGGTCGCATCGAACAAATCCTGCACGCTCATGGCTCGCAGTTCGCTCTGATATCCGTCCGTCGAGACGCAAAGGTTACAGCAGACCAGATTCTTGAATCCGATAAAGACCCTGAACTTCTCCGCCGTCTTTTTCGAGTACAGGTTTTCGTGGTTATAGGCCCTTACGCCTCCGACGGAAAGATTCAGGCGGTTTCCCTCGATCTCCTCGTAAACGGACGGTATCTCGAAACAGAACATCATCCGCTCGTAGTAGATCGTCTTGTCCGATTCGAGCAGTTGGCCGACGGGTTTGTGGATCGCTTCGGGAATCCTCCCCTTGACGATATGAGATACCCGTATTTCGGGCTGGTCGATCACCTCGCAGGGGAACTGCTTATGCGCCGCGCTCCATACCGTCTCGATAAAGTTCTGATGAGAAACCGTCACCTCGTTGTCCTTGCTGAAGACGGGGACCACGCAATCCTGTTTCAGATGGGCCAGGTCGACGGATTTCGTATTCGACTCGATAAAGTGACGGGAAGAAGGAGAGGGATTCGTACCCAGCAGGGGAATGTTGCGGGCTTGGGATTCGGTTATCGGGACAGTCGGGGTTTCCGTTCCGTATCGGATGAATCCGTCGAACAGGTCGTAGCTTTCAGCAGGCCGCGCCTGCGCTGTTTGTGCGTTCATGGTTCGGATGGGATTGAGGGTTGTTCATCGTTTGGTTGCACCATTGCAGGATCGCCTGTCCTACGCGGGGAGAGATTATAAATTCGGGATGTCCCGTAAACAGTCCCGTGCGGTCTTTGCTGGCGACGGCCTTGTGATTCATCGCCATGTCGAGTACGGCGGTAAACTCGTAATCCACGTTGTCGCGCTGTACGGCTTTGAGTCCCACCTTTTCGGGAACCATCTTGCCGTTCTTGTCCGAGAGCACGTAATCCTGCTTGCTCCGCATCGTGCAGATCACATGGCAGGACGAAGAGAGGATACGTTGGATAAAGGCATTCTGACGCGGCGTGACCTTCGCCCAGTTGGCAAAGGAGTTGCCTTGTAAGTTGGCATGGAAATCCAGCAGGTAGTCCCAGCAGTGGGAGATGCTGTCGATGATGATGACTTCGGCTCCAGCCTGTTCGCAGATGCCGATAGCTTCGACGTAGGTTTCGGGAGCGTAGTTCTCCAGCGTGAGCACCCGATAATCTCCCAGATGGGCGTAGAGGTCTGCCGATCCGTTCTCCGAGTCGATTACGGCCACTTTGCTCCAGTCGCCCGTCATCCCGTAGGCGATCAGCAGCGACGAGTAGGTTTTACCCGATCCCGAGGCGCCTTGCAGGGCCAGCCGCATTTTGGCTTCCCTGCGTTGCGATTGTCTTAACTGCATAACTTAAATCTTTAAAGGGTTAATAAACGAGACAGCCGATCCTTGCGGGAACAGCCGAAATAAAAATACGGCAAGAGGGATTCTCCTGCCGTAAGAATTTTTCTCTGTCTTAGGCTTCGATCTGCCGATTTTTGCGGCAGGTTAGATAATCGGTCTAAGGCCCGACTGCTCGGTTTCCCATTTGGATATGGAGAGGGGGATAAAACAGGAGTACGTTACCGCATGGAAGATATGTTATATTCATATTGGCGAGAAGGACAAACATTGACGAGGGGGTTGTTTTAAGACCCCCTGTCGATGTCTGTCCGCCAGATTCAAAACTCATATCTCTTATTCCCGAACCGAAGCCCCCGATTGCCCCTGAGCTTACAATCTTCTATCTCGAAGAAGAGCCGTATGACCTTCTTGTCTACCTGACCGTTGAACGGAATCCCGTTTTCGGTTATCAGCCGTTTCATAAAAGCGTTCACTTCGGCTGTTTCCACGATGTCTCCCGTATGAAACCGCGCATAGACCGCCTTCTGCATTTTCGCCGAAGTGAGCAGTCGGTTTTCTTCCATTTGTTTTAGGGCAGATTCGATGTTGCGACGGTTATAGCCCAACTCTTCGATTCGCTTTTCCCCCAATATGACGAACGCTTGCGTCATGATGTTGAACTCGTCTCCGAGTTCGTCGATCAGAAATGCGGCTTCGGGATTGCAATTCTTTGCCTTGAGAGCCGAGAGCTGTCGGATCCTGCCACAACTCTTTCGAGTTCAACCCAGCCTTCTCCCGTTGCAAGCGATCTTCGTCCGTTATGGGGTATTCCAATCTATGGACATCCAGCCGAAACGGGGCCGTTTTATAGACTTCTTGCAGTGCGGAGGGCAGAGAGTAATAGCTCTTGATCTTCTCATCCTCCCACGCATTGTCCCACATGAAATGGTTGCGCCTGCCTTCTCGGGTGACAAAACGCTTATAATCCATCCCTTTAAGGGCCTGTTGTTTGCACTCCGTCTGAATCTCGTTCGTCGTTTGCATTGAGGCAACGGTCATATACACGCTTTCCTCGTTTTCCAATCTGTACTCCAATTCCTCTCGCGAGAGGCACTGCAACCGATCGCTGGTATTGGCGATGTGGTAAGCCTTCGCTATGCCGTTGCGGAAACGACCGATTGCCTGAATGATCTCCGTATGGGGGTCGATGATGGAGTACGGAGCCCGTATCACATCCGAAAGAACGATAACGTGCGGCTTTCTGTCAAGATAAATGTCCACGGCCGAATAGAAACGACTCGTAAAGATATTGACTTCGGCCATCTCCCCGAGCGAATCGCTGGCATGGGGAAAGTTGAGCCGTTTCAGTTTCTTGACGCTCTTTTCGCTACAAAATATCTTACTGCGCCCCTGCAATCGGAAGGTCTGAATCAGGCTCAACGCCGTATCGGTCGAGTTCAGAAAGATACAGACCGTTTCATCTTTCAGCCTCTCCAGCAACTTCCGCAGTACGGCTACCGTATTATTGGTAATACAGAGGGTCAGAGGTTGTCGGTATTCATAGGAAGGAACGATCTTCAGCATCTCGAAACCCTGTTCCTCGAATCGCGGATCGGACGGGATGATCGGTGTGGCCGAAACCATCGCCTTGTTCCTGAACTTGAAAAAGTCCTCGACGGGCAGGTAGATGTCCCCGCGATAGCCTACGTCCTGTATCGTCTTCTCGCACTCGTCGAACAGCAGAAAATAGTCGTCGTAAACAGGAGTCGAAGTTTCGTACATCGCTGGGATCACCTTCTTGTCGAATCCTTCGGGCGTGGTGATGATCTTGCGATAGCCGTCCTGTTCTCCCGCAAGGTACTCCTTCAGATCATCTTTTGTCGTCCCCTCGTAGACTGGCATCAGGAAAGGGTGCTGCTGTTTCTTCCCGATGATTACGGGTACGTTCGGCTCGATGATAATCGAGTTCCTCGGCGCATTGATCTCCAACGTTGTGGCTCCGCAGCCCGTAAGGGTCTTGTTCAAAATTACATTGTTGGGAATCAGGGACAGTATATCCGACAAGTACTGGTCTGAATTTATTTGGATATGATGTTGGTTCATAATTTTTTATATTAAATTAAAGAACAGAGGGGCGAGCGGTTAAACCCGCCCCCTGTCCGTTCAACATCATTAAGCCAACAACGCGGTTACGTCGGCAATCTCTTCGGAAGGCATAATCACCTTGCCGTTCGGGAAGTGGTACTTTTGCGTCAGGTAGCCCGTCTCTTCCGTCTCGGTGTACTCCTCTTCGGCGGTTGTGGCGAGTTTCTCCAGTTTTGTCGCGATCGCCTCCAGCCAGTCGGACTGGCAGCAGATTTCCCGATCGGAGTCGAAGTCCGTGATCTCGGGCAACTCGGTCCCTTGCAGGTAGGCCAACAGATATTCCCCGATCTGTCGGTTGAGCAGCAGTTTCCCGTCCAGTTCGATCCGCCCTTTGCGGATGCCCAGCCAGACATATCCGCATCCCGCCACGTCCACTCGCGGAGTAAGGATCAGTTTGTCGATCCCTTTGCTGACGGCAGCGGTCAGCGTCCGCACCATCTTCGCGTTCGTGTCGAACTTCATTTTGACAAGGCGGAGCGGCGTCCTCGCCTCCCGTGCATCGTTCTGCCGTTCGTTAGCCAACTGTGCCAGTCCTTCACTCCCATTATTAGTGATTTGATTTTCAGTAATTTGTATCATAATATTATGTTTAAATAATCTTGCCTACTCTTGCGTCTTGCGGATTTTCGGCTTACCTCCAGACTCCGATTCGATGCGCGCTCTCGATTCATCATCCATGAACAAAAGTCTGACTTTGGGAAAAGAATAAATAAAAAGAATAGGCAGTCAAAACACCACCTATTCTTTTACTTTTACGGAATTAGAAACGCGCTACTGGAATACGAGGTCGTCGAACAGATGGGTAGGGCGACGTAACGGCGAAGTCGGGCTATTCAGTGCTTCTGCAGGTAAGGAATGAGAAGGGAAACGGGGCATTTCCTTTTTAGATAGGATATATTCTATGGTAGACCGCATTTTTAACGGATCATTGTCTTTGTCGGTAAACAACCCCAAATAGATGAGATAATTGACGATGATCTGACAAAGCCTGGTGCTGATGTGAGTCTTATCCTGAGCGAAATCCTTGAACATCGTATAGGTTCCGTAAATGATCGGATAGATATTCGGATTGTCAAGAGAACGGCCGACTCGGGTCAGTTGCTTCAATTCCGTTTTGGCTTCTTCAAGGGAGTGAATATTCCAAAGGTGATCTTCGCAATACTTCAGCAGTGCAGAACGGAAAATCCAGTTGTCGAAGTTATCCAGCGATATGCGTTTCTGCCATTTGGAAAACCCTTTGTTGATAGTCAGGATCGTTTCGTTTTTCGCTCCTCGTTTATAGGGTAATTCTTTAATGAAGATATACAGTCTGAGCAGGTCGCTCCGCAAGTTATTTTCGTAATAACAGTCAGTATCATAGAGTTCTTCTTCGTAGAATTTATATCTATCTTCTTGAAGAATCAAGGCATGTTCGATGGCTATAAGTACGTAATACAAAAGAATGCCTTGGTCTAGAGGGATAGGCTCGACATATTTAGAGGCAGACTCACTGCTGAAAAATATAGCTTTCTGTTCCTCAAACGTATGATGTGAATATATAGTTTGATAGTCGGGAGGAGAAAATTCTTTTCCTTGCATTGTGGTAGGGTTAAGTTCTTGGTCGGTAAAATAGAAAGCATCCATCCCGTAATATTTCTCGGCGATCTCGATCACCCGAATAAAAGTATTCCTGTCGAGAGAGTAAGAATGTATTGCCTTGTCGCTCATGGCCTTTATGTGTTTGATAGTCAAATATACGAATAAAGAACGAAAAAGGACAGACTTTGGAAAAGGGGCTTATTTCATACCCCTTTTCAAAGTTTGTCCATCGACCAAATACTATAACAAATGCTTCATCGCTTCGTCGATCTGAGAGTTCTCGAACGAATCCAAGTAGATTTGAGTTGTGGCAAGGTCGGAATGACCGAGGGATTCAGAGATGATCGCAATGTTCACTCCCGAACGCTTGAGTACGGTCGCATACGTGTGTCTCGCAACGTAGGTAGTCAGATGCGTTTCGATACCTGCTAATTTTGCCAACTCGCCCAACTCCCGATTGATTTTGGCCGTAACTTTATGAAGTCTGTTGTACTGTTGTAAATCGGTCATGTGCATAGCCTTATTAAGAATCGGAAAGATATAATCGGTTTCCGAATGGTCGGGTCTGCTATATTTGGCGATGATTGCAGAAGCGACAGGCATTAACTGGCAACTGATGTTTTTGCCCGTTTTGCGACGTGTGTAATAGATACGCCCGTTACGGATGTTGCGGTACTCCAATCGGGCTATATCTCCGATATTGATTCCTGCTGTAAAGTAGGTAAACAGAAATATATCCCTTGCCAGAATCAAATAAGGCGATGCCGATTCGGGCAGTCCGAAATCTATGATCCGTCGCAGTTCCTCTTTGGTAATGGCCCTTTTACGAGTAGCCGTCCAAAGCCGACCTGTTTTGAACTTTACGAACGGATTGACTTTCGGCGCAAAGAGTTCTTCCGCCAGCGCCTTGTTGTAAATCGCCTTGAACACGCTGAATTTGGTGGCGATACTGTTATCCTTGTTGCCTCGTTTACGCAGGAACAGTTCAAGATCGTTCAGATACACCAAATCAATCTCTTCCAACCGTATATCGGCGTTGCGGAATTGACCGATCAGAGAAAATACGGTTTTGACCTTCGAGGCCGAATTGTATTTACCGAGCGATTCGAGACGGGCGATCTCACGTTCGAAACAATCCGAAACGGTGCATTTAATCCTTCTGCTTTTCGATTCGAACAGGGTTTCCAGCGTAACGGGAATCTCAAGAATTTCCAATTTTTGTATTTTCCGCTCGTACTCTCGAAGAACGGTTTCGATTCGTTGCTGTAAAATAGCGGATTCGGGGCATGATTGCCGAATCATTTGCTGTTGCTTGTCCCAATGATCGGGAAGTAAGGAAATCCCCAAGCTGACGAACTTACTCTTACGTTCGTGGGTAAACCGAATGAACAAAGGCGAACACCCGTTTTTATAAACGATGTCGCCTTTCTGCACAACTCTGATATTCATAATTTTGCATGAATACGCAGATTGTCGTTTCGAGTGATTCTATGTAACACATTATGTAACACACAGGGCCCTCAAAATGCCTTCTGAGGCAGGATGATTCCCGATTCTTCGGCATAGGCACAAAACAAAGGCGACCGATAATCGATTGATTACCAGTCGCCTTGAAGTGGTCCCCGTGGGGCTCGAACCCACGACCCCAACATTAAGAGTGTCGTGCTCTACCAACTGAGCTAGAGAACCGTCTTGTAAAATCGTTTGCAAAGATAAGCAGAAAAATCTTTTTATGCAACACTCTGGCGATAAAACCTTATCCTATTTCTCCGGGAGAGGAATCGTGAAGCGGTTTCGACGGGAAAGCGCAGCGGACTCCCAAACGGCGGGACGGGGCGTTGCTGTCCGTATGTCTTCGATGATTGCGGTTGCGGATTCTTCATCGCCGGACAAGGTAAATAAGACGGGGCCGGGATTGCGATCCCGGCCCCGGTCTTTATCTTCGGCTCCGTTTATTCGTATTCGCCGCTCTTTAGCATACTGACTTCCCGCGGGCTCAGGAACCGCCAGCCGCCGCGTTTGAGCCGTTTTTTGGTCAGACCTGCGAAATAGACTCGGTCGAGCTTCTGCACCGAATAGCCGAGCGATTCGAAAATACGCCGAACGATCCTGTTTTTGCCCGAATGGATTTCGATTCCGACCTCTTTCCGGTTTTCGCTGACATAGCTGACCTCGTCGGCGAAGATGGGCCCGTCTTCGAGGGTAATTCCCTCGGCGATTTTGGTCATGTCTTCTTCCGATAGAGGTTTGTCGAGCGTCACCTGGTAGATTTTCTGCTTGTTGTAGCTCGGATGCGTCAGTTTGCGGGTCAGGTCGCCGTCGTTGGTGAACAGCAGTACCCCGACGCTGTTTTTGTCGAGACGTCCGACCGGATACACCCGTTCGGTGCAAGCTCCTTTGATCAGATCCATCACCGTTTTGTCCGAATGCGGGTCTTCGACCGACGTTACGAAGCCTTTCGGCTTGTTCATCAGGATGTATACTTTCTTTTCCCCCTTGACGATTTCGCCGTTGAAGCGCACTTCGTCCTCCGGGTTTACTTTCGTTCCCAGTTCGGTGACGATCTTGCCGTTGACCGCCACAACGCCGGCCGTGATCAGGTCGTCCGCTTCGCGGCGCGAGCAGATGCCCGAATTGGCGATGAAACGGTTCAGGCGAATAGCGCCCTGCGGTTTGGGAGCGTCGTAGCGCGGATAATCTTCTTTCCGGTCTTTTTTGAATCGGGAGTCGTGGGTTCGAGCCGCCCCACGGGAGCTGTCGCTTCTATCCCATTTTTTACCGAAACCGCCTTTGCGGTCATTGCCCGGCCGGCCGTCTTTCTGGAAACGCGGACGCTCGCCGTACGGCTGCGATTCGTCGCGCCGTTGCGGTTTGTACGGACTCGAAGGCCGGTCGTCCTTGCGCCACGGCCGGTCTTCGCGTTCGGGCCGGTCGTTTTTACGGTAGCGGTCGTCTTTGTCGAACCGTTCGGGTCGGTCGTTGCGGTTGAACCGGTCATCCTTGTTGTAGCGGTTGCCGTCGCGCTGCGGTCGGTCTTCGCGTTCGAACCGGTCGTTTTTGCGGTAACGGTCGTCTTTGTCGAACCGGTCGCCGCGATTTTCGCGGTTGTAGCGGTCGTCCCGGTTGGCTCCGTATTTCGGTTTCCCGTAGGGACGGTCGTCCCGATCGCGGGAGCCGCTTTTCAGCCGGTTGTCTTTCGTGAAATTGGGGTTGAACGAGCGGCGCTGTTCGTCGCCGCGGCGGTCGTACGGATTGTCCGACGACGTCCCGTGCGGTTTGGCCGGACGGCTGATGCGCGGGCGTTTGTCTTTCGAGAACGACGACAGCGCGTCTTCCCGGTGCGAAGAACTTCTCGAATCTTCCCGATTGAAGGAGTCCCCGGAACGGTCGCGGCGGGGCGAATCCCCGTAAGCGCCTTTCCTGTTTTTCGGATCGAATGGTTTCATGCAATGAAATAATAAAAAGTAATACGTATAACGCCCCGATATTTCGGGCAAATCGAAATCATCCGGCAATTAAACGGTTCAAAGGTATAGCTATTTTTTTATAAATATGATAACTTTGCGATCTATTTAGTTGCGTATGAATTACAATTTCGATAAAATCATTTCCCGCGAGGCGACCGACTGTGAAAAGTTCGACGCGCGGGACGAGGTGTTCGGGCGCGCGGACGTGATTCCGATGTGGGTCGCCGATATGGATTTTGCAGTGCCCGAGGCCGTTACTGAAGCGATCATCCGCCGGGCCGGGCATCCGATTTACGGATATACCTTTCGTTCGGACGGTTATTTCCGGTCGGTGATCGACTGGGTGGGGCGTCACAGCGGTTGGAAAGTGGAAAAGGAGTGGATCGACTTCGCTCCGGGCGTGGTCGCCGGAATCGTTTTCGCGCTGCGTGCTTTCACGCAGGAGGGCGACAGGGTGGTGATCCAGCCGCCGGTCTACCATCCGTTCGCGCGGCAGACGCGATTCAACAACCGGGTGGTCGTCAACAACCCGCTGTTGCAGCGTGCCGACGGCAGTTTCGGGATCGACTTCGACGACCTCGACCGCAAACTCGCCGGGGCGAAGGTTTTCCTGATGTCGAACCCGCACAATCCGTCGGGACGCGTCTATACGGCCGAGGAGCTTACGCGCATCGGCGAACTGTGCGTGAAGCACGACGTGGTGATTCTGTCGGACGAGATTCATGGCGACCTTGTTTACAAACCGCATAAACACATTCATATCGCAGCGCTGGACGAAGCGTTCGCGCGCCGGACGGTGACGTTCACCGCGCCGAGCAAGACGTTCAACCTGGCCGGGCTTTCGACCTCGGTGGCGATCACGCCGGACGCCGCGTTGCGCCGCCGCCTGCAACAGGAGTTTAACAAACTACATGCCGATCAGGGAAATATCTTCGGCACGGTCGCGCTCGAGGCGGCTTATACGCACGGCGACGAGTGGCTCGAACGCCTGCTGGAGTATCTCGAAGGCAATATCCGGTATGTCACGGACTTTTTGCGGCGGAAAATGCCGTCCGTAAAGTGCGTGCCG
>OBAR01001247.1_pt1 | contig 22832 bp, 16 predicted proteins | sample 1517911 | NCBI WGS metagenome assembly OBAR01 (sample SAMN04571709, study PRJEB22368) | human gut metagenome | biome: human gut; material: stool | host: Homo sapiens | place: Luxembourg | collected 2012-10-26
TTGAGTGGCATAACCACGTTTTGCCTTGGAAAGATGAGGCAATATTTCATTTTTTATCGTATCTTTGTCGAGCATAGTGTACATTGGACTTTCACTATATATGAGTTTGGTCACCATAATATAGGGAACAATTCAATTTGTACGCTGTGCTTTAACATTTTGATACGATTTTAAGAGAATGAAATAAGTTTAAATCACTTCTTTATTGTGATTTACAACCTAATACCTTTATCCTGTTTTCTTGTTGGCATTCCCAATGATTGCATAAATTCATCTTTCTTGCGTCTAAACCAACTCACATGTGAAACACCGTCTATGTTGAGGTTGAAATTGCCATCCTTGTCCTCTTTGAGTGAACATATCGTTTTGTCTGCCCTGAAATGTTGATTGAACTCTCGTGAATACAATTCGCCTTTAATGGAAACATCCTTGAATGTGCATAGTTTCCTAATAACGGCATCGCCAAAGTTCAGCGTATTACGCAAGAATTTAATGGTCGGCATCAGTTTTTCCACATATGGGAAGTAGCGTTTGACAAAATCCACAAATTCGGACAGCTTGCTGTTCTGTTGCTCATAAGCGGTTTTTATCTCCTGTATCTGCTTGGTTTGTTGCTGTTCCCTTTGTCGGGCTTCCTCTTCAAGTTCAAGTATGCGGTCTTGCAAATCCTCGTTCCTCCGTTCCAATGATTTCATCTTTCCACTTCCGAAAAGAGAACCCACACTCTCGGCTATGTTGGTCGCTGCGATAGTGGCTGCGCCTTTCAGTTTCTCGGTCTGTACTTCTTTCTTGGCTCGTTTGAGTTCCTGTTCGGCTTTGGCTTTCTGTTCCTGCAATCTTTTGTTTTCCATGTCAAGGGCATCGTTCTTTTTCTTCATATCCCGATAGTATTGCGTGGTGCTTGTGTGCCGTGCTTCAGATCCACGCACACCACGCTGCAATCCGTATTTTGCCATAACCCTTGCGTAATTATCGTGGTAGGCAATCAATGTCTGACGGTTGAACAGGTCATCGGCACACAAACGGACGGAATTTGTTTTCTTGCGGTACTTGCGCTTACCGTCCGTCTGCTCTTTCTTGGCTTTGCGCCTTTCACCCGTCACGATGGGAACAACGGCTGCATGTATGTGCGGAGTCTTCTCGTCCATGTGCAGATGTGCGGCAACCACATTGTCTTTGCCGAATGTGGCTTGCAGCCATTGGATGCTGTCGCTGCACCATTCATCGAGTTCTCCTTTTTCCTGTATGTTCATCATGTCCTCGTGCGTACCCGACAAGACCACCCGAACGACACGGACTTGGTCGTGTGTGATTTTCCGTCTGATGCCTGCCGTGTTCAGCCTGTGGGCAATCGCTTCATCCCTGCCGTGAACGCCATCGGGGTATTCGACAAGCACCCTGTTCAGATGCGTTCTTGTCGGGTCTGCGTTTTTAGGTATTATCTTTCTCTCTATATGGTCGGACTGCGTGGTGTCCGATGTACCCTTTGCTTTCTTAATGTCCAATGAAAAATATCCCATATTATTACTGTTTTTGCGGTTATCGTTATGTTTCTTCTCTCTGCCTGTGGCATCGGCTCACAGGGTTTATTATGCAAATGAACCCTTACTGCACTCGGCATAATCCAAACGAGTTTGGCTTCTGCTTTCGTTTGCACAGGGTTTCCAAAGGGATTTCCCTTTGGCTCGATAGGGTGTTTTTAGCGTTACGGAGTAATGCGTGAAGAAAACGCCCTATTGAGCTATGGTATTTCTGTCTAAATACCTTGGGAGAGCGGACGTGCATATTATAGATGAAATTCCCCTTTCTTTTTCGGTAGCTGCATCATCCGCCTTGCGGATTGGACTTGCTTCTTCTCCTTTATCGGCTCTGCCGATTGGGACAAGGGCTTACCGCACAGGTAGTCGTTCAAGTCCTTATAATCACGATAGTACATTGACTTGTCAAGCAGCTGTTCCCCGAACTTCTCTTTCAGCTTCTTGCAGGTGTTCCGTCCTGCCGTGTCGTTGTCAAGGAAACAGCCGACTTGGGTGTAGGTCTCCAATATGCTTTCCGCTTTTGCAAGATTGGAAACGGAGTTCAATATGATATAGTCCTGTGTGTCCAATCGCGGGTGTTGCGGATTGTTTTCTACTCGGATGGTAAGGAATGAAAGGTAATCCATGAACCCTTCGAAGAGGTAACACATACATCGTTGTCCGCACTGCTGTCGGATATGGGTGATGTCTTTCGGGGCAACACATCCCTTGAAATATCTGTTGCGCACTTCATATCCTCCTGCCATGTTCGGAAAGCAGATGGCAAAATAGGGTTTGTCGGCATTCATAAACCGGAGCTCCCTGCATTCTCTTTTGGCAAGTCCGATGTTTATTCCCCTTTCTTGCAGATAGGCTATAAGAGCAGGAGAGGACAACTCACCAACCCTTAATCCCTGATAAGGCTGATTGTCGGAATGCTGTCTGCCAAAAGAGAACGATGCAGGGCGGATGTATGCTGTCCGCTCCTCTATGCGTTTCAGCAGATAGGCTACATCTTCCGAATGGTAGAGTTCCGCTGCCAATGCAATGATATTACCGCCTTTGCCGATGCCGAAGTCGTACCATTTTTCAAGCTCGGTGTTTACCTTGAACGATGCGTCCGTTTCTTCCCGTAGCGGTGATTTATACCACAGGTTCTTGCCTTGTTGCTTTACAGGCGTATAGCCCAGACTTTGCAGATAGTCTGCCAGTTTGATTTGCTTTACATCTTGGATTGTCATATTACATACGGTTTTGAAGTTGATGAAAATTTGTTGATTTGATGAACTGTTGATGTAATATGTTTATATACAGCCTCGTAACCTCTCAACATCTTCTCAACAAACCGCTCGCCAAAAGAGAAATCCACAAACGGGTGTCGGTGGTCTCTCAACTTCTCTTTTGGCTTGTTGAGATTTTGTTGAGAATGTATATCGTTTATTGTCAGTTTATTTATACCCATATTCAACAATTCAACAGAAAAATGATAGTGTTACAAGGATTCAAGTTGCTCCCTTGTGACGGTGTAGAAGCGTCCCACTCTCCTTATCGGCTCATACCGACACTCCCGATTGCAGTTGAACTGGTAGGTGGTATAAGTCAGTCCGTTTGGCGCAGGGGTCAGTTTCCAACATTCCTGCAACACTTTTCGGACTTGGTGTTTCTCCACCTTTACCTGTGAGTGTACCAGCAAAAGAAGAATGTCACTGTAACAGAAAGAGAATGTATCCGTGCCGACACTGTCCATGATGTCAAGGACAAGTTCGTGCATCTCTATCTCCAACCGGTTACGGTTGCTGCGGATAATCTTCTGCAAGGCTTCTGTATGCAGCAATGTGGGGTTGAACCACATCCGGCTTTCCTTTTCGGTGGACAGTTTTCTGTGTTGCAGGAAATGGAGAAAGGCGGGTATCTCCGCTTTCAGCTTTTGCAGGAAGTCGGTGTCATCGGACTGCAGGCGGTCTATCTTGCGCACCCAATAGCGTGTTTCCCCTGCGTCTATGATTACGGGCAGATGCTCGTTGTTGGAACACAGCACGAATTTGGCGAAGAACGCAATCTCGTCACGGTCTTTGCCTTTGGCTTCCACCTTATAGGAAAGTGTGGTGCTGAGGTTCTTCAACCGCTCGCTATCCTCCCTGCGGTTGAGCAGCACCTCATCCACCACGATAAGCAACTTGCCAGCCCAGTCGGAATTGAACTGGCTGCGGAAATCCTCGTTGGTGTTGAAAGTCACATTGTTCTGAAAAAGGGCTTTCAGAAAGTTCAGGAAGGTGCTTTTGCCCGTGTTGCGTTCTTCCGACACCAACAGCAGGATAGGCAACTTCTGAATCGGTTGCAGGTAGAGCAGTTGCAGATAGTCCATCCCCAACTCGTACTGTTCCCCGAAGATGTGCCGTACCAAAGATTGGATATGCGATAAATCGCCCTCCTGCGGTCGGTGGTCTATCGGTTCGTAGAGGTTAAGGAACTTGCCGACCACGGAACGGTAGCCGATGTGTTCGGGTACGGTGCAGAAGCCGTCATACTTGGGAACGCTGCCGATGTAATCCTTGCCGTAATCCTGTCGCAGGGTCTCGTTGTTCCATGCGATGCGTTTCTTCACATACCCTCCGTTCAGTCTCGGTTGCTCCACAATCTTGTAGAGCGTTGTCCCGACACGGATAAATTCTTCCTTTGCCATGCCGCCATCCGATGGCGGTCTGTGGCTGTCCTGTTGTTCGATAGCTGACATAATCAAATGGTTTTAAGTTTGAAAATTACCAGCTACAAAAATATAATCAATTATCGGATAGGTTGTTATGCAAAACACAGCAGAATGGTGACAAATAGCCCCCGAAACAAAAACTTTCGATGGCTTGGGGCAGGAAACAGGTTCTGCAAACGGAAAAACTCCCGAAAAGCGAATGTCGGATTACGCTTTTCGGGAGAAAAAATCAGAGCGTCTGTCGTTCTGTCGTACTGACTTAATGAATTACTGACTTACCGAGTGAATAATGTCAGGCATTCAGCTACGAGAAGTATTCGGATTTGGATATACCATTGGTATTCAGCGAGAAGAAGATGCTTGTTTTCTCTTTTCGCAGGTACAGTCTTTCAAGAATGGCATTGCGTACCCTTTCCGCTCCGAATGTGCCGATATGGAAAGCGAGGGCAACTATCGCTTCAAGGTTGTAAACCTCCATACAGCAATTATCGGATACCCGTATGCTTCGCCTTATCCCGTATTCCCTTAAAACTCCGCTCTTGCAAAGAGCCTTCAGCCCTGCACGGAATGTCGGGGCGGTTACTTCTAACAGGTCGCAAAGTTCCCATTCGCTCATGGCGGTTGCGCTAATGTCGGTCGGCAAGGTGATGTTGCCGTTGCCGTCCGTTGTGATGATGCTTCGTTTCATGGCTATGCTTGGTTATGGGGTTACACTTCCGAACGATGCGTTCAGCTTGTTGTCGAACATCGTCAGGTCATTGTCAAGTTTCTGTGTGGTTATCTTCGCATAGATTTGAGTCGTGACAATGTTCGTGTGTCCCAGAACACGGCTCACGCTTTCAATGGGCATTCCCTTGCTAAGAGCCAGTGTTCCAAACGTATGACGTGCGCAATGGTAGGAGATTTGCTTCTCTATTCCGCATTCCGCCATTACCTTTTTCAGTTGTTTGCACATCGTCCAATAGTTGATTTTCCCGAAAACCAGCCTGTCTTCCGACAGATACTTGTACCGTTCGATTATCTGCAAGGGAATATCCAGCAGCTTCACTTGGAACGGGACATTTGTCTTGTGCCGTTTCGACAATATCCATTTCTCACCGTTCACCTCCACTATTTCGTCCGTTGTGAGTTCTTTCATATCCACGAAAGACAAGGCGGTGAAGCAGGCGAAAATGAACAGGTCTCGCACCAATGCGAGGGTGGGGTTGTCAAACTCGTGCGCCATGATTCTTTTGATTTCGTCCTCTGTCAGATATTCCCGTTCCTTAACATTCGGGCTGATATGGAACTGCGCAAACGGATTTCTCGGTATCAGTCCGTTATAGTGCGCACGCATGACCACGCCTTTCAGCCACATGCAGTTCAGCCAGATGGTGGCGTTTTTCAGTCCCCGTTCAGCCGTAAGATAAGCCGCAAACTCCCTGATGAAGTCGGGCGTAAGTTCCAGCATGGACATGTCCGTCCGTCTGTAGAATGACTTGATAAAGGCTGCGACATAGTTCCTTGCCCTTACCATGACCTTATATGTGCCGATGCTGCGGTCTTTGCCGACACGTTTCAGGAAGTTGGCGCAATCCTTGTCAAAAGCCTTTATCAGTGTCTCATACTCGCTTCCTACCCCTTGGTAGGCATTGCGCACCATTTCAGCCGTTACGTATGCCTCTCGGTCGGATATGCGCTGATAGTGCTTGATGATTTGCGCCTTGATGTTGTCCAATGCCAGATTGATGTTCCGTGCTTCGGCACTCTTGCCTTTGGCTCGGTTGCCTTTCGCATCCCAAAGGGTTTTCGGGATGGTCTGCTTGCAACTGAACTGCGCCACAGTACCGTTGATTGTCACTCGTCCCATGATGGGGACAATACCGTCTTTCTCCTTGCTGCCGTTCACGTAGAACAGCACTTTGAATGTACTTCTTGCCATACTCGTTTTTTTTGTTTGCAAAGTTAAATATCAACGAGTTAGACCTTGATACGCAAATCGGTGACAAACGGTGCAATAGCATCTCCCATATGTTAAATCTTACTCTTTCACGGGTAATGATTTGCAAACCATTCTTCTTCTTAAATCCGCTTTTCTTTGCGTTTCCCGATTTTCGGCTTGTCATCATTTGACACCGTAACAACTCTGATATTAAATCGTTTAGCGTCATTTCTCCCGTTTTTCGAGGTTATTCCAGAGATTTTGATTAACTTTGTCACGATGTAATGCCATGCACGAGGCAATGGCAATGTAACTCTTATTTGGTATGAAATCGCTTAAGGAAATATACAGAATAGGCAAAGGGCCGTCGAGCAGCCACACAATGGGGCCGCAGAAGGCCGCTCAGATATTTGCATCACGCAACAACGGCGTGTCGTTGTTTGTAGTAACGCTATATGGCAGCCTCGCCGCAACAGGAAGGGGGCACATGACCGACGTGGCCATACGCGATGTGCTGGAGCCGTTGGCCCCTGTCGACATACTGTGGGAACCGTCGGTGTTCCTGCCATACCACCCTAACGGCATGAAGTTTGAGGCCCGCGACGCCGAGGGGCACACGCTCGATGAGTGGACTGTTTACAGCATTGGTGGCGGGGCTCTGTCGGAGGGCACCGCGCAGGGCGGCATATTCGACACCCCAGAGGTGTATGGCATGAACACCATGACAGAGATAATGGAGTGGTGCAACAGCACCGGGCGCAGCTACTGGGAGTATGTTGACATGTGCGAAGACAGTTCCATCTGGGACTACCTGCAGCAGGTTTGGGAGACTATGCAGGCCGCCGTGGAGCGAGGCATCAACAATGAAGGCCGGCTGCCGGGCCCGCTCAACCTCATGCGCAAGGCCCCCATATACTATGTGAAGGCCTCCGGCTACAAGCAGTCGCTGCAGACCCGGGGGCTGGTTTATTCGTACGCGTTGGCCGTCAGCGAGGAGAACGCCTCGGGAGGCACCATAGTCACGGCACCGACATGCGGGGCCTGCGGGGTGTTGCCTGCCGTGCTGTACCATGTCTACAAGGGTCACGCCTTCTCAGACCGCCGCATACTGCACGCAATAGCCACGGCCGGGCTTATAGGCAACATCGTCAAGCACAACGCTTCGATCTCTGGTGCCGACGTGGGATGCCAAGGTGAGGTGGGGGTTGCCTGTGCCATGGCTTCGGCTGCTGCCTGCCAGCTGTTCGGGGGCAGTCCGTCGCAGATTGAATATGCCGCAGAGATGGGGCTTGAGCACCACCTTGGCATGACGTGCGACCCTGTTTGCGGGCTTGTGCAGATACCGTGCATAGAGCGGAACGCGTTTGCTGCCACCCGCGCCCTTGACGCAAACCTGTATGCTTCGTTTTCCGATGGCACGCACAGGGTTTCGTTTGACAAGGTAATCAACGTGATGAAGCAAACAGGCCACGACATACCCTCGCTTTACAAGGAGACCAGTGAGGGTGGCCTGGCCAAGGATTTCGACACCGACTCGCGGCTGGGCGGTGGCATGCCGGTGTGAGTGGCGTTCGGGCCGGCGGCCCGTGACTGTTGTGGCGGCTTCGCCCTCGTGCCTGTCGGTTGTGCGGCATTGCCTTGCAGATGCATAACCCACGTGCCTGTTGGCAGCGGGCATTGCCGCAAGACCCTCCTATTGTGGCCCATCCAGAAAAACAAAGGCTCCCGGTTTAAGCGTGAACCGGGAGCCTTTTGTTGTTAGCCATGGAGCTGTCTGCCCGTGTGGCCTTAGCTTTGACCCTCTGAACCATGAGGCCCGACCGTGGCAAAGCCCACTATTCACCACGGCCAGGTGCACGTAAACCGTTATTTCAGAATCCAGAAATCCCAGTCAAACAGGTCTTTCACCTTGTCGCCCTTGAAGCGGAAATACAGGTCATGCACCCCCTTGGCGCCCTTAACCTTGCAAGACACTCGGGTGAAACCGGGCCTTGTGCCGGCCTCACCTACGTTTAACGTGCCGGCCAGCGGCCCTTCGGCACTGTCGAGACGTATTTCCACATTTGCCGTTTGGTCTTTGCCCATCACAGTGGCTGTGAGTTTCCTTGCCCCCTTTGGCCCGAAGTCAACGCCACGCAGGCACAGCGTCTCACCGTCGTCAATGTCGGTGACAACAATTCCGCCCGTTACGCAGGGCTTGGTCTTCAGTCCGTATCCCCAGGCCATGGTCTCGGCCTCCACACGGCGGTAAGGATTAAATGTTCCCACCTGCTCAAGCCTTGTGTCAAGCCAGTAAGGCACCTCCTCGATGGTGCCGTCGGCGTTGTAGTGCATCTTGGCCACAGCCACCGAGCGGCGCTCTTTGTGCTCCATGGTCTCCAGATGCAGCAGCTCGTAGTTAAGCCCGAAGACATACGACGAATCCTTGTAGTCGATAATGCCCGGATGGTTTCCCCTCGACTTGTCGGTGGGCCGCATTATGTAGCCTCGTGTCTGCCACGGCCCGGTGGGGCTGTCGCTCATGGCGTAGCCGATGCCCTCGGGGCAGCATGTAGAGGCGAAGGCCATGTAGTATTGCCCTTGCCGCTTGTACACCCACGGCCCTTCCTGGTAGTGTTCGGGCCTCTTGTCGAGCTTGACAATGTTTCCAGAGTAAGAAATCATGTCTTTGTTCAGTTTCACGTAGTAGACGTTGGGGTTTCCCCAGTACATGTAAGCCTGCCCGTCGTCGTCGATCATCACCGTGGGGTCTATGTCGTCCCAGTGCTCACGCTGCCATACGAGAGGCTTGCCCAGCGGGTCTTTGAATGGTCCGTATGGCGAATCGGCCACGAGAACGCCAATGCCGTTTCCGTGGATGGGGCAGTACATGTAGTATTTGCCGTTTCTGTACACCACCTGTTCGGCCCACGCCCCATTGTCGTGCTTAGCCCAGGCGAAGTCGTTGAGCGATGCCACGGCCCCGTGGTCTGTCCAGTTCACCATGTCGGTCGACGTGTACAGCAGCCAGTCTTTCATCTTGAAGCCCTCGGCGTCGTCCTCGTCGTGGGTGGTGTAAAGGTAGATGGTGTCGTTGGCTACCAGTGGGGCGGGGTCGGCCGTATACTTTGTTTGTATGATAGGGCTTTGGCCCAATGCCGTGGCGGCCGACAGTGCCGCCACGGAAAGCGAAAATATGTGTCTCATTTTTTCTGTATGGATAGGGTTGGGTGTTTATTGGGCAGAGAAATTGCGGCTTACGAAAGGCAGGCAGAGGTAAAGGGCGGTGTGCCAATACTCCCAGTCGTGCACGCCGTCCCTAACCCTGAACTGGCAGGGGATGGCGGCATGGCGCATGGCCCGGGTGAAGTCGATGTTGCGGTCGAGCAGAAAATCGTCGTCGCCGCAGTCGACAAACCACTGCACGGAGCGAAGCCTTTCTCTGGACTGGCTGTCGGCCTCTGCCACGAACCGCACGCAGCTATGGTCGATGACCGACCTCGTGAGCTTGGCCAGCTTTCCGTCGGGCTTTTCTGCATCGGTCTCCCGGCCATCGGGTATGTCCATCAAGGCGCTCATGGCATATACGGCGCAGAACATGTCGGGGTGCCTGAGTCCATATGCCGTGGCGCCGCCGCCACCCATTGACAGACCGGCAATGGCGCGGTTGGCCTTGCTTCCGCCTGTGCGGAATTGCTTTTCGATGAATGGCACGAGCTCGGTGAAGAAGAACGTCTCGTACTTCCAGCCATCCATGTCGAAGTATCCGTTCTGGTAGACGTTAGGGTCGCCGCCACCGGCGTCGGGTGTAACGATGACCATCGGCCTGGCCTCGCCGCTGGCCACGAGCCTGTCGACCACATCCTTCAGCCGCCCCTGCGACACCCAGTCGTCGTTTTTGCCCCACATCCCGTGAAGGAGGTAGAGCACGGGGTAGCGCCTTGTGTCTCCGGAGTCGAAGCCTTTGGGCAGCAATACGGTATACGCACGCTTCACGCCGAGCACTTTGCTCAGTATGGTGTCGGTCACGATACGGCTTTCATTTACTCCTTGCGCGCTTGCCGCGAGCGACATCAAGGCAGCGATAATAAGCATTCTTGTTCTTTTCATATTGGTATATGTCTGTTGATGTTGCGTGTTGTTGCATGTAATGCCGTCATTGGCGGGCCTCTGCCTTGCGTCTAACAACGTAAGAACGGCCTGCCGCGGTGTCAATGTCATACTCGTAGACTTTTGTCAGCGAAGGCATGCGCGGTGTTGCCATGGCTGAGACCTCAGGCGTGGCGATGGCAGCCGGGGCGAGGAAAGGGTTGGGGCAGGGCTCATTGGCGGGCCTCAGGCCCTTGCCTTTCAGTGGCACGTATGAGCGCAGGCGCAGCGTTCCACCCCTGGCCGATGTTATTGTTGCCGATGCCAGCTTGCCTCCGTACCACTCCATGCTCACCTCGAAACCGCCCCGGGCCTTTAGCCCCCTGACGCTGCCCTTGTTCCATGCCCGAGGCAGGGCCGGCAACAGTTGCACCGCTCCGTCGTGGCTCTGCACAAGCATCTCGGCCACCCCTGCTGTGAATCCGAAGTTGCCGTCGATTTGGAATGGCGGATGAGCGTCGAAAAGGTTGGGATATGTGCGTCCGTCGGGATGATCGGCAGCCTCTTTGTCGGATGGCAGCAGCCGGAGCATGTTGCTTATTATGCGGTAGGCATGCTCCCCGTCGAGCATGCGCGCCCAGAAGTTTATCTTCCAGCCAATGCTCCATCCCGTGGCTTGGTCGCCGCGTTGCCCGAGTGTCGTCTTTGCCGCCTCGAACATCAGGGGGTTGAGCCGTGGCGAAATCTGGTTGCTGGGGTAGAGCCCGTAGAGATGGGAAATATGCCGGTGCTTGTCGTCCGGGTCGTCAATGTCGTCCAACCACTCTTGCAACTGGTTGTTCCGTCCGATGCGCATTGGCGGCAACTTGCCCATGGCCAGCCTGAGCGAGTCTTTCAGCGACTGCCGTTCGCCCACTATGCCAGCCGCAAGCAGGGTGTTGCCAAGTGCGTCGAATACAATCTGGTTGTCCATTGTACACCCGGCAGTCACGGGGCCGTGCTCAGGCGATATAGACGGTGCCACCACAAGATGCCGGCCGTCGGGATGCTCTGTGAGGAAGTCGAGGAAAAACAGTGCCGTGCCCCTCAGCACGGGGTAATATTTGCGCAGGAAGCCAGTGTCGGCCGTGAACAGATAGTGCTGCCACAGGTGCTGTGCCAGCCAGGCCCCACCGCTTGGCCACATGCCTGCCGCGGCGAAGTCTGCCAAGCCCGCTATGCGCCACAGGTCGGTGTTGTGATGGGCCGTCCACCCGCGGCAGCCATACATGGTGCGGGCGGTCTGCGCCCCGGTGACAGACAAGTCTTTGAGCATGTCGAACAAAGGCTCGTGGCACTCGCTGAGGTTGGTCACCTCTGCGGGCCAGTAGTTCATCTCGGTGTTTATGTTTATAGTGTACTTGCTGTCCCAAGGCGCTGCCACGCTGTTGTTCCATATACCCTGCAGCGTGGCGGGTTGGCCGCCAGGCAGCGACGATGATATGAGCAGGTAACGCCCGTATTGGAAGAGCAGCGCGGCCAAGTCTTCGTCATTCCCATCTGCGTAGTTGGAAAGCCGCTTCGGTGTCTCGGCGAGCGAGGCCGCAGAGCCTGGCAGGTCGAGGCTCACCCTGTCGAACATCGACCTGTATCGCTCCACGTGCCGCCTAACGGCCTCGTCATATCCCGTTCGCATGGCCTTGTCGAGGTATAGGGCTGCCTTGGCACGCTCGTCGGCGCTCGTGTCTCGATAGTTCACATAGTTGGTGGCGGCCGAAATGTATATCGTGGCCGTAGTGGCGTGGCTCACGCTCAGCGTCTCGCCGCAGCCATCGGTCTGACCGTCGGTCTTTACGCCTATAAGGCAGGCAGCCCTCAGGCATCCCTTCACGCCCTCCTGGTCGCGCCCGTGGCATGTTATGTGCAACTTTTCGCCTTCGGCCCGCACCTCATGGCGCAGCGGGGCGTCGTATCCGATGGTGAAGTTCAGCGCCTTGTCCTTTCCGGCCCTGATGTTCATTATTATCACATTGTCGGCCAACGAAGCAAAGGCTGTGCGAGTGTAGCTCACTCCTGCCACCTCGTAGGTGGTGGTTGACACGGCCCTGCCTATGTCGAGGTCCCTACGGTAGCGTGAGGCGTTGCCGTGGCCGGGAAATGTCATGAAGACGCTGCCCATGGTGAGGTAGCTCATGCCGTTCTTCCCTGTCTGGAAGTTGGCGTCGACAAGTCTTTGGGCCTCGTTGTTCTTGCCGGAGAACACAAGTTTCCTTATAGCCGGCAGCACGTAGAGTGCGTTGGGGTTGTCGTTGTTGTAAGGCGAGCCGGCCCAGAAAGTCTCTTCGTTTAGTTGCAGTTCCTCCTTCTCGGTGCCGCCGAATACCATGGCGCCGAGGCGGGAGTTGCCTATGGGCAGGGCCTCAGTCCATGCCCGGGCAGGCTGCGAGTACCATAGCCTGAGCTCGCCAGCCCATGTGCAGGCGCATAAGGTCATGGCGATGAATGCCAGTAAGTTTTTTTTCATGTTTAGCGTCTTTATTTGTATTGCCTGTCAGGGTGTCCTCTTTGGCGGCGGGAGAGTGGCTGGTAGTGGTTCCCGCAACGGCCCGCAGGCAGCTTATGACATGCAAATATAACCTAAATACTTGAGAAACCGCAGCTTTGCCAATAAACTTCTGCCTACCGCCTGTCGGTGCACCGGTGTGGGCATATGGCGCGGTGGCGCGGTGGCGGGCTGCCATCTTTTGGCAAAAGCCATCCTCCCGCCTGCCTCACTGGCAGGCGGGAGGGCGGCTGCATATCAGGCAAACGCCACCTGTGGTGTAGCGATGCCCTGTAGAAATTACATTTTTATCCGTACAGACACGATGCCCTTGCCCGACATGCGCACCAGAGCCTTGCCACCTTTCACTTGCGCGTGGGCATCGGCCATGTCGACAGTATCGTTGGTCTCAACAGCCTCGGCCGTGGCTTCGGCCGATGGAAGTTGTATGCTCAGGCACCTGAAACCATCGCCCATATTGATGGCCACGAGTGTCATTTCAGTGCGCGAGGCGTTGGCGTAGGCCGTGACCAGAAGGTCGGGGGCCGCCGCAGAGGCCTCAATGCGGTCCATACCCTTGGCATATTTGGCGTAGTGAGCCATGATGTAGCCGTTTTTGGTGGGCTCGCCCTCTGGCGTGGTGTTGCGCTCCGGGTCGTTGTCGCCAATCATGCCGTAGAACCGTTTCAGGTACCAATATACATAAGCCGAGCAGTTGCCTTCCATACAATGGTGCATCTCCAGAGCCAGATGGTTGAGGCTGTATGTCCACTTCTGGAACTCGAGGTAGTTGTCGACGTTGTCCTTGTCCTGCCCGTCGTTGAAAAGGTGCTCCGTCATCCACAACGTCTTTCCAGCTGCCTTGAGGTGATTGTCGTACAGTCCGCACACATATTTGCGCCGTTGGGCAGTGTAGGGCTGCGTGGTGTCTAAGAATCCCTGGTATAAATGGCCGGCCAAGATGTCGGTCTGTGCTATGGCTTCGGCGTCGGTCAGCACGGCATCGGTATAGTCGGGGTTGTATCCGCACGACTCTGGGCCCATCAGTCTTGTGCCTGTGGCCCTTATCTTCTGGCCGAAGCGCTTTGTGAAGTCGACAATCTCGGCAGGCGACCAATATGTGAAGTCCATGTCGGGCTCGTTTTGCACCGAAATGGCGTATATGCCGACCCCGTTTTGCCTCATGAAGTCGACGTAGCGTACCAGGTGGTCAGCATAGTCGGCATACTTGTCGGCTCGCAGGTGCTTGAGCGACTTGCCGTTGACGGTCACCTTGTCGGCCCGCTCGTCGCCGCAGTCCCACGGGCATGCGAAAATGATGGCGCCGAGGGCCTGTGCCCGCCTTGCGCCGTCGACATCGTCGGCCCATCTGTTCTCGTCGGGGTAAATCATCAGCCTGAGGATGTTGTAGCCCAGGCCCGACGGCGAGTACATGCGCTCCAGCTCGCCGGCCGAAATGCGGTCGGCGGGAGCTACCCATATCGACGGGTTGTACATGCCTCCGAATCCGGTCACGTGTTGGTGGGTGATGCTTATGTCGGTGGTCACATCGACAGTCTCATACTTATGTTTCTGGGTTAGGATGAGGGAACTTTTGGCTTTGCCGTCGGCCCCGATGAGTGCCAGTGTGGCCTGCCTCGCCTCGTCAGAGGCATTCTCGGCATATTCAATCCTCACTTTGTCAAACCGCCTTCCGCCCTCCCGGCCGCCTCCGCTCACGGCTCTCACTGCGGTGATGACACCGTTGTCCGAATGTTCTATGCGGTAATGACTGCCGTCGCTCTCGACCACAGCCGTGGCCGAGCCCGCCGTATAGTCGACAGCAATGCTGTCGCTGACAAACGACAGAGGCTCTGTGAGTGCCGCACTGATGGTGTCGTCGTCGGAGCACGACCACATGCCGAAGGCCGTAACGATGCTTACGGCAAGCACCGCCATACCTTCCATTAAGTGTTTTCTCTTATTCGTTTTCATTGTAAAAGTCATTGTATAGAGTTGTCGGTAACACCTTTTCCGGCCAAGGCGTCGGCCACGCCCATGTATGAGGCGTTGCGCATGTGAAGCCCATTCCACAGTCCTCTGGCGTTGTCGGTGACATTTGACAGAGCTATGCCATACTGTTGCGGCCCGGGAATTGTCTCAAGGTATTTCCTGACCACATAGTTGTAGTAGTCGGCCACCTTAAGCCTTTGCTCGAAAGTGATGGCCCCGGCTTCTATCTGCTGTCCGTGCTCGTCTTCAAGGCAGATGTTGAGTTCGGCGATGCGTATCATCCGGCCCGTGTCTTTCAGCTTTGACAGTAGTGCCGATATGTCGGCCTCATTCTGCTTCTGCTTCTCGGCCGACAGCGAGCAGGCAAGGTGGAGCTTGGCCCCGATGCCGTCGACTTTTGTTACGCCGTCGGCTTCCCACTTGGCTATCATCCTGACAAGGCGGTCGAGCTTCTCAGTCCCGTTCTTCTCAAGGTTGCTTTCGCTCACGAATAGAGTCAGCTCGCCCTCGCCGCCGTTGTCTTTGTAGTACTTGCGGGCGCTGGCCACCACCATGCGGGCATAGTTGTCCCCCAGGTAGTCGGCCCAGTAAAAGTTGGTCAAGGTGTCTTTGTCGGCCTTGTTGTCATTGTTGGCCGACCTAAGCATGTAACGCCCGTCGTCAGACATGGGTTCATCCAAAACGTCCCATGACCTGATGTAGCCACCGGCGGCCTTCATCACTCCTGCAAGATAGGCGTCGAGCGCCTTGGTCAGAGTGTCGCGTTTCTCCTTGGCCGTATAGTAATAGGGAGGCTCGCCCACCGACCAGTCGATGTAGATGTTGTCAATGTAGTAGTCGGCCTTGCCCGTCTTCGACCCTACAGCCAGTTCGAAAGATGAGAGCTTCTTCTGTTCGGCCGAAAGATTGAGGGCTGCGAAGTCGAGGCGAATCAGTTCCTTGCCCCATGCGTCGCCTTGGCATCCGAAGCCGTAGGGCGAGTTGTATGGCGTGTAATCTCCGCCTACACCCACTCGCATTCTCATTCCCTGTCCGTAAAGTCCTCCCGAGCCGGGAGCTTTCATGTCGAGCACGAGAGTCTTGCAGTCCCCCAATGTCACCCCCTCGGGCAGGCTGATGTCAAACACAGGGTAAGAGTCGTAGGCCGCATCCTTGATGTGGAGCACATGTCCGTTCTTGCCTACAGGGTCGTCGACCACCGTTGCTGTGCCCGAGTTGCCTGACAGTCGGAAGGCCGACCCAAGCGGTTGTGCCTCGAAGTTGAAGAACATGGCTGTGCCAGGGTGCTCAGTGCCAGGTATCGGTGCTATGGCCGAATAGAGGTACGCCGTGTTGTTGATGTCGTGGCCGCACAGGGCATGGCCGAATATGCCTGTGCCGGCATCCTTGGCCGCGGCCACGAGATCGGTCACGGCATACGCGCCGACTGTGCCGTCGTTGCCGATGATGTCCTTATGGCTCAAGCCGCTTGTTGTCACTGCCTCGTCGGCGTTGGTGATAACGAGACTGTTGAGGCCAGTGCCTTCGGTCAGGTCATTTGCCGGCAGGCCTATCCCGAGCTTTAAGGCGGGGTGTCGCGAGCGGTCGACGTAGCTTTTCAGCACGCCATAGCTGTTGAGGTAGTCGGCCATGGCGACCTCGTCGGGGCGGTTGAACGCCATGCCAGAGTAGAAAGGCCCGTCGTCGGCGCACGACGTCAAGTCTATAGCCAAGGCCAATATCGCAAGTTTGCCTAAAGAGTTCATGTCAAATAAATTTTATTCTACTTCTTTGTCACGGTGGGGTATAGCATCTTCACCTCTCTGCTTCTAAGCACAAGGGTGTCTTTGGTGGCATACTCCAGGTTGCCGTGGTTTTTCAGTCTCACTTTGTAGTCGAGGTACAGTCCGTCTCTGTCCTTTCCTCCCATACTGTGTTTCTCGCCTTTGCTTACGAACTTTCCGTTGCCCGATATTTCGTAATCGGCATTGTCAGATGTCACTGAGCATGTGCCGTCGGCGCTGAACGTAAGCGTGAGGTTGAACGTAACGGCGTTGCCGTCGTCTTTCTTTACGGTTATGGGTAGCATAGTCTTGTTCAGGCCCATGGTCGAGGTGAACACAACCTCGTCGTTTTCAACGTATTGCGCGTGGCGCACGGCGGTGGCTTTGGTGCCGTCGGCTTTGGTTATGGCGTCTGTGCCACGGCGCAGGTACGAGCCTTGGTATGGGTTTACATACCTGATGGCGTAGAGCACGTAGTCGCGGGGCTGCACGCTCCAGTTGCCGCCAACCATGCGGTCGGGATTGTCGACCAGAGGCTTGCCTCCCAGTATAGAGTCTACTCCCATCGCATCGGTCATGACCAGAGGTATGACATAGTTGAATTCCAGGGCTTTGGGGTCGTTGAAGAAGGCGTCGGTGAGCTGCACGTCGACCCCACCTCGCGGCTTCCAGGCAGGTATGCTTATCTTGTCGGAAGCCAGGGTATAGTATTCTCTTGGCATAGGCAGCACCTTGTTGCCGCCAGTCGAGGCGTCAAAGAAGAGTCCATCGCAGAGTCTGTCGTCGACGCTCACCTTTATTATAATATTGTTTGGGTTGCTATAGGCCCCGCCCATGGTGGCTTGTATCTGCACCTTGTGCTGGTTGTCGAGAGTCACGTCGACCTCGTCGTTGTTGCCTAAGGTCACAGTGCGACCCACAACCTGGTGGGCGAAGTATGCTGTCTGGTAATCGAAGTCGTCGAACACTGGGTCGCCGTTGTCGCAGGCCGTCAGTGCCATCGCGGCCAATGCCGCCAATAGTGTATGTCTGTAGTGTATCATTGATTGTTGTGTTAAGTGTTATTTCCAGCCTTTGTTTTGCTTCAGTGCGTCATATTTCAGTATCTCGGAATATGGTATGGGGCAGAACGTCATGTAGTCGGCAAACGCACGTTGCTCGACATCAAACGGATGGTATGCCCCGGCGTTGGCATCCATGCCCCGGGCAGTCTCGGTCAGCGTGGAGTTCCAACGCCTGAGATCCCAGAAGCGGAAGCTCTCGAAGCACAGTTCCAGTCGTCTCTCGTTGCGTATGAGCTGGCGCATCTTGTCTTTGTCGTCCTTACACTCCTCGAGATAGGCGTCTTCTTGACCTTTGGCCAAGCCAGCTCGCTTGCGTATGGCCTTTATCACGTCGTATGCCGAGTATTCATGCCCGCCTCGGCCGGTGGGCCCGTAGGCCTCGTTGGCTGCCTCGGCGTAGTTGAGGAAAATCTCGGTGTATCTCACACGTGGTATGTAATGAGGCTTTTTCATGTTTGACGAAGGGTTGCAGTTGACGTCCATGCGCAGGCGTTTCTTCATGTAGTAGCCCGTCCGGGTTGACGTTTCCTTCACGTTGATGCCGTCGTCGGTGCCGGAGAGCGAGCCGGTGAGGATGGCAACGTCGTGCGACGTGCCTGTGCCATCGTCGGCTTTGCCCTTGTAGAAGATGTACTTAGCACTAACAGTTTTGACTGAAAGTGACCTATTATAACGTAATTTGCGAGATTTAGCCATGTTACGAATATAGAGTTCGTATTTTATTTATAACTTTGCACATAAATATATAGAACAGGTAATTATGGCTAAGTTATCAGTCCATCCACATCAAGGATATTTAAATACAAAGTTCATCATCCAATCTTTTTCCAAAAATCACAAGATGGTTAAAATAACACCCAAAGACGATGGAAAGTTTTTACTTCCTGCAAATGATTTTGGACCGATATTGTCATTTAAACTTTTGGATGACCAAACTTTACAGTTACAAGAAACATTTTCGTTTCCAGGTAGATATGTCATTGAATTCCCCGACGACAAAGATAGTGCAGTTGAAATTGAAGTAAAAGATGCCATTAAATTTGGTGGCAGTACACATAAAAATAGTTATGTCTTTGATGAAACACCGTGGTGCTTTATTGTCATGAAAGACCGTACATATTTTTATAATCGTGATAGTGGTGAAGAATATGTCGAAAGCATATCTCCAGACAAGATTTCTTATGTAAATAAGGATGTTGTTCTATTAAGCAATGATAAATATAAAGAGAATACTTTATATTCATTAACAGAACAAGCTCCTATTATCACATTTATAGATGAAATTTTATTGCAAGATAACATTTTAATAGTTAAGGATGATGAAGATAATGCTACGAAGCTGAATGTTTATCGGTTTACTGATACCATCGTTGACAAGAAAAAATATGAATGCGAAGATTTCTCTGTTTGTAAAGAAAATAGAATCCTATGTATATATGCAAATCAACAAATTGATGCCATATCATTAGACTCCTTTGAAAGAACAAAGACTATTCACAACAATAATAAATTTGTAAAATTTACAAATGGGCATTATTTTATTGAACTTGAAAACTTGTTAAGTTGCACGAGAATATCAGTAAAAGATATTTTATCAGACCAATCTTGGCATATGCCTTTTGAATATCCTATATCAGCTTGTGAAGGTGTGAACATAAACGATATTCATACCGAAGAGAACAAATTAGACAAACTTTTTGACCTAGCGTATGAACTTGATTTTTTCAATACTGAAAAGGCACAGCTTCTTGGAGGTATTGATATTTCGTATACAAGCTCTGAAATACAAGGATTTTATGTCTTGTCAAACCAACTTTATTACTTGGCAAAAGATAATTCATATACTATAAACCGGTATTTTAATAAGCGCAGAGAAAGCAATACATACTTAAGAATACCTGACTGCGATTTTAGCTTAGAAATAAACAATAATTTTCCAACTGCTAAAATTTCAGACGATTGCTTATTTATTACGACTTATAACCATGTATTTGTTGTAAAGAATAAGCAGCTTATTTTTAGTGAAAATGCGACTGTTCATCATTTTAATGGCAGAGCTATTATTTCTGTAGAAAATAGTAATAAAAGTATTAGTGAAAAGATTTATGAAGTTTGTGATGATAAGGTTGTCCTTTTAGCACAAGGAGATTTCAACTGGACCTATTTTGATAAATATGGAATACTGGAAGAAAAAATGACAAATACCTTGTATGCTTTTTCTCCACAAAAAAATACACCGTTCAATAAATTATTTTTCAACTCTTCTTTATCTGAATTTCCTGCGGAGAACACCTTAAAATGCGGTGGATCATATCTGTATTATCGTGGAGTTATGCTATGGAATAAAGAAATCATACTGTCTGAAAATATCACGGCTTTGTCTGAAAAGAAAAATTATGCTATTTCTATCCGAGGCAGCCATGTTTTTCTTGGCAGGATATCAGGTTTCAAAAACAGTTTCTTGAATGAGGAAATATTGGAATCTTTGTTCGATTCTTCATCTTATGGTAATGTGTTAATGTCTGATGATGGAGAAAACATCATTTTCCCAAAAGATAAAAAAATGTTTTTGATGAATACAGAAACAAATGAAGTACAAGACTTTCCAAATCTAAATTTTATATTTCAGATCAACGGATATCGCCCATTGTTCAAAGTTGATGACAGCCATCGTCGTCCAAGGATAATAGATCCGTTGACAAAAGAGTATATAAATCAAGATTTTATCATAAATTATGGTTTTGTCAGTCCTGATGGAAAATTGTACGCAGATAGCGCATTGAGTAAGTATATAAAATATCATGACAAAATAAACGATACATTTATATCAAAAGAACAATGGAACGCCTTAGCTGAAAAATATAATTATGGATGGAACATAAATGATAAAGAGAAGGACGAAAAGAAAGAAGCACGCAAGGAATTTATCAATGCTCATAAGAGCTATTTTAACGATGAAGAAATTGATAAATTGCTTAATGTCAATAATTTCAGAGATAAGATTGCTGAAGAGTTGGGATATGCAATAATACGGGAAACAGAAACAAATGAAATTTATTGCGAAATAGAGCTTGGACATGTATTATGGTTCTTAAACTACGTGGCATTTTCATATAACTCACGATATGTTGCAATTGCAGGGCGTTATCCGAATAATACAGAAATAAATGAGGATTGTGTCAGTGGATTATTTTTGGTTTACGACATGATTGAACAAAAAATAATAGCAATCAGTACGACTTCTTATGCAGTGTGGACTGCGGCTTTCACTAAAGACGGATTTTATGCAGCTTATGATAGTCATCCAATACTTTTATACGGAAATGTTTGTAATAATGAAGATATAAAAGAAGTTGGAAACAGAAACTTTCTCGCATTTAGCCCTGATGGTAAATATATGGCTTTATCCAATCAGGGATATGTTTCATATAGTTCAAGTAACTCTAATTGGGGGCATCAGCCCTCAACGAATGTGTATATCCATTGCGTAAATGATCCTGATAAACAAATAATGCCGACCATAGACGACTTGTCAGATGCGGGAATTGCCGATACAAATAAAACACAATCAGTATCTTCATGCTCGTTCTCACTTGACAATAAAAGACTAATGATGGTTGGCAAAGATGGTACTGTCGTAATACGAAATCTTCACCTTGACTAAAAAATTAAGGATTATGCCGAAAAACAAAAACGCAACGACAAGGTACAAGATATTGGACGAACTATTGTCCAACAGGTACCATAATTATACACTTGATGACTTAACCGAAGAAGTAAACAACCAGCTATCCGAAATAAATCCAGAAACAGACGGTGTTGGTCGCAGGACGATAGAAAAAGACATTGAATATCTTGAATACAAAGGTCCGTTTGATGGCGTGGACATCGAACGTTATCACGTCGCAGATGAAAGGACTGGCAGAAAAAAAATGTGCCTTCGCTACGCCAATCCAAACTTTTCAATATTCAACAAAACTCTTACTGATGATGAAGAATATCTGTTAAAAGAAGCTTTGTCGCTGTTGGGACAGTTTGACGGGCTTCCAAATTTAGAAGGATTAGAAGGCCTGAGACTCGGACTTGGCGTAAAGCATAATGAAAGAAAAATTGTATCTTTTACAAAGAATCCACTTGAAGGTTCGAATATCTTTGGCAAGCTTTTCACTGCAATTTCCGAACGCCAAGTAATAGAATTACATTACCATAAATTCAATACTCCAGATAAAGGGCAGACGGTTGTTATATATCCATATTTGCTGAAAGAATATAATCGCCGATGGTATTTATTCGGTTCAGTCGAAAGCGACCTGAAACTTTTAAATTACGCTCTTGACCGTATTGATGATGTCGTACCTCTACCGTCACACAAATATATTGACTATGAAGGAGACCTCAATGAACGGTTTGAAGACATTGTTGGTGTGACATTGTTTGATGACAGTCCGCTGTATGAGATATATTTTTGGGTGAGCGATTTGTCAAAAGATTACGTTGCCACAAAGCCTATCCATGAATCACAACGTATACTGAATGATGCGAAAACATCAGAACTCAGAGAGAAGTATCCCGTACTTAATGGTGGCCGCTTCTATCGAATTGACTGCAAAGAGAATTACGAGCTGATACGCGAATTGGCATCTTTTGGCAAAGAACTTGTAGTGCTTGAACCATCTGAGATTCAAGACAAGATTTGGGAGCGGATATGTGAAATGAAAGCAGAATATCTGAAAGTACGAAAATAGAGTTCGTTATACGTCGTTACCTTTGCAGCAGAAAACAGATAATAGAGGTGAAAATGAAAAACATTGTAGAGAAGAATTACGGTGAGGTAACAGTTGTTGAGAACTCTGATTACAAATGGGGCGTAATAGACAGTAAAGGAAACGAAATCGTTAAATTCGGTAAGTACGATTGGATTGAAGGCTTTGAACAAGGATTATGCAGGGTGAAGATTGGGAAACAGTCTTCTAATCTCGCCAACAATGACAACAAGTGGGGAATCATCAATGAAAATGGAGAGGAAGTTTTGCCATGTGTATATGATGAGGTTTGGATGTTTAAAGGCAAGAACCGTTATTCTACGAGAGTGGTCAAAAATGGAATTGCAAGAGAAGTTTATTTCCACGACCTTAATCCGTCGTTGCCTAAACGAGGTGCAAAATCTCATAATTAACTTGAGTTCGATGAATTATAACTATTTGTAAATTTGGTGATTAGCGAAAATTGTTGTAACTTTATAGTGTTCAATTACAAAGTATTACAAACAATAATCGCTA
>OBAR01001256.1_pt1 | contig 22747 bp, 21 predicted proteins | sample 1517911 | NCBI WGS metagenome assembly OBAR01 (sample SAMN04571709, study PRJEB22368) | human gut metagenome | biome: human gut; material: stool | host: Homo sapiens | place: Luxembourg | collected 2012-10-26
GAAACTGGACACCAATCAAGATACGCATCGTATCAAAATTGGTGTCCAGTTATGGTGCGAGAGACGGGACTTGAACCCGTACGAGTCACCCCACACGCCCCTCAAACGTGCGCGTCTGCCGATTCCGCCACTCTCGCTCAACGCATATGAGTATATCAAATCGTTTGCACTTTGTCAAGAAAAAACTGAAAATTTTTCAAAAAAATTTCAAAGACTTTGATTTTGTCATATTTTAAGTGCTTTTGCATAGGATTTTTTGAGGGATGATTTATGATGGAAAACACTGATAATATGAAACATTGCCTTACTCTCGATGAGAGAAAATGCCTTAGAATAAGCGGAGTTACCGCAGTTGATGATTATAACGATTCGGAAATTCACGCCGTTACCGTTTGCGGCAGACTGCTCATAAAAGGGGAGAAACTAAACATAGAAACTCTTGACTTATCTTTAGGCGAACTTGTGCTCGGCGGTGCGGTAAGCGTGCTTGCGTATTCCGACGATGTCCAAACGAAAAGCGTTTTTAAGAGGTTGTTTTCGCAGTGAATGAAGTTCTTGCGTTTTTGCTGTTTGGCTTAGCTTGCGGTTTTCTTTTTGGATTTGTCGGCGTTTTTCAAAATGCCTTTTGTTCTTATGTCTTTACTTTCATTACCGATGTTGTGGCTGTGCTTGTTTGCACTCTCGCTTTTTTTTGCCTCTTTGTCGGATATTCAAACGGTTATGTAAGGTATTATTATCTCCTTTTATCGCTGCTCGGGCTGATTATTTACAGAGCGGCGGCTTCTTTTTTGTTTTCAAAAGCGGAGAAAAGAATAACCCTTTTAGTCAGAAAACTTCATATTCGTATCTTTTCTTTCAAAAAAGTAGTAAAAAACGCTTGCAAAAGCAGTGCTTTATATAATATAATAAAGAAGAATAATAAAAGGTCAAGAGGTGTAGACCGTGAAGGTAAAAGCCGAAAAGGCGGCAAACAAAAAAACAATAATTAAAATCGTTCTCTGTATTCTGGCTATTGCTTTGGTGGGATACTGTGCATACTGCATAGCGAGCAATGCGGCTGATATAAGCCGACTTAAGTCCCAAAAAGAAGAACTTGATACAAAGTATGAACAGCAAATTGAGGATAACGATCAGCTTAAGTCAATTTTGGATTCCGATGATAAGAAGGACTATCTCGAGCAAAAAGCCAGAGAAAATAATTATGTAAAAGAAAATGAACTGGACTTTTACGATATTAATTAACTGATTATGTAATTTATTGAGGCGATTTTGCCCTGTGGCAAGACGCCTCTTTTGCTTTTATTCCCGATGACCGTAGGGTAATAAAAATTTATGCGGTCGGAAAGAGTAATTTTATGATGATGAAAATGGTGGCCACCTGTCTTTTTGGTCTCGAGGGATTGGCGGCAGAGGAACTTAGATTAATGGATGCCGAGAATGTGACGGCAGAAAACGGCAGAGTGTTTTTCGAGGGTGACGAGACCATTCTTGCAAGAGCAAATATTTGGTCACGATACAGTGAGAGAATACTTATTGTGCTCGATATGTTTAAGGCTTGTACTTTTGAGGAACTTTTTCAGGGCGTGCGTGTTCTTCCGTGGAGCGAGTTTATAGGCTCAAAGGACGAATTTCCGGTAAAAGGATTTTCGATAAATTCAACTTTGCATTCCGTGCCCGATTGCCAAAAGATAATAAAGAAAGCAATAGTTGAGTCGCTTAAAGAGGATTACAATATTTCATGGTTTGAAGAAACGGGACCGATACACCAAGTTCAGTTTTCCATAATGAAAGACGAGGTTACTATAATGCTTGATACTTCGGGCAGAGGTCTTCATAAGAGAGGCTACCGCCCTGTCGGCAATGATGCCCCCATTCGTGAGACTCTTGCCGCCGCAATGTGCAGACTGTCGCAACTTCGCCATTATCACACTATGTATGACCCTTGTTGCGGAAGCGGTACGGTGCTCATAGAGGGCGCAATGCTTGCCAATAATATCGCTCCCGGCATTAATCGTAATTTTGATGTTGACCGCTGGGGCTTTGTTCCTGAATCGGTTTGGATGAGCGAGCGTGAACGTTGCCACGATTTGATTAAGACCGATGTTGATTTTGTCGCTTTCGGCTCGGATGTTGACCCGAATGCCGTTGAACTCACAATGAAAAATGCAAAAAATATTAAGGTGGACAAGTTTATTCATACCTCAGTATGTGATATTGCACGCTTTAATCCGACTACCGAGAGGGGAACGCTGATTACAAATCCGCCTTACGGCGAGCGACTTCTCGACATTCGCTCGGCAGAAAAAATCTATCGCATTATGGGCGAAAAGTTCGTCTCAAAGAGAAGTTGGTCTTACGGCATTATTTCACCCGATGAAGAGTTTGAAAAGTGCTTTGGCAGAAAAGCGGATAAACGTCGCAAACTCTATAACGGTATGATTAAATGCCAATATTATATGTACTTTAAGTAAGGAGGAGATTGTATGAAACCCAAGACGGAGAAATCGTTAAGAACTGCCAATGCTTTGGGCTTGGTCGGAAATATCCTTTTCGGCTTGATTCTTGCTTTGTATGTGACATTGAATTTTCTTATGATGGTGTGTGACGGCGGAGCTGTTTACATTAACGCCGAGCTTGAAAATGATTTGTTGTTTTACGGACTTTATCTTGGCTGTCTTAATCTGTTTCCTATCCTTTGCATCGGTTTAATGTTCGTGATATATAACGCTTTTTGTAAATCTCATAAAACGGCACATCTTGTTTCGTCTGCCGTTTTGGGCTTTGCTTCTGCATTGGCATATATAATAACCTATATTCCACTCAGCTCATTTTATAATATTTACTACGCGAGGGATTATACCGACGCTTTGTGTCCGTCGGCTGACAGAGCATACGCATTATCGTTTTCTGCTTCATATAGAATATTCGTGATTTTTGTACTGCTGTTTATGCTCTTTATGTGCTTTGTGCAAATCGCCTTTGTCTCATATTGTAAGAGTGTTGAAAAAGGGACTAATCGCACGCAGATTATGCTTGGCTATGAACGCTTTAGAATCGTTCCTGCCGTTGTGTGGTTGGTTGGCGTGATTTCGTTTGTATATGGTATTATTGTGTAAGGAGGAACGGTTATGCTTGAAATGATTATCGGAAACGGAGTTTATGTTTCGCTTATTCTCCTTTTTGTTATAATTATTTTGTTGAGAGTATTTTATGTTCTTACAGTCAACTCTAATGCTAAAAGACGAGATTTGGACAATCCTGTGTTTTGGACGGTTTTCTCCGTTCTGTTCGGCTTGCCTGCGTTCCTTATGTTCTTTGCAATTAATGCCCGTCAGGGTAAACAGACTGAGGCTGATTCAAAACGCAAAACGGCGCTTTCCGTTATGTTTGTTTTTATCCTTTGCCTCTGCGTAGTGTTCGTTCCGCTTAGGGCAAAAGAGGTCGCAAAGGATTATTCCTTGTATTCGGGTACTGTGGTGTATAAGATTAATCCTGTTAAATATGTTGTATACGATAAAAAGGGCAAGGCATACAGCGTTGTGAAATTCGACACTCGCAGATGGGCGGGCTATTTCGGAATGCCGACCGACAGTATTTATGTTCCTACATATTATCAGGACGGAAAGGTTGTCGAGGAGCTTGGCGCTTTTGTCAATTCCGACGGATATGCAGTCAGGGATTTTAACAAGGACGAATACGAAAACAGAGTGTACGAAAAGGATAACCTTTATCTGGATTTGTATTTTGGAGCAGATGGAAGCATTTATTATCACGATTATAATTGCTCGTGGGATAAAGACACACAATGGTTACCAGCGTATGTAGGGTGGGATAAAGACGGAAATCTTATTATCGCCGGTTTGAATGAAGAATTGACTCGTGATAATACAGTGCTTTATGATGATTATGCCGCAGATGATGAAATGAACGGCTTTCATAATTATTCTTATTATGACAGCATTGATAAATCAGACAACTCATAATAATGTATTAAATCAATATAATATTACATATTATATTAAACGGAGGGAGTACGAACCCTCCGTTTATTCGTTCTTTGTGTATATTTTTTGAATAATTTATTAAAGGTATTGACATTTGGAAAAAACTTGATAAAATAGTAATTAGCACTTAGGTATGCAGAGTGCTAACATTAGATTTGTTAATTTATTACGAGGTGATATTTATGACTATTAAACCACTTGCAGACAGAGTTCTGCTTAAATCAGTCGAGGCAGAGGAAACAACTGCATCGGGACTTATTCTCGCCGCTTCTGCTCAGGAAAAGCCTGAGGTCAGCGAGGTTGTTGCCGTAGGACCCGGCACAGACGAAAATCCCATGACCGTATCGGTAGGCGATAAGGTTATCATCAGTAAATATTCGGGCACTCAGGTAAAGCTTGACGGTGTTGAATATACCATTACCGATGTAAAAGAAATTCTTGCAGTAGTAGAGTAATTGGAGGTTTTGATTATGGCTAAGGATATTATTTACGGCGAGGACGCCCGCAAGGCTCTTCAGGCAGGTATTGATAAACTTGCAAACACAGTTAAAATTACACTCGGTCCAAAGGGCAGAAATGTAGTTTTGGATAAAAAATACGGCTCACCGCTAATCACAAACGACGGCGTTACAATCGCTAAAGAAATCGAACTTGAAAATGCATTTGAGAATATGGGTGCACAACTTGTTAAAGAGGTTTCATCAAAGACTAATGACGATGCAGGTGACGGTACAACAACCGCAACACTTCTTGCACAGGCTCTTGTAAGAGAGGGTATGAAGAATGTTGCCGCAGGTGCAAACCCAATGACCGTTAAAAACGGTATCAAGGGTGCGGTTGACGCTGTTGTTGAGTCAATCAAAAAGCAGAGCGTTGCAGTTTCCGATAATAAGGACATTGCTCGTGTAGCAACCGTTTCAGCTGCTGATGAATATGTAGGTTCACTTATCGCAGAGGCTATGGAAAAGGTAACGGCAGACGGTGTTATCACTATCGAGGAATCAAAGACAGCCGATACAGTTTGTGAGGTTGTAGACGGTATGCAGTTTGACCGTGGATATATTTCACCTTATATGGTAACCGATACCGATAAGATGGAAGCAGTTATCGACGATGCAATGCTTCTTATCACAGATAAGAAAATTTCTACCGTTCAGGACATTCTTCCTCTTCTTGAGTCTGTTCTTAAGGCAGGTAAGAAACTTGTTATAATCGCAGAGGATGTTGAGGGCGAGGCTCTTCAGACGATTCTTCTTAATAAACTCCGTGGTACGTTTACTTGCGTATGCGTAAAGGCTCCGGGCTTCGGCGACAGAAGAAAGGATATGCTTCAGGATATCGCTATTCTTACAGGCGGTCAGGTTATCACATCGGATCTCGGTCTTGAACTGAAAGATACAACAATGGCTATGCTCGGTCAGGCTCGTCAGGTTAAGGTTACTAAGGAAAATACCATTATCGTTGACGGTGCAGGTGACAGCGAGGCAATTAAAGCCAGAACGTCACAGATTAAAACAGCTATCGAGTCTTCGACTTCCGATTTCGACAGAGAAAAACTTCAGGAAAGACTCGCAAAGATGGCAGGCGGCGTAGCAGTTGTTAAGGTCGGTGCGGCTACCGAGACAGAAATGAAAGAAAAGAAACTTCGTATCGAGGACGCTCTTGCAGCAACTAAAGCGGCTGTTGAAGAGGGCATAGTACCGGGCGGCGGCGTTGCTCTTATCAATGCAATTCCTGCTGTTCAGGCACTTCTTGATACCGATGATGCAGATTATAAAACAGGTGTTAATATCGTTCTTAAGGCACTTGAAGAGCCGGTTCGCCAGATTGCCGCTAATGCAGGTCAGGAAGGCTCGGTAATTATCGATAAGATTAAGAACAGCGAACCCGGTAAGGGATATAACTTTGCTACCGGCGAGTATGTTGATATGCTCGAGGAGGGAATTGTTGACCCTGCAAAGGTAACCCGTTCGGCACTTCAAAATGCTGCTTCGGTTGCGGCAATGGTTCTTACAACAGAATCACTCGTTACCGATATTAAAGACCCACAGGCAGACGCAGCACAGGCAGCAGCCATGGCAGCGGCATCTCAGGGCGGTATGTATTGATAATAAAAAAAGCAAATTTACTCCTTAAAATGCTTGGCACTCTTGCAAAATTTTGCAGGAGTGCTTTTTTGTGTTGATTAAAAATAAAATTTATGTTATTATTCTAATGTAATTTTTTGTAAAATATGGACGGTATTGTTATGAAAATGAAACTTGAAAAAAATTGGACAACCGATAATAACGGCTTTGCACTTAATGACTCCGAGGTGCAGAGATACATTTCCGTTGTACCTAATGAAAATCAACTTACTCTTCAGGAAAAGCCGTTTTACGCTTTCTTCCATTTCGGTATGAACACCGCTAACGATAGGGAATGGGGCGCAGGTGTTGAAACTGCAAAGGACTTTGATATCACAAAGATTAAACCCGAACAGTGGGTTAAGGCTGTTAAGGATGCGGGAATTACAGGCGTTATTCTCACTTGTAAGCACCATGACGGATTCTGCCTTTGGGATACAAAATATACGGATTTCAATGTTATGAATACAAAGATTCATACCGATATAGTTAAAGCGGTAGCCGATGCCTGCTATGTAAATGATATTGATTTCGGCGTTTATCTTTCTCCGTGGGATATGCACGAGCCGTGTTACGCAACGCCCGAGTATAACGATTATTTCGTTAATCAACTTACAGAACTTTTAACAAACTACGGGGAAATTTTCGAGGTTTGGTTCGACGGAGCAAAGGGTGCTAACGCAAAAGCCTTTACATATGATTGGAAAAGATATTATGAGACTATTCATAAACTTCAACCAAAGGCAAATATTGCTATCTGCGGTGAGGACATTCGTTGGGTAGGCAATGAGGCGGGCAAGGCTCGTAAAAATGAATACAGCGTTGTTCCGGCATCTCTCAGGGAATGCGAATCCACAGAGAAAAACAGTCAGTCCTCCGAGGGAGATGCAGGCAGACTGCAAAAGGTTGATACAATGGATGAGGACTTGGGCTCTCGAAAGGTGCTCGAGAAAAATGCTTATCTTGCTTGGTATCCGGCAGAGGTTGATGTTTCTATTCGCAAGGGTTGGTTTTATCATAAAAAAGATGACAGAACGGTTAAGAGCGTTAGAAAACTCTTCAATATTTATCTTAATTCCGTGGGTAATAACTGTACTTTGCTTCTTAATATTCCGCCGACAGAAAAAGGCGTTATCTGTTCTAAGGATGTATCAAGGCTTAAAGCACTCGGCGAAAAGATTAAAGCGATTACCGCAAATCCCGTAATCGAGCAGTCGTTTGGTGAACTCAAGAGTGACCAGGGATATATTGAATTTAATTTTGCACAGCCGACAAAACTAAAGTATTTTGTTGCAAAAGAAGATATTTCAAAATCACAGAGAGTCGAAAAGTTTGACCTTTATCTCAAAAAGTCGAACGGAAAATATAAAAAAGCATATGCCGGAACGATAATCGGTGCAAGAAGAATAGTAAAACTTAAGGGCACATATACGGGTGCTGTTTTGGTAATACGCCAGAGCCGTTCGACACCTTATATTAAGTCTGTCGGCTTCTACGGTTAATAATAAAATTTAGTTTAATACCGGGCTGGTTTCGCATTTTTTGTGAAATCAGCTTTCTTCTGTCCCGACGCTTTACTGTGCAAACTAGGGATTTTAACGGTGAAAATTACATTAATATGTCAAAGGATATAAAATCTTGTAATTTTTACTAATTTTCTTGTAATTAATAACAATTTGTGTTATGATTATCAAAGCATTTATAAAGGAGTAGATTTTATGGCTGAAAAAACAGGGCTTTCCGAAAAGGCCTCTACATTGATAAACAATGTAAGGTACTATTGGAAAAAGCCGGCAAAGGGCAGATATATGTCCTTTAAGGAAATTGCCTCATACGCTTTCGGCGGTATAGGCGCTTATTTAATCGTTTGTATGAGTTACCCTTGTATCTTGGGTGCAACAAACGTATTCTTGTCCGGTACTATCGGTATCGGCCTCACAGATATGTATATCATGTATGTTATCGCAATTCTTTCAGGTATCCCGCTTACAGGTGTTCGTGCAAACATTGTCGATAACACCCGAAATAAAGCAGGTAAGTACAGACCGTATCTTTTAAGGATGGGTATTCCTTGTGCCGTTATTTTTGTCGCTATGGTATGGTTCCCGTACGACAAGCTTCATTTCATTGTTGGCGACGGACAGATTTTCGGCAGAGAAGCTCAGTATGTTGCTAAGTGCGTAGTAATTCTTGCATTTAATATCGCACTTCAGTTCTTCTATAACTTCTTCTATGACGCTTACGAAAATCTTATCCATGTACTTTCTCCTAACTCACAGGAGCGTGCCGATGTTGCTTCTATTAAGAGCGTTATCTATTCGTTCGGTCCTACCGTTTATAATCTTATTATTCCTATTATTGCAGGTATTCTCGGTACAAACCAAACGGATATTAAGGTTTACAGAATTGCGTTCCCGGTTATCGGTGTAATCGGAATTCTTCTTGTATTTATCGTTTATGCAAATACTCAGGAAAAGATTATTCAGGCAAAGACTCACGTTATTCAAATTAAGTTTACAGACGCACTTAGAGAAGTAGCTAAGAATAAGTATTTTTGGATTATTTCTCTTGCTTCTTGGATCGGCTTCCTTGAAACAGCCTATTCTAATATTCTTTATTGGCTTTGTAACTATGGCGGTGCTTGCTCTCAGGGTACATATGCCATCATTACCACCGTTTACGGAAATGCCTCTCTTTGGGGTATGCTTCTTGCTCCGTTCTGTATCAGAAAATGGGGTAAGAAAAAGGTACAGATTGTTACAAATCTCTTTAACATCGCATTCATTCTTTGTATGTATCCGTTCTTCTGCGGCAATGCGGAAACCACAACGGGTAATATCAGAAACTATGTAATTTGGGCAGTACTTGCTTGCCTGTATCTCAACGGTATAGTAGGCGCATTTGCTCATATTCTTAACCCGTCTATTCAGGCAGATATTCGTGACTATCAGCAGTATAAGACAGGCGAGCGTATCGACGGTATGTTTGCCGCTGTTGCAGCTATCGGCAGCGTTATCACTCTTATTACAGCAGGTGTTCTTCCTGCACTTCAGGAAAAGTTCGGTATGACTGCCATTAGGGCTCAAGAGGTTACTTCAAATTCACAACTTATGTCCAGAATGCTCCCGGGTTCAAATCAGACAATTTCCCAGATGCTTACCGACCAGCTTGCAAACGGACAAAATAACTTTGTAAACCCATCATCGGCACTTTATGATGTTGACGGTATTCTTTTGCCGCTTCTTAAGGTGCTCGTTATTGTCGCCGCAGTAGGTGCTACACTTAATGTAATTCCTTTCTTCTTCTATGACTTGACAGAGAAGAAGCAAAAGTCATATGTTCGTGTTCTTAAGGTTCGTGCCGTATTCGAGGATTACGGCAATAACGCTTTGAAAGATAAAGACATTATCGAAATGATTGACCTTGTTAATAACTCTAAGGAAATGGCTGTTGCTTCTCCTAAAGAAGTAAGTAAGGATATGTATAAAGGCATTTCCGACAAGGCAGAGCGTAAAGCGGCAAAGAAAGCATACAGAGCGGCTCTTGATTATAACGAGGAAATTGAGATTTCAAAGTTTGTTATGGATGAACTTAATAAGTTTAATACAACACTCGGTATGCATAAGATTGAGGCTTATACAAAGGTTTACGAGGCAGGTCTCGACGGCATTAAGAACACCTCAATAGAAGACGCTAAGGCTCAACTTAATAAAGCCAAGGCAATGCCTAAGAATACCGAAGAAGAAAAAGAAATCAGAAAGTTCTATATCGAACTTGCCAAATCACAGATTTCAGCTGTTAAGTCATATATTAAGTATTTCGGCACTGCTCAGACCTTTGAGGAACTTAGCTTTGATACTATCGAGGATCTCTTTAATAAGGAAGACGAACTTGACGAAAAAATCGCAGAACTTGCACAGCTCAGCCATATTGCCAGAAAAGATAAGGACAGCGATGAGTATAATAGACTCAAGGCAGAAATTAAGAAGTACAGCGAAGAGCGTAAAGATGTTCGTAAGGCTTCTAAGGCAGAAATGGATAAGCACGCACAGTTTAACCGTGCCGCTAAGCCTTATGTAGACGCTAAGAAACTTCTTGCTCAAAACGAAAACTTTAAGCACTTTGACGAAATCGCAGCCCTTTATGATACGGCTAAGGAAAATGTTGCCATTGCCGAGGCTAAGGAGGCTGAAGAGGAAGCTAAGCGCCTTGAGGAAGAAAAGGCTGAACTTGAACGCCGCAAGGAAGAAAGAGCAGCAAAGAAGGCTTCTAAGAAAAAGTAATTAAAATATTTAATATTTTTAAGCAAAGAGGTAGATTTATCTGCCTCTTTTGTTATATAATGGTACAGACAATATTTATAATTCGGAGGCACTTATGACCGTTAATGAAAAGTATAATTTATGGCTGACACTTGATGAAGATACAAAAAATGAATTGGAGTCGGTTAATGACGAAAAGGAAATAGAGGACAGGTTTTATAAGGACTTGTCTTTCGGTACGGGCGGCTTGCGTGGCATTATGGGCGCAGGTACAAACCGTATGAATATGTATACCGTGGGTAAAGCTACTCTTGGCCTTGCAAAATATTTGAAAAATAAATATGACGGTGAGATAAGCGTTGCCATCGCTTGTGATACAAGGCTTAATTCCACAGCCTTTGAGCAGAATGCCGCACGGATATTCGCTTCTAACGGAATAAAAGTTTTTGCTTATTCAAAAAGCGTTCCCGTTCCCATGCTCTCTTTTGCAACAAGATATTTGCATTGTAATGCAGGAGTTATGATTACTGCCTCGCATAACCCAAAGGAGTATAACGGCTATAAGGTTTACGATAATACAGGTTGCCAACTTTGTACCGATGACGCAAAAGAAGCGTTGTCTTATATAGAGTCCGTTGACGATTATTCAAAAATTTACAGCGGCGTTTTGTCTTTTGAAGAATATATTAAAAACGGTATGATTACAGAAGTTTATGATGAACTTTTGAGTGAGTTTATAAAAGAAGTAAAAATACAGTCGGTTTATGATAATCAAAGCGACCTTAAAATCGTTTACACTCCGCTTCACGGTACTGGAAATGTACCGGTCAGAAAGGTGCTTGAGGGTAAGAATGTTTATATCGTAGAGGAGCAGGAAGAGCCGGACGGTAATTTTCCTACTGTTAAGTCGCCGAATCCCGAGGATAGGAAGGCTCTCACACTGGGTATTGAACTGGCAAAAAAGAAAAATGCGGATATTGTTCTCGGTACCGACCCCGACTGCGACAGAGTCGGCATTGCAGTGAGAGACAAAAACGGCGAGTATGTACTTTTTACCGGTAACCAAACAGGTGCGCTCCTAGTTAATTTTGTGCTTACCATGCATAAGAGTGAACTTAATAAAAAGTCAACTTTGGTTAAAACCGTTGTTACCTCCGAATTGGGCGCAAATATAGGCAGAAAATTCGGTCTTAATATTGACGAAACTCTGACCGGATTTAAGTATATCGGCGATAAAATAAATAAGTACGAAAAATCCGGCGATAGGGAATTTGTTATCGGTTACGAGGAAAGTTACGGCTATCTTGTCGGTACACATACCCGTGATAAGGATGCAGTCGTTTCCTCTATGCTTATTTGTGAAATGGCTGCTTGGTATAAAAATCAGGGTAAGACTCTAATCGACGGACTTAATGAAATATATAATGAGTACGGCTATTACCTTGATTATCTCGATTCTTTTGTTCTTAAAGGCAAAGACGGCGCAAAAAAAATTGCCGCTCTTATGACTCAATTCAGAAATAAAGGTACCGCCGTTTATGACGGTATCGAAAGAGTTATCGACTATTCTCTCGGTGTAGACGATTTGCCGAGGGAAAATGTGCTTAAATATATCTTTAAGGACGGCTCTTGGATGGCTGTAAGGCCTAGCGGCACAGAGCCTAAGATTAAGGTTTACTACTCGATTGTTGACGAAAATAAAGAAATGGCAGGTAAAAAACTCGCCGCACTCAGAGACTTTATTTCGTCTGTAATAAATTCATAGAGGTGAAGTATGAATAAAATTCAAAACTATGTTGAAAATATTTTACAACCGAAAATTCAAGGTGACGGCGGTTGGGTCGAATTTGATTCGCTTGACGGAAAAAACCTCACCCTTGTTTTCAGGGGTGAGTGCTCAAAATGCTTGATTTTGGATAGGTGCGTTGCTTGGATTGAGCAGCAGATTAAAACCGATTGCAATAAAACCGTTAAAGTTACGCCTGTGCGTAAGAAACCGTATTTTCAGGATGTGTAAGGAGAAAAATTACTTATGGCTCATATTAAAGTTGTCAGACGTTCCATGCGTCCCGAGGAATGGACGGATTTACGCTTCGGCTGGCTTAAAAGACATATATATTCCAAAAAATGGGAGATAAATAATTTAATGATAAGAGACGCCCGCCAGGTGTCCGAAATGGAGTTTGAATATTACAGCGACGAATACAGACCGCTAAAAAAAGGGGATATGTATTTTACTCCCGACGGCACGGCGTTTATAAAAGCAGATGTCGATGTGCCCGACGAACTTCAGGGTGAGGAACTTTGGTTCAGCCTTAAAACTGCGGCAGAAATCTGTGTTAAGGTAAACGGAAAATATGTCGGCGGCGTTGACCCAAACAGAGAGAGGATGTTGCTCTCTGCCTATGTTGACACAAGCAAAACGCTTCATTTTGATATGATGGGTTATAACCGTTCAAAGCCCGACGATGAGCGTAATCCCGAGAGCCTGAGCGTCAGAGGTTGCCGCCAGATTTTCGAGGGTGCTTATCTTTGCACCGTAAATCATGCCGTTCAGGATTTGGTATGGGATTTTGAACTTCTTTTGGATATTGCAAAATCCGACCTTTTTAACGAGGATTACAGAGCATTTCTCAACCGTGAACTCAATAACGCTATGAATCTCATTGACTTTGAAAGCGAGGATCTTGCCGGAATTGACGATGCAAAGAAATATGTTGACGAGGTAATTTATGCCAATGATACATATAAGGGCAGTGGCGATGTCGCTCTCGTAGCACATTCCCACCTTGATATTGCCTACTATTGGCGTCGTATTCACGCTGTGCAGAAAAATTTGCGTACCGTACTTATTCAGCTTAGATTGATGGACAAGTATCCCGATTTTAAGTATACGCACACTCAGCCCTATGTTTACGAAACACTCGAAAAGTATTATCCTGAAGTTTTCTCTGAACTTAAAGAGAAAGTTAACAACGGTCAGTTTGAGCCTGTCGGCGCAATGTATGTTGAGCCTGATTGTAACATTCCGTCTGCCGAAAGCCTTATTCGTCAATGTCTTTACGGTCAGATGACATATAAGAGAATGTTCGGCACGTTTGTAAATAACGCATGGCTACCTGATGTTTTCGGCAATAGTTGGATTTTGCCGCAAATACTCAAAAAGAGCGGCGTTGGCTATTTTGTATCAAACAAAATGTCCACCTGGAATGATACAAACCGTTTTCCGCATAATAATTTTATATGGCGTGGAATAGACGGCAGTGAGGTGCTTGCCTGTGTTCCGCCGACTCATTTTATTACTTGGAACGCACCGTCACAGATTCAGGAAAATTGGGAGGCTTATATAGATAAAGACCTCGGCGGTCAGACTATGAATATGTTTGGCTACGGCGACGGCGGTTCGGGTTGTACCGAAGAAATGATAGAACTTATGCACCGCTTTGATAAACTGTCGATTATGCCTAAGTGCGAGCATATGGGCGGCGCCGAATTCCTTGAGAAAAACCTTAAAGGTAATAAAAATCTTGAGGTATGGGACGGAGAACTTTATCTTGAAATGCACCGTGGAACTTTTACAACAAAGAGTAATCTGAAACGTATTAACCGCCGTTTAGAATATAAATTCCGCACGGCTGAAATGCTCTGCGTTATGAAAAACGATGATAAGCAGGAAAAAATCGACAAACTATATAAAAAATTTCTTGTTAATCAGTTCCATGATATTATTCCCGGTTCTCATATTCACCCTGTTTATGAGGATGCAATTAAGGACTACGAATATATAGAAGCCGAACTCGACAAAATTATCGGCACCGGCTCGAAGTATTTTAATACCCTTAATTTTGAGAGAAAATCTCTAACATTTGTTCCTAATAAAAACGGCTCGTCCTACCGCCTCGGCGTGAGGGGTAATTGGCTTATTCCGAGTATTCCGCCTCTTAAAGCAAAGTCACTCAGAGCAACTAAGAGCGCAGAAGATTGGTTCATCTTTGAAAGCGGAAAAATCGAGACTCCGTTTTATTCTGCAATGCTTAATTCGGACGGCTCATTTGCTTCTCTTTTTGATAAGGAACTAAAGCGTGAGTGGACAAAGGGTGAATTTAATAAACTTAAGATTTATTCCGATACTCCCGGAAACTATGATGCATGGGATATTTTGCCGAATTATAAGGACAAGGAAATTGATGTTTTAGTTGCCGAACCGCTTTTCCTTAACAATGCAGACGGAGAATGTGCAGAGTTTAAGACCGTGCTTAAAACAGAAAAATCAACTTGGACAATGTTCATTCGCTTTTTCAAAAACAGCAGGGGAATAGAGGTTGAAAATAATGTCGATTGGCATGAAAAACATAAACTTGCCAAAGCAGAGTTTGGTCTTAATGTTCTGACTCGTAAGGCTCTTTGCGATACAAGCGCAGGCTTTATTGAGAGAGATACCTACAGAAATACCACCTGGCAACAGGCGAGATTTGAGACCTGTCACCATAATTGGTGCGATATGTCGGAAACCGACGGCGGCGTTGCGCTCATTAATGACAGCAAGTACGGTGTAGGATTTAAGGATAATACTATGTCGCTTTCTCTGCTTCGTGCAACTATTCGCCCTGACGTTACTTCGGATATGGGAGTGCACAGCTTTTGCTATATGGTTTTGCCGCATGCAAAAGATGCCGTAAGTGCCGGCGTTAATAATATTTCGCTTGAATATAATGTGCCGCTTGTTAAGACAGACGCCGAGTGGAGCCTCCCCGATTTTGCACCGCTTTATCTTCAGGCTGCAAAACTCAGCGAAGACAAGTCAATGTATGTTATCCGACTCAGCGAGCAAAACGGCTCAAGAGGCAGTATAAAATTGCCTTTTGATGTCAAGGTTCTTGATATGCTGGAAAGAACAGAAAATAAAACGGATGTAATTGATTATTCTCCGTTTGAAATAATTACGCTCGGAGTTGACAGACCGTGAGTAAAATAGTAATAATTTTAATAATCATAGGCGTATTGATTTTGGGTGCAGTGGTTTTTCCGCTTATAAACAAGCATCAACTGAAAAATATGCCGTATGACCAGCAAATCAGAATTTTGATGAAAGAAGCGAAAGGTCTCAACTATTTTAAGAATATATCAAGCGGAAATAAGGGCGCTCTTGTTTATATAAAAAATAAGCGTAAGATTTTATATTATCCTTGGGTACTTGCAGAAGGCAAAATGGTTTGCACAAAAAAGAGTCCGTACGATAACTGGGACTATCCCGAAGAACACCCTGCTTTCAGGGAAGAAGAAGTCTTGCAGGCGCAAAAGGCACTTGCAGATTATAATAAACACAGTTCGGTTAAACTGTATTTATTAAGCGATAATGAGGATAATAAAGAGGAGAAAAAGTAATGCTGTTACCGCAGGATGCAAAAAAGTTAATATCTCTCTTACATTCTTGCGGATATAAGGCTTATGCCGTGGGCGGCTGTGTTCGTGATTTTCTTATGGGTACTATTCCTAAGGATATAGATATAGCGACCTGCGCACTACCCGAGGAGACGGAAACCGTGCTGAAAAACGCCGATATTAAATATATCGAAACGGGTATTAAGCACGGTACCGTAACGGCGATAGTTAATCATACCCCTTATGAAATTACCACATTTCGCTCGGACGGCGAGTATAAAGATAACCGTCACCCCGAGAATGTAGAGTTCGTTAAAAATATCGAGGACGACCTCTCTCGCCGTGACTTCACCGTTAACGCCATGGCTTATAACGATGAGGAGGGGCTGATTGATTGTTTCGGCGGCAGAGAAGATTTGGAAAATCGAATTATCCGCTGCGTGGGCGACCCCGATACACGCTTTAACGAGGATGCTCTGCGTATTATGCGTGCACTCAGGTTTTCCTCCGTTCTCGGCTTTGATATAGAAAAACGAACTGCCGAAAGTATAATAAAAAACAGACCATTGCTTTCAAATATTGCCGTAGAGCGAATTTATGTCGAACTCATAAAACTTCTTCTCGGTGATAATTGTGAGGCTGTCTTGCTTAAATACCGTGATGTAATCGCCGAGATTATCCCCGAACTGAAGCCGTCATTTGACTGTGCTCAAAACAGTGTTTGGCATATTTACGATGTTTATACTCACAGCGTTAAATCTCTTGCCGTGTCGCCTAAAAAGGATTATATCCGACTTGCAATGCTGCTACATGATTCGGGTAAACCGTTCGTTAAAAAGACGGATTCAAATGGTATAGACCATTTTAAGACTCACCCCGCAGTCAGTTATGATATTGCAAAAAAAGTATTAAAACGACTTCGTGTCAGCCGTGAGGTTTTTGATAAGGTAACTCTGCTCGTTAAAATCCACGATGAGCATATCTATCCGGATAAACGCAGTATTAAAATGTGTCTTAAAGTATTGGGCGAGGATATGACTCTTGATTTTATTGATGTAAAAATCGCCGATATGAAAACGCATAATCCCTATAAGGTGTCCGATACCTGTTCTACACTTTATAATATCAAAAAAATTTGCGAGCGTATAATAGCCGATAATGAGCCGTATAAACTCTCACAGCTTAAAATTAACGGAAACGATTTACTTTCCCTCGGTTATAACGGCAGTGAAATAAAAAAAGAACTCGATTACCTCCTTGATAAAGTAATCGAAAATGAAGAAAATAATAACAGGGAATATCTCTTGTCATTAGCAAAAAATAAAACCGTTTGAAGTATTAATCTCAAACGGTTTTTTATATGTATTATTATCTTGTATAAAACAGCGTATCCCTCGGTGTTTTTGAGAATCTGTAAACAGACAGCTCTATTCCCAGTGCAAGGTAAATACAAAGCGAAGAACTTCCTCCTGCAGAGAACAGCGGAAGCGTGATACCGATACACGGCAAAAGTGATAATTCCATACCGATATTTACCACTACCTGAGCAAACAGCATAACCGCAATTCCCGTACACATTAAATATCCGGCATTGTCCTTTGCTCTTATGCCTATGTTTATCATTCTCAGTATTAAAAACGCAAGGAGCAACAGTGCCGCACATATTCCGACAAAGCCGAATTCCTCTGCCGCAACGCTAAGTACCATATCGCTTTCGTTTACGGGAACTGCTCCGCTTTGGGTCATATCTCCCTGCAAAAAGCCCTGACCGAACAGTCCGCCCGAGCCCATTGCTATTTTACCGTTGGTCTGCTGATACATGGCGTCGGCATATTGTTCGGGATAAAACAGAGCGATAATTCTCTGCCTTTGTATACCGCTGATTATGCCTGTTTTCCATGCAAGCACAAAGCCTACGAATATGGCACAAAAACCTGCAATGAAATATCCCACATTGACTCTTGCAAAAAATAGCATTCCGATAAACATAATAAGAAAGATGAGTGCAGAACCTGCGTCACCTGTCAGCACTACCAGTCCTACAGGTATCGCACCGTGAATGACGAGCGGTATTATCGTCTTGATTTTGTTTATCTTGTCCCTTACCAAATCGAGATGATAGGAAAATGAAATTATAAATCCTACTTTTAACAGCTCCGACGGCTGAAAATAAAATACTTTTAGGTCAATCCAACACTTTGAGTCGGGTCTCGCAGGGGGTGCGACGCCGAAGAATAACGTAAATATCATCAACCCGACACAGCCTGCTGCAATAATCGGCCAAAACTTTGAAATGGATTCATAGTCTATGTTTGATATAAATATTGCTATTATGAGTCCGCCGAGTACGGATATTACCATTGTCCTTACATCGCTTGATATAACCTGTCCTGCTTTAAGTGAGGAATGCGTGGCACTGTAAACGCATATGAGACCGTAAATTGATGCGGCTATCGCAGTAATAAGCGTAAAGAAGTCCGTTCCTTTTATCAGTGTCAGAATATTTTGTCGCCTTTGCGGCGGTTGATATACAGATGCGTCGGTCATCTCATCCCTCCTTTTTACAGTTATATATGTATTATATTATTAAATTGTTGCTTTTTCAATATAAATATATAATTTTATTGTTGGAATGTTTTGCTTTATGTGTTATAATCATTGTGCTATAAGTTTTGGAGGACAACGTATGTTAAGTGATATAGAAATTGCTCAAAATGCAAAAATGAAAGATATTACCGAAATTGCTCAAAATCTCGGCATCCTTCAGTCTGAACTCGAACCTTACGGTCATTATAAGGCAAAGATAAATGACAGCGTTTTTGACCGACTTCATGAAAAGAAAGACGGCAAACTTGTTCTTGTTACAGCTGTTAATCCCACTCCTGCCGGTGAGGGCAAAACTACCGTATCTATCGGCTTGGGCGAGGCTATGAATAAGATAGGCAAGAAGGCGATTGTCGCACTCAGGGAACCGTCACTCGGTCCGGTTTTCGGAATTAAGGGCGGAGCGGCAGGCGGCGGATATTCCCAGGTCGTTCCTATGGAGGACATTAATCTTCATTTTACGGGCGATATGCATGCCATAACTTCTGCCAATAATCTTATGTGTGCCATGCTCGATAATTCTCTTCAGCAGGGTAACGAACTTAATATCGACCCCAGAAGAATTCAGGTTAAAAGATGCCTTGATATGAATGACAGGGCTCTTCGCAATATTATTATATCTCTCGGCGGAAAACTTAACGGCGTGCCTCGTGAGGACCATTTTTGCATTACCGTTGCAAGCGAGGTAATGGCGGTGCTGTGCCTGAGCAGTGATATATTTGATTTGAAGAAAAGGCTCGGCAATATTCTTGTTGCCTACACATATGACGGTCAACCCGTTTATTGCAGAGATATAAAAGCAGACGGAGCAATGACCGTTTTGCTCAAAGAGGCTATTAAGCCTAATCTTGTTCAAACTTTGGATAACACTCCTGCCATTATGCACGGCGGACCTTTTGCGAATATTGCTCACGGCTGTAACAGCGTTCGTGCTACAAAAACAGCGCTTAAACTTGCGGATTATGCTGTTACCGAGGCAGGTTTCGGCTCCGATTTGGGTGCGGAAAAATTTCTCGATATAAAATGCCGCTTCGCTTCTGTTAAACCGTCCTGTATTGTTCTCGTCTCCACTGTTCGCTCTATGAAATATAACGGCGGCGTGGCTAAGGAAAATCTTAAAAAAGAAAATCTCGACGCACTTAAAAAGGGCAGTGAAAATCTCGGTGCTCATATAGATAATCTTAAAAAATACGGAGTTCCCGTAGTTGTTGCGATTAATCATTTTTATGCCGACACTCAGGCGGAAATTGACTATATCGAGCAGTATTGTAAGGACAGAGGCGCAGACTTTGCCGTTACAAAATGCTTTGCCGAGGGCGGAGCAGGCTCAATCGAACTTGCCGAAAAGGTTGTCGAGGCTTGTGAAAAAGAGAATAATTTTCATTATCTTTACGATATTGATATGCCGCTTTATGATAAAATCGAAACTATTGCACGTGAAATTTACGGAGCAGACGGCGTGGATTATACAAAACAGGCAAAGGACTCCCTTGACGGATTTATAAAACTCGGCGCAGATAAAATGCCTGTTTGTATGGCAAAAACGCAGTACAGTCTTTCCGATAATCCGAAACTCCTCGGCAGACCGCACGGCTTCAGAATTACGGTTTCGTCTGCCTCTCTTTCTAACGGCGCAGGCTTTGTGGTTTGCCAAACAGGCTCGGTTATGACTATGCCGGGACTTTCCAAGTCTCCTGCCGCATATAGGATTGATATAGACGAAAACGGCAATACTGTGGGGCTTTTCTGATATGATTGAATTTGTCAGCACAAGTTATGAGGATACTCTCAAAAAGGCAGAAAGTTTTGCAAAAACCTGCGAAAAAGGAACCGTAATAGGCTTTTTGGGCGGACTCGGAATGGGAAAAACCGCTTTTACTTCGGGCTTTGTTAAAGGACTCGGAATTAATGCCGATGTTTCGTCTCCGACCTTTGCCATATGCAACGAATATATTGGCGATAACGATAAGGTTTACCACTTCGATATGTATAGAATAGACTCGTGGGATGACCTTTATTCTACCGGCTTTTTCGATTATCTTGAAACGGATGCCTATATCATAGCAGAGTGGAGCGAAAATATTTTCGGTGCACTTCCCGATGATGCCGTTATAATAGAAATAGAAAAACTCAGCGAAAACGAAAGACATTTTGTTATAAAGCATAAGTACGATTATAAAGAGGAAGATTAAATGATACTTTCACTGGATTCTTCCGCCGTTACTGCAAGTGTTGCACTTACCGACGGCGATAAGGTAATAAAAAGTGAATTTGTAAATTCTGGTTTGACCCACAGCGAAACGCTCATACCTATGGTAAAAAGAGTTATGGACGGTCATTCTTATGACGAACTCGACGGTATTGCGATTACCGCAGGACCGGGTTCGTTTACGGGAGTAAGGATAGGAGTTGCAACGGTAAAAGGACTCGCATTTAACGATAATATCCCTTGTTACAGCGTTTCTACACTTGAGGCAATCGCTTATAACTTCACAGATGAAAACGCTGTTGTATGCGCAGTAATGGACGCAAGAAGAATGCAGTTTTATAATGCAATCTTTTCCGTTAAGGACGGTGTTGTTACTCGTATTTGCGATGACAGAGCAATTTCTGTTGACGATTTAAGAAAAGAACTCAGTTCTTATGATAAGGTAATTGTGGCAGGTGACGGAGCAAGACTCTGTATGTCGGGTTTGAAACTTGATAACTGCTTTCTTGCCGACGATGATAAAATATATCAAAATGCAGTTTCTGTGTCGAAAGCGGCGCATAATGTAAAACCGATTTCTCCGAAGTCGCTTATGCCTGTTTATTTAAGGCTCAGTCAGGCTGAAAGAGAATTAAAATTAAAAAAATAAGGAGATTATTATGATAGTATTAGGTTCAGACCACGCAGGCTTTCCGCTTAAGGAGGCTATAAAAGAGCATTTGGACGAGCAAGGAGTAGAGTATATAGATGTAGGCTGTTATTCCCCCGAGAGATACGATTACGCAATCTCTGCACAAAAGGCTTGCGATAAGGTTGTGTCGGGTGAGGCAAGACTTGCCGTTCTTTGCTGTGGAACAGGTGTCGGCATCTCTATGGCGGCAAATAAGGTAAAGGGCATTCGTGCTTGCTGTTGCAGTGATTATTTCAGCGCAAAATATACTCGTCTCCATAATGACGCAAACTGTCTTTGTATGGGTGACAGAGTTATCGGAGCAGGTCTGGCGTGCGAACTTGTGGATGTTTTCATCAATACCGAATTTGAAGGCGGAAGACACGCAAAGAGAGTAGACCAGATTATGGCTATTGAAAACGGCGAAAAGTTATATTGATACAGTTTAAGCAAACTGATTTTGTTCAGTGTGCGTAAAAAAATCCCACTAATACTTGCGTATTAACGGGATTTTTTAATAGTGAATCGGGCGAAATTCAGAAAACTTAAACCAATTACTTCTTTATGCAGTGTGCCACACAGGCATTCTTTGTTTATAAAAAAGGGGAGAGACTTATTGCAAAATCTCTCCCTTATTTTTATGCTTATGTTTAATTATTTTATGACCACTTAAGTGCTTTAATACTGAAACCGAGCGAGGAGTCAAGTTTGTTCTTTTGAACAACTGCGACAACCTTTGATATACTGCCGGCACCGCTTACCGTTGCGGTAATTCTGTAATAGTTGTTGCCGAGTGATTCCGTGGTTGTAATTTTTACCGTATGCTGATGTGCTTCAGCCTTTGGAATGGTAAATGTATCGTTTGCGGTATTATAGGTGATGTCTGCGTTTCCTTTGTTATCGTTGCAATTTGTCTTAAAGTTTACAACGGTCTGACCGAAGTATTTGAACAAATCAAGTACGATTGTGCCCGATGCATATGTGGTTGTGTTGAGTCCGTCTCTTTGTGCCATCCATATCGCTACATGAGATGCGATTTCGGCAGGTACTCCGTCAGAGTTTTCATAGCTTGCATTGTAGAGATACGGAACCTCAAGCATATCTTTCAGCCTTGTGTTGTCCTTGTCACTGAAACGTACCTTGTCGCCTTTGTTGTCGGAGTTAGGAACCTTGTCATCTTTTGCGCTTACTTCTTTTATGTCAGGCGAGGTTGTACCTTCGCTTCCGTCGTAAGGTACCGTTGTGGTTGTTGTGTCGGGTTCGGATACGTTGGCTTCATCGTCGCCGTTTTCCTCTTCATCTTCTCCGTCAAGGTTGTAATTGTCGGCGTTGTCTGCCAATCCCGCTTGGGTCGTGTTTGTGTCATCGGTCTTCTTTGAACATCCTATCATAGCTACAGTAGCGACAACCACCGCCGCAAGAATAACTGCAATAGCCTTTTTCATATGTATTACCTCTTAACAAAAAATAATTATTTACAAATTAATTAT
>OBAR01001268.1_pt1 | contig 22546 bp, 19 predicted proteins | sample 1517911 | NCBI WGS metagenome assembly OBAR01 (sample SAMN04571709, study PRJEB22368) | human gut metagenome | biome: human gut; material: stool | host: Homo sapiens | place: Luxembourg | collected 2012-10-26
GAAAGGCTTAAAAACGTGGGATAAATAAGAACATGAGATGTATTTAAACAAGGTGACACTGTGTATTATCTTGCAGAGAATCTGCGATAAATAAGAACATGAGATGTATTTAAACGTAACCCAGAACATGGTAGAAAAGGATAAGTCAAGGATAAATAAGAACATGAGATGTATTTAAACATCTTGATGAGGTAAGGGAATTGATTGGACAGGGGAGATAAATAAGAACATGAGATGTATTTAAACTCAGGCTGACTATTGTATTAAATTGGTGAATAAGATGATAAATAAGAACATGAGATGTATTTAAACTGTCTTCTAAGAATGCATAGTACGGCTTTTTGTTTCGATAAATAAGAACATGAGATGTATTTAAACTCCAGCTGCAAGAGTAGTATGCTCTTGTGTATCCGATAAATAAGAACATGAGATGTATTTAAACTCCAGCCACTTGCCCAGAAAGAGTTTTGTTTCTTTGATAAATAAGAACATGAGATGTATTTAAACGTCCATATACAGAAATATATATCCCCAGTAACTCGATAAATAAGAACATGAGATGTATTTAAACTCTAAAGAAAGTGTCCCTCCAATAAGCCCGTCCAGGATAAATAAGAACATAAGATGTGATCCCAGTTTTGAAAAGTGAAATTCGTGGCGCCCCTTACAATGGAACATTTCAGGGGCTTCTCTACCGATATCGTTCAATATTCCCATACAGGTACGGTTTGGCGCGGTGAAACGCTGTGACAGATAGCGCATGGAAGCTCCGATTTCGCCATCCGGTCCGCCATACTGACTCATGATAATTTGTGCGATTTTTGCATTCGGTGTAGTAATATTTACCGGATATTCCAGTCTTTTTTCATAATTCCACATATTAACGGCATCCTCCTTTTCTTACTTCCCAGGGCCACGGCTGATTCACCCATTCCCAACTGCGGGATTTGGTATCGTTGGCGGTATCGATGGTAAGCGGGCCATAGTTTTTGGCATAAGCTTCTAGCGCTTCATTGCGAAGGGCCGATTTTTCTTCAAAATATGCCAGTGCCTCTTCATCACAAGGATTAATATCCAGATACAATGTCATCTCAACGACTGCAAAACTAAGCTGATTGATTCGGTTTAACATCTGTTCCTTTGACATGCGTTCCATCATTTGCAGCCACCTCCTCCCTTTCCGCAGAATGGTTTGTGAAGATCCGGAAAAATAGTTCCGAACTGAAGCCCTTTGCATAATTCATAGGTTTGACCGAAGTGCGTGTGCGGAATATATGCCATGGCTACCGGAAGGGTATCCACTTTCCGATACATTGATTGTTGATTACAACTACAGGATGTCTGTATTGACCTTGTATTTTGACATGGCATCTGGAAGTTATTTCCATGCCGTTGGCCGCAGCCGGGACGATTTGTGCGATAATTATCCATAATAGTCCTTTCACTAAAGAATCTTTCCATATTACAATATGAGCGGAGTCAAAAAGTGATATAGATAGTTTTGAGTTGAGATAAAATTTATGGTATACTTGTAGAGAAAGGCAAAAATAAGAAATCTTTTTACCTTTAGTTGGGAGGAAACGGATTATGAATACATTACTGACAACCTGGGGCGAGTTTCTTCATCCGGATCATGTCTTAGAAGAATATCCGCGGCCGCAGATGGTGCGGGAGTCTTATTTAAATCTGAACGGATTCTGGGATTATGCGATTACGGAAGAGGGGGAGTTTCCCTGCCGGATGGATGGAACCATACTGGTTCCGTTTTCACCGGAAACGCTTTTGTCCAGAGTGCACAGGAAGTTACAGCCGGATGAGTACCTTTGGTATGAACGGGATCTTCCGGTGAAAACTCCAAAAGACGACAGTCGTTGTATCCTTCATTTCGGAGCAGTGGATCAGTGTGCAATTGTGTTTATAAACGGCAGAAAGGTTTGCCGCCATGTGGGGGGCTATCTGCCCTTTGAAGTAGATATTACAGATTTTCTTGCGGCAGAAGAGAATACTCTGACGGTCAGGGTTCAGGACTATTCGGATACTTCTTATCATGCACGGGGAAAGCAGTCTTTACATCCGTCGGGAATGTTTTACACGGCACAGAGCGGAATCTGGCAGACAGTCTGGCTGGAATGGGTTCCGGCGGTTTACATCAGGGATCTGAGATTGACACCAGATTATGATGGAAATACAGTATCCGTGGAAGTGGCATTGAATCTTGCATCAGAAGAAAACATAATCTGTGATATTTCTGCAGGGGATGAGAAGATTCATGTGGAATCAAAAAGCCGCAGGTTTAAGGTTACATTGGATCATAAAATTTCCTGGACACCGGAATCTCCAAATCTTTACGAGGTGACGGTAAAATTGGGACAGGACTGTGTCAAGGGTTATTTTGCCATGCGTACCTATACGATAGAAAAAGACCGAAAAGGAATATTACGTTTTTGCCTGAATCATCAACCCTTATTTTTACAGGGAATTCTGGACCAGGGATATTGGTCTGACGGTCTTTATACAGCGCCCTCGGATGAGGCACTGATCTTCGATCTTACGAAGATGAAGGAATTGGGATTCAATATGATACGGAAGCACTGCAAGATTGAGTCGGCACGTTGGTATTATCATTGTGACCGGCTTGGAATGATTGTATGGCAGGATATGGTAAATGGCGGAACGACTTACAACACACCATTAGTAACCTGGCTGCCGACCGTAGCTTCCAAAATCCGGACAAAATTGGATGACCATAAGTATCATCGTTTTGGGAGAGGCAGTAAAAAGGGAAGATTTGAATGGGTAAGAGAGTGCCGGGATACGATTCTGTATCTTTCACATTTTCCCTGTATCAGTACCTGGGTATTGTTTAATGAAGGCTGGGGACAGTTTGATGCGGATTTGATTACGGAACAGGTGAAAAAGCTGGATCCACATCGTCTGGTGGATGCTACAAGCGGTTGGTTTATGCAGAACAACAGTGATTTTCACAGTGTACATACATATTTCAGAAAATTAAAGATGGAAGAGACGGACAAACCTTATGTGATCTCTGAATACGGCGGATATGATTGCCATATTGCGGCACATTCTGCGGAAGAAAAGGCCTATGGATATAAGCATTTTGAAACCGTGGAGGAGTTTCAGCAGGCGCTTATGCGGCTGCAGAAGGAAGAATTGGAACCGCTGATTGAGCAGGGACTCTGCGGTGCGGTCTATACGCAGCTTTCGGATGTGGAAAGTGAAGTAAATGGATTGTTTACATTTGACCGGAAAGTGTGCAAATTATGGAACATCTGATTTTTAGCTTAAATGCCACGATTCCGATCTTTCTGACTATGATATTTGGGATGATATTTAAAAAGGCAGGTATCTTTAATGAGAAGTTTGTAAGTGCTGCAAATAAATTTGTATTTCAGGCTGCGCTTCCGGTACTGCTGTTCCAGGATATCAGCGGGGCAGATTTTTATGAAGTATGGGATACCGGATTTGTGTTGTTTTGCTTTTGCGTGACATTGATTTCAATTCTGGCTGTGACAGCGTTGTCCTTTCTATGGAAGGATAAATCTATTCAGGGAGAGTTTGTGCAGGCATCCTATAGGAGCAGTGCGGCGATTTTGGGAATTGCATTCATACAGAATATCTATGGAGACGCAGGTATGGCACCGCTGATGATTATTGCAACAGTTCCTTTGTATAATGTGATGGCAGTTGTGGTGCTTTCTTTCCTGAAACCGGACAGAGAGAAATTCGATCGGGCACTGATTCTCTGTACATTGAAAGGGATTGTTACCAATCCCATTATTTTGGGGATTGCTGCAGGTGTAATCTGGTCTGCGCTTCAGATACCGAAACCGGAAGTTCTGGATAAGACACTTCACAATCTTTCGGTTCTTGCCACTCCTCTGGGATTGATGGCGATGGGAGCCTCCTTTCGTGTTTCTCAGGCACGGAGCCAGATGAAGCCTGCGGTTGTCAGCAGTATTCTGAAACTGGTGGTATTTTGTGCTGCATTTCTGCCCCTTGCTGTGGGGCTCGGATTCCGAAATGACAAGTTAGTGGCGATCCTTGTTATGCTGGGTTCTGCCACGACAGTAAGCAGTTATGTCATGGCACGCAATATGGGGCATGAAGGGAGTCTGACATCTAATACCGTAATGCTTACCACGCTGTGCAGCGCATTTACTCTGACCGGATGGCTGTGCTTTCTGCGCATGATGGAATTTATTTGATGAGTCTTTTTATAACGAACCTGGAGTACTTTGAACGATGAACAAAAGTATTCCGGGTTTTTTGATGCCTGCGGGAAAAACAGGAAGCGTGTCCGAACTTAAAACGATGAAATATTTAAAGAAATACTATGATTTTTTCGAAAAATATTAAGAAAAAGTGTATTTATACATAAAAATATGATAAAATGGTAAAAAGAGCTATTGTAGTAAAAGGAGACTGATTTGAATGGAGGTAAGCTGAATGGAGGGCAAAAGAAGGGTAAGTACGGGAATACCGGGATTTGATCAGGTGATTGATCAGTTCCGGTTAGGTGACAATGTAGTATGGCAGGTTGAGTCTTTAGAAGATTACAGAAGAGTGGTGCAACCTTATATCCGCCAGGCGGTCAGGGATGGACGGAAACTGGTTTATATTCGATTCGGAAGCCATGAGCCTGTAATTTCGGAAGAAGACATGGGTGCAGTTTCTCTGGAATGGATCAATGCCCAAAAGGGTTTTGAACACTTTGCTACAAAAGTTCATCGGCTGATTACAGATTATGGAAAAGAAGCATTTTATGTTTTTGATTGTCTTACCGATCTGCTGAAATTCTGGTATTCTGATTTGATGATTGGAAACTTTTTCCGGGTGACGTGTCCTTACCTGTTTGAATTGGAGACCATTGCGTATTTTGCGTTGATCCGGGATTCTCATACGTCGGATACGATCAACAGAATCCGGGAAACCACCCAACTTTTATTGGAGGTTTATGATGTGGACGGCAATTTCTATGTCCATCCGGTTAAAGTGTGGCAGAGATATTCTAAAACGATGTTCTTGCCGCATCTGATTACGCATGATACAGCGCAGTGTATCACCTCCAGTGCAGAGGCCGCGGCCCTTTTTTCCAGATATGGTCTGGAAGATGAAAAGATGGATTACTGGGATGTGACATTTCAGCGTGCTTATCAGGCATTATCCGGTTCAGAGGAACGCCGGGAGGAACGGAAAAAATTATTGTTAAAACTTCTGATCGGGGATGACACGAAGATCTATACTCTCTGCTGCAGGTTTTTCAGTCTGCGGGATCTGGTGAATATCAAGTCCCGGGAAATCGGAACCGGACGGATCGGAGGAAAGGCAGTAGGAATGCTGCTTGCAAGAAAAATCGTGGAGCAGGATAAGGAGCGGCGGTTTGCTCCCTATCTTGAGATGCATGATTCCTTTTACCTGGGAGCTGATATATTTTACACATATATTGTACACAACGATTGTTGGAAACTTCGGACGAAACAGAAAACAAGAGAGGGATATTATAGATATGCCCCGGAACTCAAAGAACGGATTCTTCATGGAACTTTTCCTGAGATGATTAAAAATCAGTTTCGTAAAATGTTGGAATATTATGGCCAATCACCGATTATTGTCCGTTCCAGTTCTCTTCTGGAAGATAATTTCGGCAATGCATTTGCCGGAAAGTACGACAGTGTGTTTTGTGTGAATCAGGGAACACCGGAAGAACGTTACGAGGCATTTGAGCATGCGGTCCGTACGGTATATGCCAGCACGATGAATCAGGATGCGCTGAATTATCGTATGAACCGCGGACTGTTTGAACAGGATGAGCAGATGGCACTGCTTGTTCAGAGGGTGTCCGGTGATTATTATGGGACGGATTTCTTTCCGCATATTGCAGGGGTTGGTAACTCTTCCAATTTGTATGTGTGGAATTCAGATATTGATATGAGTGCCGGGATGCTGCGGCTGGTTTTCGGGCTGGGAACACGGGCGGTAGACCGTGTAGTCGGTGATTATCCCAGAATTGTCTGCCTGGATGATCCAAACAGGAAACCACTTGTTGATTATCAGAATGTGCGTAAGTTTTCACAACATTATGTGGATCTTCTGGATCTGGAGCATAATACCTGGACGCATAAGGGAACGGATCAGATTCTGAATATGAATTTAAAAGCGGATAAAAAGTTATTTGCATCCAAAGATTTTGAGACGATGCGCCGTTTGCGGGAACGGGGGGACTATCGGAATTTTTATATTGTGGATTTTCCGCATCTGCTGCAGAAAACAGATTTTCCGCAGAAAATGCGGGAGATTTTAAAGTTGTTATCCGATACTTATGAATATCCGGTTGATATTGAATTTACCGCAAATTTCAAGGAAGACGGCAGTTACAGAATTAATCTTCTGCAGTGCCGCCCGTTACAGACGAAAGGACTTGGGCGAAATGTGACCTTGCCGGAATTAAAAGATGAGAAAGATTGCCTTTTCTTCAGCCAGGGGAATTTTATGGGCGGAAATGTCCGGCTTCCGGTCAATTATGTGATTTATGTGGACGTAAAGCCATATCTGGCACTTAACGAACAGGAGAGATACGAGGTTGCAAGAACGGTCGGGTGTCTGAACGAAAAGCTGAAAGACGAACATACTCTGCTGATTGGACCGGGGCGCTGGGGTACTACGACAACTTCTCTTGGGGTTCCGGTACATTTCACAGAATTATGTCATATGACGGCAATTTGTGAGGTTTCCTGTAAGGAAGAGGGACTGATGCCGGAACTCTCTTATGGAAGTCATTTCTTTCAGGATCTGGTAGAATCCGATGTATTTTATGTAGCATTATTTAAAGGAGAAAAGGGAGTGATTTTTCAGGAAGAACAGATTTTGGAGAAGCCGAATTTATTGAAAGAATTGACAGATGAAAAATTTTCTCAGGTGATTCATGTAATAAAGACAGAAGGGATGGAATTATATTCGGATACGATTCATCAGAAAGTACTTTGCCGATAACTGTAAGGGTCTTTTCCCGATAAAAAAAAAGGAGGACCAGTACCTGACAGCCAGGTACTGGCGTATGAAAAAGAAAATTTTATGAAAAGTTTGGGTTGTCTTTTCTACATTTTTAATTTAACAGATGAGTGTGAGAGAACTGTGATTTGACTTTAAATGTTTTGTGAAAAGTTTATTGACGAATTGTGAACATCCCGGAGAATGTTTGAAAATGCCATTTGATTGTAAAAAAAAATTTACACAAGGGATTTTTATGATATACTTTTACCTATCAAAGGACAGACAGGATGAAAAGTATGAAACAATTTATAAAGACAGCAATGCAGATATTAAGAAAAAATTGGCTCAGCCTGTTGATTTTCGAAGTAACCTATCGGATTTTTTTCGCAGAGGCATTAATGAAAGGTTCGAATTTTGTTATGAAAATCTGTCTGAAAAGGCTGGGATATAGTTATCTGACTGCGGAAAATTATCAGAAATTTGTGACATATCCATTGACAATTGTGTTTATTATCATTGGGTGCTTATTCATTTGTCTTGCCCTGATTTTTGAGATTCATGCCTTGTTTTCTTGTTATGAAAGTTCCTGGAGAGGACAGAAAATCAGTGTCCCGGCGATGATTCGCTGGGGCGGAAGGGGTGCACTGCGTTTTATTGCCAGATATCCGGGGCGCTGGATGGTGTATATGGCGGGAAGTATCCCTTATTTATGGATTCATTTTCTGATATGGGAAGTAACACAGACAAAATTCCTGCAATTTTCTGTTCAACAGTTGGCGAAGGCAATTCCTCATTATTATGTACTGGGAATACTTCTGATATTGGTTTTTGTCTTATCCATGCTATTTTCATTCAGTGTGCCGAGAAGAGTCATGACGATGGATCGGCCGGAGGAAGTCAACAGGTATTGCCGGAAACGAATGAAGATGAGATGGAAAAGAGATTTGTTTTTTTCTGCGATTGTACAGATTTTTGCGGCGCTGCTTATGTTGATTCTTTATCTGGCAGCGTTATTTATCATGGTCGGATATGTAAAAGTCATGCGTTCTTCAGGTACGATGGTCAGTGCTGTATTATTTTACAGCAGTTTGATTAAGTACTATGCAGGAGTGATCGCAGGAGGTGTGGGGATGACATTGACGCTGCTTTATCTGTATACCTTCTTTGCACGTTCTTCGGAGAAGAAAAAGTATAATCGTTCCAGAAACCGGAAGAAAAGCAGGTTTAAGCAAATATTGACATCAAAACAGGTATTGTCCGGTATCACAGTGTTGATTGTATTTCTGGATCTGGCGTATCTTGTGATGGAGGCGAGGATCAATCTGCCGGATGTAGCTGTTTCGCAGTCTGATATGGTTGTCACGGCACATCGGGGCGGGGCGCGGATGGCTCCGGAAAATACAATGAGTGCCATGGAATACGCAGTTGAAGCATTGGCAGATGTGGCGGAGATTGATGTGCAAGAGACCAAGGATGGGGAAATCATACTTCTGCATGATACGAATCTGAAGCGTACTACCGGTTTGAATGCCGATATCTGGGATCTGACATACGATGAAATTTGTCAGCTTGATGCCGGAGTGAAGTTTAATAAAAAGTTCCGTGGTGAACAGATTCCAACGTTGGATCAGGTGATCAAATACTGCAAGGGGAAGATTAAACTTAATATTGAGGTGAAATATAACGGTCATAATAAGCACATTGTAAAAAAGGTAGTAAAAATTATCGAGGATAATGATTTTACAGATGATTGTGTACTGACATCGATGAATTACAAGTTTCTGGAGCAGGTGAAGAAAGAAAATCCGAATATCCGGACTGGCTATACACTCCGTATGACTTATGGAGATCTTTCGGAATTGACAGAGGTGGATTTCTTCAGTGTGAAGCATACATATATTACGCGGCAATTTGTGGATGAGGTTCACAGACTTGGTAAGGAAGTGTATGCGTGGACCCTGAATTATCAGGGAGATATGCAGCGGATGATTACATTGAAGGTTGATAATATCATTACAGATGAACCGGAACTTGTGCGAAAGGTTCTTTTGGGGGAGACGGACAGGAATCCATCTTTTATCACACTTTTGAAATATGCGGTAAAATGACAGAAAAACATTGGCTTTTCATTTCTGTCCGGGAATGGTATAATCAGAACAGCACGAAAACATGCGGTATAGGAGTTGATATAGATATGGCAAAAGAACAGCAGAACGCTGTAATCAGACGGAAAAGCCGGACAACGCGCACAAAAACGCGCAAAAGAGCAGATTATTATGATTATAATCTTCTGGCAGCAGTTATCTTATTGATTTGTTTTGGCTTGATTATGCTTTACAGTGCCAGTTATTATGAGGCTTTTCAAAAAATCAGTGGAAATGATGATATGTATTATTTCCGAAGGCAGGCGTTGATCTGTATGGGCGGTGTAGTGGGTGCGATCGTACTTTCTAAGATCAATTATCATATTTATACGAAATTTGCAAGTGCAATCTACGTGCTCAGCCTGATTCTGATGGCAATGGTTCGTTTTTCACCTTTGGGTGTGGATGCCAATGGTTCCAAGCGTTGGCTGAACCTGGGAATTCAGTTTCAGCCTTCTGAGATGGCAAAGATCGCGGTTATTCTTTTTCTGCCCATGGTGATTATCAAAATGGGAAAGCAAGTCAAAACGCTGAAAGCATTTTGCATTCTTATGGTTATCGGAGGAATGCAGGCAGTGGGAGCGAAGGTATTTACAGATAATTTAAGTACAGCATTGATTATTCTTGGAATTGCCTGTGCCCTTATTTATTTGGCACATCCAAAGACAGCCCCCTTTGTGGCAGCAGCGGTTCTGGCGATTGTCCTGAGTGTTGCAGGTGTTTCCATAATAGCAGCCAATATGGATGCAACTTCCGGATTCCGAATCCGCCGTGTACTTACCTGGCTGAATCCGGAGGGATATCTTGAGGATGGAGGATTCCAGGTGATTCAGGGCTTGTATGCAATTGGTTCCGGAGGCTTTTTCGGCAAAGGACTTGGAAACAGTGAACAGAAGCTGAGTACGATACCGGAAGCCCAGAATGATATGATATTTTCTATCATCTGTGAAGAATTGGGAGTGTTCGGGGCAATCCTGGTGCTTTTGATGTTCGGCTATTTATTGTATCGGCTGTTTTTTATCGCACAAAACGCACCGGATCTTTACGGAAGCCTGATTGTAAGCGGGATTTTCTGTCATATCGCGCTGCAGGTAATCCTGAATATCTGCGTTGTGCTGAATCTGATTCCGACTACAGGAATTACGCTTCCTTTCATCAGTTACGGAGGAACTTCCGTTCTTTTCCTGATGGTAGAGATTGGGATTGCGCTGTCGGTTTCACGGCAGATAAAATTTACTTCAGAATAAAAGATAAAAAATATATGGAAATGTATTGACAAAGTGAAATTTTCCCAGTACACTTTCAATGACAAATATCTTAAAACTGATTTAAGGAGTGAAAGTAAGATGTTAGAGAAAATGAGAAGCATCCTGGAAGAACAGTTAAACTGCGAAGGGGATATCATTACAGAAGAAACTTCTTTCAAAGATGATTTGGGAGCTGATTCCCTGGATTTGTTTGAATTGGTGATGGCATTGGAAGAAGAATATGGCATTGAGATTCCGGCAGAAGAACTGACAGAACTGGAAACCGTAGGGTCTGTAATTGAATACTTGAAGGCTAAGGGTGTGGAGGTATAATCCACACCCTTTTATGATGTGTTACTATGAAAGTCCCGTACAGCAGCCATGACCCGGAGCGTGCTTGCACGCGCAGGGACATGGATACTGGCGGCGATTGCGGGAGCACAAGGTGCGGAGCAATCGACTTTCATGGATGGTGATGTCTGCGCCAGCAGACATGTCCGTTTACTATGCAAACTATCTGAAAACCGATACCAGCAAAAAGGCTGATTGCATTAAGTTTGCAGAATGCGCGCTTATGATTCCGGGATTTATGGAAAAATATATCAACTAAAAATTGGAAGGGCATGTTCGGGAAAGATTTCCGGATATGCCCTTTCTAAACGAACATGGTTGGTGGCGTGGATATCATCATATAGGAAAGTGACTAATATCTCACAAAATTTGTTGCAAATAATGAAAAAACATCAAATTATCGAAAAATAGTTGTGCAGTTTGTTGGCGTGGGGTATAATTAATACATCATAAAATAGAGGAGGATTTGTGATGCTGGATCAGTCTTATTATGCGAAAGCAGACGAGATTATTGAGCAATATGGACGGAAAGCCAGTTCCCTGATACCGATCATGCAGGACATTCAGGGAGAATACCGCTATCTGCCGGGGGAATTACTGACTTATGTGGCAAAGGAAATCGGGGTAAAAGAAGCAAAGGCATATAGTGTTGCTACTTTTTATGAGAATTTCTCATTTGAGCCAAAAGGGAAATACATCATCAAAGTCTGTGACGGTACGGCCTGCCATGTTCGGAAATCTGCCCCCATTTTGGAGGCGTTATTTAAAGAACTTGGTTTGAGCAAGAAAAAACATACCACAGATGATATGCTCTTTACGGTGGAGACGGTTTCTTGTCTGGGCGCCTGCGGACTGGCTCCAACATTGATGGTCAATGAACAGGTACATCCCTGTATGACACCAGAAAAGGCAATTGAATTAATCGAAGAATTGCGGGGTGAGAGCGTATGACAATTGATACCAGGGAAGATTTGTTAAGAGCAGCCGGTGAGGCGAAGGTGCAGCTGGAATCTTATCAATGCCGGATTTTGGTCTGTTCAGGTACCGGATGTGTAGCAACCGGGTCAGAGGCAGTTTATGAAAAGTTTCTGGAAATCGCAATGGATGCTCCAGATGTACAAGTAGAATTTAATACCTGTGGAGGACAGCATACCATCGGCGTGAAGCATACCGGATGTCAGGGCGTCTGTGAACTTGGACCCTTGGTTCGGATTCAAAAGGGCGATAAAGTAATTCAGTATGTTCAGGTGAAACCAAAGGACTGTAAAGAAATTTTCGACCGTTCCGTTATGGAGAACGATGTGTTGGAGCGCCTTTTGTATAAGCAGGATGGAACCACCTGCGAAGGACCGGATGAGATTCCGTTTATCGCAAAGCAGACCAGGATTACTTTAAGCAATTGTGGAAAATATGACGCTCTTTCTCTGGAGGAATACATAGCATCCGGCGGTTTTTCGGCATTTGAGAAGGCACTTTTTGACATGACGAAAGAAGAAGTGGCTGACGAAGTTGAAAAATCAGGACTCCGCGGACGCGGAGGCGGGGGCTTCCCCACCGGAAGAAAATGGAAACAAGTGATGCGGCAGAAAGAGAAAGTCCGCTACGTGGTATGCAACGGTGACGAGGGCGATCCGGGTGCATTTATGGATGGCTCTGTGATGGAAGGTGATCCGTATGCATTGTTGGAAGGGATGATGATCGCTGCCCACACAGTAGGAGCGCAGGACGGATATATCTATGTGCGTGCGGAGTACCCGAATTCGGTGGCACGCCTGCAGCATGCGATTTCGGAACTGGAGAAACACCATCTGCTGGGTGAGAAGATTCTGGGAACTGATTTCAGTTTTTGTATGCATATTAACCGGGGAGCCGGAGCGTTTGTCTGCGGTGAGGGTTCTGCATTGACAGCGTCTATCGAAGGAAACCGCGGGATGCCCCGCGTGAAACCGCCGAGAACCGTAGAGAGGGGACTTTGGGAAAAGCCCACAGTGCTGAACAATGTGGAGACATTTGCCATCGTGCCGAAGATAGTGAAGAGGGGGTCTGCATGGTATCGTGGCTTTGGTACGGAGGGCAGTCCGGGAACAAAGACATTTTCACTGACTGGTTCCATTCGGAATACAGGATTGATCGAGGTTCCCATGGGAACTACTTTGCGGGAGATTATCTTTGATATCGGAGGCGGATTGAAGGGGGATGCACAGTTTAAAGCCGTACAGATCGGAGGTCCTTCCGGCGGCTGTCTTACTGCGGATCATCTGGACGTGCCTCTGGATTTTGATTCCGTGAAAAAGTACGGAGCGATTATCGGTTCCGGCGGTCTTGTTGTTATGGATGAGCATACCTGTATGGTTGAGGTTGCGCGCTTCTTTATGAGTTTTACCCAGCGAGAGTCCTGCGGAAAATGCGTTCCATGCCGGGAAGGTACCAAGCGTATGCTGGAGATTCTGGAGCGAATTGTGGAAGGCAAGGGAGAGATGGAGGATCTGGACAGACTGGAAGAACTGGCTGAAATGGTGAAGAATATGGCGCTGTGCGGTCTGGGCAAGAGTGCACCGCTTCCCGTATTGTCAACACTGAAAGTGTTCCGTGACGAGTATGAAGAGCATATTAAGGAGCATAAGTGCCGTGCGAAAGTCTGTCAGGCAATGCGCCGCTTTGTCATTAATCCGGAATATTGTAAAGGCTGCGGAAAATGTGCCAGGAACTGTCCGGTGGGAGCAATCACCGGTGTCAGGAAAGAAGCATATCACATCGACAGCAGTCTGTGTATCAAGTGCGGTTCCTGTAAAGATAATTGTGCATTTGATGCAATTTATATTGAAGCATAGGAGGGACGAATATGGGTACAATAACAATAGACGGTAGAAAAGTAGAATTTACCGATGAAAAAAATGTCCTTTCTATCATCAGAAAGGCAGGGATTGATTTGCCTACGCTGTGTTATCATTCGGAACTGTCCACATACGGAGCCTGCCGTCTGTGTACGGTGGAGGATGACCGGGGAAGGACGTTTGCGTCCTGTTCGGAAGAGCCAAGAGATGGAATGGTGATCTATACCAATACGCTGAGATTGAAAAAATACCGGAAATTAATTGTGGAACTGCTTTTGGCATCTCACAGCAGAGACTGTACTACTTGCGTGAAGAGCGGAGAATGTAAGCTGCAGGAACTTGCACACCGGATGGGTGTTATGAAGGTACGTTTTGAGAATACGAAAGAGCGTCAGCCGCTGGATAACAGTTCTTATTCGATTGTCCGTGATCCGAATAAATGTATACTGTGCGGCAACTGTGTCCGTGTCTGTGAGGAATTACAGGGTATCGGAACTCTGGGAGTTGCTTTCCGGGGGACGGAAGCCATGGTTATGCCGGCTTTTAATCAGGCGATTTCCGGAACGGAATGTGTTGCATGCGGACAGTGCCGTGTATTTTGTCCCACTGGTGCAATCAGTATTCATACGGACATGGATGCAGTATGGGAAGTGTTGGCTGATCCGGAAGTACGTGTTGTAGCGCAGGTAGCTCCTGCCGTGCGTGTAGCAGTGGGAGATGCCTTTGGATTGACCAAGGGACGCAGTGTTATGGGAAAAATCGTAAATGTGCTTCACCGAATCGGATTTGATGAGGTTTACGATACCACCTTCAGTGCGGATTTGACGGTTATGGAGGAGTCTGCCGAGTTTCTGGAACGGATTAAGGAAGGAAAACATCTGCCGCTTATGACTTCCTGCTGCCCGGCGTGGGTGAAACTTGTCACGGATCAGTATCCGGACTATAAGGAAAATCTTTCTACCTGTCGTTCGCCTCAGGGAATGATGTCTGCAGTTACCAAAGAGTGGTTCCGGGATACGGAACATGCCGGCGGCAAACGGACAGTGATGGTATCCTTTATGCCATGTACAGCCAAGAAGATGGAAATCAAACGGTCAAACAGTTTCACCAAAGGTGAACAGGATACCGATTATGTCATCACAACGACAGAATTGATTCGGATGATCCGCAATTCCGGAATTGACTTTGGAACACTGGAACCGGAGGCAAGTGATGTTCCATTTGGATTCGGTTCTGGCGGAGGTGTTTTGTTTGGGGTTACTGGTGGGGTTACGGAGGCGGTGCTCCGCAGAATGATTCCCCAGCACGATAAAGCAGCGCTGGAAGCGATTGCAATGTGCGGTGTCCGTGGAGATGAAGCAATCCGGGAATTTACGATTCCGTATGAAGGACAGAATATCAATATCTGTGTAGCCAGTGGTCTGGCAAATGCCCATGAAGTTATGAGACGGGTGAAGAGTGGTGAAGCGAATTATCATTTGATTGAAGTGATGGCATGCCGCCGTGGGTGTATTATGGGAGGAGGACAGCCTCCAAAAGCAGGTACACGTACAAAAGCAGCAAGAGCAAAAGGAATCTACAATGCAGATAATGTAGCGATGATTAAGAAACCGGATGAAAATCCTATGATCCAGTCTCTGTACGAAGGATTTTTAAAAGGAAAGACACACGAATTACTTCATAATGACGGATATTGATGCATTGATAGATGGGGTGTCATTCATGTGTGTGGATGATGTCTGAAAAGTATTTCCATCGGAGCGTGTTTGAAGTTTTATTCCTGTAAATGGGAATAAAATTTTCAAACACGCTCTAAATTTTGCCTGGTTATTTTCAGCAGTAGTTGGTGAATATTGATTTCCTCAATTGTGCTGACAGCACAATTTTTTTTTCGCTGCTTTGTTCTCGCAGTCTATTGCTGCACTTCTTTGCACTTGCTATAATAGAGTCAGCAAAGCTGTAGACGAAGTTGTCATACTGAAGTCTATGGCTTTTTTGTATACAGGGAAAATTTGCTTATGGCGGAAAAATTATTTGCGGAAGAGAAACAAGGAGGAATTTCAGATGTTAAATGAAGCTTTACCTAAAATTGTTACAGAAATGCTGCCGGGCCCTATTTCTAAAAGTGTAATTGAACGGCGTGAAAGGGTTGTTCCAAATGCAATCAAATGTGTCTATCCTTGTGTAATGAAACAGGCATCAGGTGCTATGATTGAAGATATGGATGGAAATTATTTTCTGGATTGGATCGGCGGTGTTGGGGTATTGAATGTGGGTCATTGCCATCCTGATCTGGCAGCAGCAGTAAAAGAACAGGCAGATAAATATTTTCATGGAATGTTCAATGTGGTTACACACGAAGGGTATGTTGCTTTGGCTGAAAAACTTGGTGCACTTGTTCCGGTTCGCGGCACAAAGAAAAAGGTTATGTTTGCAAACAGCGGCGCTGAGGCAGATGAAAATGCAGTGAAAATTGCAAAGGCATATACGAAACGTCCCAATATCATTGTATTTTCAGGTGCTTTTCACGGAAGAACGATGCTTACGATGGCTATGACTGCCAAGAAATCATATGCAAAAGGCATGGGGCCGTTTCCGGATGGTGTATATAGAGCAGAATACCCTTATTTGTACAGAAAGCCTGCGGGTATGACAGAGGATGAGGCACTGATTTATTATACAAAAAGTATTGATAAAATATTTGAGGAAGCTTCCCCGGCAGAATATGTTGCAGCAATTATATTGGAGCCGCTGCAGGGGGAAGGCGGATTTATCCCTGCTCCGGTAGAATGGGTGAAATCGCTTCGTAAAGTTTGTGATGAACATGGAATCCTGTTGGTTGCCGATGAGGTGCAAAGTGGTTTTGGGCGTACAGGGAAATTATTTGCCTCTGAATATTGGAAGGAGGCCGGATGCGAACCTGATATGATTGCAACTGCAAAATCGATTGCCGGCGGTGTTCCCCTGAGTGCGGTTATTTCACGCACAGAGGTTATGGATGCCGTTCCTGGCGGAGTCATTGGAGGTACTTACGGAGGAAATGCGCTTGCCTGTGCTGCGGGATTGAAAGTATTGGAAGTGATAGAACGGGATCATCTCCTTGAACGTTCCAATGAAATCGGAAGAATTTGCATGGAGAAATTCAATCAGTGGAAGGATGTTTATGAAGTAGTAGGAGATGTCCGCGGACTGGGTGCTATGATAGGAATTGAATTTGTAAAAGATAAAAAGACAAAAGAGCCGGCGGCAGAATTTGTATCTTTGCTTATAAAAGAGTGTGCAGACCATGGTCTTTTAATAGAAAGTGCAGGAACTTATGGAAATGTTATCCGGTTTCTGGCTCCTCTTGTTATCACGGATGCACAGTTGAATGCGGGCTTTGACATTATGGAAAAAGCCATACAAAGATTAAGTAAATTGTAATAGCTGACACCACTCAATTACCGGAAGTGACAGAAGGATTTTAAAAATTTCGGTCATAAAAATAGGGGAAACAAAGGATTTTGGATTGACAATCGTTGTAATCAATAGTAGAATGAATTGCAAAGCAATTTTGTAACTATAGGTGCAGGAAGATTGGTCATGGATAGTTACGGATTCTGTTAATTAGTTTATGAAAGTGGGTTTTTACGATGAAGAAGAGAATTTTGTCCATTCTGGTTGAGAATACTTCTGGTGTTTTGAGTCGGGTTTCAGGTCTGTTCAGCCGCCGTGGTTATAATATCGACAGTTTGACGGTCGGCGTTACCGCAGATCCCAGATTTTCAAGGATGACTGTTGTATGTACCGGAGATGAGATGATTCTGGATCAGATCACCAAGCAGCTTGCAAAACTTGTGGATGTCCGTGACATCAAAGTACTGAAGCCGGATGAAAGTGTAAGCAGAGAATTGATTTTGGTTAAGGTGTTGGCAGATGCTGCGGAACGTCAGAACTTAATTGCAATCGCTGATGTATTCCGTGCCAAGATCGTAGATGTGGGAACAGGTTCTCTGATTATTGAAATGACAGGTGCTCACTCTAAAATAGATGCATTTTTAAGATTACTGGAAGGTCATGAGATTCTGGAACTGGCGAGAACCGGTATTACAGGTTTGTCCAGAGGAAAAGAAGACGTCCGGTATTTGGATTAAGCTAGCTAAAGGTACATATTCTGCGGTTATATTCTGCGGAACCTTTAACAAAAATATATATTAAATAAGTGGAGGAATAGATAAATGTCAGCAAGAATTTTCTATCAGGAAGATTGTAACCTTTCCTTACTGGATGGTAAGACAATTGCAATTATCGGTTACGGCAGTCAGGGACATGCACATGCATTGAACTTAAAGGAATCCGGATGCAATGTTATTATCGGTCTCTATGAGGGAAGTAAATCATGGGCAAAGGCAGAGGCACAGGGATTTCAGGTATATACTGCAGCAGAAGCAGCTAAGCAGGCTGATATCATCATGATCCTGATCAATGATGAGAAACAGGCAGCAATGTATAAAAAAGATATTGAGCCGAATCTGGAAGAAGGCAATATGCTGATGTTCGCTCATGGATTTGCGATCCATTTCGGACAGATCGTACCGCCGAAATTCGTAGACGTTGCAATGATTGCACCAAAAGGACCTGGACATACCGTAAGAAGCGAGTATCAGGCAGGCAAAGGTGTTCCTTGTCTGGTTGCTATTGAGCAGGATGCGTCCGGAAAAGCTCTGGATAAAGCCCTTGCTTACGCACTGGGAATCGGTGGAGCAAGAGCAGGTGTTCTGGAGACTACATTCAGAACAGAGACAGAGACAGACCTGTTCGGTGAGCAGGCAGTACTTTGCGGCGGTGTATGTGCACTGATGCAGGCTGGTTTTGAAACTCTGGTTGAGGCAGGATATGATCCAAGAAACGCTTATTTTGAGTGTATCCATGAGATGAAACTGATCGTAGACCTGATTTACCAGTCAGGATTTGCAGGCATGAGATATTCAATCTCCAACACTGCTGAGTACGGTGATTACATCACAGGACCAAAGATCATCACAGAAGAAACAAAGAAGGCTATGAAGAAGATCCTTTCCGATATCCAGGATGGTACTTTTGCAAAAGACTTCCTGCTTGATATGTCTGCAGCAGGCGGACAGGCTCATTTCCGTGCCATGAGAAAACTGGCAGCTGAGCATCCGGCTGAGAAAGTTGGTGAGGAAGTTCGTAAACTCTATAGCTGGAGCAACGAAGATAAATTGATCAACAACTAATCGCGAGAATCAATTCGCTGATGTTGTCGGCGAATGATGAATCAGAATCAAAGACCGGTATTGGAACAGCGATTGCCAAAGGCAGTGCTGATTTCAAATCGGTCTTTTTACTTAAATGATGCATTCGTGCCAGAGCAACGAATTTCTTTGTGCAGAGCTGACATTGAAACGTACATCGGAACGGTCCATAATGAAATCAGAAAATCAAATACGAAAACAAAGCAACGATGCTGAGAAGAGATTCTTGGCATCTTTTTTGTTTAGGAGGAATGATTATGGAATATGAAGTACAGAAACATTTGCATTATGCGGGAATACCAAGCTTTAATTTGTTTCCTGTAATAAGAGAACTGGAAGGTGTGGATATCGCGGTTATGGGGGTCCCCTTTGACAGTGGGGTGACAAACAGGCCAGGCGCAAGGCTTGGCCCAAGAGCAATCCGCAGCATGAGTCAGCTTACCAACTGTTTTTCCTATCCATGGGATTATAAGATCGGCCAGACTGCAAAAATCATTGACTATGGTGATGTGGGATATTATGTGGGAGCAAATACCACAAAGGTTATGTTGGAAGAAACCTATGAACATGCGAAGAAAATTTTAAATGCCGGATGTAAGCTTTTGACATTGGGTGGGGATCACACGATTCCTTACGGAATGGTAAGGGCTGCAAGTGAGAAATATGGAAAACTGGCATTGCTGCATTTTGATTCTCACCAGGACAGTACGCCAACTACGGATGGAAATGTCTCTCATGCTAATTTCGCCTATGATTTACAGAAAGAAGGATGTATTGATCCGTCACATTCCGCACAGGTATTCATCCGTACAGAAATGACAGGCTGTGGTTACAATATCTTTTATGCGCAGGATGCCGTATTCATGGATATGGAGGAATTGGCAGCTAAAATAAAAGCAGTTATCGGTAATATGCCGGTATACCTGACTTTTGATATTGATGCCCTGGATCCTTCGGCGGCACCGGGAACCGGAACTCCGGTTATCGGGGGACCATCTTCTGCACAGGTGAGAAAGTTATTGTATGCATTAAAAGGAATCCATGTCGTAGCAGCAGACCTGGTAGAAGTGCTTCCGGCGTATGATCATGGTGAGATTACAGCACTTGCAGCTGCGACCATAGCACAGGATCTGATGTATCTGATGTACAATAAATAAGCGAAGCAAAATTCAAATTATGATCTATGATTCAGGAGGATTATTATGAAAAAGAAAATTTTAAGTGTAGCGCTGGTGTTGGCAATGGCTGTTTCCATGAGTGCATGTGGGGCTGATAAAGCAGGAAAAACGTCTGACAGCAAGGAATCCGGCGAGTTGACAAAGCTTTCTCTTGGCACAACTTCATGGCCTACCAATATGTTCTTCTTTCTTGCGGAAGAAAAGGGGTTTTATGAGGCAAACGGGGTGGATGTAACCATTCAGGAATTTTCATCTACCACAGAGAGCACGAATGCATTTGTTGGAGGTCAGCTCGACTTTTGTACCTTTGCATCATCCGAGACCATTTCACCATTTTTTCAGGGAGCGGAGTATTCCGTTGTACTTGAGACCGATAAATCCAATGGATGTGAAGGTCTGGTAGCAACTTCTGATATCAAGAATGTTACAGACTTAAAAGGAAAAACAGTCGCAACGCAGTTGTACAGTGTAGACCATATGTTTTTACTGACGCTGCTGAATGAAAATGGAATGACAGAAAAGGATATTCATATTGTGGACATGTCCATTCAGGAATCTGGCAATGCATTTGTTGCAGGACAGTGTGATGCGGCATGTATCTGGGATCCCTATTTTTCACAGGCAAAGGATGCAGGGGGAACGGAATTGTTTTCTTCCGCAGATAACCCGGATTTGATTACCGATGTATTGGCGGCATCTAAATCGCTTTGTGACAAAGATCCGAAAGCGGTTACTGCAGTTATTAAAAGTTTCTTTGATGCAGTGGAATATTGGAAGGCAAATCCAGAGGAAGCAAATGCGTATATGGGTGAGAAACTTGGTGTCGGAGCAGAGGAATTTGCCAGCGAAATGGAAGGCTTGTTGATTCCAAGTGCAGAAGATGTTGTAAAAGCATTTACAGAAGCAGACAGCTATGATTACTGGGGGTATACACAAAATACCGTCCGTGATTTCATGTATGAGCTTGGAGTACTTGAAAACAATGAGAAGAACTGCGGTGATATGATTGATGCAAGTTTTGTAAAGAACCTGCCTTGACCTGTTCTTTGCTTCCGGCTTATAATGTCAGTAGACTTTAGTAATGTCAGGATAGATTTTATAATACGGAAGAGGGATTTTTATGAACTGCGAAGACTTAATGAATATGAAACAGATCAGCAGAGGCATGAAGTTAGTTGCAGGGGAGAAGGGGGTTGGCCGGAATATCCGTTGGATTTACTTTGCGGATTGTGTACAGTGCCTGAATGAGGATTATGATCTTGCGGAACTGATCCATGGAGAAGAACTGGTCATTGTAACGAATGTGAGTCTGACTGAAAATGATGAAAAGATTATCGATATGATTCGAGTGATGTTTGGTAAAAATATTGCCGGATTTGTGATCAATGAGGGGCAGATTTCCCAGAGAGTCATGGATTATTGCAATGAAATTGAACTGCCCCTCTATGAATTGTCCGTGGAACTGCATTTGATTGATCTGTCATTGATTCTCTGTAAAGCATTGGTAGAGGAGGAAAGTATTACCAATTCCAGAGAACGGATCTTGTCCTCTATTTTATATACTGAGAATTTGAATGTAGAGGAGGTCATGGAGCAGGCAAATTATCTGGGAGTTCCTCTTTCCGGAAAACATCGTATTGTGGTGCTTCATATGCATGAGCCGGAAGGGCTGCCGAATGAGAAAAAGACAGCAGATGAAGGCTATCTGATGGAAGTGTGCGGGAATATAAAAAAGAGTATTGAAGCAGAATTCCGTTCTTACGGTATGAGACATCTGATGGTGTTGTCACAGCCCAACGCTGCAGTGATATTGCTTCCGTCGGAGCTTTTCAGCAAAGACCTTCTGATTACGATTCTGACGAACATCATGAACAGAGGAGAGAGCAGATATCACATTTTCATCAAGGCAGGAGTGGGTACGGCATACGAATATATCGAGGATTTTAAGAAAAGCTATCAGGAGGCAAAGAATGCACTGGCGAGTTCTAAGATCGTAGCGAAGGAACAGAAGGTTTACTTCTATGAGAATCTTGGAATCTATTCGTTGATTGCCCAGATTTCAAACGGAAAGTTTCTGGATGATTATATCGAGAGCAGAATCGGCAAACTGATAAAGGCAGATCAGATGCAGGAAGGGGAGCTTTGCGAGACTTTGGAAACCTATCTGGAGCATAACTGTAATGCCAATGCAGCGGCTGAGGCGCTCTTTATCCATCGGAATACCATGCGTTACCGTATGGATAAGATTAAGCGGATACTGGATGATGACATTAGTGATATGTCTGTATCTCTGGAATTGAAACTTGCATTCGCGATTAAGCGATATCGTGATAATCGGAGAGATTAGAAACTTGTGCAGGAAGCACAAGGATGATTATGTAATAAATCCATTGAACCAGTCTGGAAATATCAATATAATAAACTTATAAATAATAAATTGGCGAAGACGTCAGAACGATAGTTCTGGCGTCTTTTACTATGAAAGTCCCGGACAGCAGCCATGAACCGGAGCGTGCTTGCACGCGC
>OBAR01001275.1_pt1 | contig 22397 bp, 18 predicted proteins | sample 1517911 | NCBI WGS metagenome assembly OBAR01 (sample SAMN04571709, study PRJEB22368) | human gut metagenome | biome: human gut; material: stool | host: Homo sapiens | place: Luxembourg | collected 2012-10-26
CCTTTTCCCAGTCCACAAGGGTCTTGTAGCCCTTGATGATGCCCTGCGCCCGGGCCAGGTCGATCATAGCCGCCACCTCGGCGGGGGATTTATTCAGCATGGTGGCAATGTCCTCAATGGGCAGCCGCGCATTGTCTTCCAGAATCTTCAAAAGCTGTTCCATGGTCGTTTCTCCTTTGTTTTGCGCGGGTGGGCGTACCCGCCCCGCTGTTATTTTTCAGTATAGCACAAGAATCGCCGCTTTGCATCTTGTTTTTTACGCCAAAGCGGTATAGAATGTCTTTTCCGCCTGAAAACTGCTCTTTTTTCCAAAAAGAGTGTTCAAAAATCGGCAAATCTGCTATACTGAAATTAAACCCTTCCGTCAAAGCCTGACGGCTTTGCCACCTCCCTTAATAGGGGCGGCCTTGGCAGAATGATACAGTTTGTGCGGAACGGGAAACTTGCAAAACTCCACGCAACGCCAGAGGCCCCACTACTAGGGGGGCTGGCGCGAAGCGCCTGAGGGGTTTTTACCAGAAACAATGGGGGTAAGGAATATGAAAGCGTTTATCACTGTCATCGGACACGATACCGTGGGCGTTGTTGCCAAAGTGGCCGCCCTTTGCTGCGAGCTGAACATCAATATTGAGGATGTGACCCAGAGCGTTCTGCAGGGCATGTTTGCCATGATCATGCTGGTGGACATCTCCAAGTGCAGCGTCAGCCATGAGGAGCTGCACACCCGCACCGATGCTCTGGCCAAGGAGATGGGGATGCAGATCAATCTGACCCGTCAGGAAGTTTTTGACGCGATGCATACCATCTAACAGACAAGACCTCTCAGACGCTTTGCGCCAGCTCCTTTAATAGAGGTGGCATTGCGAAGCAATGACGGAGAGGTTTAGAAAGGATACTCTTATGAGCATGATGAATACCGGCGACATCCTCGAGACCATCGAGATGTTCACGCAGGACAATCTGGACGTGCGCACGGTCACCATGGGCATCAGCCTGCTGGACTGCATTGATCCGGACCCGAAGAAGGCCTGCGAAAAAATCTACAATAAGATCACCACCAAGGCAGCTGATCTGGTGCCCGCCGTGGAGCATATCAGCGCCGAGTACGGCATTCCCATCATCAACAAGCGGATCAGCGTCACCCCCATTGCCATGCTGCTGGGTGCCTGCCCCGATGCAGACCCCGTGGACTTTGCCAAGGCACTGGATGCCGCAGGCAAAAAGGTGGGCGTGAACTTTGTGGGCGGCTACACCGCCCTTGTGCACAAGGGCTTCTCGGCCGGTGACCGCCGCCTGATCGAGTCCATCCCCCGCGCACTGGCCGAGACCGACATCGTGTGCAGCTCGGTGAATATCGGTGCCACCAAGGCGGGCCTGAACATGGATGCCATCAAGCTGATGGGCGAAGCCGTGAAGAAGGCCAGCGAGCTGACCGCCGACCGCCAGTGCATCGGCGCGGCAAAGCTGGTGGTGTTCTGCAACGCACCCGAGGACAATCCCTTCATGGCCGGTGCATTCCACGGCCCCGGCGAGCCCGACTGTGAGATCCACGTCGGCGTTTCCGGCCCCGGCGCTGTGCGCGCCGCGCTGGCAAAGCTGCCCAAGGATGCTCCCATCGACGAGGTGGCGGAGCTGGTCAAGCGCACTGCCTTCAAGATCACCCGCGTGGGCCAGCTGGTGGCCAATCTGGCCTCCAAGGCTCTGGGCGTGCCCGCAGGCATCATCGACCTTTCGCTGGCCCCCACCCCTGCTGTGGGCGACAGCGTGGCCAACATTCTGGAAGAGATGGGCCTTGAGACCTGCGGCTGCTGCGGCACCACGGCCTGCCTGGCCCTGCTGAACGATGCTGTGAAAAAGGGCGGCGTGATGGCCTCCAACCATGTGGGCGGCCTCTCCGGTGCCTTTATCCCCGTCAGCGAGGACGACGGCATGATCCACGCAGCCGAGTGCGGCTGCCTCACCATCGAAAAGCTGGAAGCCATGACAGCTGTCTGCTCGGTGGGCATCGATATGGTCATCATCCCCGGCGACACCACCCCCGCTGTCATCAGCGCCCTGATCGCCGACGAAGCCGCCATTGGCATGGTGAACAGCAAGACCACCGCTGTCCGCGTCATTCCCGCCATCGGCCGCAAGGCAGGCGAGATCCTGGATTTCGGCGGTCTGCTGGGCTATGGCCCCATCATGCCGGTCAATCAGCGTGACCCCTCGGTGTTCATCAACCGCGGCGGCCGCCTGCCGGCTCCCATGCAGTCCCTGAAGAACTAAAAGGAACAACCCTCTCAGTCAATGCTTCGCATTGCCAGCTCCCCCGAAGGGGGAGCCCTTGGCATTACAGTCAGGCTTCACTGCAAAAATCAAGTATCAGAATAAAATGTGTCAAACAGGCCCATTCTCTGGTTATCATTTCCAGAAAAGGGGCCTGTTTTTATGCTGCCATTCTTTGCCCGCACGCTCACCCGCCGTGAGATGGCGCTGGGGTGCGCCGTGCTTTCCCTTGCGCTGCTTCTGAGCGCCCTGCCTGCTGCTCTGCGCTGGGGGCAGGCACAGCTGGACACCGGAGCTCTCCTCTGTGCCGACACTCTGCGCTTCCACATCCGGGCCGACAGCGATTCCCCTGCCGACCAGACCGTCAAGCTCGCCGTGCGGGATGCTGTTCTGGCCTACGCCGATGCCCGCTGCACCGCACAGGACAAGCCTGCCGCCCTGCGCTGGGCGGCAGAGAACCTGCCCGCACTGGAGCTGACGGCCCGGGCTGTGCTGGCAAGGCGGGGGATCTTTTCCACCGTTACGGTACAGCTGGTGGAAATGTACTTTGATACCACCCGCTATTCCACCGGCATCCTGCCCGCCGGGCGGTATCAGGCTCTGCGCATCGACCTGGGCGGCAACGCCCGCCACGGCAAAAACTGGTGGTGCGTGCTCTACCCGGGGCTGTGCCGCTCTGCCTGCGGCACCTACGCCCTACCGGAGGAAAACGATCTGGTGTGTGGGTCGTATGTGGTGCGGTTCAAGTGTGTGGAGTGGTGGCAGCGGGTGACGGCGAGCCGGGAGGATAAAGTGCTGGTCGAAACAGCCTCGCCCTCTCAGGCGCTTCGCGCCAGCTCTCCCAAAGGGAGAGCCAATTGAAGCTCACGGTCAGCAGCTTCTAAACCGGAGATATGCGTTGCCTCTCCCTTTGGGAGAGGTGGATTTGCGAAGCAAAGACGGAGAGGGCAAAAACGCTATGGCACACCTCCCCACAGCGCTGCATACGCTGTCGTGGAAGGAGTGTGACCACAATGGCGATCCCCGCTTATTATTCGTTGATCCAAAAGGGCTCCTACGGCCCGGACGAAGCCCTGGTGCAGACCTGGCTGAACGGCGTGCGTGACCAGTGCAGCTATTACCCCGCACTGACCACAGACGGCCGCTTTGGCACCAGAAGCGAAAACGCCGTGAAAGAATTCCAGCTCCGGAACAATATGAACATGGACGGCAAAGTCGGGGCCAATACCTGGAACGTCCTCTACGCAAAGTACACCGCAAAGCACGGGCTGGCGGTGCCCTATCCCGGCATCGTGATGCGCACCGGCATGTCCGGCGGCACCATCCGGCTCATCCAGCAGAAGCTCAACACGCTGGGGGAGAAGATCGGCACGGACGGAAAGTTCGGCTCCCGGACTGCCGCCGCTGTTCAGCGGTTCCAGCGCCGCAACGGCCTGAACGCTGACGGTGCCGTGGGTAAGGCCACCTGGGAGAAGCTGTTCCCCGCTAGTTAAAAATTTCAATCGGCTCCGGGCAAAAATGCGGTTAAGAGATCTTCACGCCGACAGGCGGGAATCTCCAGCATTTTTGTTCGGAGCCCTCTGCTTTGGGGTTACTAGGGGCGAGCAGCCCCTAGTTCGTGCCTCCCGCGCTTCGAAAGTAGCGGGTGCTTTTCTGGTTCTCTTTTGGCACGCAAAAGAGAACATTCCGTGGTATAATAGAGCCATCCTTTTAGAAAGGGGGCTTCCCCATGCGTTTTCTCCACCTCTCCGACCTGCACCTGGGCAAACGGGTCTGCGAGTTCTCCATGCTGGATGACCAGCGCTATATTTTAGAGCAGATCTTATCCCTGCTCGATTCCCGCCCCGTGGATGCCGTGCTGCTGGCCGGTGACCTGTACGACAAACCCGTGCCGCCTGCCGAGGCGGTCCGCCTGCTGGACTGGTTCCTCACCGAGCTTTCCCGCCGGGAGCTGCCGGTGTTCGCCATCTCGGGCAACCACGATTCCGCCGACCGGGTGGCCTTTGGCTCTGCCCTGCTGGCCGAAAGCAGGGTCTACGTCTCACCGGTGTTTTCCGGGCCGCCGGAGCCCATCACCCTCACCGACGCACACGGCCCGGTCGATCTGTACTTACTGCCCTTTTTGAAGCCCGCCATGGTGCGGCACGTCTGGCCGGACGCGCCCATTGAGAGCTACAACGATGCCCTTTCCTGCGTGCTGGATCACTGTTCGCCTGACCCGGCCCGCCGCAGTGTGCTGGTGGCACACCAGTTCGTGGCAGGAGCTGCCTCCTGCGAGAGCGAGGAGCCCAGCGTGGGCGGCATCGACTGGGTGGATGCCGCCCTGTTCGACAAGTTCGACTATGTGGCGCTGGGGCATCTGCACAGTCCCCAGAAGGTGGGCCGGGATACCCTGCGCTACTGCGGAACGCCGCTGAAGTATTCCTTCTCGGAGGCCAGCCAGCACAAGAGCGTGACCTTTGTGGAGCTGGGCGAAAAGGGCAGTGTGACCATTGCCGCCGAACCGCTGGTGCCCCGGCACGATCTGCGGGAGCTGCGCGGCAGCTACATGGAGCTGACTGACCGCCGCAATTACGAGGGCACCGCCGTGGACGACTACCTGCACATCACCCTGACCGATGAGCAGGACATCCCCGAGGCACTGGCCCACCTGCGGGTCATCTACCCCAACCTGATGCGGCTGGATTACGACAACCGCCGCACCCAGACCCGGCAGGAGCTGGATGCCCCTGCAAAGGCCGAACAGAAAACACCGCTGGAGCACTTTGCAGATTTTTACCAGCTGCAGAACAACCAGCCCCTGACCCATGAGCAGGCGGCATTCTGCCAGCAGCTCATTGAAAGCATCTGGAAGGAGGAGGACGCATGAGACCGCTCAAGCTGACCCTCTCGGCCTTTGGCCCCTATGCAGGCACCACCACCCTGCCGCTGGAGCAATTGGGCAGAGGCGGGCTCTACCTCGTCACCGGCGACACCGGCGCGGGCAAGACCACCCTGTTCGATGCCATCACCTACGCCCTGTACGATCATTCCAGCGGCGGCGTGCGGGATGGGGCCATGCTCCGCAGCAAATACGCGGACCCCGGCACCCCCACCTTTGTGGAGCTGGAATTTGAGGTGCGGGGGCAGCGGTACACCGTCCGGCGCAACCCGGAGTATCTGCGCCCCAAGGCCCGGGGCGAGGGATTCACCACCGAAAAGGCGGATGCCGCCCTGACCTATGCCGACGGCCGCCCGCCTGTGACCAAAGCCAAAGAGGTAACTGCCGCTGTCATTGATATCATCGGGCTGGACTACAACCAGTTTTCCCAGATCGCCATGATCGCGCAGGGGCAGTTCACCCGGCTGCTCAACGCCACCACTGAGGAGCGGAGCAAGATCTTCCGGAAGCTGTTCCGCACCCAGCGCTACCAGAAACTGCAGGAAGCGCTGGCCGAGGAAAACTCCGCCCTCACAGCCCGACGCGCCGCCCTGAATGCAAAGCTGGACGCAGTGCTTGCGGGCATCTCGTATGATGCCGCAGACCCGGAGGCCGAAGTGCTGGGGACACTTTCGGCGCAGATGCCGCCGGACCCAGTGACCACCCTGCTGGAGGGGCTGACCGCCCGGCAGGAAGCCGCCGCCGCACAGGCCGCAGACGCGCTGGCTGCGCTGGACAGGCAATTGAGCACGTTACAGACCACGCTGGGCGCGGCAGAGCAGGCAGAGCGTCAGCGGCAGGAGGTTGCCGGAGAGCTGGCCAAGGCCCGTAGCACCGCCCAGCTGGAATCCGCCAAGGCCAGCACCCGGCGCAAAACGCTGGAAGCACTGGACGCGGCACTCACAGCCTCTGAAGCAGAGCTTGCCGCTCTGGCCGATGCCGACACCCGCCGGGTAGAGTTGGAGGCAGAAGCGGCCCGCCTTGCCCAGCGGGAAACCGCGCTGAACGAACTGGCCCGGAGCCTGACAGAGTGTCAGCACCGAAACACTGCCGCACGCACCGCGCAGGAGGCCTACCGGCAGGCGGCGGGCAGACAGACCGAGGCCCATTCTGCCCGTGACACACTGGAGCGTGCTTTTCTGGATGCGCAGGCGGGCCTGCTGGCTCAGACGCTGGAAGAGGGAGCCGCCTGCCCTGTCTGCGGCAGCACCCATCACCCGGCCAAAGCCCACCTGCCCCGCACCGCTCCCACCGAAGTGCAGGTGAACCAAGCCAAGCAGGCCGCCGCCCAGGCCGACAGCGCCGCACAGGAGGCCAGTGCCGCCGCGCGGGAAGCACTGACGCGGGAGCAGGAGGGTCGCGCCCAGCTGCGGAAGGATGCCGAAGCGCTTCTGCCTGAGCGGTTCACTTCGCCCGATGGGCCGGTGCCCCTGACCGTGAGCCTGCTCAGAACTGCACTGGCCGAGGAGAACGATGCTCTGCACACTGTACAGGCTGACCTGAAACAGCGCCAGACCAAAAACCATACCGACTGCCACCGCAAAAAAGAGCTGGAAGCCCAGCGCAAAGCACAGGCAGAACAGCGCACCGCTCTGGAAGCGCAGGTGACGGCAGCCCAGCAGGCTTCTGCCGCCGCCCAGGCTGCGGTGCAGACACTGGAAGCTCGGCAGACTGCGGAGCAGATCGCGCAGCCCCAGATGATTGCAACGCTCAAGGCAGAGCAGAACGAGCTGCTGGCCCGGCGCAAAGCCCTTGCCGCACAGGAGAAAGACCTGAACGCCCGGCTGCTCCCCAACCGGAGGGCGCTGGCCGATCACCGGAAGCTTTCCGACCAGCGGGACGCGCTGGATGCCCGTTGGCAGTGGGTAAACGCACTGGCCTCCACGGCAGGCGGCACCTTGAGCAGCAAGCAGAAGATCCGGCTGGAGGCCTACATCCAGATGAACTACCTCGACCGCATCCTTGTCCACGCCAACACCCGCCTGATGCAGATGACGGCGGGCCAGTACGAGCTGGAGCGCATCGGTGCCGAGAACCAGCGCAGCCAGTCGGGCCTTGACCTGGGAGTCATCGACCACTACAACGGCACCCGCCGCAGCGTCAAGACCCTGTCCGGCGGCGAGAGCTTCAAGGCCTCGCTGGCGCTGGCCCTGGGTCTTTCCGATGAAGTCCAGAGCACCGCAGGCGGCATCCGGCTGGACACCCTCTTCCTCGATGAGGGCTTCGGCTCGCTGGATGAGGAATCGCTGGAGCAGGCCATCCGGGTGCTTTCCGGCCTGACCGAAGGCGACCGGCTGGTGGGCATCATCTCCCATGTCGCCGCCCTGAAGGACCGCATCGACCGGCAAGTGGTCGTGCATAAGGAGCGGAGCGGGGGCAGCTGGGTGGAGATTGTGACGTAACCAGAAGACACCGCATTCAATGGGCAGCCCATCCTTCCATACAACCTCTCCGTCATCTTCGCTTCGCTTGATGCCACCTCCCCTAGTAGGGGAGGCCTTGGCAGAGCGGTGCAGCCTGCGCACAAAGGGGAACTCACCAAACTCCATGCAACGCCAGAGGCCCCACTACTAGGGGGGCTGGCAATGTGAAGCATTGACTGAGGGGTTTCACCCCCTTTCCCGCATAAACGACCACACCTCCGCACACATTAAGTGCGGAGGTGTTTCTTATGTCCCACAAGCAAAAGCATGTCGGCCCCACATCTAGCCGGGTGAGCCCGCCGCTGGGGGCGCTGCCCAGCCAGCCGGACAGCCCGGAGGTGCAGCTGCCGCCGCCGGAACCGGATCTGCCGCCGATCCAGGCGGTCCCCATGACGGATGGCACACCGGCAGCCTGTATGCAGAAAAACGCCAAGGAATTTCTGGCAGGAAATACACCCGGCGTAATGGCGCAGTATGCCCCCGGGCTGTTCAGCACCGAGCAGAAGCGAAACAGCCGCCAGCCCGCACCGGATGACCCGGAGGCGGTAAAAGAACTGGTTCGCCTGCGGGAAGAGGAGCCTTATGGTTAGCTCCCTCCGTCACGCTCCGCGCGTCAGCTCCCCTCGCAGGGGAGCCCTTGGCAGAACGTACCATTTTACGAATATCGCTTACGGCTCCTGCAAGTAAATTTAAAATTTTCAAATTATTTTCCAATTACCTGTTGAAATCTTCGCCGCGTTCTTATATTATGATAACAAACAAAGCAAAGGCAGGTAAGGAAACATGGCAGAAATCAAATACGAAGTGGTCCAGCGCATTGCAGTGCTGTCTCAGCGGCCCCGCGGCTGGGAGCGCCAGCTCAACCTCATCAGCTGGAACGACGGCGAACCCAAGTACGACATCCGTGATTGGTCCCCGGATGGCACCCGCATGGGCAAGGGCATTTCCCTGAGCGGCGAAGAGCTGGCCATCCTCAAGGGCATTCTGGAAGATCTGGAGCTGTAAGATGGACTACCGTGAGGAGTTTTTGCAGATCTGGCACCAGTATGTCTCCCGCCCGGGCAGCGAAAAGCTGCTGGACTGGCTGGACAACAAGACGGATTTCTTCTCGGCTCCGGCCTCCACCCGGTTCCACGGGGCCTGTGACGGCGGGCTGTGTATGCACAGCCTGAACGTCTACCATGCTCTCCACGACGGCTTTTTCACCGAGGGCGAGAGTGAGGAGAGCTATGCCATCTGTGCTCTGCTGCACGATCTGTGCAAGGCCAACTACTACAAAAAAGGCACCCGCAATGTGAAGAACGATGCCACCGGCCAGTGGGAAAAGGTGCCCAGCTACAGCGTGGAGGATCTGTTCCCCTATGGCCACGGCGAGAAGAGCGTGTTCCTGATCGAGCGGTTTATGAAGCTGAAGGTCGAGGAAGCGGTGGCCATCCGCTGGCACATGGGCGGCTTTGACGATGCGGCCAAGGGCGGCTGCTTCGCCATCTCGGAAGCTTACGACAAATACCCGCTTGCCGTCAAGCTCCACATTGCCGATCTGAAGGCCACCTACCTCATGGAACACCGCACCAGCGCCGTGCGGTAACATCCCTAAGACGCAAAAAGACGATGCACAGCGTTTGTGCATCGTCTTTTTGTTATACAGTCATTAAGCTTTCCAGCTGATGTACCAGATCCACCGCCTGATGGTCGAGTGCCGTGGTGGGCTTCCAGTCCGGCTGCGCAAAGGGGCAGCGTTCCTCCTCCGGTTCCGGCGGTGCGGCCTGCAGGGCAGGCTTCTGCTCCGGTGCGCTCTGCTCCGGTACAACATCCGGCTGGGGCTGCTCTGCCTTGGGGGCATCCGCCGCCGGGTGGAACACGATCACCGGCAGGCCGGGCTGTTCCAGCACCTTGGGCTGCGGGGGCACGGGCGGCAGCAGGCTGTTTGCCCGCGCCTGCTCACACAGAGCTTCCAGCTCGGCGTTCTCCTGCCGCAGTGCCACCATCTCCCGCTCACAGGCGTAAAGCCGGGTCTGGTAACGGCGGATCTCCGCATTGGCAGCGGCAAGACGGCGGTTCAACAGCTCCGCCTGAGCGGGCTGGCTCGGGAGCCGTCTCCCGGTTTCCGGTTCGACCTGCGCCATCATTTCCTCCACTTCCTGCACCCTGCGCAGAGCGCGGCGGTATTCACGGGCAGCGGCGGCACAATAACGCTCCACACAGCGCAACACACTGGTCCTGCGGCAGCTCAGCCATTCGGTGCGCAGCCAGATGTCGTTTGGTACCATCTCTGCTCCTCCCGCTCACGCGCGCAAGAGACCACGCCCCCTCCCGGGCGGTTCACACTGTAACTTACAAACTTACTTGCGCTTATTCAGGATCGCCAGCAGCTCATCGTAGTAACGGTTGTCGCTGCTCTCTTCCTCCACCGGCTTTGCAGCGCTGTTTGCGGCGGCAGCAGGCTGCTGCTTTGCGGCACCCGCGCCGGACACATCAGAACTGAACACTGCGCTGGGGGTGGAAGCACCGGCACCGGCGGCGTTGTTCAGGCTGCTGCGCAGGCCATCGGCGGCCTTGTTGTCAAAGCCGGTGGCCACAACGGTAACGCGCATCTCATCGGACAGGTTCTCATCGAACGCAGTACCCCAGATGATGTTTGCATCGGGGTGAGCGCTCTGGGTGATGAGACCGGCAGCGGTCTCGACATCCTCCAGGCCGATATCGGGGCTGGAGGTGATGTTGATGATCACGCCGTGTGCACCGGCAATGCTGGTTTCCAGCAGCGGAGAGGAGATCGCAGCCTTGGCGGCGTTCTCTGCCTTACCTGCGCCCTTGGCGCTGCCCACGCCCATGTGGGCGTAACCGGCATCCTTCATAATGGAGCGCACATCGGCGAAGTCCAGGTTGATGAAGGCGGGCACATTGATCAGAGCAGAGATGGACTCCACGCCCTGACGCAGCACATTATCGGCGGCCTGGAAGGCGTTCATCAGAGTGATCTTTTCCTGGCTGATCATCTTCAGGCGCTCATTCGGGATAACGATCAGGCTGTCAACGTGCATGAGCAGGTTTGCAATGCCCTGCTCTGCCAGGCCCATCTTGCGCTTGCCCTCAAAGGAGAAGGGCTTGGTGACGATGCCCACGGTCAGGATGCCCAGATCATGTGCCACCTCAGCCACAACAGGAGCCGCACCCGTGCCGGTGCCGCCGCCCATACCGGCGGTGATAAAGACCATCTGGGAGCCCTTCAGGGCATTTGCGATCTCGTCCTTGCTTTCCTCGGCAGCACGCTGGCCGATCTCAGGATCAGCGCCCGCGCCGCGGCCCTTGGTGAGCTTGGAGCCCAGCTGCACCTTGGTGGCAGCATGGTTCTTGGCCAGCGCCTGCTGGTCGGTGTTCATTGCAATAAATTCTACGCCCTGCAGACCGTCGCTGACCATGCGGTTGACTGCGTTGCCGCCGCCGCCGCCCACACCAATGACCTTGATCGTCGTAACGTTTTCATCCATTTCTTCGTCGAGCATGAGTGCCATAACTTTTGTCCTCCATCGGATATGTTATCGTAAACCTGCGCTTTTCGCACAAGAAGAGTTCGATACTATACTTATATAACTGTATCGTATCATCTTTTTGCCCCGATTGCAAGACAAATTTGTTTTTTTACAGAGGTTTTTTTCGCCGACCTGTTTTCCGGGGCCGATTCCCTCCGAATTTGCGCCCCTAAACCGGCCAAAATCTCTGTAAATCCGGCATATCCCCGGTCGATATGCGCCGGGTGGGTGATGACCGTGGTTCCCCGGGCCGCAAGCCCCGCCAGCACCAGTGCCGCCCCGCCCCGCAGGTCGGGGGCATCCACCACGGTGCCGCGCAAAAGGCCGCCCGGCGCAATGGTCAGCACCCTGCCCGCCGCTTCGGCCTGTGCGCCCAGGCGGCAAAAACCCTCGGCACAGCCGAACCGGCGCTCAAAGATCACGTCCTCGATGCTGCTTTCGCTGTCGGCACAGAGCATTGCCGCCGCCAGCAGCGGGGCGGCATCGGTGGCAAGGGCCGGATAGGCCCCGGTGAACACCCGGCCTGCCCCGTGCAGCCGCCCAAAGCGGGAAATTCGCACCGTATCCCCCGCCGGTTCCACCCGGCACCCCATTTGTCCCAGAATTTCCAGCACCGGCGCATAGAGCGCAGGGGCGCAGCCGGTCAGTTCCACCCGGCCGCCCGCCGCCGCACAGCCGCAGGCCAGCGTGGAAGCAAAAATACGGTCGGGCAGGGGCGAAAAACAGCACCCGGAAAGCCCCCGCCGCCCTTCGATGCGGATCGTGGAGCTGCCCGCCCCCTCGATGCAGCCGCCGCACCGGTTCAGAAAAGCGGCAAGGTCGGCGATCTCCGGTTCCCGGGCCGCTCCCCGCAGGATGGTCCTGCCTCTGGCACAGGCAGCGGCCAGCAGAAGCGTCTCGGTGGCCCCTACGCTGGGGAAACGCAGGGTGATCTCGGCCCCGTGCAGGCCGGAGGGAGCCGTCAGCACCAGCCGCCCCTCCCCCGCTTCCAGCTCCACCGCCCCCATTTTTGCCAGCCCTGCCAGATGCAGGTCGATGGGCCGGGCCCCGATGCGGCACCCGCCGGGCAGGCTGGTCTCGGCGCGGCCCAGCCTTGCCAGCAGGGGCGCGCAGAACAAAATGGAGGCCCGCATTTGTCCCGCTGTTTGCCCCGGCAGGGTGCTGTTGGCAGGCGGGCCGGAGAGCACTGCATCACTGCCCTCCCACCGGGCGGCACAGCCCACGCCCCGCAAAAGCGCCATGCAGTGTTCCACATCCGCAAGGCGGGGCACAGCCTGGAGCCGCACCTCTCCCGTGCAGAGCAGCGATGCCGCAAAAAGCGGCAGAACGCTGTTTTTTGCTGCCGGAATTTTCACGTTTCCGTTCAGTGGGCGGCCCCCTGTCACCACGATCCGTTCCTCCATGTCCGTGCCCCCATTCCGCAAAAGATACCCCACCGTATGCAAAACAGGGCCGGAGTGTGAGGCGGACAAGTTTGTTTTGTAATTTATAGCATCCTCGCCCTCTCAGGCGCTTTGCGCCAGCACCGGGTTGCGGCTCCCAGCATCCGCTTCGCGCAAACCCTTGCGCTTGCGTCCTGCTGGCCGCGGCCCCAACAACTCCTCCCTCATTCCGCCGCAGGCGGTGGTCGTCGTCGTTGCTCCCAAAGGGAGAGCCTTTGGCAATTCAACTTTATGTTTTCTATTCCGTCAGGTCTCACCTCTCGAGACCGAGAGCACGATCCCCATTTCGCCCAGCAGCATCATCAAGCTCGTTCCTCCGGAGGAGAAAAAGGGCAGGCTAATGCCGGTGTTGGGGATGGTATTGGTGACCACGGCCACATTGAGGACAGCCTGCAGGGCCACCTGCACGGTAAAGCCCACCACCAGCAGCGCCCCAAAACGGTCGGGAGCATGGGCGGCAATGGTAATGCCCCGCCAGAGCAGCAGCACGAACAGCAGCACCACGGCGCAGGCCCCCACAAAGCCCAGTTCCTCGCAGACGATGGAGAAGATGAAGTCGTTCTGGGGTTCGGGCACAAACAGATGCTTCTGGCGGCTGTTCCCCAGCCCCAGCCCGGTGGCCCCGCCCGAACCGATGGCGTACAGGCTCTGGATGGTCTGGTGGCCGTCGCCCAGCGGGTCGGCAAAGGGGTCCTGCCAGGAGCGCAGGCGGTCGGCAGCGTAGGGCACAAGGTCCGGCATGACGACCACCGCCGCCCCGATGGCGGCTGCCCCGCCCAGGCCTGCCAGCACGAACCACCGCAGACCTGTGCCGCCCACGAACATCAGCACTGCCCCGATGCCCAAGATCAGCAAAGTGCCTGAAAGATGGGGTTCCAGCAGCATCAGCGCCGCCACCACTCCCAGCACCAGCACAAAGGGCAGCACCCCCACCGCAAAGCTGCGCATCCTGTCATGGTTCAGCGAGATGATGTGCGAAAACACCAGCACCACGGCAAATTTTGCGATCTCGCTTGGCTGCAGGGTACCCACCCCCGGCAGCACCAGCCACCGTTTGCAGCCGTTGTATTCCGGCATAAAAAGCACCACCGCAAGCAGCACCAGCGAGACCCCCAGCAGCGGCCAGGCCAATTTGTGGAAGATGTGATAGTCCACCCGGCTGGCCAGCCACAGCCCCGCAATGCCCATGGCAGCGTAGAGCAGCTGGGGGCGCAGGTAGGCAAAGGCATCGCCCCGTCGGTAAAGGGCCACTGCCCCCGACGCACTGCCCAGCATCACCAGCCCGAACCCCACCAGCGTGAGCACCAGCACCAGAAACGGCAGGTCCATGGCCGGCCGCAGCGGTGCCTTGTGCCGCCCGCCTGCCAAGGCAGTCAGTTTCATGTCGTCACCCCCCAGTTTTACTATTGTACGCCATGCTGCTGTTGGCTATACGGATATTATCGTGACGTTGTGCATATCTTGTACACTAGCTCACCCTCTCAGGCGCTTTGCGCCAGCTCCCCCAAAGGGGGAGCTTTTGACAAAATCATAAACTTTGTATCGAATGCCAAGGCCTCTCCCTTCGGGAGAGGTGGCATCGCGTCAGCGATGACGGAGAGGGTGAGCCCGTTAAAGGGGGTGACATCATGCCCAAAGTTCTCCGCACCCTGCCCGAGCGGGGATTCCGCCGCCGGGCACGGGCCGTGGCGGTGCTGTTCTGTGCTGTCTGTCTGGGGCTGGCCGTGCGGCTCTTTTTCCTGCAGGTGCGCACCGACGGCTTTTATGCCGACCGTGCACAGGGCCAGCAGCTGCGGGACACCGTGGTCCCCGCAGACCGGGGGCGCATTTACAGCGCCGACGGCCTTTTGCTGGCCGCCAACAGCAGCTGCTGGACCCTGCGGGCCTCGCCCCGGGAGATGCCGGAAGAGAAAATCACCCTTGCCGCCCACGGCCTTGCGGAGATCTTAGCGCTGGACGAAGCGGCCCTGCTGGAAAAATTCAGCGACCGCCGCTCCAACGACTGCCTGCTCCGCTACCGGGTGGACCGCGCCGCAGCCGATGCTGTGCGGGACTTTTGCGAAGAAAACAGCATCACCGGCATCCGCATCAACCAGGACAGCAAGCGCTGGTATCCGCAGGGCGCGTTTCTGGCTTCGGTGCTGGGGTTCACCAATGTGGACAACGCAGGGGTGGCCGGGCTGGAACTGAAATATGACGATCTGCTCACCGGGGAAAACGGCGTGGTGCTCACGGCTGTCAACGCCTGGGGCTACACACTGGAGCAGAGCTACGAGACCGAGCGTTTTCCCACCGAGGGGGACGGCCTGCGGCTCACCATCGACAGCTGTATCCAGCACTACCTTGAAAACGCGCTGTCCTACGCCGTACAGGAGCACCATGTGGCGGCGCGGGCCGTGGGGATCGTCATGGATGTGAACACCGGGGCCGTGCTGGCCATGTCCACCACGCCCTCCTACGACCCCAACGAACCCCGCGTCATTGCCGACACCGCCGCCCGGAACGCCGTGGAGGCCCTGACCGGTGATGCACGCAAGGCCGCTTTACAGCTGGCCCAGCAGACCCAGTGGCGGAACAAGGCTGTCAGCGACCTGTACGAACCGGGCAGCGTGTTCAAGCTCATCACCTGCGCGGCGGCGCTGGATGCCGGAGCCATCACAAAGCATTCCAGCTTCTACTGCGGGGAATCCATCTCGGTGGCAGGCACCCGCTTCCACTGTGCCAACCACAAGCGCCACGGAGCCCAGAGCGTGACCCAGGCGCTGGAAAATTCCTGCAACCAGAGCTTCATCCAGATCGGAGCCCGGCTGGGCAGGGAGGCCTTCTGCGATTATTTTGCCGCCTTCGGCCTGCGGGAGCCCACCGGCATCGACCTGCCCGCCGAGCCGAAAAAGAGCCTGTACTACACCGCCGACCGGATGGGCCCGGTGGAGCTGGCCTCCTGTGCCTTTGGGCAAAGTAGCAAGATCTCCTATCTGGAAATGGCGGCGGCAGTCTGCGCCGTGGTCAACGGGGGAAAGCTGATGCAGCCCTACGTCGTCTCGGAGATCCTGGCCCCGGACGGCAGTACCATTGAGCAACTCGCCCCTGTCTGCAAACGGCAGGTGCTCAAGGCAGAGACCAGCCAGACCATGCGGGAGATGATGGAGGCCGTGGTGCTCCACGGCGGCGGGCGGAACGCCCAGATCCCGGGCTACCGGGTGGGCGGAAAAAGCGGCACCAGCCAGAAGCTGGACAGCGCCGACGAAAAAGCCCGCATTGCCAGCTTTGTGGCGGTGGCTCCCATCGACGACCCGCAGTTTCTCTGCCTGGTCTGCCTGGACGAACCCCACAGCTGGACGACCGCAGGCGGCAGCCTGTCAGCCCCCGTCTGTGCCGAAGTGCTGGAGCAGACGCTGGTGTACAGGGGCGTGCCCCGCGCCACGGAAGCCCCGGCTGCCTCCACAGCAGAGACCGCCGCCGACCTCCCCGCTGACGGCGACAGTTTTGACGGGGCCTGAAAACGGGCAGAAAAAAAGACCGCCGAAGCGGTCTTGAATTGCTTGTTTTCAGTTCTGGTGCGGCTGCTCGCGGAACTTGATCTCGCCGGTCTCGCTGTTCATGGATTCCACAATGGCAAGGCTCTCCAGCTGGATGCCCTTGCTGCGGATGAGCTCGCCGCCCTGCTGGAAGCCCTTCTCCACGGCAATGCCAATGCCCTCAACCGTGGCTCCGGCCTCCTTGGCCAGATCCAGCAGGCCCATCAGGGCACAGCCGTTTGCCAGGAAGTCATCGATGATCAGGACATGGTCCTCTGCGGTGAGGAACTTTTTGGAGACGATGACGTTGTAGATCTTCTTGTGGGTGAAGGACTGGATCTTGGTCTCATAGTTGTCGTAATCCAGGTTGATGCTCATGGACTTTTTGGCAAACACCACAGGAACATTGAACTCGCTGGCAACCACAGCGGCAATGCCGATGCCGCTGGCCTCAATGGTCAGCACCTTGTTGACGGGCTTGCCTGCAAACAGGCGCTTCCACTCCTTTGCCATCTCGCGGAACAGGGGGATGTCCATCTGGTGGTTGATGAAGCTGTCCACCTTCAGTACATTGCCCTCGCGCACGATCCCGTCTCTCTGAATGCGTTCTTCCAGCAGTTTCATATCCGTCTCTTCCTCCAAGCTTTGGTACTGCATTTTGATTTTACCTAGTATACCGGATTTGCCCCCCTGTTTTCAAGGTCTTTTGGCATTTTCTCTCTTGTTTTTCAGCAAAATTTGAGTATACTGGAAGCAACGGCTCCGGGTGGATTTCCGGGGCGCTCCGGGCACAGGGAAAGGTGCCCGTTTTCTGCATCCTGCCGCCTGTTCGGGCGGGATGCATTGTGAGGAGAAGGAGTATCACGCGTATGAAGACCGGATTGATCCTGGAAGGCGGTGCCATGCGGGGCATGTTCACTGCCGGTGTTCTGGATGTTCTGATGGAGCAGGGCATCACGGTAGACGGCATGGTAGGTGTTTCGGCGGGAGCAGTGTTCGGCTGCAACTACAAATCCCACCAGATCGGGCGGACCATCCGCTACAATACCACCTACTGCAAGGACAAACGCTATGCCAGCTTCCGCAACCTGCTGCGCACCGGCAACCTGTACAGCGAGGATTTCTGCTACCACGAGGTGCCCGAAAAGCTCGACCCGTTCGACGACAAGGCTTTCCGGGAATCCCCCATGGATTACTTTGTGGTCTGCACCGATGTCCGCACCGGCGACCCCATCTATCATAAGTGCCGCACCGGCGATGCAGAGGATGTGCGCTGGATGGAAGCCTCGGCATCCATGCCGCTGGCCGCAAAGATCGTCAAGATCGGCCATTACGGCCTGCTGGACGGCGGCGTTGCCGATTCCATCCCCATCCGCTTCTTTGAGTCCATCGGCTACAAGCGGAACCTCATCATCCTGACCCAGCCCAAGGGGTTTGTGAAAAAGAAGAATCCCATGCTGCCCGTCATCCGGGCACGGTATCTGCGCTATCCTGCCTTTGTGGAGGCTGTGGCTGACCGCCACGAGCGCTACAACGAAACCCTGAGCTACATCTCCATGCTGGAGCAGTCCGGCAAGGATTATGTCATCCGCCCGCCCATCCCGCTGGAGATCGGTGCCATGGAGCGTGACCCCGACCAGCTGCGCCGCGTCTACGAGACCGGCCGGGCCGTGGCACAGATCCAGGTGGATAAGATCCGGGCCTTCCTTGAAACTGCAAAGGCCGAAACCGAGGAATAATCACTGTGCTATACTGGGGCAAATCAAAACAGGAGGCACTGATTTATGAACACTCTGGATGCCATTCTCACCCGGCGCAGCTGCCGGGAATTCACCGACAAGCCCATCAAAAGCGAAACACTGCACCAGCTGCTGGAAGCAGCCATGAGCGGCCCCAGCTGCGTCAATGCACAGGATTGGTCCTTCGTGGTGGTGACCGACCCGGAAAAGCTGGCACAGATGGCCGATGCCAACGGCCGCCCTGCCGAGCCGCTGCGGAAAGCTGCCGCCGGTATCCTCGTCTGCGGCGACCTTGACCGTGCGTTCCGCTTTGCAAAGGACTACTGGGTCATTGACGGAGCTATTGCCGCCCAGAACATCTGCCTTGCTGCACAGGAGCTGGGGCTTGGCGCAGTCTGGCTGGGCACCTGGCCCCAGATGGACCGGGTAGAGGCCCAGCAAAAGCTGTTCGCTCTGCCGGAGACCATTGTGCCCCACTCCATCATCGCCCTTGGCTACCCGGAAGCAAACCTTACTGCCCCGCGTAAGAGCCGCTATGAGGATGACCGGGTACATTTTAACCAGTGGTAAATTTTCCAGACGAAACCACGAGCGTTCCTGCTTGATACTTTACCATATTGCTCCTCTTTCATCCAAGTGGAACAGACTACGCAAAACAGACTTTCCAGCGCGCTTTCGTTCTTTTCTATTATAACACAAACCTGTACAACATCGTGGACCAGATCTTTATTGCAAACGCCAGTTATCTGGGTTCCTACGGCAACGCCCTTGCCGGTGAGGAAGCCACCGATTACCTCTATGAAATGGGCCACCGCCGCATTGCCTATTTTGGTGTCAGCAACGCCATGCTATTTTCGGCAGAGCGCAGGCGCGGCTACCAGATGTCCCTGCTGAAGCATGGCATCACTCCCCGGGAGAGCTGCTGCCCGCCGGAAGTCTGATCAAAACAATGAGGCCGTTCCCTCTCTTTCTCAGAGAAGCGGAACGGCCTCATTTTGTTTATTTTTTCCGGTACTCCCGCGGAGTCATGCCAAAATGCGCCTTGAATGCCCGGTTAAAATAGGAGAGGTTTTCAAACCCGCACCGGGAAGCGATCGTCAGCACCGTCTCGTCCGTAGCATGCAGCGCTTCGGCGGCGGCATTCAGCCGGTATTCGTTCAGAAAGGCAACAAAGCTCTGCCCTGTCATCTGCCGGAACCAGCGCATGAAGTGGCTGGAACTGAAGGAGCAGACCCCGGCGGCATCGGCGACCCGAAGCCCCTCGGCATAATGGACAGAGATCCATTGCAGAACGGCTTTCAGCCGCTGGGTATCGGCAGTTTCCGCGGGGAGCTGCTGTTTCCCCTGCGCAATGAGCAGGGAGAGAAAGCGCAGCAGCGCTCCTTTGACCAGCAGCTCATAGCCGGGAAGCTTGGCACGGTTGGCTTCCTCCACCTCCCGCAGGCAGGCGGCGGCCTGGAGATAACACAGGTCGTTGGGAGTCAGCCGTGCAGGCAGCAGCAGCCGCCCGCTCTGGAGCGGAAGCAGGTATTTTTCGGCGCAAAGGTCCTCCGCACCGCCCAGAAGCTCCAGCTCAAAGATGATGTTCTCGTATTCCATGCGCTGCCCCTCTGCCTGCCGCAGGGCATGGAGGGTGCCGGGCGTAAAAATAAAGATATCCCCCTGATAGGCCGGGCAGGACGCAGCGCCCACCTGCACCAGCCCAGCGCCCCGCTTGACAAAGACCAGCTCCATGCTCTCCTGCCAGTGCAGTGCCACCTGCGGGAAATCTCCCGGAATGGTGCAGGGATACAGATTGAAGGGGAACCGCACGGCACCGTGCTGCTTGGTTTCCTGCAAAGAAGCCTGATTATGCATCATCTTACCTCCAGATGATAGGATTGTACCACAATTTGCTCCTTTAAGGCAAGATTTCGATTGTTTTATCTGGTATATCTTGCATTATAGATGTCAAACCTGTTTTCCGTAGCAAAGGAGGAGCCATTATGAGCTTTACCGAAACATTACAGAGCCTCACTGGAAAGCTGCTGGCGGACTGCACCGATCAGGAGCTGTATCTGGCACTGCTGGAGCTGGTGCGGCAGAAGAGTGCCGACCGCGTGCAGCCCGTCACCGGACGCAAGCTGTATTATATCAGCGCCGAATTCCTCATCGGCAAGCTGCTGTCCAACAACCTCATCAATCTGGGGCTGTATGAAGAAGCCCGGGATGCACTGGCCGCTGCCGGAAAGCGCCTTTCGGACATTGAAGAGGTGGAGCCGGAGCCTTCTCTCGGCAACGGCGGTCTGGGCCGTCTGGCTGCCTGCTTCCTGGATTCGCTGGCAACGCTGAACCTGCCCGGCGACGGCGTGGGCCTGCGGTATCACTTTGGCCTGTTCCACCAGTCCTTTGAGGATGGTGTGCAGAACGAAAAGCCCGACCCCTGGCTCACCGCCCACAGCTGGGCTGAAAAGACCGATGTGACCTACCCGGTGGAACTGGCGGGCAAGGAATACACTGCCCGGCTGTACAAGCTGGCTGTCACCGGCTACGAGGGCCGCACCAACACTCTGAATCTGTTCGATCTGGATACCATCGACGAGAGCATCGTCCATGATGGCATTGCCTTTGACAAGACCGCCATCGACAAGAACCTGACCCTGTTCCTCTACCCGGACGACTCCGATGAGGCAGGCCGCCGTCTGCGGGTGTATCAGCAGTACCTCATGGTTTCTGCCGGTGCCCAGCTCATTCTGGCAGAGTGCGCCGCCCGGGGCTGCAATTACCACGATCTGGCCGACTACGCCGCCATCCAGATCAACGACACCCATCCCAGCATGGTCATCCCGGAGCTGATCCGGCTGCTGGGGCAGCGGGGCATTGAGTTTGAGGAAGCTGTGGAGATCGTTACCAAGACCTGCGCCTACACCAACCACACCATTCTGGCCGAGGCGCTGGAAAAATGGCCCCGCGCCTATCTGGATGCAGTGGTACCCCAGCTGATGCCCATCATTGAAAAGCTGGACGCACTGGCCCGCACCCGCACCGAGGACGAGAGCCTTGCCATCATCGACAAGGACGACCGGGTGCACATGGCCCACATGGACATCCACTTCACCCATTCCACCAACGGCGTTGCGGCGCTCCACACCGAGATCCTGAAAAATTCCGAGCTGCACGGCTTCTACGAGCTGTACCCGGAAAAGTTCAACAACAAGACCAACGGCATCACCTTCCGCCGCTGGCTGCTGGAATGTGACCCGCGCCTGACCGCCACGCTGGAAAAGCACATCGGTTCCGGCTTCCGCAAGGACGCTGCCGAGCTGGAGAAGCTGCTGGCCTTCGCCGACGACGAAGCCGTGCTGGACGAGTTGACCGCCGTGAAGAAGGCAAACAAAGAGGAACTGGCCGACTGGCTGCTGCGCACCCAGAAGATGAACGTGAACCCCGATGCCATGTTCGATATCCAGTCCAAGCGGCTGCACGAGTATAAGCGTCAGCAGCTGAACCTGCTGTACCTCATCCATCAGTATTACGAGATCAAGGCAGGGCACCTGCCTGCCGTACCGCTGGTGAGCATCTTCGGCGCAAAGGCAGCTCCTGCCTATACCATTGCCAAGGACATCATCCATGCCCTGCTGACCCTCTCCAAGGTCATCGCCGCAGACCCGGAGGTGTCCAAGTGGCTGCAGGTGGTATTTGTGGAAAATTACAACGTCACCGCTGCCGAAAAGCTCATCCCTGCCTGTGACCTGTCTGAGCAGATCAGCCTTGCCTCCAAGGAGGCCTCCGGCACCGGCAACATGAAGTTCATGCTGAACGGTGCGCTGACGCTGGGCACCATGGACGGTGCCAATGTGGAGATCAGCCAGCAGGTGGGCGAAGAGAACATTTATATCTTCGGCCAGACCTCGGATCAGGTCATCCACCGCTACGCCGTAGGCGATTACGACCCGGCCCAGTGGGTGGAGGGCGATGCCAACATCCGCCGCGCCATCAGCTTTCTCACCGGCCCGGAGATGCTGGCTGCCGGCCATGCCGAAAACCTGACCCGCCTGCACAATGAGCTGATTCACAAGGACTGGTTCCAGACCCTGCCGGATTTCAACGCCTATGTCGTCCGCAAAGGGCAGGCCCTCAGCGATTACGCCTGTGACCCCATGGGCTGGCGGCGCAAGTGTCTGGTGAACATTGCCAAAGCCGGGATGTTCTCCTCCGACCGCACCATTGCCGAGTATGACCGCGACATCTGGCATCTGGGGAAGTAATCGTTTTTACTTTGCGTCATCCCAGCATCCAGCAGTTTCTTGTAGAAGATGCACTGCTTTCTGTGGGAAGAACTATCATTTCGGTACGCCGGAGCATCTGCGGACGCTCCGGCGTACTATTTTTACAGGGAAGGCTTCTGCTCCAACAGATCTGTCATGCTGCGCAGGCTGATGCCAAGGGTGGAAAGGTTATGCAGCATGGCGCTGGTGGCAGGAGGCAGGATGCCCAGAGCCCCCAGAAGGATGAGGGCCGAGTTGAAGCTGAGCACAAAGCGGTAATTGCTGCCCACCCGCTTTTGCAGGGCGT
>OBAR01001276.1_pt1 | contig 22354 bp, 18 predicted proteins | sample 1517911 | NCBI WGS metagenome assembly OBAR01 (sample SAMN04571709, study PRJEB22368) | human gut metagenome | biome: human gut; material: stool | host: Homo sapiens | place: Luxembourg | collected 2012-10-26
GCGGCCGTCGGTGATCAGTGCGACGTCCTTGCCTATGCCCTTGCCTTTGACGAACGAGGTCGGGTAGAGCATCTCCTGCATGCCCGGGCCGCCCTTCGGTCCCTCATAACGGATGATGAGTGCCTGACCTGGTTTCAGCGTGTCGTTGAGAATGACCTCGACCGCCTGCTCCTGCGATTCGACGACGAGCGCGGGACCACGGAACTTCCAGATCTCCTTCGGCACACCTGCGGTCTTCACCACGGCGCCATCCGGGGCGAGGTTGCCGCGCAACACGGCGAGACCGCCTTCGGTCACGGCGGGATGGTCGATGTCGTGGATCGCGCCGTTCACACGGTCGGTGTCAAGCGAATCGAATTTCGTCTCATGGGTCCATGGCTCGGGGGAGACGATGTGGCCCGGAGCCGCCCTGTAGAAGTCCTTGGCGTATTCGGTGCAGGAGTCGCGCATGATGTCCCACTCGTCGAGCTTGGCCTCGAGCGAGGGGTAGTCGATCGAATGCACATCGCGGTGGAGCTTGCCGGCACGGTCGAGCTCACCCAGGATTCCGGTGATGCCTCCGGCTCGGTGCACGTCGGAGATCTCCCATTCGCCGGATGGCGATGCCTTGCAGATGCACGGCACAGTATGCGAGATGCGTTCGATGTCATTGAGTGTGAAGTCGACGTCCGCAGACTGTGCCATCGCGAGAATGTGCAGCACGGTGTTCGTCGAGCCGCCCATCGCCACATCCATCGTCATGGCGTTCTCGAAGGCGTGCTTCGTGGCGATCGAACGGGGGAGCACGGATTCGTCGTCATGCTGGTAGTACTGGTTGGCGATCTTGACCACCTGTTGTGCCGCCCGTTCGAACAGCTGCTTGCGGTAGCCGTGCGAGGCGAGCACCGTGCCGTTGCCGGGCAGTGCAAGGCCGATCGCCTCCGTGAGGCAGTTCATCGAGTTCGCGGTGAACATGCCGGCGCATGAGCCGCATGTCGGGCACACGGTGCGCTCGAAGGCGAGGAGGTCGTCGTCGCTCATGGAGTCGTCGGCAGAGGCGTACATGACGTCGATGAGATCGGTGTTCTCCTTCACGGTGCCGTCCGGCAGCACGGTGGTGCCGGCTTCCATGGGGCCGCCGGAGACGAACACGGTCGGAATGTTGAGACGCAATGCCGCCATGAGCATGCCCGGTGTGATCTTGTCGCAGTTCGAGATGCAGATCAGCGCGTCCGCACAATGCGCGTTCACCTGGTATTCCACCGTATCGGCGATGATCTCGCGGCTAGGCAGGGAGTACAGCATGCCGGTGTGCCCCATGGCGATGCCGTCGTCGACGGCCATCGTGTTGAACTCACGCGGGATGCCGCCGGCCTTCTTCACGGCCTCGGAGACGAGACGCCCAACTTTGTTGAGATGTACGTGCCCGGGGACGAATTCGTCGAAGGAGTTGGCAATGGCGACGATCGGCTTGCCGAAATCCTTGCTGTCAACGCCGGCCGCACGGTAGAGCGCGCGGGCACCGGCGAACATTCGTCCGTTCATGATTTTTGCAGATCGCATTTCCATAAGCATCTATTCAACTCGAACTTCGCGGAGAGTGGGCAAGGCTTCCGCATGCTGGAATTTTCGGCCATAATCTCAACAGAATAGGTACATCTGTCAGAGTTTGCCTATTTTCGTCGACTTGAGGTATACTGAACCTTTGCATAAGCATTTGCTAGTGATTTGGAGATTTCAAATGGCATTCGGCACTGAGCCTATCCCGACCGGTCTTGCGGATCCGCCGATCGACGACCTCATGGAGCATGCGGATTCCAAGTACGCATTGGCCATTTTCGCTGCCAAGCGTGCTCGCCAGATCAATTCCTACTTCACGCAGCTCAATGAGGGTCTGCTGCAGAACGTCGGTCCGCTCGTCGAGTACAAGAGCCAGGAGAAGCCGTTGTCGATCGCGTTCCGCGAGATCAACGAAGGCCTGCTTGAGGAGACGCTCGGCGAAGACGATCTGAGCGAAGGAAACTAGACTTTCACGAACATGCATGTGCGCCCTGCCGGATATTGGTGGGGCGTTTTTGTTTTGGCGGCCAACCCGGTTTGACCGCGAATCCAGGTGGTGCTAAGTTACGCTTGCGTATGAAAGTAGCGAAGATGTGATTGAATTGTGGAGACAAACGCCCGCATATTGAAATAGAGAGGAGGAGTCATGGCAGAAGTGAAGCTGATCTCCGCGGAATCCGTTACCGAAGGACATCCCGACAAGATCTGTGATCAGATTTCCGACGCCATTCTCGACGACATGCTCCGCCAGGACCCGCATTCACATGTGGCGGTGGAGACATCCGCCACGAAGGGCCAGTTCTGGGTGTTCGGCGAAGTGACGAGCAAAGGGTACTCCGACATCCAGAGCATTGTGCGCGACACAGTGCGTAGGATCGGGTACACCAGCTCGGTGATTGGTCTGGATGCGGATTCCTGTGGCGTTCTTGTTTCACTGAGCGAACAAAGCCCTGAAATCAACCAAGGTGTTTCCCGGATCGACTCGGACCGGGAGAACGCCGTCTCGCGCGAGGAGCGCTACGAGGCACAAGGAGCGGGCGACCAGGGTGTCATGTTCGGTTATGCAAGCGACGAAACCGATGTGCTCATGCCATTGCCGATCCATCTGGCACATCGCCTGGCATATCGGCTCGCAGAGGTGCGTAAGAACGGCGAGGTGAAGTTCCTGCGCCCCGACGGCAAGACGCAGGTAACCATTGAATACGACGAGGAGAACAGGCCGCTGCGCGTCGATACCGTGCTCATCTCCACACAGCATGATCCCGAGGTCTCGCAGGAGGCATTGCGCGAGGATCTGCGGGAGCATGTGATCGAGCCGGTGCTCGATGAGGTGCTGGGGGATGCGGTGAAGCACGACGACTACCGCGTGCTCGTCAATCCGACAGGTTCGTTCATCATGGGCGGTCCGGCAGCGGATGCAGGGCTGACCGGTCGCAAGATCATCGTCGACACCTATGGCGGTGCGGCCCATCATGGCGGCGGCGCGTTCTCGGGCAAGGATCCGAGCAAGGTGGATCGTTCCGCGGCCTATGCCGCACGTTGGGTCGCCAAGAACATCGTGGCCGCGGGTTTGGCCCATAAGGTCGAGGTGCAGGTTGCCTACGCCATCGGCGTGGCCGAGCCGGTGAGCATCAATGTGGAGACCTACGGCACCGAGGCGGACGGCGTGACCCGCGAGCAGATTCAGGAAGCCGTGCGCAAGGTGTTCGATCTGCGTCCTGCCGCGATTGTGGACGAGCTCGACCTGCTGCGTCCGATCTACTCGAAGACGGCTGCGTACGGCCACTTCGGACGTGAGGACGATGACTTCACTTGGGAGCACACCAACAAGGTCGATGAGCTCAAGCGGGCCATCGCCACCCTCGTCGACTGATACGAATACCACCAAGTCCATCCCGGCAAGCTGCTTATGCAGGATGGGCAACGGCATATCTCAATGCAACAGCTGCACCGAATGCGCCGTGCAGCAAGGAATCTCCAAAGGAGATGAATATGGCCGCAATGACCGTGGCACAGATGATCGAGCTGTTCCTCAAGCCGGGTGCACCTGTGCATATTGAAAGTTTCGATGGGTCGTCGTATGGGTCCGACGATGCTCCGCTGACGTTGCAGGTGAAGAACTCGCGCGCCATCTACTACATGGTGAATGCGCCGAGCGAGCTCGGCCTGGCCCGCGCCTACCTGCAGGGGGACATCGATTCGCCGCAGCTCGTGCCCGGCAATCCATATGCGCTGTTCAAGGAACTCGTACCGCTCAAGTCGTACCTGCGTACACCAAATCCAGCCCAACTGGCCAAGGCGCTCGCTTCGGTGGCCTCCCATGGGTTCCACCGTCCCGCGCCTCCCGATATCGAGGGCCCAAGCCGTGCCCGCCGCATCAGCGAAGGACTGCTGCCGCATTCGAAGGCCGGCGACGAGGCCACGGTGAGCTACCATTACGATCAGTCGAACGAATTCTATTCGATGTTCCTGGGACCATCCATGACCTACACCTGCGCGGTGTTCGACTCCCCGCTCATGTCGCTCGAGGCCGCGCAGAAGAACAAGATCGACCTCGTGCTCGACAAGCTCGCACTCCAGCCGGGAGAACGACTGCTCGACATAGGTTGCGGTTGGGGGTCCATGGTGATCGAAGCTGCCAAGCGCGGCATCAAGGCCCTCGGCGTCACGCTGAGCGAGGAGCAGGTCGAATGGGCTCAGCGCTGGATCAAAGACGAAGGACTGGAGGACCTCGCCGAGGTGCGACTCATGGACTATCGTGACGTTCCCGAAGGCGATTTCGACGGCATCTGCTCCATCGGCATGATGGAGCATGTCGGGCACAAGCACTACCCGTCGTATTTCAAGGAGATCTACGCCAAGCTCAAGCCGGGCGCCAAATTGCTCAACCACCAGATCACCCGGTGCAACTCGCATCAGGGCAAGAAAGCCGGTCAGTTCATCGACCGTTACATATTCCCGGACGGCGAGCTCTCCTCACCGGCCGAGATCGAGATGGTGATCCAAGACACGGGCTTCGAGGTGATCAATCAGGAGAACCTCCGCCAGCACTATGCACTCACGCTGCACCGTTGGAACGAGAATCTGGTGGCGCATTGGGATGACGCCGTCAAGCTCGTCGGTGAGCCGAAGGCCCGTTTGTGGGGGCTCTATATGGCCGGTTGCGCGTTCAATTTCGAGATGAACAACATTCAGGTGCATCAGTTCCTCGCCATCAAACCAAACGATGAGGGCACTGACACCTACCCGTTGCGTCCATGGTGGCCGAACCACTGAGTCGGTAAGCTGACGCCCACGTGGAAAGCGGCATGCTCATACGCATGCCGCTTTTTCGTATGTATGGAGCTGGACACGCGCATGCTGACGCCTTTACCTGAATGAGGGGAGAGCCTAGACTGGGGCACTATGAGTGGAACACCCGAAGAAGCGATGCAGCCGGCTTTCGACGGCATGGGCATGCGGCGGCGCTCGCCGCGCAAGGCAGCGCCCAGAAAGCCTGCTGCCCAGCTGCCGGTGGCGCGGGTGGTGCTGGATGTGCAGGCCACGCATCTGGGGCAGCCCTTCGACTATTTCGTCGACGACAGCATGAGCGAAGCCGCTCAGCCGGGTGTTCTGGTCCGGGTCAGATTCGGAGGCCAGCGCGTCAGCGGCATTATTTGGGAACGGGTGAACGACAGCGATACGCCGACAAATGCCATTCGCTACATCGAGAAGGTCGTTTCGCCGCGCGTGCTCGTACCGAGCCAGATGCGCCGTGACATCACCGCCGTGGCCAATGCCTACGGCGGCACCATAGCGAACGTGCTGCGCGTGGCCATGCCGGGCAGGGTCGCCGGCGTGGAGAAGGAGCCCAATGCCACCATGCAATCGGCAAGCGACGTGGAGTCGGCTGCCGATGAGGCGTCCTATGCCGATTCGCCGATGGTTGATCGCAGGGGTCGTTTCGCCTCACGTGCCGAAGACCATTTCCCCGTGATCGCCAAAGCCTATGAGCAGGCACAGACCCTACGTGCCTCACTCACCGCACCGCAGGGGTTCTCGGCGTTCGTCATCGATGCCCTTCCGGGGGTCGGTGCATGGGAACGGACACTGGCCTGGATGGCGCTCACCGCCATGGGGGCGGGGAAATCCGCCGTGCTGGTGATGCGTGGAGCATGGTGCATGCGCTGGAGAACATGGGACTCCATGTGTTTGCGCCAAATGCCAGGCAGATATACGAGGGTGACATCGCGGTGTTGAGTGCAGCGCTCTCGCCGGCCGACAGATACCGGGCGTATCTGGCGATTGGCGAGGGGCGGGTCACTTGCGTGGTGGGTACGAGGGCGGCCATGTATGCGCCCGTACCGGACGAGGCGCTGTTTGCGATTGTGGACGACGACGCCTACCAGTATGCGGATGGCCTCATGCCCTATGCGAATGCGCGTGGTGTGTGCCGTCTGCGTGCCAAGCTCCATGGAGGCGTCTTCGTCGCAATCGGAAGGGCGCGTAGCGTGTTGAGTGAATGGGAAAGCCAAACCTCCTCGGTCGTGTCGGAGGTCGCTGGTCCGAGTGTGGCGGTGCACGGCTTTTCCGATGTGATTAAAAGCCAGGCACCGCCGGTACGGTGGCTGAACCGTGACGAACTCAACCGGCTCGCCGATCCCAGCGTCGGTGCCAGGGTACCGCACACTGCGGTGCGTGTGCTGTCGAAGGCGCTTGAGCATGGCCCCATGCTGTTCTCCATACCGCACGATGGCGTCACCGAGTCGTTGAGTTGCGCGCAGTGCCTGCAACTGGCTCGATGCCTGCGTTGCAGCGGGCCATTGGTGCGTATTCCCGGGGCCGATGCCCCGCGATGCAGCTGGTGTGGCGCATCAGCAGTGGACTGGCATTGCAGGCATTGCGGAGCAGAGCGGTTGCGCGTGATCCGTGTGGGGGCGGTGGGAACCGTGCAGGAATTGCAGGGCCTATTCCGTGGCGTTCCCATGCTCGTGTCGAGCCAAAGCCAAGGGGTTGTGGATCATGTGGATGCCGCCCCGCGCATTGTCGTCGCCACTCCCGGATGCGAACCCATGGTGCATACGCAAGATGGTACGACGGGAGCCTACGAGGCGGTGGCGATTCTCGATGCCTGGACGAGTCTGTACGATCTGCGTCTCGATGCTCGCGTGGATGTGCTGTCCAATTGGATGCAGGCGATGTCGCTGTGCAAATCACGTGCCGCCGGAGGCAGGGGACTGCTGATCGGCGAGACGTATCCGACTCTGGCTCGTTCGCTCATGCTCTGGGATCCCCGCGTGGTTGCGAGCAATGAGCTCGCGGACCGCATTGCGACGGGGCTGCCCCCAATCGTCAGTGCCGCCTGCATTTGGGGGAGACGTGATGCGGTGGAACGTGCCCTGCACAACATAGGCATTGCGAACGGAGATTGGGCATGGGTGGAAAGCGGAGAAGGGAAGGTCCCCTCACTGCTCGGCATCACCCCTCTCGCTCCAGATCGCACGATCGATGCCCGTGAACTCGATGAGATGGGCGATAGGGTGAAGGCGGTCGTGCGCGTCTCGCATGCCCGACGTGCCGAACTCGCATTGCGGCTGCGCACTGAGGTGGCGCGTCACGTGGCCTCTCGCGAAAGTGGGGAACTGCGGTTCAGAATGGACCCGAAAGATCTGCTGTGAGGCGGCATCCGACTCAGCTGTGACCGTAAGCCGACTGCCTGCGCCTTGTGCGTACTATGCTTGGGATTCAGTGAAAACCACAGCCCATGAGTTGCACGGGCGGAAGAGAGGACATCAATGTTACGAGTGCTGTTCGCGGGAACCCCGGAGGTGGCGGTTCCCTCTTTGCGTATGTTGGCCAAAGACACCGAGCATTTCGAAGTGGTCGCAGTGCTCACCCGGCCTGACGCGCCCACGGGGCGCGGCCGTAAGATTATGCCCAGCCCGGTGAAAATGGCCGCTCGTGAACTTGGCCTCGATGTCATCGAATGCGATCCGGCCGACGAATGCTTCCTCTCCGCATTGAAGGCCACCGGAGCACAATGTGCGGCGGTGGTGGCCTACGGCAAGATCCTGCGTGAATCGGTGCTGGAGGCGCTGCCGCTGGGATGGTACAACCTGCATTTCTCGCTGCTGCCGCAGTGGCGTGGTGCCGCTCCGGTTCAGCGCGCGATCTGGGCTGGCGACGAAGTGACCGGATGCTCGGTGTTCCGCATCACTGCAGGTATGGATCGTGGGCCGGTGCTCGGGCAGAGCACGGTGACCATAGGTGCGCATGAGAATGCCGGCGAGCTGCTCGACCGTCTCGCCGAAGATGGCGCCGGTCTGCTTGCGGCATCGCTGCAGGCCCTTGACGAAGGAGTCGTCAACGCCGTCGATCAGCCGGCAGGCTCCTACGATGTCGCCGCCAAGATCACCACGCAGGATGCCCACATGCGTTTCGACGTGCCGGCTTTCGCGCTTGATCGCCAGATTCGCGCCTGCACGCCGGCGCCGGGGGCATGGGCGAATCTACATCCACATGGTGATGATGCCAACGAGACGCTGCATGTGTCGAAGGCCATCCCGGCCGATATGACGGCCGATGAATCACCTCGGAATCTCAAGCCGGGTGAGCTGCACGTCACCAAGCATCACGTGTGGGTGGGCACTTCCACCGACCCGTTGGAACTGCTGGTTGTCAAGGCCGCGGGCAAGCGAGAGATGGGGGCTCCGGAGTGGGCCCGCGGCGCACATCTGGCTGAAGGTGCCTATCTCGACTGACGTGTCTCACCAGAATGCCCGGAGCCGGCTTTCATCGAGGTGCCGACTCCGGGCATTCTAGTGAATTGCTGCGGTTGCCCGGCAGCGGACATTGTTCTGCTACTGCAGGAAATCAAGCACCTTGCGAAGATCGCGCTCGTCGATCGTGTGGGGGGCCGCCGTGCGCACAGTGGGTTTGGCGCAGAATGCGATGCCCAGTCCGGCAGCGCCGATCATGGGCAGATCGTTCGCGCCATCGCCCACGGCAACCGTCTGGATGCGCGCGATGTCGTTCTCTTGAGCCCATGACCGTAGCCGGGAGAGTTTGACCTCCTTGGTCACGACATCACCGACCACTTCGCCGGTGAGCATGCCGCGGCGGGCATCCACGCCCAGTCGGTTCGCAATGTGGTAATCGAGATGCGCGTCTGCTGCGAGCCTGTCGACGATTTCGTGGAAGCCACCTGAGACGACCCCCACCTTCCAGCCATGCGCATGGAGCGTGTCGATGAGTTCATGTGCGCCATTGGTGAAATGCAACCGTTCGTACACGCGATCGAAGATCTGTGCTGGCATCCCTCTCAGCAGCGCCACCCGTTCGTCCAATGCCTGCCGGAAATCAAGCTCGCCGTTCATCGCCCGCGCGGTGATGGCCGCGATCTCGTCGCCCACACCCACCTCCTCGCCGAGTTCGTCGATCACCTCTTCATCGATGAGCGTGGAATCGACATCCATCACAAGCAGGCCCGGCATGCCGAGAGCGGGTAATGGGTCAGCGAGTGTGTCGGTGTTGTCAAGATGTTGCGAAAGTGGTGCGCTCATGCCTTTGATTGTCGAAAAACGTTGGGACAATCAAAGCATGCACTTTACTGTTACCCTGGCTGAGGCCCAACTGCAATGCGCCACGAGTTCCGATGGCCTGATCGGCGCCATGACGGCGTGGCTCGTCTCTCTCATGGAACATGTGGGCGGTGTGGGCGTGGCATTGGCCATCGCCCTCGAGTCAATCTTCCCTCCCATTCCCAGCGAGATCATTCTGCCCCTCGCCGGTTTCACCGCTGCCCGTGGCAGCATGAGCCTGTTCGGTGCGATCCTATGGGCGACAATGGGATCGCTGCTCGGCGCCTGGGCGCTGTACGGCATTGCGCGCTGGTTCGGTCTCCACCGCATTCACAAGGCAGTCGACAGGATCCCCGGCGTGAGCCGCAAGGATGTGAACAAGGCAAACGAATGGTTCAACAAGTACGGCACCTGGTCGGTGCTCATCGGACGCGTGATTCCCGTTGTTCGCTCGCTCATCTCGATTCCGGCCGGATTCAACCAGATGAACTTCGCGAAGTTCTCCGGCTGGACCTTCCTCGGCTCGGCAATCTGGAACACGGTGCTCGTCACCGCCGGTTACATGCTCGGCGACCAGTGGTGCTCCATTCTCGGCGTGCTCAATGTGTTCGAAGATGTGATCATCGTGGTGTTTGCGCTGATGCTGGTGTTCTTTGCGTGGCGGTGGGTTCGCAATCTGATACGCGAACGTCGCTCGACGCAATCCCATGAGTAGACTGTCGATGCGCGTTAGGCGCTGAAGTCAGTTCGGGTTCGTGCTCTCCTGCACGGACCCGTTTTCCTTTGCGGGGCCGTGCATTACAATGGCATACGGAACATTCGGATTGAACGAAGGTGGGTATGGGGCAGGAGAAGCACACGGACGCGGCTTCGCAGTCCAGGGATCCCGAGGCTGTGGCGGCGCATGAGAACGACCAGCTGCGGCAGCGCAACCACGCGCTCGCCAAAGCGCTCACCCGTGCCACCGAGGAGCTTCGCAAGGCGAAGGCGCAGCTCGAGCAGTTCATGGCACCGCCATTGACAATGGCGACCATGGTCCGCGTGCATCGCTGTTCCACCGATGAGCATGGTGTGCGGCATGCAAGCGCGGAGATTCTCAATGGCAACAGACGCCAGATCGTCCCGCTGTCGCCGACTGTCAATCCCGCACAGTTGGGGAGCGGCCAAGGCGTGTTGCTCGATGCCAACATGGTGATTGTCGATTCCTGCGAGACACCTACTACCGGTCCGATGCGTGCGGTCTCGGAAAGCCTTGCCGACGGTAGGCTCATCGTCTCCGATGTCGGAGGCAATCGCGGTGTGGTCATGCGTGCGAGCGCGGTGGCACGAACTCCGATCAACGTCGACGATCGTGTGGTGATCGATCCCTCCGGTACCTATGTTTTGTCTGTACTGCCGCAGGAACAGGCGCAGGATCTGCTTCTCGAGGAGACTCCGGATGTCTCCTTCACCGACATCGGAGGTCTGGATGAGCAGATCGCACGGATTCGCGATGCCGTGCAGTTGCCGTTCCAGCATCGTGACCTCTTCGACCGGTTCGACCTGAAGGCACCGAAGGGCGTGTTACTGTATGGGCCTCCGGGCAATGGCAAGACGCTCATAGCCAAGGCCATCGCGCATGAGCTGGCCGCGGGCAGTGGTAACGACGGCGTGTTCCTGTCGGTGAAGGGACCGGAGCTGCTCAACAAGTTCGTAGGCGAGTCTGAGCGCCTCATCCGCAGAATCTTCGAGCGGGCGAAGGAGCTGTCGGGTGCCGGACGCCCCGTCATCGTGTTCATCGACGAGATGGATTCGCTGCTGCGCACCCGAGGCACGGGCGTCTCCAGCGATGTGGAGACGACAATCGTGCCGCAGTTCCTCACCGAGCTCGACGGCGTGGAGAGCCTTGACGACGTGATGGTGATCGGCGCCTCGAACCGCATCGACATGATCGATCCCGCGGTGTTGCGTCCGGGCCGTCTGGACGTCAAGATTCATGTCACACGGCCGGACGAGACGGCCGCCATGGCCATCACCCGTCATTACCTCACCGATGCGCTGCCCCTTGAACCCGGCAGGGACGCGGATGCGCTGGCGGCCTCGCTGGTGCGTGATCTTTTCCGCAGGGATGAATCCCGATTGCTTGCCACGCTCGATGAACAGGGCCGTCGGCGTGGAATCTACATGGCCGACATCGTCAGCGGTGCGATGCTGCGCAACATCGTCGACCGGGCGAAGACCAAGGCGGTGAAGGCCGAAATCCTCCATGGGTCGGTGAGCAGGGACGATGAGCCGCAAGGCATCACCGAGGCGCGGATCCATGAGGCCATTGACGACGAATACGAACAGAACCGCTCCACGATCAACGAGACAGATCCAGGGCAATGGCTCAGAATCAACGCGCTGACGTTGGCGGCTGACGGCGTCTGATCCCGGCAGCGGGTCTCGGTGGAATGGAATGTGTTCGAAATGTGCCGTTGGCATGGAACATGTCGTGAGAGGAGCGGAGTGAATGAGCGTGCGCAGAGTGATGGGGACGGAGACCGAGTATGCCGTGTCGGTACGGCAGGATCCCCATGCCAACCCGGTGCAGTCGTCATTCGATGTGATTGCCCATGCAGGCGATGAGGAGACGAGGCATATTCGTTGGGACTACCGGCAGGAGGATCCGGTGCACGATATGCGGGGTATGACGATGCCCCGCGCCGCTGCACGTCCCGACATGCTTACCGACGAACCGCAACGCAATATCACGAACACCTTCGCAGCCAATGGAGGGCGCATGTACGTGGATCATGCGCATCCCGAATACTCCGCGCCGGAGACGCGCGATCCGTTTGAGGCCGTGGCCTATGATTTCGCCGGCGATCTGCTTATGCGTCAGGCCGCCCAATCCGCGAGCACTGAGCGGCATCAGTTCGAGGTATTCCGCAACAATGCGGATGGCAAGGGCGCTGCGTGGGGGAGCCATGAGAATTATCTGCTGCGTCGCGATGTGGACTTCGATGTAGTGACTGCGCTCATGCTGGTCCATTTCGCCACGCGGCAGATCTACACGGGCTCTGGACGTGTGGGGCTCGGCGAGCGCGGGGAACGGGCAGGCTACCAGTTGAGTCAGCGTGCCGATTACTTCCATATGAAAGTGGGTTTGCAAACCACTTTCGACAGGCCGATCGTGAACACCCGCGACGAGTCGCATGCGCCTGACGAGATGCGCAGACTCCATGTGATCGTGGGCGATGCCAACCGCCTGGAAGTGCCGGACGTGTTGAAGCTCGGCACGACAAGCATGCTGCTTTGGGTGGCCGAGCAGGCATCTGCATTGGATTACGACCTGACGGATGAGTTGCGTTCCCTTTCGCTTCTCGACTCGGTCGCCGCCATGCACACGGTGTCGCACGACCTGACCTTCGACGAACCACTCGCTTTGGCCAATGGAGGTTCGAGCACGGCGTGGCAGCTGCAGGTGTCGCTGCGGGGCCTTGTTTACGAGGTGGCATCGATGGTGTACGGCACCGATTCGCTCGGGGAGCCGGTATGGCCGGATTCGCAGACCCGCTCGGTCATGGCGATGTGGCAGCAGGCGCTGATCGACGTGGCCGAGGTTCGCCATGCCGACGACGACACCCGAATGACGATGACCGCGCAGGCCTCTCGACTGGAATGGCTTCTCAAATGGCAGCTGCTCGAACGCATGCGCCGACGCATCGCCGGTTGCGGCGCATCCTCTGCCTCGGGCTGGGACAATCCACAGGTGCGCGCGCTCGAATTGCGATGGGCTTCGCTCGCTCCCGAGAACGAGGCGGTGTTCGCCAAGGTGCGCTCCCGTGCCGAGCGTGTGGTGACGGATGAGCGTATAGCCGCGGCGGCGACCGATGCCCCGGCGGACACACGCGCATGGTTCCGTGCCGCGATACTGCACAGATTCCCCACTGAATTGCGTGCGATCTCCTGGACCCGAATCACCACCGTTGCCGATGGAGCCGGTGATTCCTGGACGCTCGACATGCGCGATCCCACGCGGTTCACCAAAGATGACACCGAACGGCAGGTGGAGGAGGCGTCCAGCGCGGCGCAGCTCATCAGGAGTCTCGGCGGCATCTGCGAACATTCGTAGGTCGTACATCCGCTGTATCCAGCGCGCTCGCATAGGGCGAGTTTTTCAGAATACTCACAGATTATTTGCTAGTCTTGGAACAGATTTTTCCGAGACATAAGGTCACAGGAGGCATTGGTATGCAGGCCGGATTACGGGAGCTCGCAGTGCAGGTGAGTCGCATCGCCGAGGACGCCGGCAAGCATGCGCTCAAGGACCAGCTCATGCCGAAGGATCTGGTGACGCTGAACACGGTGCAGCGTGACTACTCACGCGGGCTCAAGGTGGACGACCGTCTGTCGCAGTTCATCTACAATCGTCTCACCTACATCGATCCGTTCAAAGGCCGTTGGGAGGATCGCACCGACGAATGGGCGCCCGGTGACCGGTACTGGTGCGTGGGCGGTGTCGATGGCGTGATCAACTATTCGCGCAGCATGGCCGAATGGAGCGTGACCATCTCGCTGTTCGAATTCAATGAGTTCGGATCGGCCCAGCCGATTCTGGGGGTGATTCATGCGCCGGCACTGAACCTCACCTATTTGGCCGCCCGGCAGCAGGGCGCGATCCGCATGCGCAAGACACCAGTGGGGGAGAAGCGCGAGAAGATCATGCCATCCACAGTCAGCCACCTCGATGGCTCAATCGTGAGCTTCGGCATGTCGTATGTGCCGCAGGAGGCACAACATGCCCTCAATGTGGTCGCGAGCCTCGCCGGCAAGCCCGCCGACATCAAACGGATCGGGCCCGTCTCGCTCGATGTGTGCAAGGTGGCCGATGGCACCTACGACGCGTACTTCGAACCGCATCTGCATGAACGTGATGTGCCGGCCATCTCGGCCGCCGCCGTGGTGCTCTGGGAGGCCCAAGGGCAGCTGAGCACATGGGAGGGCGGGCTCATCCACTGGCGTAGCCAGAACGATCTCGTGGCCACCAACGGACAGATCATACAGGAGCTGCAACCCTACCTCATCAACTCTGATTGTGGGGAATCCTACCATCATCACGAACAGAAGCCCGCGGGACAACAGTGATTTCAAATCCTGAGCCACTTTGAACAGCCCATGTGGCACAGGGCACATCCGACATCGATATTGGAATCCACACCAGATTGGGGGAGCAATGCCATCTGCATCCGGACACCATCAGATCCCCGCCGAGACACAGCGGCATGATGACGACCAGACCCAGGAAACGGCCCAGGGTCTTTCCGCAGCGGCCATGCTTGCGCAGGAGCAGGCTGACGATCTCGATGCGATTCTCGATGACATCGAAACCGTTCTCGAGACGAACGCTGAGGAATATGTGAGCAGCTTCGTGCAGAAAGGCGGCGAGTGATGCCACAGCTGCACGACAGTGGCAGCAGGGCGATACAGCCGTCGGACCAGACGCATCAGCATGATTTCGCGCGCATCTTCGGCATCGAGACCGAGTATGGTGTGAGCGTCACCGATATTCCGGAGCCCATGGACGCCAGTCATGTGGCGATGACGATGTTCCAGCCCGTTGTGCGCAGGGCCCGTTCCACCAACACCTACGTGGAGAACGGCTCACGTCTGTACCTCGATGTGGGATCCCACCCGGAGTATGCGACCGCCGAGGCGATATGCCCCTCGGATGCGTTGCTGAGCGATCTGGCAGGCGAGCAGACCATGCGTTCGATGGGGCTTGACGCCCAGCGGAGGCTGCGGGAATCCGACGCGCAGAATCGGCATGCGACCCTGCATCTGTACAAGAACAACGCCGACAGTGCCGGTCATTCATTCGGTTGCCACGAGAACTACCTCGTGCGCCGTTTCGTGAATCTGGACATGATACAGCATGTGTTGCTGCCATTCCTCATCACCCGGCAGATCTACACCGGAGCCGGCAGATTCGACGGAGAACGGCTCCTGTTCACCCAACGTGCGGCATTCGTGGACGAGACCGTCTCCAGCGCCACCACACGGTCGCGCCCGATGATCAACACCCGTGACGAGCCGCACGCCAACCCCGACGACTACCGGCGTCTCCATGTGATCATAGGCGACTCCAATCGCTCCCAGTGGGCCACCCTTATGAAATGCGCCACCACGCATCTCGTTCTGTGCATGATGGAGCATGCAGCGCGCAGCGGCTGCGAGACCGAGCTTGAGGCATTCGCGCTCGCGGATCCGATCGCTGCAAACCACGCCATCAACACCGATGGGGCGCATGCCCGCATCGCGCTGGCAGCGGGGCGTTCGACCACCGCACTGGAACTGCAGCAGATGATGCTGGAGCAGGTCGAGTCCTTCGCCGCACATCACGGTGATGCATTGGAGGCATCGTTGCGGTATGACGCGTTGTGCAATGTCGAATGGATTGTGGGCCAATGGCGATGGGTACTCGACAGATTGGCGGCCAATGACATCGAGACGCTGTCGCACGTGGTCGATTGGGCATCCAAGCAGGTGTTCTTCAATCGTTTGCAGTCTCGGGGCACCGTCACACCGGCCAGATTGCGCCAGCTCGACCTGGACTATCACGACATCGCCAACGGCAGGCTCTACCCGTCGTTATGCGCGCATGGCTTGATGCGCACCTTGGTGGATGCCGATCAGATTCACGATGCCGTGTCCACTCCGCCCCCTCACACGCGTGCCGTGCTGCGTGGACGTTTCGTGGCGGCGGCATCGCACACCGATGCCGTCTACGACTGCGATTGGACGACGCTGAAGCTTGTGCGTCCGGTGCATATGGAGGCGGTGCTGCTCGATCCGTTCCATGACGAGCCGACCAAGCAATATGACAAGCTCATGGGCGAATTGGGTGATGCGCGCGCGGATGGCGATGAAGCGCCCGTCTGAGCATGGGTGCCGAAGCAATCTGACATGAAAAAACCCGGCCGTCACTGGCCGGGTCATTTTCTAGCGTAGGCTGCGAATCACTCGCTCACTGCCTTCTTCAGCAGGGAGCCAGCGGAGATGCGAACACCATAGGTGGCCGGGATCTCAATGGTCTCACCGGTACGGGGATTGCGGCCTGTGCGGGCGGCGCGCTTGACGCGCTCTGCGGAGAGCAGACCGGTGAGCTTGAGGCCTTCGCCGTTCTTCATGGCTTCGATGAAGACATCGCGGAAAGCATTGACGGCAGCCTCAGCCTGAGCCTTGGTGAGACCGGACTTCTGGGAGATCTTTGCAACGAGATCAGACTTATTGTATGCCATAGAAGCGTCCTTCTTTGTCAGGGGTAATCCTCATTGCGGATAACCACATGTTCAAGAAGCATCTTACCTCAAGATTCGGTCAAATCCGCGTGTTTGCAACGATTTCCCTTGATTTTTTCGCATTTGGCTACGTTCTGGGCATCAAAAGCTTACAAAATGAAATAAATCAGATCAGATTGTGCTTATCCAGCCACTTCATAGCCAACGCACCCAGCGGAATACGCAACCAGTAGAACACGACACGATAGAGCAATGTGGCTGATAACGCCAATGCGGCGGGGACCCCGACGGCGCTGAACGCCACCGACAGCGCGGCCTCGACGGCACCGAGGCCACCCGGTGTGGGCACCGCTGAACCAAGTGTATTCGCCAGCAGGAAGATGAACGTCGTCTCGATGGGGTTCATGTTGAATCCGAACGCCATGAGCGCCGCCCAGAAGCCGAAGCCTGTGGAGAGATTCAGAATGAGTGAGCCGGCCACCGAACCGAGCAGCTTACGCGGCTGCGTGAGCGTTTCCAACAACGATCTGGCATATGACTTCACCAGGGGAAGATACTTGTTGGCGATCTTCCTGCGCACCGAGGGGATCGCCATGATCACGCTGATCGCCAGGGCGACGACCGCGATAGCGATAATCAGCGTGTTCGTGGGAATCATGCCGGAAAGGGTGTTACGGCCGGTGAAAATGCCAATGAGCAGCAGCAGGACCACCGTGATCACCCCCTGCACGGCGAGCACGGCGCTCATGATGGCAGTGGCGGTCGTATTGCGGTAGCCGCTCTTGCGCAGGTACTGGAGGTTCACAAAGGCCGGGCCGATGCCGGCAGGCATCGACACCGCAGTGAATCCGGCGGCAATCTGCGAGCAGAGCAAACCGAAAGGCCGGCGGCGGTCCCTGTCCATGAAGGCGCCGAGGGCCATGGCCGAACCCACCCATGCGAGGAAGCCGAACAGCATGACAACGAATGCCCACCAGAGATTCGCCTGCTTCACGGCGCGAATCATCTCGTCCGGCCGCATCTGCGTCAGCATCACGTAGACGGCGATCACCAGCAACACAAGACCGAAGAACGATCGCGCATTGAATCGCGTGAGCGTCACCTGCTCCATCGATTCCGCCACTTCTTCAGGGGCCAGTTTACTGAGTGCGGTGCGCAGATCCTCGACAATCTGCTTGTTCCAGCCTTCCATCTGCCGGGTGGCGGCAGGGACGGCGGCCTTCTGAACAAACGGAATCAACGAGATGAGTGTCGATTCGCCCCAGGCACGGCGCGCGAGCGAGACGGTGCGTTCAATGCCGAGCATCGTGCTGAACAAGGTGAGCAGCTGTACTTTGTCGAGTGTGATGTTCGTGGTGGTGGACGCGTAATCGCCATTCTGCCAGCCGGCAATCACCATGTCGCCAATGGCGGAGCGCGCAATGGTGTCCGCCGTGATCTGGCGGTGAGTGAAGCCACGCTGATGCGCACGCTGCAGATAGTTCATGAGCGAGAGCGCTTCGGTATCGTCGAGCTCCCTGCAATCCACGGCGTGAATGGTCTCGCGGTGCTCGAACACGACTATAGAGGATTCACCGTAGTCGCAGACACCATAGGGCCTTGCACAGGTCAGATCTATGTCACGCAGCCCCAGCAGCATGGAATAGTGGTGGTGCGTGGCGCTCACGGCGGAGCGATCATGGCGCACCGCGACGCCGTTGAGCCGAATGAGCTGCCACAGCTGTGAGAAATAGCCGGTGATCTGCACTTGGTTGTCAAGCACCGACACCACATAGTGCACGCCGCTCTCATCAGTCAGATCGTAGAGTCGGGAATGGTCGGTCAGGTCGTCCGTAAGCATGGGTGCATGGTCGGATGCCTCGGGGCGTCGGTCAAGGACGGCCGGATGCAAGCCGATGGAGCTCAGCGCCTGCACGATCTGATATCCCCATGCTCCCGAGTTCTTCGTGCCCACGCCGAAACGGATGGACAGTCCCACCATGCGACCGATGCAAATGGCCACCAGCACACCAGGCAACGAGCTCCACGAGGTCATGATGAAGATCACGGCGCCGGCGAGGAGTATATTCCAGCTCCACTTCACCGATGACCGGGTGTCACGGGGACCTGCGACCGTGAGGAATGCAGCTATGGCGGCGTAGAAATCGGGCAGCAGGGAAGGCCCTACGCGGGTGCCGCTCGACAGCAATGTGTTGATGAGCATGGCGCTGCTGTGGTAGGAGAGCAGTTCGGAGACACCCCAGCAGACAAGGAAGCCGATGAGCAGCGCGCCGACCGAGCAAGCGGACTGAAGCCATTCCCGGTTGAGCACCAATTGGATGAGCACCCCTACCACGATGGAAATCACAATGAGCTGTTGTAGCAACGACGATGGCAGGTCGACCAGCCAGTCGAATGCCTGACTGGCGGAATGGGCGTCATCTTCGACGCCGGTGGTGAGCCCATGAAGGTAGACGGCGACCAGGATCACCAGAATCCCGAATACGAGAGCCGCACCTGCGTGCAGCAGATCGCTGGTCACGTGGTTGCGCTTCGGTGCCACATCGCTGACCTTCACGTTGGGGAACCTACTTGCCAGTGCATGCTCGGGGGTCTTCTCGATGGACGGTTGTTGCACATCCGTCTGATCGGAGGGCACCCGACCTGAGCCGGACGAATTGGGCGTTGTCATATCAGTCCTTCATATAGAATGCCCATGCCCGGGTGGAAGGCCCAAGCATGAGCATCGCACATCAGCACGTATATTCTACGCGATGGATTGAAAAAGGACTACGGGCGATCGTAACCGACCAGCATCGATGCAAGGCCCACATAGGTGGCCGGCGTCAAAGCCTTGAGACGGGCTGCGGTCTCGTCGTCGAAGTCAAGCGAATCGATGAAGCTCTCGACATCGGCCTGCGAGATGGAGTGGCCGCGCATGAGCTCCTTCACCTTCTCGTAGGGGCGTTCCATGCCGGAGCGGCCGGCCAGCTCCTGGGCGCGCATGGCGGTCTGGATTGGCTCGCCCAGCACCTCCCAGTTCTCATCGAGCTCGCGATCCATCACCTGTGTGTTCGGATGAACCGACTTGAGGCCACCGAGCAGGTTGTTGTGCGCCAGCACCGAATACCCCAATGCTGAGCCGATGTTGCGTTGCGTGGTGGAGTCGGTCAGATCGCGCTGCCAACGGGACTCCACAAGCGTGGCTGCCAACGTGTCGAGCAGCGAGCAGGAGATTTCGAAGTTGGCTTCCGCGTTCTCGAAACGGATCGGGTTCACCTTGTGGGGCATCGTGGACGAACCGGTTGCGCCCTTCACCGGTACCTGGGCGAACACGCCACGGGAGATGTACATCCATGTGTCCACACACAGATTGTGCATGATGCGATTGGTGTGCGAGATCGTGTCGAACAGCTCCGCCTGCCAGTCATGCGATTCGATCTGGGTGGTGAGCGGGTTCCAGGTCAGGCCCATGCGGTTCTCCACGAATTCACGTGAGACGGCGACCCAGTCGACATTCGGCAATGCGGCCAGATGCGCACCGAAAGTGCCGGTGGCGCCATTGATCTTGCCCAGGTATTCCTGCTCACGAACATGCTTGAGCTGGCGCCCAAGCCGGTACACGTAGACGGCGAGCTCCTTGCCGAGTGTGGTCGGTGTGGCCGGCTGCCCGTGCGTGAGGGAGAGCAACGGCATGTCCTTGAACTCCTCGGCACGCTGAGCCAGCAGGTCGACAATGGCATCCGCGCCCGGTAGCCATACGTGTTCGATTGCATTCTTCACGCAGCGGGCGATGGAGAGGTTGTTGATGTCCTCGCTGGTGCAGGCGAAATGCACGAGAGTTTTCAGGTCGGTGAGCTGGGTGGGGGCACCGAGCACCTGCTCCGCGCTATCCAGATAGTCGTCGATGTAGTATTCGACAGCCTTCACATCATGGTGCGTAACGGCTTCATGCGCGGCATGCCTGGCAATGCCCTGTGCCCCGAACTCCTCGGGGATGGAACGCAGGAATGCCTGTTCCTGTTCGGTGAGCGGCTTGACGCCGGTGACAATCGGCTTCCAGTCGTTTCCGGCGAAGCCGTTGGCGAGCAGAATCATCCATTCGACTTCCACGCGCATGCGTTCGCGGTTCAGTGCCGGTTCGCTCAGGTATTCCACCAGAGCGGCGGTCTGGGCATGATAGCGCCCATCCAGAGGGGTGAGGGCGATGGCTGGTGAGATCTCGGAAAGGTTCATGGTTCCACCCTAAACCAAGCCCTTGAGACATGGACGGTGTATGTCCATTTTCACTGCGTGTGCGTGTCATCCATCTCGATGTCGTGTTTGCCGTGTTCCATGCGGCCGCTCCAGTAGGTGGTCTCCATATAGTCGCCGTGAATGGTCGCCATGAAATGGCTGTCATGGTTCGCAAGCGCCTCGGACCCCAGCGACAGCGCATTCTCATAGGCGGCGGTATGGTAGGCGAGGTCGTGCGTGAGTTCGTATTTCCCCTGATGGGATTGATCGACGGCGGTCATGGCAGCGGTGCCGTCATCCACGGCGCCATTCGCATCGGCAGGTGACCCGTCCGCCACATTGCGCACCTCACCTCGAATGGTGAGCCACTGCTCGCTCCGAGGATTCACCTCGCCGTCCAGCGCGGCAACCAGTTCGTCTTCCATCTCAATGCTGGTCACCCATGTCCCCTTGCCCATCGGATGGTTGGCGATGGGGGAGCCGGCGGTCACGATATGTTCGATGCGATACTCATCGGCATAATCGCTGGCCAGCGTTGCCGCGATGATGCCGCCCTGCGAATGGCCGATCAACGCCACGCGCTCATCGCGGCCGATACCCGCCTGCCGCATGGCTTCGACGACCATACGTGCGCTGTCTGCGTTACGTCGTTGCATGGCATTGGCGCTCATGAGCTCCACATTCTGCTCCCATCCCAAGGGGGAGTCGAAGTTGCCGTCGGTTCCCGGAATGGTCACCAGCCAGGAACGCCGGCCATCGGCATCCACATACCGTGAGATGGCGATGGTTGCATATTCACCATGCGTGCTGTCCGCGTTCGCTGCCGAGAGCCTTCGCAGATTCGCCAGTGCACCGCCCATGTCCGACACAGGGGCGACGGATGGTTCATGGGGATCCACGGATTCGACGGTCAGCGCATCACCTTGAATCAGATTCGTTGCTCGCGATGAGATTCCCCCGATGGCATATGCTCCTGACGGCACCGGTGATTGACCGTCATGCAGGCCTATGGCTGCGCTGGCCGCACGCATCAGCCCCTCCTGCTGCCACGAGATGGCATTCAAGGCATGGGCTGCTGAGAAATTGCCCTCAGTGACCACACCGTATAGCCATCCGCCCAGAGCCTGTGCAATGGTGAATTTCGCCATTGTCGCAGGTGCCACCCGTGCGGCCCATTGCAGTGCCCTATTAGTGGCCATGCGGCTTTTGGCCTCGGCCTCGGAATACAGGCCGTATGCACGCGCCAATACATCGGCGATTCTCTCGCATTGGACGGCCAGCGCATGCAGCTGTGATCTGGCGGATTCAGCGTGGTCCGTCAGGCGAAGGTACTCGACATGAACATGAAGGGAACGACCGAATCCACTCGATTCACAGACGGGAGCTCGCAATGCCGCCATGCCGTTCTGTTCCGGACACCATTGAAGAGTTGAGGTGCGCAGCACGGCAACACGCATTCTGGCGTTCGACAAGGCGATGGCCTGTGCCTTCAAATCGGCGGCGCAGGCCCCCAACCGTGAGCATATGCCGTGAACGAGGTCGAGCGTGGCAGTGGCATACTGAGCGCCACCATGAATGGATGATCTCACCATCTTCGTCATGGCAGCCCCTACATTGTCGAGAGCAATCCGTCGAGCATCTGCAGCGTTTGCATACATGCGGATGCTCGTGGTTCCATGGCCTGCAGCCGTTCATGGAACAATTCGGCGGCACGGCCGCTCCATGTTCCTGTATCGGACCGGCACGCGGCCATCAGGCCATCAAGCGCATGGAACGAAC
>OBAR01001281.1_pt1 | contig 22280 bp, 17 predicted proteins | sample 1517911 | NCBI WGS metagenome assembly OBAR01 (sample SAMN04571709, study PRJEB22368) | human gut metagenome | biome: human gut; material: stool | host: Homo sapiens | place: Luxembourg | collected 2012-10-26
AGGTGCGCGTCGGCCCCGGCGACTTCATCATCATCTCGGCCAAGCCCATCCCCGGCAACGAGAAGAGCGTGACCAAGATCGTCAACGGTCTGCTCCTGCTGGGCGCGGAGGTCATCTACGAGAGCATGTATGATGTCCATGTTTCCGGCCACGCCTGCCAGGAGGAGCAGAAGCTGATGCTCACCCTGACCAGACCCAAGTATTTCCTGCCCGTGCACGGCGAGTACAAGCAGCTGAAAAAGCATGCCCTGACCGCCGCATCTCTGGGCATTCCCACCAGCAACATCCTCATTGCCGAGAACGGCTCCAACGTTATCCTGAGCCGGGACGAGATCAAGCTGGGCGAGCCTGTCACAGCCGGTGCCGTGATGGTGGACGGCCTGGGCGTGGGCGATGTGGGCAATGTGGTCCTGCGTGACCGCAAGCATCTCTCTGAGGACGGTCTGGTCATCATTGTGGCCACCGTGGACAGCAAAACCGGCAAGGTGCTGGCCGGGCCTGACCTTGTGAGCCGCGGCTTTGTCTATGTGCGCGAGAACGAGAGCCTGATGGACGGGGCCCAGAGCATTGTGGAAAACGCGCTGGATCGCTGCGTGGAAGAGCATGTGCGCGACTGGAACAGCGTCAAGACCCGGGTGCGTGAGGCGTTGAGCAGCTATATCTACCGCCGCACCAAGCGCAGCCCGATGATCCTTCCTATTCTGATGGAGGTATAAGCCGGAAGCTGCCCCGCCGGGGCAGGCAGACCAGGAGGCAGAAGATTCCATGAAACAAAAACCGAGATGGACGTTGGAAATGCTGATCGCCGCGCTGGCAGTGCTGTGTGCACTGCTGACACTGGCGCTTCTGGTGCAGCGGCCCGCGGGCTGGCCTGCGCTGGCAGTGCTGGTGGTGCTGTGGGGCATCGGCATCTGCGTTTTCCGGTATCAGCTGCGGCGCTGGACCGCCAAGTGGGTGGCTGGCGGCAGCTTTGAAAATTCCAGGACCCAATACAGCCTGGAATCCCTCTCTCAGCCGGCGGCTCTGCTTTCTGGCGAGACGGTGCTGTGGTATAACAGCCGCTTCCGCACGGCGCTGCTGGGCGGCGAGGACCGGCTTGCAGGCAGGGCACAGAAGCTGCTGCCCGGCCTGGACACCGCACAGGCCCGCACCCCGGAGGGGCAGCAGCTCAATCTGGCCGACGGTGTGTGGAATGTGCACAGCAGTACCGTGCCGGGCGGCAGCGAGAGCATGACGCTGCTCGTGTTCAATGAGGAAACCGCCCTGCGCAGGATCGAAACGGAGTACAAGGCCAGCCGCCCGGGCTACATGGTGTTCCTGGTGGACGGCTACGACGATGTGTTCAGCGATATGCTGGACAGTGAGCGCGCCCGTCTGCTGGAGGGCATCAACCGGGTGCTGGAAGATATGATCGGCCGGGGCACAGGCTTTCTGCGCCGCGTTGCCAGCGGCCGCTATATCGCCGTGGTGGAAGAGCGCCATCTGGAGCAGTATGCCCAGCGCGGCTACGATGTGCTGGATAAGATCCGTGCTCTGGACCCCAGCGTGAACCTGTCCATCTCCATTGGCATCGGGCGCGGGGCCAAGACCCTGCGGGAAGCCCAGGATATGGCCGTGCAGGCGCTGGATATGGCGCAGGGCCGCGGCGGCGATCAGGCCGCTGAGATGACCCTGGACGGCTTCACCTTTTACGGCGGCGTGAGCCACGGCGTGGAAAAGCGCAGCAAGGTGCGCAGCCGCATCGTGGCCGACCAGCTGGTCAGGCTCGTCAAGGAGGCGGACCATGTGGTCATCATGGGCCACCGGATGAGCGATCTGGATGCCATCGGCGCTGCCGAGGGCGTGCTGCGCATCTGCAAGATCTGCGATGTCCCGGCGGTGATCGCCGTCAGGCGGGATGCCACACTGGCGGGCAGCCTGATCGATGCCCTGTGCCGGGCCGGGCAGGCAGATGATTTCATCGACCCCAAGGGGGCTTTGCCCATTATCTCCAAGAAAACGCTCTGCGTGGTGGTGGATACATACCAGCTGGGCCTTGTGGAAAGTAAGGAGATCCTGGAAAGGTGCGGCAAGGTGGCCGTTATCGACCACCACCGCAAGGGCGTGGGCTTCATCGAGCATGCAGACCTTGTCTGCCACGAGCCCTACTCCTCCTCGGCCAGTGAGCTGGTCACGGAGCTTTTGCAGTATGTGGGCGACCGGGACGACAAGCCCAGCCGGGTAGAGGCAGAGGGCCTGCTTTCGGGCATTATGCTGGATACCCGGGACTTCACCCTGCACACCGGCGTGCGCACGTTTGAAGCCGCCGCCGCTCTGCGCCGCTACGGTGCGGAGACGGAGCGGGTGCGCCAGCTCTTTGATGTGACCATGGTGGAGTACAACGCCAAGGCAGACCTTGTGGAGGCTGCCCAGATGTACCGCAGCTGCGCCATCTCGGTGAGCGGCGAGGTGCCCCCTGAGGCCCGTGTGGCCATTGCGCAGGCTGCCAACGACCTGCTGACCATCCAGAATGTGGAGGCCAGCTTTGTGGCCGTGCAGGTGGGGAGCGGCGTGAATATTTCGGCCCGCAGTCTGGGGGCAGTCAATGTTCAGGTCATCATGGAAAGTCTGGGCGGCGGCGGCCACCAGACCATGGCGGCGGCCCAGCTCAAGCATATCACCCCCGAGGCAGCCCGGGCACGCATCCAGACCGCCATCGACCAGTACCGTGAGAGCCAGAAGAAGCCGCTCTCCAAAAATGAACCTGAATCCAGAAAAAAGGAGAAGCAGGGATGAACCATTACGATTATCTCATCGTAGGCGCAGGCCTTTACGGTGCGGTGTTCGCCCAGGAAGCAAAAAAGGCGGGCAAAATATGCCTTGTGATTGATAAGCGCGGCCACGTTGCCGGAAATATCTATACCGAGGAAGTGGAGGGCATACAGGTCCACCGCTATGGGGCCCACATCTTCCACACCAGCAGCAAGGCAGTGTGGCAGTATGTGAACCAGTTTGCGGAGTTCAACCGCTACACCAACAGTCCCGTTGCCAATTATCACGGCGAGATCTACAATCTGCCCTTCAATATGAACACCTTCAATAAGATGTGGGGTGTGGTGACCCCCGCCGAGGCCAAGGCAAAGATCGAGGAGCAGAAGCGGGAAGCGGGCATCACCGACCCGAAAAATCTTGAGGAGCAGGCCATCAGTCTGGTGGGCACGGACATTTACGAAAAGCTCATCAAGGGCTACACCGGCAAGCAGTGGGGCCGCCCATGCACCGAACTGCCGGCTTTCATCATCAAACGCCTGCCGGTCCGCTTTACCTACGACAACAACTATTTCAACGCGCTGTATCAGGGCATCCCCGATGGCGGCTACACCGCCATGGTGGAAAAGATGCTGGAGGGCATCGAGGTGCGGCTGAATGTGGATTATCTGGCCGACCGGGAGAACCTGAACGCACTGGCTGACAAGGTGGTCTATACCGGCCCGGTGGATGCCTACTTCGGCTACCGTCTGGGTGCACTGCAATACCGCAGCGTCCGCTTTGAGACCGAGGTGCTGGATACCGACAACTATCAGGGCAACGCGGTGGTGAACTATACCGATGCGGAAACGCCCTATACCCGGATCATCGAGCACAAGCATTTTGCGTTCGGCACCCAGCCCAAAACGGTGATCAGCCGGGAGTACAGCACCGAGTGGCATCAGGGCGATGAGCCCTATTACCCCGTCAACGATGAAAAGAATGGCGCGCTTTACGCAAAATACAAAGCGCTTGCCGATGCCGAGACAAAGGTCATTTTTGGCGGCCGGTTGGGCGAGTACAAGTATTATGATATGGATAAGGTGATCGAAGCAGCATTGGATGCGGCGGCACGGGAGCTGGGGTAACCCCACCGTCATCGAAGGCGTTGACGCAACGGTCTGAATGCTGTATACTAACCATAGAAATCCACCGGTTCCCCGGTGAGAAGTGAGGGATAACACCATGAAAGTGATTCTGAAGCAGGACGTAAAGGGCATTGGCAAGAAGGACGAGATCCATGAGGTCTCCGACGGCTACGCCCGCAACTTTCTGTTCCCGCGCAAGCTGGCCGCTGTGGCCGATGCTTCTGCGGTGAATATCGCACGCGGCAAGGAGGCCGCTGCGGATTTCCACGAGGCTGAAACTGTGGCCGCCGCACAGGCTGTGGCTGCAAAGATCGAGGGCAAGACCGTGACCATCAAGGCCAAGGGCGGCGCATCCGGCCGCCTGCACGGCAAGGTCACCGGCAAGGAAGTTGCCGAGGCTCTGGCCCAGCTGGCCGGTTCTCCCATTGATAAAAAGAAGATCGAGCTGGAGACCAAGGACATCAAGGATGCCGGTGTGTTCAACGCAAAGGTGCGCCTGCATGTCGGTGTCGTGGCTTCCTTCAAGATCATGGTGGAAGTAGAACAGGCCTGATTGAAATGCCATCTGCGCCCCCTGCCTTCAGGGGGCGTTTTTGGCGTTTTGGGAAGCTGGCCCAGTATGGAGGGGGATGAACCATGCCCAACGAACAACGACATTATTCCAATGAACTGAATCTGGAGAGTGTGGGCATCAATCTGCCCTACAATATGCAGGCCGAGCAGAGCGTGCTGGGCGCGGTGCTGCTCAAGCCTGAGACCCTGACCGATCTGGTGGAGATCATCCGGCCGGAAATGTTCTACACCCGGCAGAATGCCCAGATCTATTCTGAGATGCTGCGCCTGTTTACGGCAGACCAGACCATCGACTTTGTCACCCTGCTGGATGCCGTCATCTCCGATGGCGTGTTCCCCAGTGCGGACGAGGCAAAGGTCTACCTGACCGGTCTGGCTGAGACGGTGCCCAGCATCTCCAATGTGAAGGCTTACGCCCAGATCGTGCAGGAAAAGTATCTGGTGCGCCAGCTGATGGGCGTTGCCAAGGACATTCTGCAGGACGCGGGCGATGAGCCGGACGCTGACCTGCTGCTGGAAAACGCCGAGCAGCGCATCTACGAGATCCGCTCCGGGCGGGATTCCAGCGCGTTGACCCCGCTTTCCTCCAGCATGGTGGAGACGCTGACCAACCTGCAGAAGATCAGCGGCCCGGATGCCGACAAGTACAAGGGCATCCCCACCGGTTTTCGCCTGCTGGATACCGTCCTGACCGGCCTTGGCCGCGGCGACCTCATCATTCTGGCCGCCCGCCCCGGTATGGGCAAGACCAGTTTTGCGCTGAACATTGCCACCCGAGTTGCCATGCAGCAAAAGGTCCCGGTGGCCATTTTCAGCCTGGAAATGACCAAGGAGCAGCTGACCAACCGCATCCTTTCGGCGGAAGCTGGCATCGACAGCCAGGCTTTCCGCACCGGTGCCCTCCGCAGTGAGGACTGGGAGTATCTGGCACTGGCAACGGAAAAGCTCCACGATGCCCCCATCTATATGGACGACACCTCAGGCATCACCATCACCGAGATGAAGGCGAAGATCCGCCGGGTCAACCAGGATCCCACCCGCCCCAATGTGGGCCTGATCGTCATCGACTACCTGCAGCTGATGACCACCGGCCAGCGCAGCGAGAACCGTGTGCAGGAGATCAGCTCCATCACCCGAAACCTGAAGATCATGGCAAAGGAAATGAATGTGCCCATCATCGCGCTTTCTCAGCTGTCCCGTGCGGTGGAGAAGCAGGGCAACAACTCTTCTCACCGGCCCCAGCTGTCGGACCTGCGTGACTCCGGTTCCATCGAGCAGGATGCTGACTGCGTCCTCTTCCTTTACCGTGATTCCTACTACGCCAGCCAGAACCCCGATGGGGCCGAGGTGGATGCCGATACCGCGGAGTGCATCGTGGCAAAGAACCGCCACGGCGAGACCAGCACGGTGCCGCTGGGCTGGGATGGCGCACACACCCGCTTTATGGATGTGGACTTCAAACGCTGATGAACGACGAAACATCAAAATTGATCGCAAAAGTAGAACGCTTTGCCCGGCAGGAGCAGCTGTTTGCGCCTGCGGAGCCGGGCCGGGCTCTGCACCTGTGCGCCGCCGTTTCGGGCGGAGCCGACAGCATGGCGCTGCTGCGGGTGCTGCTGGAACTGCGGGAAGCTTTTGGGTATCCCCTTACGGCCTGCCACGTCAACCACGGCCTGCGGGGTGAGACTGCAGACCGGGACGAAGCCTTTGTCCGGGCCGAGTGTGCCCGGCTGGGGGTGCCGCTGACAGTTTTCCGCCCGGCAGATGTGGGAATGACTGTGCCGCCCCATGCCGGGGAGGACTGGGCCCGCAGACTCCGCTATGCCTGCTTTGCCCAACTGCTGGCAGGCGGGATAGACTGCATTGCAACGGCCCATACTGCTACTGACCAGGCCGAGACCCTGCTGTTCCGGCTGGCCCGGGGCACCGGGCTGCATGGGGCAGGGGGCATCCGGCCCAGGCGGCCCGGTTACTGCCGCCCGCTGTTGGGCCTGACCCGGGCCGAGACCGAAGCGCTCTGCGCCGCCTTTGAGCAGGGCTGGGTGACGGACGAGACGAACGAGTCCGATGCCTACGCCCGCAACCGTCTGCGCCATGGGGCTGTTCCGGCCCTGCGCAGCGTCAACGATGCGGCAGAGGAAAATCTGGCCCGCTTCTGTGAAAAGGCGGCCCGCGCGGACGCATACTTTGCCCGGCAGGCAGAACAGCTGCTTTCCATCGCACGTCTGGATGCAGCCCAGACTGCCCGCAAGGCCCCGAAAGCCAAGGCGGCGTGGCGGCTGGAGCCGCTGCAGGGCGCTGACCCGCTCATTCTGGAAGCGGCGCTCCACAGCCTTGTTGCCCCGGTGCGGGATGCCGAGGAAAAATACATCCGCCTGCTGGCAGAGCTGGTGGAGCAGGGGAGCGGGGCAGTGCAATTGACCGATACGGTCCGCTTCTGCGCAGGCAGCGGGATGCTCTGGCAGGAAAAGAGCCGGCCGGAAGCGGCTGCGGCCCCTGCGTTTTCGCTGCCGTTTGCCCCTGCAGATGGGGCGGAATTTGTTCTGCCCGGGGGCCAAACCCTGAAAACACGGCTTTTTGTAAGCGGTTTTCGAGAAAAAACACAGGGTGTTCATAAAAAAGACTTAAAAAATCGGGCGGATTATGCTAGAATAACCTTGTTATATTCTGCCCTTACGCTGCGCACCCGTCAACCGGGAGACCGGTTCCGGCCTGCGGGGCGGGGGCTGAGCAAGCCCCTGCGCAAATGGATGAATGAGGCAGGCATTCCTGCCGAAATACGAGAGGGCCTGCCGCTGCTGGCGGCGGGCAGTGAGATCCTGTGGGTCTGTGGGGAGGGCTTTGCCGAGGGGCTGGCCCCGGACGAGAAGACTGTACAGATCTTGCAGTTGGAATTGGAAAATGGAGGAACAACCCATGAGCATGAATGACGATATCAAGAACATCCTGGTCAGTGAGGAAGCACTGAAAGCCAAGGTTGCCGAACTGGGTGCACAGATCAGCAGGGATTACGAGGGCGGAAACCTTGTCCTTGTCTCCATCCTCAAGGGTTCGGTGGTTTTCATGGCCGACCTGATGCGGGCCGTGACCATCCCCTGCAGCATTGATTTTATGGTCGTGTCCAGCTACGGCGGCAGCAATACCACCACCAGCGGTCTGGTCAAGATCATCAAGGATCTGGACGGCGACCTGTCCGGCAAGGACGTGCTGATCGTGGAGGACATTCTGGATACCGGTGTCACCCTTTCCAAGCTGGTGCCCATGCTCAAGATGCGCAACCCGAATTCCGTGAAGATCTGCACCATTCTGGACAAGCCCAGCCGCCGCAAGGCCGACATCCAGCCCGATTACGAGGGTTTCCAGGTGCCGGACGAGTTTGTGGTGGGCTATGGTCTGGACTACGATGAGAAATACCGCAACCTGCCCTATGTGGGTGTGCTGAAACCGGAAATCTACGCATAACAAAAACGAATTAGAACTGGAGTTGATCCCTTTTGCAACCGAAACGACCTCGCTTTAATCCCCTGATCCTGGCGCTGGCACTGGCCGGTGTCCTGATGATCTGGTCGGTGCTGGGCACCAGCGACAGCAGTACCGGCGGCTCCACCATGAGCTACTCGACTGTGGTGCACTACTTTGAGAACAATCAGGTCACAGCCTTTACGCTGGACCGCAACACCAGCATCATCACCCTGACGCTGAAGGAGGGCAAGCAGGAACTGCCCGAAACCACAGGTGGCACCGCTGCCACACAGGCCTCCGGCGGTCTGCTGAGCAATCTGTTCTCCTCCTCCACCTCTTCCGTGGGGGCAACCAGAAACGATGACGGCACGGTGACGGTGCGCTACAAGCTGCCCTACGCCTATGTGTTCATCGAGAACGTCCAGCAGTATATCGATTCCTACGACGCAGCCAACCCGACCGCGCCCATGGAGTACGATTACACCACCCTGAAGGAGTCCATCCCCTGGATGGAGATCCTGTTCTACCTGGGAATGCTGGGCTGCACCGGCTTCCTGCTCTTCTCCATGATGCGCGGCGGCGCTGGCGGCGGTGGTATTATGAACGTGGGCAAGGCCAAGGTGAAGGACGAGCACGAGAACAAAAAGACCGCGACCTTTGCCGACGTTGCCGGTGAGGACGAGGAAAAGGAAGAGCTGAAGGAGGTTGTGGAGTTCCTCAAGAGCCCCGACAAGTTCAACACGCTGGGTGCCCGCATCCCCCACGGCGTTCTGCTGGTGGGCCCTCCGGGTACCGGTAAGACCCTGCTGGCCCGTGCCTGCGCCGGTGAGGCGGGGGTGCCCTTCTACTCCATTTCCGGCTCCGACTTCGTGGAAATGTATGTCGGTGTCGGCGCGTCCCGTGTGCGTGACCTGTTTGATAAGGCCAAAAAGACCATGCCCTGCATCATCTTCATCGATGAGATCGATGCCGTGGGCCGTCAGCGCGGCGCAGGTCTGGGCGGCGGCCACGACGAGCGGGAGCAGACCCTGAACCAGCTGCTGGTTGAGATGGACGGCTTTGAGGCCAACGATGGTGTCATCGTGATGGCAGCCACCAACCGTGCCGACATTCTGGATAAGGCACTGCTCCGTCCGGGCCGCTTTGACCGTCAGGTCTATGTGGGCCTGCCCGATGTCAAGGGCCGCGAGGAGATCCTCAAGGTCCACACCAAGAATAAGCCTCTGGCTCCCGATGTCTCCCTCAGAGTCATCGCACAGCGCACCGCAGGCTTTGCGGGTGCTGACCTGGAGAACCTGGTCAATGAGGCAGCTCTGCTGGCTGCCCGCCGCAGCCGCAAGGCCATCACCATGGAGGACATCGAGGAAGCTTCCATGAAGGTCATGGCAGGCCCTGAAAAGAAGAGCCGTGTTGTGACTGCCGAGGAAAAGAAGCTGACCGCCTACCATGAGGCGGGCCACGCCGTGGCAGGCTTCTATTGCAAGCACCACCCCCGCGTGCATGAGATCACCATCATTCCCCGCGGCCAGGCTGGCGGCTACACCATGTATCTGCCTGAAAAGGATCGCAGCTATGTGACAAAGGGTGAGATGTTCGAGGATATCGTTTCCAGCCTGGGCGGCCGTGTGGCCGAGCAGCTGATCCTGGAGGATATCTCCACCGGTGCCTCCAACGACCTGCAGCAGGCAACCAACATTGCCCGCCAGATGATCACCAAGTACGGCTTCTCCGAGCGCCTGGGCCCTGTGGTCTACGGTACCTCGCAGGAGGAGACCTTCCTGGGCCGTGATTTCACCCAGGGCAAGGGCTACAGCGAGAGCACCGCTGCCGAGATCGACGGCGAGATGCGGGATATCATCGATGAGGCTTACGAGACCTGCCGCCGCACCCTGACGGAGCACATCGACCAGCTCCATGCGCTGGCACAGGCTCTGATGGAGCGCGAAAAGCTCAACGAGCAGGAGTTCAACACCGTGATGGCTGGCGGAAAGCTGCCCCCGCGTGACGATGACGAGCCTGCACAGGAACCCGCCGCACCGGCGGCCTCTGTGGAGACCGCAGAACCTGCCGAGAGCGCAGAGCCCGCTGAACAGGCGGAGCAGGCCGTGCTGGGCGAGGAGATGCCCGACCCGGCGCAGGATGCCCCGCAGGAAAACGAATGATCGAAGGGAGCGAGTGTCGTGGAGGAAAATTTTAACCCGGTCGCACGCACCCGGGCCAACTATTACACCCCGGGCAGCCCGGTGCAGTTCGTCTGTGTGGAACTGCTCAAGGGCGAACTCAGCGGCGAGAACGCAGTCTGCCTGACCTTCAAGAACATCTCCAAGGTTACCCTGACTGCACTGGAGATCCACTTCAAGTGTAAGGGCGTTGACGGTATCATCCTGTGTGAGGATGCCTTTGAATACCGCGAGATCGAGGTCAAGCCCGGTGAGAGCTTTGGCATGGACGATGCCGTGTTCGTGACCCAGAAGGCCATCACCAGCGTGGATGTGGTCCTGAAGAATGTATACAGCGGCAAAAAGGTCGTGCATCTGGATGCCATCAAGCGCGTCCGCCTGCCGGCCCCGCGCCGCCTGAGTCCGGAGCTGGAAAAGGCACTGGAAAGCCGGATGAACCGCACCGGCCTCAAGTATATGCCGCAGGTGTTCGAGAACGGCTGGTACTGTGCCTGCGGTTCCTTCCACCCGAAGGAAGAGGACACGGTCTACTGCACCGAATGCGGCTGTGACCGCATCCTGCTGCAGAACGCCCTGAACACCCTGCTGCAGCCCGGCCAGAAGGCCGCCCCTGCAGAGCAGGCCCCGGCGGCGGAGGCCACCCGCGTGGTGAGCGCTGCCCCGCAGGAAGAGCCGACCCGCATCGTGGCCAGCGCGCCGGTGCAGGCAGAACCCACTCGGGTCATCCCGACGGCCCGCCCGGCAGAGCCTGTCGGCGCTCCGACCAGCTTTGCACCGCCGGTGGAACACACCCCTGTTCCGGAAGCAGAGCCTACCCGGGTGCTGGATGCCGCCACCCGCGCGGCGTTCCCCGGCAGCGGTGCAGCGGCTGTGGATGACGAGGGCACCCGTGTGATGCCTGCTGCTGCCCGCCGTGCCGCCCCGGCCCGCCAGCCGGAACCCGAGGTGGAGCAGTACGATGAGGAGGACGATGTGGAAGAGAGCCGTGACGGCATTGCCGAGACCCTCGTCCGCTGGGTCCCGCCCATCACCGCCATCGTCTGCGCAGGCATTGCGCTGTGGGGCTTCGTCTATTATCAGTTTATGATGTAAATGAATGACGGAGGAGGCTGCGCTTCCTCCGTTTTTTGGTTGTACGAAGGAGAAACGTTATGCCCGACGAAGCACTGCAAACCGCTTTTGAGATCAAAACTACCTGCGATGAGATCAGCCGCAAGCTACTGCGCTGGCACTGGGAGAACAAACCCGGGGAGCACAGCCTGGGAGCCCTGCTGGATCACATCCGCACCCGCCAGCAGGAGAGCCCCGAATATTATGACCGTCTGCCTGATCTGGAGGGACGAAACAGCTGGCAGCAGCTGGATACCACCCTGTGTATGCGGGTGCTGCTGGACCCGGAAAAGGATGCTGCCCGCCCGCTGGATCTGCTGGGCAATACGGAGCACCCTGCTGCTGCCCGCCGGGCCTGCAACGCGGTGCGCACCGCCCGCAATGAAGCGGCCCATGCCTCCGACCGCACGGCGGCTGCGCAGGCGGCGATCCTCTTCAACGAGGCCGTGGAAGCACTGGAAGAAGGCTATGCAGGCGCGCCCCTGCGCACCAGTGAGCTGGGCCAGTATTACCGGCTGGCTGAGGATTATCTGAGCCGCTGCGGGGCCAAAAAGCCCATTGCGTCGGCAGCCCCGGAAGAGAAAGCACCCCGCGCGGCAAAGTCCGGCCAGAACACTGCGGGCAGGAAAAAAGAGGGGACTTCCGGCAGTGCTTCCCGCCGCAGCACAAAGCAGAACACGAGCGGCCGCAGCTCCGGCGGCAGACCCCAGAACCGGAAGCAGGGCGGCAGCCGGAACAGCCGTGCCCGGGCCAGACAGAAGCAGAAACAGGCTAACCGCACCGTTCTGCTGGTACTGCTGGCGATCCTGGCCGTGGGTCTGCTGATCCGCGGCTTTACCATGAACTGGCAGTGAAAGAGTGAGGAAACTATGAAGCAAAAACTGATTTTTCTGGATATTGACGGCACTTTGCTGCCTCCCGGCGAGATGACCGTTCCGGCCAGTGCCGTGGAGGCCATCCGGCAGGCCCGGGCCAACGGCCACAAGGTGTTTCTGTGCACCGGGCGCAATCTGCGCATGACGAAGCCGCTGCTTGCCTACGGTTTCGATGGCTTTGTCTGCTCTGCAGGCGGCTATGTAGGCTGTGATGGGAAAATTCTCGTGGATCTTCCCATGGAGCCTGCGCAGGTCGAGGGCCTGCGGGAGGTGCTGGGGCGTGCCGGTGCCGAGTGTACCCTGGAAGCCCGGGACGATACTTACGGCGGCATCAAGATGATCGAGCGGTTCGCCCATTTGTTCCCCCGCAAGCCGGGGCAGCTGAACAGCGAGGCCGAGCGCTGGCGCAAAACGATGGAGTATGGCATGACCATCCGGCCCATTGAGGAATACCACGGAGAGCCGGTTTACAAGGTGGTGTTCATCGCCCCCAACGAGGCCTGCCTTGCCGAGGCAAAGCAGCTGTACGAGGATCAGTTCATCTTCTGCGAGTCCCGGCTGGGGGATAACCCGTCAGCCATCGTCAACGGAGAGCTCATCAACCGCAAGTTCAACAAGGGCACGGGCATCAAGGCCATCTGTGATGATCTGGGGTGTTCGCTGGCCGATACCATCGGCTTTGGCGACAGCGACAATGACCTGCAGATGACCGATGTGGTAGGTATCAGCGTCTGCATGGCCAATGGTTCTGACAACCTGAAAAAGCTCTGCGACCGCATCTGCCCGGCTGTGACGGAGGACGGCGTGGCAAGGGAGCTCAAAACTCTGGGCCTGATCTGAGAGCAGCCTTCCACAAAAGAAGAGATGATAACAAAAATTCCCGCTCCATCGAGCGGGAATTTTTGTTGGAGAGGGTTATTTCTGATGGACTGCCTTGTGATATACCGCGTAGGCGATCACGGCAGAGAGGGCCTCTGTGATCCAGAAGGCGTGCCAGACACCGGTAGGGCCCATGCGGCCGCACAGCACCCACGCAATGGGCATGATGAAGATGATGTAGCGGCAGAGGGAGATGACCAGTGAGGGCACGCCCTTGCCCAGACCCTCCAGCGCGCCGGAGGAGGTGGTAGACACTGCCGAGACGATGAACCCCAGGCAGATGATCCGCAGGGCGGTCTGGCCGATGGCGATGGTCTCGGGGTTAGAGGTGAACAGACCCATCAGCGGGCCTGCAATGGTCAGGCAGAGCAGGGTGCCAATGGCCATGATCCCGGCGCTCAGACCCAGTGTCAGGTTGTAGAGCTTGGACACACGGCCATGCTCCCTGGCACCGTAGTTGTAGCCTACCAGCGGGCGCATCCCCTGCACGATGCCGTTGGCCGGCAGGTAAAGGAAGGTCTGGAGTTTGTAGTAGATGCCCAGCACCGTCACATAGCTCTGGGAGTAGACCGCCAGCAGGCCGTTCAGGAAGGTGACCAGCAGGCTGGGCAGGGCCAGATTCAGGATGGCCGGTACGCCGATGGCATAGAGCTTGCCGTCAAGGGCGGCATCGAACCGCAGGCAGCGGCGGGAGAAGCGGACGGCGATTTCGGTGGTGCAGTAGACATAGAGGTAGACCACAAGGGAAACGGCCTGCCCGATGCCGGTGGCAAGGGCCGCACCGGCAATGCCCAGGGCGGGCACCGGCCCAAGGCCGAAGATGAGGACAGGGTCGAGGGCGATGTTGGTCACGCAGCCGGTGATCAGCGCCACCATGGCAACGTTCATCCGGCCCACGGACTGGAAGATCTTCTCAAAGGCGAGGTCTGCCATGTTGACCAGCGAGAACAGGAACACGATGGTGGAGTAGGTCACGCCCATGTCCACCAGAGCGGGATCGGTAGTGAAGCGGCGCAGGAAGCCGGGCATGATGGCAATGCAGAGGACCATGCCCAGCACACCGTGCAGCAGGGAAAACATCATGCCGTGGGTGGCGGCCCGGTTGGCGTTTTCGTGGTCGCCTGCGCCGAGGTAAAGTGCGATCTGGGCATTGATGCCGATGCCGAAGCCGATGGCCACTGCATTGACAAAGTTCTGGATGGGAAACACCAGCGAAAGCGCCGTCATGGCCTGCTCGCTGATCTGGGCCACAAAGAGGCTGTCCACGATGTTGTACAGGCTGTTCACCAGCATCGAGATGACGTTGGGCAGGGCCATGGAGAGCAGCAGCGGGAATACCGGTCTGGTTTTCATAAAAGTATCGTTCATTTTCATTGCTCCTGAGGGTCAGATTTGGATTTGAAGGCAAAGCAAAAGCCACACAATGGCTTTTGTACCATTGTGTGGCGAAAAGTTGCAGAATGCTGTAAAAATCCACACGATATTTTATTGGCTCAAAGATACCACATCACAGGGATACTTGTCAAGGACTTTTTAAAATAAAAGTATGACTTTTTACAGTGGGCCCTTGCCCTTGACAAGGGGAGCGGCGGCGGTAAAATAAGAACAGAACGCACAAAAGGAGGATCTGCCATGAAATGGATGATCGCGTCAGATCTGCACGGGTCGGCCTACTACTGCCGCAAAATGCTGGAGGCCTTTGAGCGGGAGGGAGCCGACCGGTTGTTCCTGTTGGGCGACCTGCTCTACCACGGCCCCCGCAACGACCTGCCCCGAGAGTACGCCCCCAAGGAGGTCATCCCCCTGCTGAACGGGAAAAAGGAGAAGCTGCTCTGCGTGCGGGGCAACTGTGATGCCGAGGTGGACCAGATGGTGCTGGAATTCCCGGTGCTGGCCGATTATGCGGTGCTTCCGGTGGGGCGGCGGCTCATTTATGCGACCCACGGGCATATCTATCATGTGAAAAATCTGCCGCCGCTGGCCCCGGGAGATGTACTGCTGCACGGGCATACCCATGTTCCGGCCTGGACAGAGTTCGGGCAGGGAAATCTTTATCTGAACCCGGGTTCTGTGAGCATCCCCAAGGAGAACAGCCCCCACAGCTACATGACCCTGGAAGGAAACACGATGCAATGGAAAGAGCTGGAAAGCAGCGCTGTTTTCCATGAACTGACCCTTTGATAAAGTCCCCCGGCCGGTTTTGCGGGCAGCTTGAAATTTGCCCACCGGTATGGTATGATAAAACTGAAAACAGATCGGCAAAGTTCCGCAGAGCAGTGCTGTGCGGGGCAGGAGCCTTTTTGTTTCTGCAATGAGTTAGCTAAAACTAACAAAATGACGAAAACAGCGGGCTGGACTTGTGCAGTTTGACAGGGGGGCCGCAGATACAGTATGGAGGGGACAACAATGGTAGAAACGATCCTGAGGGTCGATGGTATGATGTGCGGTATGTGCGAGAGCCACATCAATGATGTGGTGCGCAAGACCGCCCGGGTGAACAAGGTGACTTCTTCCCACACCAAGGGCGAGACGGTCATCATCTCGGAGCAGCCGGTGGATGTGGAGGCGCTGAAGGCTGCCATTGCCGAAACGGGCTACACCGTGACCGGCGTGCAGACCCGGCCCTATGAGAAAAAGGGCTTCTTCTCGTTCCTGAAAAAGTAACAGCCCGGTGTTTCTGGCCGGGCTGATCATGCAAAACAGGAGGTATCTCGTTATGAGGATCTTGGTGTACGGCGCAGGCGTTCAGGGCTGTCAGCTGGCCCACAGTCTGGCACAGAACAAGAAAAATGTGGTCACCCTGCTGGCCCGGGGCGAGTGGAAGGAGGTCATTGACCAGAAGGGCCTGACCATCCGCCACATGCTCCAGCGGAAAACAACGGTGGATCGGATGCAGACGACAGATATGCTGGCCCCCGAGGATGTGTATGACCTTGTGTTTGTCACGGTGCAGGCCGGGCAGCTGGCCGATGTGCTGCCCATCCTCAAGGCAAACCGGAGCCAGTACTTCATCTTTGTGGGCAATGATCCCTATGCGCAGGAGATGCTGCAGGCCATGCAGCGCCCGGTGGATAAGATCGCCTTTGGCTTCCAGAACAATGCAGGCCGCCGGGAGCATGACCGGCTGGTCAGTGTGCACATGGGGATGGGAATGACCGTTGGCGGAGCAACCGCACCCCTGTCCGGCGCATTCCGCCTGCGGCTGCAGGCTGCCTTTGAGGGGACTCATTACAAGCTGACCTATTACAGCGATATGGACGAGTGGCTCAAGAGCCACATCGCCTTTATCCTGCCCTGCGCCTATGCCTGCTATGCGGTGGATGGGGAACTTTCCCGCACCACAGTGGAACAGCGCAGGATGATCGTGGATGCAGCCTGGGAGTGCTGTGAGATGCTGAAAGCGGCAGGTGTACCCGTGAACGATGCGGAGAACACCGATCGCTACCGCGAGGGCACCAAACAGCGGAAAAAGACCGAGCGGATGGTCTACTGGATGGCGCAGACGGTCGTTGGGAAGTGGTGCATTTCGGATCACGCCATGCGTGCGGTGAGTGAGATGCAGTATCTGGATGAAGCGTTTGCCGCCCTGCGCGCCACCACATTGGTGGAGATGACTGCCTGGGATGAACTGCGCAGATCTCTGCCCAGAAAGAAGTAAGAGCCGGAAAATGTCCGGAGCATGAGAAAAAGCCTGTCGGTTTTTGCGCTGACAGGCTTTTTTCTATTGGTTCCGTGCCCAGAAGGCGGCAAGCTGCTGCTCCAGCTCTGTGGTGCTGCGTAGGTATTGGAGCTGGTGCCAGTGGTGGGGGAACAGGCGGGTGTATTCACCGCGGGCAAAGCGGTCATCCAGCAGAAGCACTACACCCCTGTCTTCCTGCGTGCGGATGACCCGGCCCGCCGCCTGCAGCACCTTGTTCATGCCCGGGAAGCGGCCCCGTTCTGGGCGTCGTAGTAGCGGCGCAGCATCTCCTGCCGGGGGTTCACCTGAGGCAGGCCCACCCCCACGATGGCGCACCCGATGAGCCGGTCGCCCACCAGATCTACGCCCTCGCCAAAGATGCCGCCCATGACCCCGAAGCCCAGCAGCGTTTTTGCGGGGCTTGGGCTGAACTGTTCCAGAAAGGCCGCCCGGGCCGCGTCGTCCAGACCACTCTCCTGGGCCAGCGTCCCGATGTCCGGGTAACGGGCGGTGAAGTCCTCATATACCTGCCGCAGATAGGCGTAGCTGGGGAAAAAGGCCAGATAGTTGCCAACCTTGGCCCGGGCCAGTGCGGCCAGCGCATCCGAGACGGCCTGTACGCTGGCCTCCCGGTCCCGGTAGCGGGTGGAGATGCCGGGCAGGCAGTAGAGCCCCAGATGTTCGGGCGGAAACGGGCTTTCCAGAGCCACGGCCCGGGCATCGGGACAGCCCAGAACGGAGCGGTAGTAGCCCGGCGGGGTGAGCGTTGCGCTGAACAGTGCCGCGGCCCGCCCGGCGGCAAGGCTGGCATCCACAAAGGGGGCAGGGTCAAGGCAGAGCAGCTCCCATTCCAGCTCGCTGCCCCGGGCTGTCAGCTGGGTGACAAAATGCGCGTCGTACCGCTCTGCCGCCCGGGTGATATCCTGCACCGCAAAGTAGAGCTCGAGCAGCTGGGCGTGGGCATCGGCCTCCGGGTTAGCCTCCAGCCAGTCCTGCAGGGGAGGCTGCAGGCTAAACAGCAGTCGGAGCAGCTCCTTCGGCAGCTCTTGCAAAAAGACTGTGCCATCCTGCGCCAGCAAAGGCTCCGGCAGCGGGAAGGCGGCTTCTGCCGGTTCGGTGTCCAGAAGGCTGGTCTGTTGGGTGAGATCCTCTGCCGGCGATTCGGTGGGCGCTGAACCCCGGCGGGGGGCCAGCTTCGTTACCGCCCGGCGCGCTTCCAGAAAGCCCCTGTCTGCCTTTGTCAACGCGGTTTTCAGTGCGCTTTTTCCTTTGCCGATGGCTCGTCTGGCATCGGTCAGGCTGCTCTTGCAGAACCGCGCCGAGTACATGGCTCTGGCCCGGTCCGGTAGGTTATGAGCCTCGTCGATGAGAAAAATGTAGTCGCCCACCGCATCGAAAAAGCGCCGCAGGTGCACGGTGGGGTCGAACAGATAGTTGTAGTCTCCGATGACCACGTCACACCACTCGCTCAGGTCCAGCCCCAGCTCAAAAGGGCAGACCCTGTGCCGCCGGGCAGTCTCAGTCAGGGCGGTCCGGTCATAGGGGACGGCGCTGTCCAGCAGGTCGGCCAGCGCATCCTTCAGTCGCTCGTAGTAGCCGTTGGCGTAGGGACAGGCTTCCGGCAGGCAGGCGGGACGGCCCTCAGCATCCTTGCACAGGCAGGCCTTCTCCTTGGCCGAAAGGGTCACGCTGCGCAGGGAAAGCGCCGGGTCTGCCGCCCGCAGACGGGCCAGTGCATCCTCAGCAGCGGTCTGTGTCGTGTTGCGGGCGGTCAGGTAGAAGATCTTTTCCCCCTTGCCCTCGCCCATGGCTTTCAGGGCAGGGAAGAGGGCGCTCATCGTTTTGCCGATGCCGGTGGGTGCCTGGCAGAACAGCCGGGTACCGCCCTTCTGCTCTGCCTTGCCCGCAGCACAGGCGCGATAGACCTCCCCGGCAAGGGCACGCTGTCCGGGACGGTAAGCCGGAAACGGAAATTGCAGGGCCCCAAGGCTTCGGTTCCGGGCTTCCACCCAGTTCAGCTGCCGTCGTGCCCAGGGAAGATACTGCCGCAGTAAGTCGTTGAGAAACGCATCCAGCTCAGCGGCGGAGAAATGCCGGGTATAGCGGATGATCTCATCGGTGTCGATCTGGTAATAGGTCAGCCGGACATCCAGTGTTTCCTGCTCCCGCTGCTCGGCGCAGATGGCCCCGTAGACCATGCCCTGCGCCCAGTGGCAGGGATTCATGTCCTCCGTGATGGCATCGGTGGGCGCGGCGGTGGTCTTGATCTCGTCGATGACCACCGTGCCGTCCTCATCGGTAAAAATGCCGTCGGCACGGCCCTCGATGGTGAACCCGATTCCCTCCATCGTCCGCTCTGCCGTGAGGAACACCTCGGCGGCGTAGCCTTCACCCGCCGCCTTCTGGAGCCTGCGGTGGATGCGTGCGCCCTCGTTGGCCCGGTCAAAGCCGGTAAAGCGGCTGTCGATACTGCCGGTGCGGAGCAGGAACTCCACCAGCTCCCGGACAGAGAGACGGATGGATGGCATGGGGTTCACTTCCTTTCAGGTTGTGCACAGTATGTTGGGAAACTAAACCCCTCAGTCTCGCTATCGCTCGCCAGCCCCCCTAATAGTGGGGCCTCTGGCGTTACGTAAAGTTTTTTGGGGGTCCCCTTTACGCACAAACTACATCGCTTTGCCAAGGCCGCCCCTACTAGGGGCGGTGGCAGCCCAAAGGGCTGACGGTGGGGTTTAACAGCAGGGCCTACCCGAGACCCAGGATCTTTTGACAATTTGCTGCAACAGCATTCACCTGGTCAAAATCCACGGCGGCCCGGTAATAAGTCTCCAGCTCATCATGGCAGTTCTTGGCCTGAGCCATCAGGGCGACAGCCTGGTCGATGAGCTCGGAGGCGGCACGGTCGTTGAAGCGCAGGCGGGCGCGGAAGCCGGACAGGTTCTCCCGGTCCACAAAGCGGGTGCAGCGCACGGCCTGCACGCCGGGCAGCTGGATGGGATGCCAGAGGTTGTCGGTCAAAAAAGCCAGCCGCAGGGCCGGGATGAAGATGTGGTCGATCTGATCTTCAGGGTGCATGGCGCAGGGGCAGGTGATGATGTGGTAGCCCCGGGCCAGCGCTTCGGCCCGGATGAGTTCCAGCAGCAGGCGGGAGACCGCCCCGTAATCATCCCGGAATACCACATACCGGTCGGCCAGCGCTTCTACCGTGCCCCGGTAGAATACCATCCCCTTGGGGGTGATGGCTGAGAGCAGCCGCAGCTCCTCACTGGCGGTGCCCTCGGTGCGGGGAAGCAGCCGGGTGCAGAGCCGCTTGACGTAGCGGCGCACCTTTTCAAAGTTGGCGCTGCAGGCTTCGGCCCGGCGGCTGTCCAGCATCAGGCTGCCCGCCGATGCGATATACCGGGCCGCCCGGCCCCGCAGGGCGGCATTCCGGGCAAACAGGGCCTTGACCTCGTCCCGGTGGGGAGCCAGCTTTCCGGCATCGATGGTGTGGTACAGGCTCACCACCAGCTCATCAGCCCCGGGCGCGTCCGGCTCCACCACATGGGGCGCGGTGGCATCGATGATGGCGCGTTTCTGGTCGAGGAAGATGACCCCGTCCAGACTGTCCGGGTCGCTGGCACAGTGGATCTTTTCGATGCGCTGGCCCTGCTGCTCGGCGGCCTGGGCCAGATGCTTCATCAAGGTGGATTTGCCGCATCCCGGCCCGCTTTTGATGAGAAGCATCTGCATCCCGGGCTCCCGGCGCAGCGGCTCAAAATAACCCTTGAAGCCCGCCGGTGTGGTGGCCCCCAGAAAGAAATCGGGGGAACGGCTTTGGATCGTTTTCATATCAGAACACCTCACTTTTGCTTTAGGGTATGCAAAAATGAAGGAAGATGATACTTGGGCGGAAGGGTTAATAGGTATGCAGACAGACTTCGTTTATTTTATCCCGCAGGGCCACAAAATCCGCAAAGGCGGCGGGTTTGTTCTGGGGTTGGCGCAGCAGGGCGGCGGGGTGGAAGGTGCCCATGAACCATACGCCGTTCTTTTGCACAAAGGTACCGTGCTCCTTGGTCACGGAGAAATCGGTGCGGATCATCCGCTGGGAGGCGATGCGGCCCAGGCAGACCACGATCTTTGGCTGCAGCAGCTTGAACTGTTCCCGGAGCCAGGGCATACAGGCCTCGCTCTCGGTGGGCAGCGGGTCACGGTTCTGGGGCGGGCGGCACTTGACGATGTTGGCAATGTAGCAGTTTTTGCTCCGGTCCAGATCGATGGCAAACAGGTATTTGTCCAGCAGCTGGCCGCTGCGGCCCACAAAGGGCAGGCCCTGCTCGTCCTCGCTCTGGCCCGGGCCTTCGCCCACGAACAGCACCTCAGCAGTCTGGACACCCTGCCCGAACACCACATGGGTGCGGTCAGTGCACAGCTCACATCTGCGGCAGGCAAGGCACTCAGCCTTTAATGTATCCCAATCCATAGCAGTTTGATCTCCTTGCAGCTGAATGATAATTTATTCACAAATAAAAAATGGTTTTCTCCTAAAATAATAGCACAAAAAGCCAATTTTGTCTTGAACTTTTTGCCGGGTGTGCTAGAATAAAAGAGAAAGGCATCCTTGTGTCCAACAGGCACCCGGATGTGAATATTGGATAGTTAATTCGGAGGTAATCAACAATGGCTGATATGTTCGCACCGCTGGTAGCACAGCTGAAGGCAAACCCCAAGACGATCGTTTTTACCGAGGGCAATGACCCCCGCATCCTGGAGGCAGCCAGCAAGCTGCTGGCCGAGGGCGTTCTGAAGGTTGTCATGGTGGGCAACGAGGCTGAGTGCAAGGCCGCTGCTGCCGCAGGCAATTTTGATATTTCCGCTGCTGAGATCATTGACCCTGAGAACTACGCAGGTTTCGACGAGATGGTGAACACCATGGTCGAGCTGCGCAAGGGCAAGCAGACCGCTGAAGAGTGTACCGCAATGCTGAAGAAGTCCAACTACTTCGGCACCATGCTGGTCAAGATGGGCAAGGCTGACTGCCTGCTGGGCGGCGCTACTTACTCCACCGCCGATACCATCCGCCCCGCTCTGCAGCTGGTCAAGACCAAGAAGGGCGCACACCTGGTGAGCTCCTGCTTCATTCTGGACCGTGACTTTGGCGAAGAGGGCCTGAAGCGCATTGCCATGGGCGACTGCGCTGTCAACATTGATTACACCGATACCGTTGATAAGGCTACCGGCGAGGTCAAGATCGCTGCATCCGCAAAGCTGGCTGAGGTGGCCGTTGAGACTGCCAAGACCGCAAAGCTGTTCGGCATCGATCCGAAGGTCGCAGTTCTGAGCTTCTCCACCAAGGGTTCCGGCAAGGGCGGCACCGTTGCTCTGAGCCATGACGCTACCATCAAGGCTCAGGAGATGGACCCCGAGCTGGCTGTGGACGGCGAGCTGCAGTTTGACGCTGCCGTTGCTCCCGAAGTTGCACAGGTCAAGTGCAAGGGCAGCAAGGTCGCTGGCCAGGCCAACACTTTCATCTTCCCCTGCATCGAGGCCGGCAACATCGGCTATAAGATCGCTCAGCGTCTGGGCGGCTACGCTGCCTACGGCCCCATCCTGCAGGGCCTGAACGCACCCATCAACGACCTGTCCCGTGGCTGCAACGCTGACG
>OBAR01001304.1_pt1 | contig 22018 bp, 20 predicted proteins | sample 1517911 | NCBI WGS metagenome assembly OBAR01 (sample SAMN04571709, study PRJEB22368) | human gut metagenome | biome: human gut; material: stool | host: Homo sapiens | place: Luxembourg | collected 2012-10-26
TGGAGATCCGGGCCGTGGCGGAGCCGTATATCCGGGCGCGGGCCATCCGCCATCTGGAGAAGGGCCGCGTGGTCATCTTCGGCTGCGGCATCGGGTGCCCGTTTTTCTCCACCGACACCGCGGCGGTGCTGCGGGCGGCGGAGATCGAGGCCGACATCATCCTGCTGGCCAAGAACATCGACGGCGTGTACGACAGCGACCCGGCCAAAAACGCGGAGGCCGTCAAGTTCGATTCCATCACCTATGACGAGGTGCTCAAGCGGCATCTGGCTGTGATGGATTCCACCGCCACCAGCCTGTCCATGGACAACCACATTCCCGTGCTGGTGTTCGCGCTGAAGGACCCCTACAACATCGTCCGCGCCCTGCGCGGCGAAAAAATCGGAACAATTGTGAAGGAGGCATAACCCATGCTGAAAGACGAGTACAAGGTTTACGAGCAAAAAATGAAAAAGAGCATCGAATCCGTTGCCAACGACTTTGCCGCCGTGCGTGCAGGCCGTGCCAACGCCTCCGTGCTCAACCGCATCCATGTGGACTACTACGGCACCCCCACCCCCATCCAGCAGATCGCATCCGTTGGCTCTCCCGACCCCCGCACCCTGGTGATCACCCCCTGGGACGCTTCTGCCCTGAAGGCCATCGAAAAGGCCATTCTGGAGTCTGACCTGGGCATCAACCCCCAGAACGACGGCAAGGCCATCCGCCTGAGCTTCCCCCAGCTGACCGAGGAGCGCCGCAAGGACCTGGTCAAGCAGATCCGCAAGTATACCGAGGGCGGCAAGGTGGCCGTGCGCAACATCCGCCGCGACGCCATGGAGAATTTCAAGAAGCAGCAGAAGGCCTCCGAGATCACCGAGGACGAGCTGAAGATGGCGGAGAAGGACCTGCAGAAGCTGACCGACGACAGCTGCAAGGAACTGGACAAGCTCCTGGAAAACAAGGAAAAGGAGCTCCTGTCCGTCTGATGGGCCTGTTTTCCAAGAAAATTCATCATCACGGGGCGGGGCAGGTGGACAAGAGCCGCCTGCCCCGCCACATCGCTATTATTATGGACGGCAACGGTCGTTGGGCGAAGCAGCGGGGTCTGCCTCGCACTGCCGGACATAAGGTGGGGGCCGAGACCTTCCGCAAAATCGCCACCTACTGCAAGGACCTGGGGGTGGAATACCTGACGGTGTACGCCTTCTCCACGGAAAACTGGAGACGTCCCGCCGATGAGGTCAGCACCATCATGGCCCTGCTCAAGCAGTATATGCTGGAGGCCATCGACTCCATGGAGCGGGACCAGATCCGTCTGCGCTTTCTGGGGGACCTGTCCGCCATTTCACCGGAGCTGCAGGCCCTGGTGGACCGCACCAATGAGATCTCCACCCACATTCACGGGTTCCAGGCCAACGTCTGCCTGAACTACGGCGGCCGGGACGAGATTCTCCACGCCGCCCGCCGCTTCGCCCGGGACTGCGCCGACGGTACCGCTGACCCGGACAGCCTCACCGAGGCGGGCTTCTCCGACTATCTCTACTCCGCCGGGATTCCGGACCCGGAGCTCATCATCCGCACCAGCGGCGAGGAGCGCCTGTCGGGCTTCCTGCTGTGGCAGTGCGCCTATTCGGAGTTTTACTTCTGCGACACCCTGTGGCCGGACTTCGACGCCCGGGCCCTGGACAAAGCCATCATCGCCTACCAGAGCCGCGACCGGCGGTTCGGCGGCGTGAAATAGAGAGGATACAGACATGAAACAGAGGATATTGGTGGCTGTGGTGGGCATTCCCGCCCTGCTTGCCGTGCTGTGCGTCGCTCCCGCCTGGGCCACGGCCCTGCTGTTGGCGGCCCTGTCCGTCATTGCGGCCCACGAGCTGCTGACGGCGGTGTCCGGCCCGGACAAGGCCCGGCGCTGGACGGTGCTGCCCGCCCTGTGCGGCGTGCTGCTGCTGGCCCGGGCGGTGTGGCCCGGCTGCGCCGCCCTGGAGGGCCTGCTGCTGGCGGCGGCCCTGACCCTGCCCCTGTCCGGGGTCCTGACCTACGGAAAGCCTCATGCCCTGACGTTTACCGATGTGTGCGCCATGGCCGCGGCGGGCTTTGCCATTCCCTGGGCCTTCTCGGGGCTGTACGGCCTGCGGGTGCTGGAGGGGGGGTACCTCCTGGTGCTGACGCCGCTGGTGGCGGCCTTCTGCAGCGATGCCCTGGCCCTGTTCACCGGCATGGCCCTGGGCCGTCATAAGCTGGCCCCCCTGGTCAGCCCCCACAAAACCGTGGAGGGTGCCCTGGGCGGTCTGGCAGGCGGCATGGCCGGCATGGCCGTTTTCTGCGCGGTGTTCCGGGCCATGACCCACACGGCCCTGAGCTATTCCCTGTGCATTGCCCTGGGCCTGCTGGGCGCGGTGCTGGGGGAGCTGGGGGATCTGAGCTTCTCCGCCGTCAAGCGCCAGTACGGCATCAAGGATTACGGACGCCTGCTGCCGGGCCACGGCGGCGTGCTGGACCGGTTCGACAGCGTGCTGTTTGCCGCCCCGGTGCTGTGCGCCCTGCTGCGGGCCCTGGCGGCGTAAGGGGAGGGTGTCCATGACAAAAACCATCTCCCTGCTGGGCTCCACCGGCTCCATCGGCCGCCAGACCCTCCAGGTGGCCCGTGAGCTGGGCCTTACCGTGGCGGCCCTTACCGCCAACCGCCAGGTGGACCTGCTGGAGCGGCAGGCCCGGGAGTTTCACCCCCAGCTGGCGGTGCTGTATGACCGGGACGCCGCCCGTCAGCTGCGCCTGCGGCTGTCGGATACGGATATCCGGGTGGCGGAGGGGCCGGAGGGTCTGCTGCTGGCGGCCCAGCTGCCCCAGGCCGACACCGTGGTCACCGCCGTTATGGGCAGCGTGGGCCTGGAGCCCACCCTGGCCGCCATCCGGCAAAAAAAACGCATTGCCCTGGCCAATAAGGAGACCCTGGTCTGCGCCGGGGAGCTGGTCATGGCCCAGGCGGAGCGCTGGGGGGCGGACATCGTCCCTGTGGACTCCGAGCACAGCGCCATTTTCCAGAGTCTCCAGGGCTGCCGGGACCGGAATGAGGTCCGGCGGCTGCTGCTGACCTGCTCCGGCGGCCCCTTCTTCGGCCGCAGCTTCCGGGACCTGGAGGGGGTCACTCCCGCCGATGCCCTGAAGCATCCCAACTGGTCCATGGGTGCAAAAATCACCATCGACTCTGCTACCCTGATGAACAAGGGGCTGGAGGTCATCGAGGCCATGCGGCTGTACCGTCTGCCGGTGGAGCAGGTGGACGTGGTGATCCACCGCCAGAGCATCGTTCATTCCCTGGTGGAGTACCGGGACGGCGCCATGATCGCCCAGCTGGGCACCCCGGATATGAAGCTCCCCATCCGCTATGCCTTCACCTGGCCTCACCGGGCCCCCAGCCCGGATACGCCCCTGGACCTGCTGACCTGCGGGGACCTGACGTTCCGGGCTCCGGACCTGGACGCCTTCCCCTGCCTGCGCATTGCCCGCCAGTGCGCCAAAGCCGGCGGCACCGCCTGCGCCATTATGAACGGTGCCAACGAGGCGGCGGTGGCCCTGTTTCTGCAGGAGCGTGTGGGCTTCAACGACATTCCCCGCCTGGTGGAGTCCGCCCTTTCCCGGGTGGAGGTGAAATATGCCCCGGACCTTCCGGATATACTGGAAGCAGACAGACAGGCGCGAGCCGCTGTACTGCAAACGGTAGGAGACATGGTATGATCTATATTTTAGCTGCGATCCTGATATTCGGCGTGCTCATCGCCGTCCACGAGCTGGGCCACTTCCTGGCGGCCAAGGCCTGCGGCGTGCGGGTCAACGAGTTCGCCATCGGCATGGGCCCCGCCCTGTTCAAAAAGACCAGGGGCGATACCACCTATGCTCTGCGCCTGCTGCCCATCGGCGGCTTCTGCGCCATGGAAGGGGAGGAGGAGGACTCCGACGACCCCGCTGCCCTGAATAACCAGGGCTTCTGGCGCAAGCTCCTGATCTTCGCCGCCGGCGCCCTGATGAACTTTCTCACGGGCCTTGTCATCATTCTGGTGCTTTACGCCGGGGTCAAGGCCGTCAACGTCCCGGTGATCCACGGCTTCGCCGACGGCTGCCCGCTGGAATCCGCCTCCGGCCTTCAGGTGGGCGACCGCATCCTGTCCATCGACGGGGAGCGCATCTACACCTTCAGCGACGTGTCCCTGCTGCTGGGCCGCAACAAGACCGGCGACTTCGACCTGGTCATCCGCCGGGACGGCCAGAAGCTCCGCCTGGAGAATTTCCACATGGAGCGCGGCGAGTACCTGGATCAGTCCGGCCAGAAATTCACCGGCTTCGGCCTGTATTTCGGCGCCCAGGAGCTGACCTTCGGCGGGCGGCTGAAATACTGCTGGAACCAGGCGGTGGACTTTGTCCGCCTGGTGCGCCTGAGCCTCCAGATGCTCATCACCGGCGAGGCGGGCTTTTCCGATATGAGCGGCCCCGTGGGCATCGTCTCCACCATCACCACCGTGGGCGAGCAGTCCGAAAGCGCTGCGGCCGCCGCCGCCAACATTGCGTATCTGGCGGCCCTCATCGCCGTGAACCTGGCGGTGATGAACCTGCTGCCCCTGCCCGCCCTGGACGGCGGCAAGATCTTCTTCCTGGTGGTCAACGCCCTGTGTATGCTCACCATCCGCAAACAGATCCCCGCCAAATTTGAAAATTACGTCCACCTGGCCGGCTTCATCCTGCTGATGGGCCTGATGCTGGTCATCACCTTCCAGGACGTTCTGAAGCTGTTCCACTGAATCCCCTTTGCCTCAAAAGGGCGCCGCCCTTTTGAGGCAAATTATGCCATTTATCACACAATTACAGGAGGATAACACCATGAGCAAACAGATCCATGTGGGCGCCGTGGCCGTGGGCGGCGGCGCGCCGGTCAGCATCCAGTCCATGTGCAATACCCCCACCCAGGACGTGGAGCGCACCGTGTCCCAGATCCTCCGTCTGGAGCAGGCCGGGTGCCAGATCATCCGGGTGGCCGTGCCGGATATGGACGCCGCCCGGGCCATCGGCCCCATCCGCCGCCGCATCCACATCCCCCTGGTGGCGGACATCCACTTTGACTATCGCCTGGCCCTGGAGTGCGTCCGCCAGGGGGTGGACAAGATCCGCATCAACCCCGGCAACATCGGCTCCGCGGAAAAGGTCCGGGCCGTGGCCGACGCCTGCCGGGACCGGGGCATTCCCATCCGCATCGGCGTCAACGGCGGCTCCCTGGAGCGGGAGCTGCTGCAAAAATACGGCGGCGTTACCGCCCAGGCCCTGGTGGACAGCGCCCTGGGCCACGTCCGCCTGCTGAACGACTGCAATTTTGACGACATCTGCATCTCCGTCAAATGCTCCCACGTCCCGGTGAACATGGCCGCCTACCGCATGCTCCATGAGCAGACCCACTACCCCCTGCACCTGGGGGTCACCGAGGCCGGCACCCCCCGCCTGGGGGTGCTGAAATCCGCCATCGGCATCGGCGGCCTGCTGTGCCAGGGCATCGGCGACACCCTCCGGGTCAGCCTGACGGCGGACCCGGAGGAGGAAGTCCGGGCCGCCCTGGATATCCTCTCTGCCGCCGGCCTGCGGCAGACGGGGCCCAACCTGATCTCCTGTCCTACCTGCGGCCGCACCAAATACGACATGATCCCCATCGCCCGGGAGGTGGAGCGCCGCCTCCAGGGCTGCACCAAGCCCATCACCGTGGCCGTCATGGGCTGCGTGGTCAACGGCCCCGGCGAGGCCCGGGCCGCCGACGTGGGCATCGCCGGCGGCGACGGCGAGGGCCTGCTGTTCCGCCATGGCGAAATTCTGCGCAAGGTTCCCCAGGACAAGCTGGTAGACGCCCTGATGGACGAGATCGACAAGCTGTAAGGGAGGACCCCGTATGTGCGATAAAATACCGTTTTTCACCTTTTTCGAGAGCTTTGTGCCGCCCCGTGACCTGGGCCTGCTGCTCCACGACGCCTGTGTGGTGGGCGGCAGCATGGACCGGGCGGAGCGCACCATGGAGCTGGAGCTGACGGCCTCCGCCCCGCTGCCGGAGGCCGCCGTCACCGCCCTGCGCCAGCTGCTGATGGACCAGTATCAGCTGCGCCAGCTGCGGCTGCACTTCCGCACCCCCCGGTCCGCAGAGGACAAGTCCGACGTCCTCATGGGCCGGGAGATCAAGGGCAAGCCCGTCCCCATCGACGGTCTGAACCCCAAGATGGGCGCCGTGGTGGTGGAGGGCAAGGTCTTTGCCGCCGAGTGCTACGAGACCCGCAAGCCCGGCGTCTGGCGCCTGACCTTCGACATGACGGATTACCGGAATTCCGTCACCGTCACCAAGTACATGGAGGGCAAGGAGGCCCAATCCATGCAGAACGCCGTGTCCCCGGGGATGTGGCTCCGGGTCCAGGGCAATGTGGAGCTGAGCCGGGACGGCAAGGACATTCAGCTGCGCCCCTTCCACATCATGAAGATCCCCCACAAGCCCCGGGAGGACACCGCCCCGGAGAAGCGGGTGGAGCTGCACCTCCACACCAAGATGTCCAACATGGACGCCCTGACGGACACCGCCTCCGTCATCAAGCAGGCCATCGCCTGGGGCCACCCGGCCATCGCCATCACCGACCACGGCGTGGCCCAGTCCTTCCCGGACGCCTGGCACACCGCCAAGGGCAAGATCAAGATCCTCTACGGCGTGGAGGGCTACTTCGTCAATAACTTAGACGACCGCATCGCCGTCCACGGTCCCCAGGACCAGGACTTTTCCGACGAGATCGTCTGCTTCGATATTGAGACCACCGGCCTGAAGGTGGACCGGGAGGCCATTACCGAGATCGGTGCCGTGGTGCTGAAAAACGGCCAGGTCACCGACCGGTTCCAGACCTTCGTGAACCCCGGCCGCCGCCTGACGCCGGAGATCATCGGCCTCACCGGCATCACCGACGCCATGCTTTCCGGTGCCCCCTCCCCCAAGGAGGCCCTGACGGCCTTTCTGTCCTTTGTGAACGGCCGCCCCCTGGCGGCCCACAACGCCGAATTTGACATCAGCTTCATCCGGGCCGGCTGCCGCCGGGAGGGGCTTCCCTTCGACCCCACCTATGTGGACTCCCTGATCCTGGCCCAGAATCTCCTGCCGGAGCTGCACAAGTTCAAGCTGGACATCGTGGCCGAGTATCTGGACCTGCCCGCCTTCAACCACCACCGGGCCTCCGACGACGCGGCCATGGTGGCCTACATGCTGATCCCGTTTTTCCAGAAGATGGAAAAGGAGCTGGGCATCCGCCGTCTCCAGGACATCAACCCCCAGATGCTGAAGCTGCGGCCCCGGGGCAGCAAGTCCAGCCGCTTTCCCAAGCACATCATCCTGCTGGCCAAGAACAAAATGGGCCTCAAGCACCTGTACCAGCTGATCTCCGCCTCCAACCTGCAATACTTCAAGCGGGTGCCCATCATCCCCAAAACCGAGCTGATGGCCCACCGGGAGGGCCTCATCGTCGGCTCCGCCTGCGAGGCCGGGGAGCTGTTCCAGGCGGTGAAGGACCACAAGGACTGGGCCGAGCTCAGGCGCATCGCGTCGTTTTACGACTATCTGGAAATTCAGCCCATCTGCAACAATCTGTTCATGCTCCGCAACGGCGACGTCCAGTCGGAGGAGGAGCTGCGGGAGTTCAACCGCACCATCGTCCGCCTGGGCCAGGAGCTGAACAAGCCCGTCTGCGCCACCGGCGACGTCCACTTCCAGGAGCCGGAGGACGAGACGTACCGCCATATCCTCCTGGCCAGCAAGAAGTTCCCCGACGCCGACGCGCCTCTGCCCATCTACTTCAAAACCACCACCGAGATGCTGGAGGAATTTTCCTATCTGGGGGAGGAGCTGGCCCATCAGGTGGTCATCGACAACCCCCGCCACATCGCCGACCTGGTGGAGGAGATCGAGCTGCTGCCTCCGGGCCAGCTGTTCCCGCCCCGGCTGGAAAACTCCCAGGAGGACCTGAACCGCCTGGTCTGGGACAAGTGCCACGCCCTGTACGGCGACCAGCCTCCCCAGCTGGTGGTGGACCGGCTGAACGTGGAGCTGGGCAGCATCCTGGGGAAGTATGACGTGGTGTATATGTCCGCCCAGAAGCTGGTGCAGCGCAGTCTGGAAAACGGCTATCTGGTGGGCTCCCGTGGCTCCGTTGGCTCCTCTCTGGTGGCCTATATGTCCGGCATCACCGAGGTGAACTCCCTGCCGCCCCACTACCGCTGCCCCAACTGCCGCCATGTGGAATTTATCACCGACGGCAGCTACGGCTGCGGGGCGGATATGCCCGACAAGGACTGCCCGGAGTGCGGCACGAAATACGTCAAGGACGGCTTCGACATCCCCTTTGAGACCTTCCTGGGCTATGGCGGCGGCAAGGTGCCGGATATCGACCTGAACTTCTCCGGCGAGTACCAGGCCCGGGCCCACCGCCACGCCATCGAGATGTTCGGCCAGACCCAGGTGTTCCGGGCCGGCACCATCGGTACCCTGGCGGAAAAGACCGCCTTCGGCTTCGTCCGCAAATACCTGGACGAGCGGGGCCTCACCGCCGGCAATGCCGAGGTGAACCGCCTGACCCAGGGCTGCGTGGGGGTCCGCCGCACCACCGGCCAGCACCCCGGCGGCCTGGTGGTGGTCCCCGACGACATGGACGTGGAGGATTTCACCGCCGTCCAGCACCCCGCCGACGCCGAGGACGCCGACACCATCACCACCCATTTTGAATACCACTGCATGGAGGACAACCTTCTGAAGCTGGACATGCTGGGCCACGATGACCCCACCATGATCCGCATGCTGGAGGACCTCACCGGGGTCAACGCCCGGACCATCCCCCTGGACGACCCGGACACCATGAGCATCTTCACCTCCTCCCGGGTCCTGGGCTTTGAAAACGACGAGCTGCTGGGCCCCACCGGGGCCGTGGCCATCCCGGAGTTCAACACCCGGTTCACCCGGGGCATGCTGGTGGATACCCAGCCCAAGGATTTCAATACCCTGGTGCGCCTGTCCGGCTTCTCCCACGGCACCGACGTGTGGCTGGGCAATGCCCGGGACCTGATCGTCAGCGGCACCGCCTCCGTTCTGGAGACCGTGGGCTGCCGGGACGACATCATGCTCTATCTCATCCATATGGGTCTGGACCCCAAAATGAGCTTCAAGATCATGGAGGCCGTCCGGAAGGGCAAGGTGAAAAAGGGCGGCTTCCAGGACGGGTGGGAGGACGCCATGCGGGCCCACCAGGTGCCGGAGTGGTACATCGAGTCCCTGGCCAAGATCGGCTACCTGTTCCCCAAGGCCCACGCCGTGGCCTATGTGATGATGGCCTTCCGCATCGCCTGGTTCAAGGTCCACCGCCCCCTGGCGTTTTACGCCACCTTCTTCACCGTCCGGGCCAAGGCGTTTGACGCGGAATACTGCTGTGCCGGCATCGACGCCGTCAAGCGGAAGATCCGCGAGATCGAGAACAACAAGGACGCCACCGCCGTGGAGCAGAACCTGATGGTCACCCTGGAGGTGTGCTACGAGTTCTATCTCCGTGGCTTCCACTTTGACACCATCAGCATCTACGACTCCCAGGCTACCGCCTTCAAGATCACGGAGAACGGCCTGCTGCCCCCCTTCGTCTCCGTCCGGGGCCTGGGCGAGACCGCCGCCCTGGACACCGTGGAAAAGCGGAAGGGAAAGACCTTCATCTCCGTGGAGGAGTTCGCCGCCTGCTGCAGCAAGCTGTCCAAAACCCACATCGAGCAGCTGAAGGCCCTGGGGGCCTTTGCTGGCATGGCGGACACCAGCCAGATCACGTTATTCTGATATGGAGTGGCGCTTTGTCTGGTCCCGCGGCGACGAGCATGAGACAGGCCGTGCCCTGTCCCGGGAAATGTTGCGCTTGTATCGGGACAAAGCCCGGGAAAAGCGGGACGTCCCGCCGGATATCGGGACAGTTTTTATAGGAAATAACGGCAAACCGATGACAAATGGCTGCTATTTCAATATCAGCCACAGCCACGGTCTGGTGGCCTGCGCCGTGGCGGAGGTCCCGGTGGGCATCGACGTGGAGAAGATCCGCCCGGTACCGCCCCGGCTGATGGGCATTTTATCGCCACAGGAGTGGGAATCTGTGCGCTGTGACGCGGATTTCTTTCGGCTCTGGACCCTGAAAGAGGCGCTTATCAAGTGCCGCGGAGGCGTTTTGGGCCAAATCCGGCACGTTCACTTTGATTTGAGCGGTTCATCCATCATTTGCTCCGTCCCCGGCTATTCCTTCTCCCTACTCCCGGCCCCGGCAGGCTACGCCGCCGCCCTCTGCTGGGAAAATATAGAAGAAGCAACAGAAAGTGAGAACCAAAAATGAACATTTTTGACCGTATTTTTCAGAAAAAGCAGGAAAAATCCAAACAAAAACGCGCAGAACCTCCCACGAACAACCCGGCTGTCTTCCTGGGCCGCCAGCTGGCGGACTCCCTGCGGGAGAAAATCCCCGATACCGCCGCCCTTCCGGAAATTCTCACTTATTTCGAGGAAATGTGCCGGATTCCCGTGGAAAATGTGGAAATTCAGGACGATTTGATCACCTGTATAACCGACCCCTTCGGCGAAGAACCGGAGTGGATTCACTTCGCTCTGACCCGCCAGTTCCCGGATGGGGAGGGCGGATCGGTGGAGATCCTGCTGGATATCGGATTTCCGGACGTGAAGGGCCGTCTCCAGCTTGAGGACGAGCTGTGCAGCGACGAGTTGGACGAAAGAGAGGATGTTTTTGACTACATTCGCCGTTCTGCCGGTTATATTGCCCTGGAGAATATCCCGCCTGTCGCCGTGGACATCACCTGCGACCAGACATAAAATAGAGCCAAAAATACCGGAACCGGCAGGAATTTTGCCGGTTCCGGTATTTTTATTGGCAAAATCAAAAGCGCCGCATAGCATGAAAGGGGAGGGGGAACCAAAATGGCCAAACGAGTTTATATCAGTCCCAGCGACCAGGTGGAAAACAAATACGCCTGGGGCAATACCAATGAGCATGTCCAGTGCCAGAGGATCGCCGAGGCGGAGGCCGCCGCCCTGCGCCGCTGCGGCGTGGAGGTGCAGCTGGCAAAATTTGGAACCAGCATGACCCAAAGATGCGCTGAATCCAACGCTTTTGGGGCGGACATCCACAATTGCGTCCACACCAACGCCTTCAACGGAAAGGTCACCGGCACCCGGCTGTTCTGCTTTGCCGTGCCCGGAAAGGGGTACGACGCCTGCCGGGCGGTCTTCGGCGCCCTGGCGCCGCTGACTCCGGGGACCTCGGAAAATATCCAGGCCAATTCCCGGCTGTATGAGGTGCGGACCCCGGCGGCTCCCACCGCCTATGTGGAGTGCGAATTTCACGACAATCCGGAAATGGCCCGGTGGATCATCCAGCACACCGATGAAATCGGCGAGGCCATCGCCCGGGGCCTTTGCCAGTATCTGGGGGTGGCCTATGCTCCGGCCCAGGCGGAAAAGCCCGCGCCCCAGCCCAAGGGAGACGGCCTGTTCCGGGTGCAGGTGGGGGCCTTCGCCAACCGGGATAATGCCGAAAAAATGCTGGAAAGGCTGAAAAAGGCGGGTTTTTCCGGGTTTATATCCAGCGAAAAATAGCGCGCCGGTTGTCAAAAAACCTTTTTTGAGACTGTCGAAAAACCTTTGCATATCGCGTTCCCTCCCGGCGCATACTATGGCCGAACGCAAAAATTTCCAACGATTTCTTGCAGGAGGGAAACCATATGGTCAAGGATTTTATCGACACCAACGACTTTTCGGCCCGGGAGCTGCTGGACATGATCCAGCTGAGCCTGTCCATCAAGGACGCCATCCGGGGCGGCTATTACCCGCCGCTGCTGCGGCACATGAACCTGGGCATGATCTTTCAGCAGTCCTCCACCCGGACGCGGGTGTCCTTTGAAACGGCCATGAGCCAGCTGGGGGGCCACGCCCAGTATCTGGGCCCCGGCATGATCCAGCTGGGGGGACACGAGACCATCGGCGACACCGGACGGGTGCTGAGCTATCTGGTGGACGTGGTCATGGCCCGGGTCATTGAGCACCGCACCATCGTGGACCTGGCGGAGGCGTGCTCCATTCCGGTGCTCAACGGCATGTCCGACTATAACCACCCCACCCAGGAGATCGGCGACCTGTGCACCATGGCGGAGAACCTGCCCCGGGGCAAGAAGCTGTCGGACTGCAAGGTGGTGTTTGTAGGCGACGGCACCCAGGTGTGCGCGTCCCTGGGCTTCATCACCACCCATCTGGGCATGAAATTCGTCCACTACGGCCCCAAGGGCCATCAGCTGGCCGACGGCCATCAGGCCATCATGGAGCGCAATTGCCGGGAAAGCGGCGGCAGCTTCCTGGTCACCGACGACCGCAGCGCCGTCCGGGACGCGGACTTCATCTATACCGACGTGTGGTACGGCCTGTATGAAAACGAGATGCCCAAGGAGCAGCGGGTGGAGGTGTTCCACGACTATCAGGTGAACCGGGAGCTGATGAGCCTGGGGGCCATCGGGTGCAAGTTCCTCCACTGCCTGCCCGCCACCCGGGGTGAGGACGTCACCGACGAGGTGGCCGACTCCGCCGCCTCCCTGTGCTGGGAGCAGGCCGGCAACCGCCTGACGGCCATGCGGGGCCTGCTGGTATACTTCACCCGGTGCCGCCAGAGGCACACGGAGCTGGAGATGGCTGCCGCCCAGGAGCAGCTGGAGCGCTTTATGGCGGACCGGGGCCTGAGCTGACATGGAAAAACGCAAATTTCGGCTGGCGGACGTGGTGCTGTCCGTCATATGCGTGGTGTTCGTGGCGGAGGCCGCCGCCCCGGTGGCCTCCATCGGCAACAGCCAGTATTTCTGGTGGCTGTTCATGATCCTGGCGTTCCTGCTGCCCTATGGGCTGATCTCCTCGGAGCTGGGCACCGCCTTTCCCGGGGACGGCGGCCTGTACGACTGGATCCACACCGCCTGGCCCGACTCCCGCTGGGGCGCCCGGGCCTCCTGGTACTACTGGATCAACTTCCCCCTGTGGATGGCGTCTTTGGCTGTGATGTGTCCGGAGCTGCTGGGGTATGTGTTCGGCTGGCAGCCGGGGCCGGTGTGGTCCCTGGCGATCCAGCTGGCCTTTATCTGGATCGTCACGGTGGTGGCCTTTTACCCGGTGTGCGACAGCATCGTCATCCTGAACCTCAGCGCCGCCATCAAGATTCTGCTGGCGGTGACGGTGGGGGTGCTGGGCATTGTGTATGTGGCCCGGAACGGCTTTGTCAACGATATGTCCGCCGGGACCTTCCTGCCCTCCTTCGACCTGGACAGCCTGTCGTATATCTCCGTCATCATCTTCAACTTCCTGGGCTTTGAGGTGGTGTGCACCTACGCCGGAAGCATGGCGGACCCCCGGCGGCAGATCCCCCAGGCCATCGTTACCGGCGGCGTGGTGATTGCCGCCATCTATCTGTTCTCCGCCTTCGGCATCGGGGCCGCCGTGCCTACCCGGGACATCAGCGTGGACTCCGGCCTCATCGACGCCGTGTCCCTGATGACCGGCCGCACCGGCGGGGTGCTGGTGGGCATCGTGGCCCTGCTGTTCCTGGTGACGCTGTTCGGCAACATGATCTCCTGGTCCATGGGGGTCAACTCCACCGCCGCCTACGCCGCAGAGCGGGGGGACATGCCCGCCGTGTTCGCCCGGCGGCGGAAGGACAACGACATGCCCGTGGGCTCGGCCCTGGTCAGCGGGATCGTGGCATCAGCGGTGTGCCTGCTGGGAGCTGCCATCCAGGCGGTAAGCCCGGATTCCTCCCTGTTCTGGAGCTTCTTCGCCCTGAACCTGGTGATGCTGCTGCTGAGCTATCTGCCGGTGTTTCCGGCGTTTCTGGCCCTGCGGCGGAAGTATCCGCAGGCGGAGCGGCCCTTCCGGGTGCCGGGAGGCCCGGGAATGCTGCGGGTGCTGGCCTATGTGCCCATGGTGCTCATCGGCCTGTCCATTCTGTTCACCGCCGTGCCCTTGTCCACGGACCGGGAGACTCTGGCCACCATTCTGCCCATTACCGTGGGCTCTGTCATCAGCGTGCTGCTGGGCGAGCTGCTCATCGCCGTCCGGCGGCACCATCAACCCAGATCAGGAGGATAACGACTATGGCAAAACGTATTGTGGGAACCACCCCCCGGCAGGACGGGTATCGTATGCCCGGGGAATTTGAGGAGCAGACCGGCGTGTGGATGCTGTGGCCCCAGCGGCCCGACAACTGGCGGGGCGGGGCCAAGCCCGCCCAGCAGGCCTTTGCCGACGTGGCCCGGGCCATCGCCCGGAGCCGGTGACGATGTGCGTGAATCCCGACCAGTTTCAGAACGCCCGGGCCCGGCTGCCGGAGGACATCCGGGTGGTGGAAATGACCAGCAACGACGCCTGGGTCCGGGACTGCGGCCCCACCTTTGTGAAAAACGATCAGGGGGACCTGCGGGCGGTGGACTGGACCTTCAACGCCTGGGGCGGCCTGCATGACGGGCTGTACTTCCCCTGGGACCAGGACGACCTGGTGGCCCGGAAGATCTGCGAGCTGGAGGGGGTGGACAGCTACCGCACCGACGGTTTCGTGCTGGAGGGCGGGTCCATCCATGTGGACGGCCAGGGCACGGTGCTGACCACGGAGATGTGCCTGCTGTCCCCGGGCCGGAACCCGGAGCTGAGCCGCCGGGATATCGAGGAAAAGCTCTGCGACTATCTGGGGTGCGAAAAGGTCATCTGGCTGCGGGACGGCATCGACCCCGACGAGACCAACGGCCACATTGACGACGTGGCCTGCTTCGTGGCCCCGGGGGAGGTGGCCTGCATCTGGACCGAGGACCCGGAGAACCCCTTTTATCAGGCGGCCCAGGACGCCTTCCGCACCCTGAGCCAGGCCACCGACGCCAAGGGCCGGCGGCTGACGGTGCACAAGCTGTGCCTGACCAAAAAGCCCTGCTGTCTGGAGGGGGCGGAGACCATCGACGCCGTGGAGGGTACCGTACCCCGGGAAAACGGCGAGGTCAGCATCGCCTCGTATATGAATTTCCTCATCGTCAACGGGGCCGTCATCGCCCCTCAGTACGGCGATGAAAACGACCAGCTGGCCATCCAGCAGCTGCAGCAGATGTTCCCGGACCGGCAGATCGTGGGGGTCCAGACCCGGGAGGTGGCCTTCGGCGGCGGCAACATCCACTGCATCACCCAGCAGCAGCCCAAGGCGTGAGCGTGGGGAGAAGGCGAAAAAATCCCGGGAGCGCCAAAGCGCTCCCGGGATTTTATGTAACCTCTTTGGCTATACGTCCGGACGGAACGATCAGATGATGTTCAGGGTGACGTTGTCGGTGGACTTCAGGTTGTTGTAATCGCTGTCGATGGTGATCTTGCCGTCAACGATGTCCTTGAGCATGGTGTTGTACTCGTCAACAGTCCACTTGGTCAGGGACCAGGTAGCGGTGGGCAGACCCACAGCGTTCTCGTTGGCGCCCAGGGAGGTGCCCACACCGCCGATGGAGGCAAACTCGTTGCTGTAGAACTTGCCCAGAGCCCACTGCACGGAGTCGGCCAGGCCCTTCATAGCGGAGGTAATGACGGTGTCGGACTCGGGGGACTGGTCAACGTCCACGCCCACGACCTTACCGTCGGCAGCGCCGGCAGCAGCGGCCACGGAGGCGAACATGGAGCCGCCGCAGGCGAACACGACCTCAGTGCCGGCCTCGTACCAGCCGGAAACCATGGTCTGCAGCTCGGGGGAAGCGGAGAAGCTGGCGCCATACTGCCAGGAATAGTTCATATCGACCTTCACGCCCAGCTCCTTGGCAGCGGCGTCAGCGCCCTGGACGAAGCCATAGCCGTAACGGCAGCAGGCGGGGTTGGTGCCGCCGCCGCCGCCGGTGAAGCCCAGCTTGGTGAAGCCTTCCTTGACGACAGCGTAACCAGCCAGGTAGCCGCACTGCTCTTCCTTGAAGGCGATACCGGCAACGTTCTTCAGAACGGGGGAGCCGTCAACGCCGGCTTCCTCGGTGATGGGATAACCATCAACGAACACGAAGGAGACATCGGAGAACTCCTTGGCGGCCATGCGCAGAGCGCCTTCCTGCATGAAGCCGGCGCAGACAACCACCTTGGCGCCGTTCTCCACGGCGGCCTTCATGGCCTCGTAACGGTCATCATCGGTGGCCTGGTCCTTGTTGGCGGGCTGATAATACTTATAGGACAGCTTGTTGTTGGCAGCGTACAGCTTCACGCCGTCATAGGTGCCCTGGTTGAAGGACTTATCCTTCAGCTGGCCCACGTCGGTGATGAAAGCGATCTCGTACTTGCCATCCTCGGAGGTCATCTCGTCGTTGATCTGATCGGGATTGGTGATGGTCTCGGTCTGGTTGGGATCATCGTTGCCCTTGTTGGGGTCCTTGGCGGGCTGCTTGGAGCAGGCTACCATAGACAGGACCATGACCACAGCAAGGAGCATTGCCAGAAACTTTTTCATGGTGAATCTACCTTCCTTTTTAATTTTGGGCGCGAAACGCCCTTTATGAGCACATTATAGCAGGGTGGGGTGAAAAGTGCAACCTTTTTTGTGCTAAGTTCTGTCTTTCGCCGGACTTAACCCCGCTGGGCCATTTTCACGGCGGCCTCCAGGCCGATCTTCATCATGTTGGTGAAGGTGGACTGGCGCTCCTCGGGAGTCAGCTCGGTGCCCAGCACCAGGTTGTCGCTGATGGAGCAGATGGCCAGGGCCCGCTTGCCCAGATAGGCGGCGGTGCAGTACAGGGCGGCGGCCTCCATCTCCACGGCCATGACGCCCATCTTCCTCATCCGGTCGTTGCGGCCGGCGGCGTCATAGAAGGTGTCGGAGGAGTACAGATTGCCCACGGGCATCTTCACGCCCAGCTCCCGGGCGGACTCCACGGCGGCCATCAGCAGGTCGAAGTCGGCAATGGGGGCATAGTGGACCCCCAGCTCATACTGGTCGGCAAAGCTGGAGTTGGTGCAGGCGCCCTGACCGGCCACCACGCTGCCCAGCTCCAGGTCCGCCCGCATGGCCCCGGCGGAGCCCACACGGATGATGTTCTCCACGCCGTACTGGGTGTACAGCTCATGGGAGTAGATGCCGATGGAGGGCATTCCCATGCCGGAGGCCATCACGGACACGGGCACGCCCTTATAGGCGCCGGTGTAGCCCTGGACGCCCCGGACGTTGTTCACCAGCACGGGGTTTTCCAGGAAGGTTTCGGCGATGAACTGGGAGCGCAGGGGGTCGCCGGGCATCAGAACGGTTTTGGCAAACGCGCCGGGGGCGGCGCTGTTATGGGGGGTAGACATAGCTGAGTTCCTCCTTGTATCCTATATAATTATAATGAGACTGGTCTGTCATTGCGAGGAGCGAAGCGACGCGGCAATCCGCTTCTCCGGCTCTTGAGACGCAGGGATTTTCCGGGGCGGACAGAGTCGTCCGCCCCTACGAATGACAGGGGGTGTATTATTTCTGCTCCAGGGCCTTCACGGCCTTGACGATGCGGCTGGTGCCCAGACGGTCGGCCCCCAGGGCGATGAAGTCCCGGGCGTCGTCCAGGTTGGCGATGCCGCCGGCGGCCTTGATCTTCACATGGGGGGCCACATGGGCCTTGAACAGGGCCACGTCCTCCCGGGTGGCTCCGCCGCCGCCGAAGCCGGTGGAGGTCTTGATATAGTCCGCGCCGGACTCAGACACCACCCGGCACATCTCCACCTTTTCGGCGTCGGTGAGCAGGCAGGTCTCGATGATGACCTTCAGGAGCCGTCCCTGGCAGGCGTCCTTCACGGCGCGGATTTCATCCAGCACCCGGTCATACAGGCCGTCCTTCACCCAGCCGATGTTGATGACCATGTCGATCTCGGACGCGCCGTTCTGAACGGCGTCGGTGGCCTGGAAGCACTTGGAGGCGGTGGTGTCGTAGCCGTTGGGGAAGCCGATGACGGTGCACACGGCGATCTTGCCCGCCACATACTCCGCCGCCTGCTTCACATAGGAGGCGGGGATGCACACGCTGGCGCAGCCGTACTTCACGCCATCGTCGCAGATGGCCCGGATCTGGTCCCAGGTAGCCGTCTGGGACAGCAGGGTGTGGTCCACCCGGGCCAGAATGGGCTTGAGTTCGTTGTTCATAATAAAATGATCTCCTTTCGGATGAATTGCCATTTGGTATGGGATTACAGCCCCTATTGTAGCAGAAAAAAACGACTTTGTAAACCTTGACACCGGCGGCGGGGCAAGGGTCTGCAACAGCGAATCCATGAACAGGAGCAGCAGGCAGAGGGTACATATCGAACATGACCTCGTAGGCTACATCCCCTTGGACGAGCTGCTAAAAGCGGAACAGGCATGACCGAAATCATGCCTGTTCCAAGAAATTTGATTTTACTGTCTTACCAGCAGAGAGCATTTCGCCGCAGCCTTTTTATAGCGCTTTTGCACAATATAGTGCGCCAAAAGCATCAGATAAAGTATTTTTTCCGGCAGTAGTGGTACGGCGTGTCGGGAACGGCGGCGCGGCCATAGATGTTGGCGGCAAAGACCAGGTCATGGATGGCGATGCTGTAGTTATACACCAGAATGCGCTGGACGTTGTCCGTGCGGCCGGGGGCGGCACCGTTGAGCACGTCGGTGACGTTGGTGGTGACGGGGGCAAAGTGGTCGAAATACCTGAAGCCCCGGATCTGCTCGATCTCATCGGTGAACACCCGGTCGAAGAACAGGTCGCAGTTCTGGAAGCCCATGGTGCAGATGGGGATGACGGTGCAGCCCTCCTTGAAGTATTCGTCGGTGACGAAGTTCTCCGTGACCTTGGTAATGGCGGAGATCACCAGGTCAGAGCCGCCGATGACCTCCTCATAGGTGTCGCACAGGACGAAATGCACGTCCGGGTCCTGACGGAACAGGTCCATGATGCGGTTTTCGTGGCCGTGGTAGCGGATCATCTTCACCATGGCCAGGTTGCCCCGCTCATAGATGCAGGGCATGACGTTGTAATAGTCGCCGTCCTGCTGGGAGATGTGGATTTTGGGGGGCAGGGTGTAGCCGGACTTTTCCCGCAGGGCCTCGTCCACTCAGCGGATGAGCTCGCTGTCCGGAGTCTCGGCTGCAATGGCCCGGACGGCTTCAAAATCAAGTACTTTCGTGTGTTCTCTCTCCATTTTCATCTTTCTTCTCTCATATAAGCCCTCCGGCTTTCGCCGGAGGGCTTCAGGGGTCATCAATAGAGCTTGGCTCCGGCGGGGATGTGGGGATCGACCATCAGCAGGTGGAGCTTCTCCTGGCCGTTTTCCTGGTGCACGGCGGAGATGAGCATACCGCAGGACTCGATGCCCATCATGGGCCGGGGAGGGAGATTGGTGATTGCAATGCAGGTCTTTCCAACCAGCTCCTCCGGCTCATAATATTCGTGGATGCCGGAGAGGATCACCCGATCCGTGCCGGTGCCGTCGTCCAGAACGAACTTCAGGAGCTTCTTGGACTTCTTCACGGCTTCGCATTCCTTGACCTTCACGGCACGGAAATCGCACTTGGAGAAGGTGTCGAAATCCACCAGGTCGGTGAACAGCGGTTCGATCTGCACGTTGGAGAAGTCGATCTTCTCCTCCACGACAGGGGCGGCGGGAGCGGCCTCGGCGGGCTTTGCGGGCTTCTTGTCGGTATCCAGCGGCTTCATGGTGGGGAACAGGATCACGTCCCGGATGGAGTCGGTGCCGCAGAGCATCATGGCGCAGCGGTCGATGCCGAAGCCCAGACCGCCGGTGGGAGGCATGCCGTATTCCAGGGCGAGAACGAAATCCTCGTCCATCATGTCGGCCTCATCGTCGCCGTTGGCGCGCTTTTCGGCCTGGGCCTTGAAGCGCTGATACTGGTCGATGGGGTCGTTGAGCTCGGAGAAGGCGTTGCCCATCTCGCAGCCGCAGATGAACATCTCATATCGCTCGGTAAGCTCCGGCTGGGCGGGACTGCGCTTGGCCAGGGGGCTGACCTCAACGGGGTACATGGTGATAAAGGTGGGCTGGATCAGGGTCTCCTCCACCTTCTGGTCGAAGGTCTCATACAGGGCGTTGCCCCAGGTGTGGGGCACGCCGTCCATATCCACGCCCACGCTGCGGGCCAGCTCCACGCCCCGGTCGGCGTCGCCGATGCAGGCCATAAAGTCGGCCCCGGTGACGTTCTTCACGGCGTCGGCCATGGTGACGCGCTGCCAGCTGGGGGTCAGGTCGATGTCGTGGCCCATCCAGGTGACCTGGTAGGTGCCCAGAATCTCCTTGGCGGCACCGGTGAGGATGCCCTCCAGAATGTCCATCATGCCGTCCAGATTGGTGAAGGCCTGGTACAGCTCACAGGTGGTGAACTCGGGGTTGTGCTTGGTGTCCATGCCCTCGTTGCGGAAGATGCGGCCCACCTCATACACGCGCTCCATACCGCCCACGATCAGCCGCTTCAGGTGCAGCTCCGTGGCGATGCGCATATACATGTCGATATCCAGGGTGTTGTGGTGGGTGATGAAGGGCCGGGCGTTGGCGCCGCCGGCGATGGGGCTGAGCACGGGGGTCTCCACCTCCATAAAGCCCAGGTTGTCCAGATACCGGCGCAGGAAGGCCACGAACTTGCTGCGGATCTCAAAGTTCCGCTTGGATTCGGGGTTCATGATCAGGTCCACATACCGCTGGCGATAGCGCAGCTCCTTGTCGGTGAGGCCGTGGAACTTCTCGGGCAGGGGCTGGAGGGACTTGCTGAGCAGGGTGATCTCGTGGGCGCGGATGCTCATCTCGCCCTTCTGGGTGCGGAACACCTGGCCCTTGACCCCCACAATGTCGCCGATGTCGTACTTCTTGAAGCGGTTATAGGCCTCCTCGTCCATCTCGTCCTTCCGGGCGTAGATCTGGATGCGGCCGGACTTGTCCTGCAAATCGCAGAAGGACACCTTGCCCATGCCGCGCTTGGACATCAGGCGGCCGCCCAGGGACACGGTCTGCCCCTCCAGGGCGTCGAAGTTGTCCTTGACCTCCTGGGCGTGGTGGGTCACGTCGTAGCGGGTGATCTCAAAGGGGTTCATCCCCGCGTCCTGCAGGGCCTTGAGCTTGTCCCGGCGGATCTGGAGAATTTCCCGCAGGTCCTGCTGTGTATTCTGTTCTGCCATGGTGCAGTTCTCCTCTCTTGTTATCGTTCGATGCTGTCCACCCGGTAGCGGATGACGCCCCGGGGGGCTTCCACGGTGATCTCGTCACCGGCCTTGGTGCCCATCAGGGCCTTGCCGAAGGGGGAATCCTCGGACACCTTGCGCTCCATGACGTTGGCCTCCTGGGAGCCCACGATGGTGTATTCCGGCAGCTGTTTGCCGTTATCCAGATTGGTGACCACCACACGGCAGCCGATGGAGATTTTGTCGGAGTCCATCTCGGACTCGTCCACAATGACGGCGTGGAGCAGAATCTCCTCCAGCTCGGCAATGCGGGAATAGAGCTTGCCCTGCTCGTTTTTCGCCTCGTCATACTCGCTGTTTTCGGACAGGTCGCCGAAGCCACGGGCCTCTTTGATCAGCTCGGCGATCTCGTCGGCGCGAGTGGTTTTGCTGTAGTCCAGTTCTTTTTTGAGCTCGTCATAGCGCTCCTGGCTCATTCTGAATTCTTTTACGGTTGCCATATGATCCATTCCTTTCGGGTGTCCGCCGGAAGGCGGCCACGATATACCTATAATATGTCACGTTGCATTATAGTTATTTTATGGGCCGATGTCAAGGGTTTCCACGGATTTGACGCAGATCTCCGGCAGGCGGCAGGCCCGGTGCAGCAGGGACAGAAGCCCCTCCGGCGGCGGGGCCTGGGACGGGTCCGGCCAGGCGTACCGTACCTCCTGGCGCAGGGCGCAGTCGGGGGTCAGGTACAGGGGCAGGCCTTCCCGGGGCGGCGGGCCGAAGGTCACGGTAACGGCGG